>OCVV012875669.1_pt1 | contig 68376 bp, 47 predicted proteins | sample 1539721 | NCBI WGS metagenome assembly OCVV01 (sample SAMN02144230, study PRJEB22623) | gut metagenome | biome: sheep rumen | host: Ovis aries | place: New Zealand
CCAGAACGGAGGCACACTGATGCCGGGCAGCTACACGTCGTCGCGCCGCTACGGAGCCATCGTCTCCACGGGCACGGTCAGCCTGTACGCTGGCTCCAAGCTGTACTTGGCAGTCTACAACAAGAACAACAACAACACATCGCGCTCCTACCTGACCATCGGCGGCGACCTGAAGCTATATGGCGACATCTACATCGAGTTGGGAAGCAGCTACACGCCGGCAGCAGGCGACGAAATCATCTTCTGGACAGTGGCTAAGGAGGTGACGGGCAATCCCGTGCTCCATCTGCCCGAGCTGCCCGCCGGACTCTATTGGGATGCCACCGGTCTGCTGACCAAGGAGGGTAAACTGCGCGTCACTGATCAGCCCACCGGCATCAACGCCGTGGATGTCGACCAGCTGAACGGCGGCACCTTCTACACCCTTGACGGCGTGCGCATCGACAAGCCCACCAAGAAGGGCCTCTACATCCGCAATGGCAAGAAGATTATTATCAAGTAAAAGGAGAACTATACCAAGATGAAAAAGCAACTATTTCTTACGGTTATGTGCGGCCTGCTGACTATGGAAGGCTTCGCACAGAAGCCTACCGTCACGCCGGCCAGCCAGATGGAGAAACTGGACCGCGGTGCAGTGCTCATCAAGCGTTCCGGAACAACATCCAACAGCTACTTCCTCAGCTGGCGCCTGTTGGGTACGGACGACGCCAACACCACCTTCACCCTGCTACGCGACGGACAACCCTACGCCAACGGCCGTATATACAAGGACGTGACCAGTACCACCGTGCAGTGCAACGCGTCGCAGACCTTTCAGGTAGTAACGCTGAAGAACGGTGTGGAGGTGGACCGTACGGAGCCTATCAAACCTTGGGCAAAGAGCTTCCTGGAGATACCCCTTGACCGTCCCACGGCAGCAGAGTCCGGCGTTACCTACTCGCCCAACGACTGCTCGGTGGGCGACGTCGACGGTGACGGCCAGTATGAGATTATCCTGAAATGGGACCCGTCGAACTCGAAGGACAACAGCAATACCGGCAAGACCAGCGACGTCATCATCGACTGCCTGAAGCTAGACGGCACCAAGCTGTGGCGCATCGACTTAGGCAAGAACATTCGGGCAGGAGCCCACTACACGCAGTTCCTGGTCTATGACTTCAACGGCGATGGCAAGGCAGAGATGATTTGCAAGACCGCTCCCGGTAGCATAGACGGCAAGGGCAACTATGTCACTGCCGCTGCCACAGTCGATGACATCAAGAATGCTGACAACTCGAAGGACTATCGTAACAGCGGAACCGTCGATAAAGGACTGGGCCATGTACTGGAAGGCCCGGAATACCTGACCGTGTTCAACGGCGAGACTGGTGCCGCCATGCACACCGTTTACTACAACCCGTCACGCGCCGGAGAAATCAACAAGACCAGCAGCTATCCTGAGAAGAACTTCTGGAACGATGCCTACGGCAACCGCGCCGACCGCTTCCTGGCCTGCGTGGCTTACTTGGACGGTGCCGACAAGAACCCCAGTGCCGTGATGTGCCGCGGCTACTACACCAAGGCCTACTTCTGGGCTGTCGACTGGAACGGTACGGAGCTGAAGACCAAGTGGATGCATGCTTCCATGTCGAAGACGCAGGTGGACCACTATGACGCCAACTTCAAAAAGACCTCCAAGACGTACTCCTCCAACACTGGCAACACCCCGTACAGTTTCACTGCATGGGGCAACGGCAACCACAACATCTCGGTGGCCGACGTTGACGGCGACGGATGCGACGAGGTGCTCTACGGGTCGGCAGCCATCAACAACGACGGTCACCTGCTCTATGCTGTAGGCTTCGGCCATGGCGATGCCATCCACCTGGCCGACATCGACCCCGATCGCCCAGGCTACGAACTCATGGACATTCACGAAGAGCCCTATGAGGACAAGGATAATAAGATAGGCTATGGCTACGACATCCACGACGCCCGAACAGGCGAAGTCATCTGCAGTGCCAAGTCCGACCGTGACACTGGCCGCGGACTGGCTGCCGACTGGGATGCCAACTATCGTGGACACGAGTTTACATACGCCACACAGACCAGCAGCTACGATTGCAAGGGGCACATCATCTACTACGACAACCCCGGCATGAACTTCCGCATCTACTGGGATGGTGACGCACAGGACGAACTGTTAGACGGCATCACCATCACCAAGCGCGGAAACGCGTCGCCGTTGGGGGTCGGCATTGTCTCCATCACCGGACAGTCAAACAACGGCACGAAGGCCACGCCCTGTCTGTCGGCCGACATCTTCGGAGACTGGCGTGAGGAACTCATCGTGAGGAACAACACCGATGATGGGCTCATCATCTACTCGACTATCGAGAATACCAACTATCGCGTCCCGACACTCATGCACGACCACGTCTACCGTATGGGCATAGCCTGGCAGAACGTTGCCTACAACCAGCCGCCCCATCTGGGCTATTATCTGCCTGACTTCATTGAGTCGTTCCAAGGCAATGATCCTTCTACGGGAATTGTTGAAATTGAGGAAATGAGAAATGTAGATAATGAGATAATCTACAACTTGCAGGGACAACGCGTGAAGAACGTTTCTCATGGTATCTTCGTTCGCGACGGAAAGAAATTTGTCGTAAAATAAAAAGGTTTCAGTGGACTAGTGTTCGCTGAAACCTACTATCGGGAAGGACTTATAGAAATCCTTGTTGGCGCAAGGCTTCTATAAGTCCTTTTGACATGGCCTCGTTGTCCTTGCGCGTATAGCGGATGTCGGTGAAGATCTGTGCCAAGGTTTCTTTGTTGTTGATGCGCACGAACTCCTGGTTCTCGGGCAATTGTTCCTTTGCGGTGTAGAACCGGTCAATGCGCTCGGGCGTGTAATCCACGTAACGTTCTTCGTGGATGATGCTCTCTAACGGCAGGCGGTCGGAGAGGGCAGGCTGTTCGTCGGGCCATCCCAGGGTAATCGTGGCTACGGGCATCACCAAACGAGGCAGTTCTAACACCTCGATAATCTGTTTGGGCATATAGACCGTGGTTCCTAAGTAACAATAGCCCAAGCCTTCTTCGTCGGCAAGATTGCAGAACGTCTGGCAATAGAGCAGGGCATCGGTGGCTGCATTGATAAACGACAAGAAATTGTCGTAGCCAGGTTCTGCCTTCCGTTCTTCAGCCCAGCGGCTGGTGCGACGGAAGTCGGCACAGAAGGTAAGCACTACGGGAGCCCCTTTTACCATCGGTTGGTTGAAATGGGCGGGAGCCAAGGCCGCTTTCTGTTCTTCTGAACGGGTTATGATTACACTGTAGAGTTGCAGGTTACCCATCGTCTGTGTGCGTTCTGCTTCATGGAGCAGACGGTGAAGCAGTTCGTCGCTCACTTCGCGCTGTGCGTATTTGCGGATACTGGTTCTTGTTTCTAAGTTCTTCATCTTTTACCTTATTTATATATGACTGCAAAATTACGATAAAATCCGCAAACTTCCAAATCGCCATCTCTTTTTTGTTGATAAGATGGCTTTACTTTCGGGATAAAGTGTGACTGGAGATTAACAATTTTGGAAACATTTGTTGGGAGAAGAAGGGTGGAGTTTTACTTTTTGGATAACTTTCCTTTTCGCTGCCGGATAAAAATTTTCGTTTTCGGAAAGAAATAATCCTATAATCTCTTCGTTAAATCATTTTTTTGCACTAACTTTGCAAACAGAAAAAAACTGACAATCATAATGGAAAAGAAAACTTTCTCTTACGAGGAAGCCTTTGCTGCTTCCTTGAAATATTTCGATGGTGACGAACTCGCCGCCCGTGTATGGGTGAACAAATATGCTATGAAGGACAGCTACGGCAATATCTATGAGCAGAGTCCTGAGGATATGCATTGGCGTATTGCAGGCGAGGTGGCCCGTATTGAGCAGAAGTATAAAAACCCGCTGACAAAGGAGCAGGTGTTTGAGTTGCTGGATCATTTCCGCTATATTGTACCGGCAGGTTCTCCGATGACGGGTATCGGCAATGGTTATCAGGTGGCTTCACTGTCTAACTGCTTTGTTATCGGACTTGACGGAAACGCAGACTCCTATGGTGCCGTGATGCGCATCGACGAAGAACAGGTGCAGCTGATGAAACGTCGCGGTGGAGTGGGGCACGATCTCAGCCATATCCGTCCGAAAGGCAGTCCGGTGAACAATTCTGCACTGACTTCTACAGGACTGGTTCCTTTTATGGAACGTTATAGTAACAGTACGCGTGAGGTGGCCCAAGACGGTCGCCGTGGTGCGTTGATGCTCTCGGTTAGTATCAAGCATCCTGATGCCGAGGCTTTCATCGATGCAAAGATGACTGAGGGCAAGGTGACGGGTGCCAATGTGAGTGTGAAGATTGACGATGCATTCATGGAGGCGGCAACCTCAGACGGTGAGTATGTGCAGCAGTTCCCTGTGAGTGACAGCGATTATGAAAAGGAAGAAGAGAAACTGAGAGTCAGAAAGAAGATAGATGCCAAGGCATTGTGGAGCAAGATTGTTCATAATGCATGGAAGAGTGCTGAGCCCGGTGTGCTGTTCTGGGACACAATCCTTCGTGAAAGTATCCCCGATTGCTATGCTGATCTTGGTTTCCGCACGGTATCGACGAATCCCTGTGGCGAGATTCCGCTCTGCCCTTACGATTCATGCCGTCTGCTGAGTATTAATCTCTATTCTTACGTGGTGAACCCGTTCACGAAGGATGCCTACTTCGACTACGACAAGTTCAAGAAGCATGTACAGATGGCACAGCGCATCATGGATGACATCGTGGACTTGGAGATGGAGAAGATCGACCTGATCATGGAGAAGATTGATAAAGACCCGCAGAGCCAGGAGGTGAAGGGGGCCGAATATCATCTCTGGGAAAAGATACGCCGCAAGAGCGGCATGGGTCGCCGCACAGGTGTGGGCATCACGGCAGAGGGCGACATGATTGCTGCCATGGGCCTGCGCTACGGCACCCAGGAGGCAACAGATTTCTCCGTCAACGTGCATAAGACATTGGCCTTGAACGCCTATCGTTCCAGTGTGACAATGGCTCAGGAGCGTGGCGCTTTCGAAGTATATGATGCCAAACGCGAGGCGCAGAATCCGTTTATCCTGCGTATCAAGGAGAATGATCCTCAACTCTGGAAGGATATGCAGAAGTATGGACGCAGGAACATAGCCTGTCTGACCATCGCTCCTACAGGAACAACCTCGCTGATGACACAGACCACAAGTGGTATAGAACCGGTGTTCCTGCCCGTTTATATGCGTCGCCGTAAGGTGAATCCCAATGATACGAATGTGCACGTTGATTTTGTCGATGAAGTAGGTGACTCGTTTGAGGAGTATATCGTCTATCACAAGAAGTTCCTGGAGTGGATGAAAGTCAACGGCATTGACACTGAGAAGCGTTACACCAAGGAGGAAATTGACGAACTGGTAGCTCGTTCTCCTTATTATAAGGCAACAGCCAACGATGTGGACTGGCTGATGAAAGTGAAGATGCAGGGTGCCATTCAGAAATGGGTGGACCATTCGATCTCCGTAACGGTGAATCTGCCGCACGATGTGGATGAGGCTTTGGTGAACCGCCTGTACGTGGAAGCATGGCGCAGTGGCTGTAAGGGATGTACAATCTATCGTGACGGTTCGCGTTCAGGTGTGATGATCCAGGTGGATGAGAAGAAGAAAAAGAAGAGCGATACCGATGACGTTAACGATAACGAAAACGACAAGAAAGGTGCCGTGCCTTGCAAACATCCTGAAGTGACGGAAGTTCGCCCGCAGACATTGGAGTGCGATGTGGTACGCTTCCAGAACAATAAAGAAAAGTGGGTAGCCTTCGTAGGACTGCTCAACGGCTATCCTTATGAAATCTTCACCGGACTACAGGATGATGAGGAAGGTATCGTATTGCCAAAGACGGTGACAAAGGGAAAGATCATCAAACAGCAGAATCCTGACGGTTCGAAGCGCTATGACTTCCAATTCGAGAACAAGCGAGGCTATAAGACCACAGTAGAGGGACTCTCGGAGAAATTCAATCCTGAGTACTGGAACTATGCCAAACTGATTAGTGGCGTGTTGCGCTATCGTATGCCTATTGACCATGTAATTAAACTGGTGAGCTCGCTGCAACTGAAGAGCGAGAGCATCAATACGTGGAAGAACGGTGTGGAGCGTGCATTGAAGAAATATGTCACCGACGGTACTGCTGCTTCGGGCCTGAAATGTCCGAACTGTGGTCAGGAGACGCTGGTATATCAGGAAGGTTGTCTGATTTGCACAAATTGCGGAGCTTCAAGGTGCGGATGATGAGAGTTGAAAGCAGCTATATAGAACTGAAAGGGCTACGCTTTACGGCAAAGCACGGTGTTCTGCCACAGGAAAGAGTGGTGGGTGGTGACTATGTAGTCAGCGTACGTGTTGGCTGCAACCTTGAGAAAGCTGTAGAGAGTGACAATGTGGAGGATACGTTGAATTATGCTGAATTATATCAAATCATAAATAAGGAGATGCAAACGCCATCCTGCCTGCTCGAACATGTGGCAGGCCGGATTGGCGAGCGCATTTTGGAGACGTTTTCCCAAGCCACAACAGTAGATATAGAGCTTACAAAGCAGAATCCGCCGATGGGTGCCGATGGCGATGGTGCAACGGTCTTTTTGAGAGTCAAGAAATGAAACTTCAAGGACTTTAAATACCTAAAGTGTCACAAATCATAAAAAACCTACGCTGATTCTTCGGTTTTTCAATAGAAATCATTAATTTTGCAGGCGATAATGAGTAAAAGATTGTTTTTCATCATAGCAGTGATACTGACTTTGGTCCTTCCGGCCAAAGCAGCAGACCATCGCTTCACGCTTGTTATCGATCCCGGACATGGTGGACACGATGCTGGTGCGTTGGGCAGTATGTCGAAGGAAAAGAATATCAACCTGAAGGTGGCATTGGCTTTCGGCAGGATGGTGGAGCGAAACTGTCCTGATGTGAAAGTCGTCTATACTCGAAAGACAGATGTCTTTATACCGCTCAGCGAACGTGCTAATATTGCCAACAAGGCTAAGGCCGATCTTTTTATCAGTGTGCATACAAATGCTCTGCCTAAAGGAAAGATAGCCCGTGGCTTTGAAGTATATACATTGGGTATGCACCGAGCTGCCGAGAATCTGGATGTGGCAAAGCGTGAGAACTCCGTGATTCTGGTGGAGAAAGACTATAAGCAACGCTATCAGGGTTTTGATCCAAACTCTTCTGAGAGTTATATCATGTTTGAGTTCATACAGGATAAGAACATGGCCAAAAGTGTTGAACTGGCAAAGATGATTCAGCAGGATGTATGTGCTCAGGCTGGACGTCCCAACAAGGGTGTTCATCAGGCTGGATTCCTAGTGCTTCGCGCTACTTCGATGCCGAGTTGTCTGATAGAGCTGGGTTTTATCACGACGAGTGATGAGGAGAGGTTGCTAAATTCAGAAAGTGGTATCGAAAATCATGCCCGAGGAATCTATCGTGCTTTTACCCGCTATCGGAAGAAGTACGACCAGAATGTCGTGGTGCCTTACCAAACTCCTAAAAAAAAAGAGCAGGTAACAGTGCCGACCATCGTTCCTCCCGAGGTAAAGGAGGAGCCTCAAAGAAAAAATGAGGATTTGGCCAATAACGGGAATCGTCTGGCTAATGAATCGAAACAAGAAGAAGTTTCTGTAAGCCAGGATCCTATCCGTTCACAGGTGGAACCATTACAGGCAGACAATGCTCCTGTGTTTAAGGTTCAGATTCTGGCAACTGATACGAAACTTAGAAAGAACAGCAGTCAACTGAAAGGTGAAAACGACGCAGACTGCTATCAGGAGAAGGGGCTCTATAAATATACGGTGGGGTCATCCACTGATTATCAGGAAATATACCAGTTGCGCAAGTCGCTGCTGACCAAATTTCCTCAGGCGTTTATCATTGCCTTTAAGAATGGAGAGAAAACAGATGTCCAGGCTGCTGTCCGGGAGTACCGGAACAGAAGAAAATAATCATCAAGATATTAAGGCCTTTAAGGACTCTAATTATTAATAAACCATAGAACATCAAATGAAACACGGAAAAGAAGTGATGATAGCCCTTGTGGCATTGTTCGGATTGTTCATACTCTTCGTAGGCATGAATTTTCTGAAAGGACTTAATACGTTCTCGAAAGGAGATGTTTATTATGTTTCATTCAAGGATGTTTCAGGACTTGCGTCATCGAGTCCTATTTATGCTGATGGTTATCCGGTAGGAACCGTCCGTTCCATCGATTATGATTATTCTCACGAAGGAAAAACAAAGGTAGCAATAGATATTGATACCAAGATGCGTATTCCCAAAGGTTCATCGGCTGTGATAGAGAGTGATATGCTGGGCAACGTGCGGGTAAATCTGCTGTTGGCCAATAACCCACGTGAAAGGGTGGAACCCGGTGAGACTATTCCCGGAGAACTTGCTTCCGGACTGATGGCCAAAGCTGCCACACTGATACCAGCCGTGGAGCAGATGTTGCCCAAACTGGACAGTATTCTCAACAGTGTGAACACCCTGTTGGCTAATCCTGCTATTGCACAGTCGTTGAAGAATATAGAGGTGACGACCGGCAATCTAACTACCACCACTCGCGAAGCCAATAAGCTGATGGGGTCGCTGAATGCTCAAGTACCCGGTATGATAGGAAAAGCCAACGGGGTACTTGATAATGCCAATACACTGACAGGTAATCTGGCCAAGGTGGATATTGACGCAACGATGGCAAAAGTCAATACTACGCTGGCTAATGTGCAGGCGCTGACAGAAAAGATTAACTCAAACGAAGGAACTCTTGGTTTGCTGATGCGCGATGCTTCCCTCTACAACCATCTGAGTTCAACGGCCAATGATGCAGATTCGCTTCTGATTGACTTGAAGGCACACCCCAAACGCTATGTGCATTTTTCGTTGTTCGGAAGGAAGGATAAACAAAAATAAAAGAAACCTTAAGAAAGAAGGTAATTTAAATTTTGTCTAAATTGTTGCCGACTTTCAGAAAGTATGTCGCAACTTCTTGTAAATCTCGTAAAATAGCATACTTCTAACGATTTCTTGCACATTCAAATTAGCGTGTGCTCTTTTGAGTGCTGTTTTTGTAAGTCCTTTGTTTTCAGTGTCTTGTAATTTTGCAACACCTTATTTTTGTAAATAGGTTTTGATTATCCTTAAAGTGCCTAAATTACGCGACTTACGCTGAAAGATTTAAAAAATGATAAAAAGCCACATTTGCTTTTTTGGGGAAAAAGATTTAATTTTGCACTTGAAAAAATGTCGAATGAAATAAGGCTACATTAACTTAAATATGAGTATTAACCCTCATGCTCTTTGGGACAATTGTCTGCAAATGATCAAAGACAACGTTTCGGAGCAACAGTTCAACACCTGGTTTAGGCCGATTGTCTTCAAGTCGTATAAACCTGCGACAAGGGAGATTCTCGTTGGCATTCCAAGTATGTTCGTTTACGAATACTTGGAAGAGAACTACGTTGATCTGATGAGGAAGACGCTGATACGTTTTTTTGGCGAGGGGACTAAACTCAATTATAGCGTGCTTACCGATAAGCAGAACAATATCACTCAGAGAGTAGAGGGAACGGAGTCTGCCAATATCGAAGCACCTAAGCCTAAGACGCGTGGAAATCAGTCTCCGACGGTTCTCGATACCGTAAAGCCTCAGGATATTGACTCGCAACTTGATCCTCACCATACCTTTGCTAATTATATAGAAGGTGACAGCAACAGACTTTCACGTTCGGTGGGGCTTTCCATTGCTGAGCATCCTAACAGCACACAGTTTAACCCGATGTTTGTATATGGTCCTTCCGGTTGTGGTAAGACTCACCTTATTAATGCCATCGGAGTGCGTACCAAGGAACTTTATCCTCAGAAGCGAGTGCTTTATGTGAGTGCCCGTTTGTTTCAGGTGCAGTTCTCAAATTCTGTGATGCAAAACCGCACGAATGATTTCATCGCTTTTTATCAGACTATAGACGTGCTGATTGTAGATGATATACAGGAATGGATGACGGCTCCTAAGACGCAGCAGACCTTCTTCCACATCTTCGACCATTTGTTCCGTAATGGCAAACGTATCATCTTGGCAAGCGATCGTCCTCCGGTTGACTTGAAGGGAATGCCAGAGCGTCTTCTTACGCGCTTCTCTTGTGGCCTGATTGCCGAGGTGGAGAAACCTAACACTCAGTTGTGCGTGGATATCCTCAACAGTAAGATTAAGCGTGATGGCCTTAAGATTCCTGCTGATGTGGTTCAGTATATAGCTGAGACGGCCAACGGTAGCGTGCGCGATTTGGAAGGTGTCATCAATTCATTGCTTGCCTATTCAATTGTGGACAATGCCTGTATCAATCTCAAATTGGCTGAGCGCATCATCAAACGTGCCGTGAAGGTGGATGACAAGCCGTTGACCATTGATGACATTGTGGAGTCTGTATGTCGTCATTATAATGTGAGTGAGTCGGCTCTCTCCAGCAGGAGCCGTAAGCATGAGATTGTTTTGGTACGTCAGATTTCGATGTATTTAGCTCAGAAGTACACCAAACTGCCTGCGTCCCGTATCGGTAAGCTGGTGGGAGGGCGTGACCATAGCACGGTTATTCACAGTTGTAATACCATTGGTAAACGTTTGCAGGTGGATGCAGCCTTTCAGAGTGAAATGTCGAGTATCGAGCAATCCTTCATGATCAAGAATTAGTTTCTTTTGTTCCCAATTTGTAAATATGATATAAAAACAGCCGAGTCTCACGACTTGGCTGTTTTCACATTAAAACTAAATTAACTCAAGTTTATAGGAAATGCATACTTTCACAAGTATGAACTATTTTAACGCAATAGCGATAAAATAATATTTCGTTAAATTATTTTTTTCACTTTGCAAAAATACAAAAAAAATTCATAATTGCAAATATCGTTGTTCAAAATACAAACATTTTGCTTCCTTTTTATGTTTTTTTTGCTAAATAACTGCGGAATACGATGATTATTCCGTCAGTTCTGAGGATAACATGCTTACCTATTGCTTCATTCAATGTGCCTTGCCAGAGTTCGTTGTATGTAAAAGGAAGCCATTTGAAACCTTCACCTTCTACTTTTTTGCTCGTGACGTTAAAGAGGCTTATTTGTTGTCCTGGGAAGGTGGGGAGTTCCGTTGTACCATTGATGACCGAAAACCATCCGTGGTCAGTGTAGATTTCGGGTACGACTCCGAATTGTCTGACGTAATGGGGGAGTAAGAAGATGTTGCCAATGGTGTGGTCTTCGCGCTTGCCGGTAGTGCCGAGATAGGCAATGCGCCTGAAACCTTTGGCCTTGCAGAAGCGGGTGGCTTTGGTGAGGTCGTTGTCGTCCTGCTCGCTCTCGGTGTGGATGATGGAGGCATGTTGCGCTTTGAATTCTGGTTCCATAGAGTCACCGTCACCCACGATGGCCTGAGGTTGGAATCCATGCCGGACAGCGGCCATGGCAGCTCCGTCGCAGCAGCATAGGAACTCTGCCTCTCTAAGTATCTGTAAGGGAATGTCAGCTGTCGGAAAATCTCCGTCTGCCAGAATAACCGCATCAAAACGATTGACGGTTAATGGATGGTTGTTCATGCTTCTTTCATCATTTTCTGCCACTTGAAATAACCCATAATGGCAATCACCACATAGAGTCCGTAGAGGAATGCCTTGAAGGGAATGCCTTTCACGATGTAGAGATAGGTGCAGATCACGTCCACCACAATCCAGCAAAGCCATTGTTCGACATATTTGCGTGCCAGGGCCCAGAGTCCGACGAAGCTGAGCGCATTGGTGAAGGAATCCTGCAAAGGAACAGTGGAGTTGGTCCACGTAACCAGCACAAAATAGGTGGCAGTCCAGATGGCCGCGAAAGCCAGCAAAGTGGGGAGATACAGACGTCGAGGCATGTGGGTGATGGGCATCTCCTCTCCTTCGCCCTGTCCCTTTTTCTTCCCAAATTTCCATACGGCATAGCCGTAGATCGCCGCTACGGTATAGTAGGCAGCCATGCCGGCATCACCGTAAAGCCCGTGACTATAGTACAGGTAGATGTCCAGAGCCGGCATGATGATGCCTACTAACCATAGGGCGATATGCGCCTTGTATTCAAGCCATATATAGAGCAGGCCCAACACCGTGGTAAAGATGTCGAGGCCGTGCTCTATGATAAAAGGATGCAGTTCCATTTGCAATTAGAATTTCAGCGTGATACTGCCCATGGCCGTGAATCCGGCTGAGGGCACGTAGCCAATCTGGTAGTAGCGGTTGTCGTTGGTGTGTCCATAGCTCTCGGCAATGGCAGAATATACCCATCCGCTGTTGGCATACCGGGCATTAAAAATATTGCTCAGGTTCACGCCGAATATGGCCTCCTTCACACCGATGGCCTTCAACGGAAGCGTATAATTCAGGTTGACATCCGTAGTAGAGTAGGCAGGCAGTGAGCGGTCTTTGTTCTCTGTGTTATCCAGATACTGACGACTCACATACCCCGTGTGCCATACGGCTTGCCATCCTTTGTAGTGGAAGTTAAGGAATCCGTTGAGGATGGCCGAGGGAGAGAAGGCCAATGTGGAGTTGTCGTAATGGAACTGGCGCAGCTCGTCGCCGTTGCCGTCACAATGGTATTTTGCCGCATCGGGGTTGTCTTTCCAGTCATCCCAGTCTTCCACGAACTCATCGAAATCCTTGATTTTGTTGATGCTCAATGCTGCATTCCCCTCAACGGTGAGCCATGGGGTGATATCGTATCCTGCCGTCAGCTCGATACCTGTACGGTAGGAGTCTTTGACGTTCGCTGTCAGCGGTTCGCCGATGTCACTCTTTGCACCGGTCTGAACCAGTTGGTTGTCGTAGTTCATGTAATAAAGAGTAGCACCGGCGCGCCATTTCGGGGTGGCATAACTGTAGCCCATCTCATAGTCGAGCAGCGACTCTGCCTTTGGGGCGGGGTAGTTACCGTTGTCTGTGTAGTTGTTTCTTTCTGGTTCACGATGGCTTAAAGCCAGTGAAGCGAAGGCGCGATGCCCGCCATTGTGGAAGCTGAAGCCTGCCTTGGGGTTAAAGAAGTTGTGCTTCTCGTTAATGTCCAGGTAGTGCTTCTTGTAGAGGTAGGCATCTTCGTCGTAAATGAACTTGTCGTTGTATCCATCGGTTTTGTAATTCACGTGGCGATACTGAATATCGGCAAAGGCATCCCAGTTATCGGTGAGGTGATAGAGAGCCTTGATGAAGACGTTACCGTCGAACTTCTTGGCATCGGAGTCGTAATACTGATAGTCACCGTTCTTCATCAGAAGGGTGCGCAGGGCATCGTTACTCAGATAGGTGACATAGCCGAAGTGGTTACCGTCGAACTGTTGTACCGACAGACCGCCGATCACGTCCCAGTCGTTGTCTTTGTAGTTGATGTTCCATACCAGTCCGTAGGTATCCTGCTTTAGTCCCTTTTTGCGCACCCAGTCGGTTCTCTTTGCACCTCCTAAGGCATCACCGTTGAATTCGGGACTGGGCAGACCGAGTTTCTTGATTTTATTGTCGTAACGGAACTCTTTGTAATAACCATAGCCGTGGGTATAGTGGAGCGAGCCCGTGGTGCTCCAGTTTTCGTTGATGTTCCAGGCGGCAGAGAGAATGTTGTGGTTCTGCCAGAAGTTATCGGTGGTTTTGTCCCAGGGTTCCCCGTTGTTCATCATGTACCGTTCTGTCTGGTAGTTCCCGTTGGCATCACGCACAAACTTCCCGTCAGCATCGTATGTGAAATGCTCGTAGAGCGAGTTGTAGCGCCCCAGTCCTACATCGTAGAGATCCTTGTAGGTCTTGATGCCAGTCTTCGAGCCATAGGTGCCGTCCATCAGCGAAAGGTCGTCGTTACCGGCAGTCACGGCATTCCAGGCCTGTCCGGTCTTCTCGAAGTTTCCGATGTTCTTATAGCGGATGGTGAACTTATCGTCGATCCATGTCAGTCCTCCGTAGTAGGAGCCCGAGCGTCCGCTGGTGCCGTGGATATAGCCGTCGGTATTGGTCTCGTGGTAGGCACCGTCAAAGATCAGATGGTTCCACAGCAGACCCGTGGAGAACGCACCGCCCACGTTGAATGTATTATACGAACCGTAGCTGAAGTTCACCTCGCCGCTTGCTTTCTCCGAAGGAGTCTTCGACGAGAGGGCCACCGTACCGCCGAAGGCACCGTCGCCATTGGTGCTCGTTCCCACGCCGCGCTGAATCTGCACACCGCCCAGCAGCGCGCTGTAGGAGTTCATATTGGCCCAGAACACGGCCTGATCTTCAGGTGAGTTCAGGGGCACGCCGTCGAGCGTCACGTTAATGCGCGAGTCGCCAGCACCACGAATGCGCAGATAACTGGTTCCCGTGCCCAGTCCGTTCTCGCCCCATGCCAGTACGCCCGGGGTCTGAGCGAAGAGGAAAGGCAGTTCCTTACCCGTCTTCGAGAACTTCTGTAATTCGTCTTTCTTGATGTTGGCTACGGCAAAAGGCGCGTTCTTCTGCACCCATACGCCTTTTACCACCACTTCTTGCAACTGCTCCATGCGTAGCGAATCTCCATCCGCCTCGCGGGCAGCATTCACGACCGTCACGCTCATCCCGAGCAGTGCAGCCATCACAATCTTTTTTCTCATCTTTACCTTAATTAAAAATACACATAAAAGGGGCAACCTTTATGCCTTCACTTTCCTACGCCGGCATTACCCGGATCAGGTTCGAGGGTCTAATCTCAGCCCGCCCACGGCGGACACCCCTTAACTTACTCTTTGTAAGTCGGGTGCAAAGGTACGAATTTAGACTGATATAATGAAAAAGAAAGGACAGAAATTTCCGTAATTATCATAATTATTCTTTTAGGAGTCCTGTCGACGCACTTGAAATGTCAATAGCGATAATCATTTGCATAATAACCGTCATCCGTCATAACTTACATATAACTATCATTTTTATAGATATTTACACCAATGACGGTTTGTTTCAAACCGTCATAAACCGTCATAATGGCGGTATGATGGTTTATTCAGCAATTGACCATCCGAAGAATTGCCCGCTCCCCTTGCTGAACAAGACGCTGCGGCATCAAAGTTTGCAGACTGTCTGAAGCCTTGTACTAACAGTTTTTCCCCGTCGTACTGTTAGTACGAGCCGCTCGTACTGATAGTTTTTCCCATCAGACAACTTCCGAACAATAATCGTAAGCCCAATAGCTTGCCACTCATTTGAATGAGTATGTCCATCAAAAGGAATGACGGTTTATGATGGCTTGAAACAAACCGTCATATACTTATCTCGCTAATTATAAACACTTTATGATGAAATTATGATGGATGACGGTATAATCACTTTGAAAATTTTTGTAGATTTTTGTCCATAAGACAAATTACTTGGCGTCGCCGTAGAGCTGATAGTTGCGGTAGAAGGAGCGCATCGATGTGTAACCGGCCTGTTCGGCCAGTTCCTCTTTCCGCAATTCAGGATGCTCCTGCTCCAGTCTTCTCACGTAGGCAATGCGTTTGCGGTTGATGAACTCTGCAAACGGCATTCCCGTCTCTTCGTTCACCAGTCTTGAGAGCATGGTGCGGTTGGTGCCCAGCTGCTGAGCCAACTCAGCCAGCGTAAGTCCCGGCTGCAGGTATAGCCGTTCGTCGTCAATCTTATGCAACAGCTTCGAATAGGTGTCCTGTGAAACTGTTTCCATAATGTCTTCGCACTCTTCTTGCGCTATATCCGCAAAAGAGAACTGCTGCACGAACCCGCGATAGCATAGCAAGTAGAGCAGACCGCTAAAGAAGAATGCAAGCACAGCAAAGGGAATCTCGGAGGATAGAAACACAAAGCGTCCGACGGCATTCACCACAAGCGATAGAATGCCCGTGAGCACCATCAGGATTAATATGGTGGTGATGCCGTAGAGCCGCTTGTCGTCGTTATCGGCATAGATGGAGTCGATAAGTCTGTTGTAGCGGCGTATGCGGCGTATGGCCACGAAAAGCACAATCAGCAAGCCGATAGCAAAGAGAATTTTCGCCAATTGATGGACCACAGCCTGCACCAAAGTCTGTCCCGAGAGTCCTACGATGGAGTCATTATATAAATAGGTGTCAACGAACTGGCGGCTTTCATCGTCGCTCATCATTACATAGACCGTAGCCACAATGATGCCGATGATTACGGGCGGCAGTACCGTGAGCCAACGCTGGCTACGGCTCACCGTTCCTTGGGTGAGCATCGTGATGTAGTGCAGATAGAGCGGGAAGACCAACAGGTTGCAGACCACATAGATGGTATCGCTCGCGGGAATCTCGCTCGTCATCCGGTTAAAGAAAACGAAATGACCCGCGTAGAGCAGCGTGGCGGTGATGGCCCACCACAACAGTTGGCGGCGGGCGGCACGATTACCCTGTTCCCAAAGGTTCAAGGCAATGGCAACCGACCAGAAAGCGCATACTGCCAGCGGCAGAAAAGATACTATCAGATGAGTCATAATGCAAAGATTCGATTAAGCACAAGTATTTTTTGCAAAGATAATCAAAGAAACGGTAAAACGTTCCTAAAAAGGGGCTCTAAAAACTATGAATTTCCCTAACAAAAGTTAAATGTACGATATGGCACATCCCTTGTACGATATGGCACAACCTTTTCCCACGGGGCTTTTGCACTCATTCCCCTTTTTCTTACCTTTGCAAACATAATTCACCTTAACAATTATAATACAGCAATAATACAAATGGAAACAGTAAAACGTTTATTCATTTCGCTAATTGCTCTTCTCGGCTGTACAGCCGGGGCTTGGGCTATAGAACAAGATTCCGACGGCAATTATCTCATCGGGTCGGTGCAGGACTGGGAGGAATTCGCAGAACTTATCAAAACCACACCCACAGCCAATGCCAGAATGACGGCTGACGTTGACCTGGGTAGTTCGCAGGCCATGTTGGGAGACTCAGAACACGAAGACAGGCCAACCTATTACTATCAAGGTACATTCGACGGACAGGGATATAAACTGACCGTCCATTACACAGGTACATCTCAAACCGCTCCTTTTGCCATGATTTCTAAAGCCACAATCAAGAATATTCATGTTGACGGGACGATATCAAACTCAAGTGGAAGCCAGCCTTCGGTTGTTGCACGTGCCGTATATGGAAAAAGTACGTTGGAAAGTATCTGGAGTTCTTTAGTGATTACCGATACCAGAACTGGTTGGGACGAGACAGCATGCCTTGTTGGTTGTGTGGATGGGTATAAGAGTGGAAGTGTTGATATACTCGATTGCCTCTTCACGGGCACTATTAACAGTTCAGGAAGCTATAATGGCTGCTTTGTAGGATATATCAACAGCGGGGGAAGTGCTACCATGACTAATTGTCTGTCATTAGGAACGTTTAACTACACTGGTGGCAGCTATGATTTCAGAGGTACCCATACCAACTGTTATGTGAAACAATTCCCGAAGACAATTCCTGAAAGCATGCGAGTCACCGACTCCCAACTTGCCGACGGAACCATTGCTACGGCACTTGGCGACGGGTGGGCACAAGACCCTTTGACCCACCAGCCGGTTCCGAAGATATTCACCACGGTTCAGGACGAAGACGGTTATTACCTTATCGGCTCCGTGCAGGACTGGAAACGATTCGCCGATATTGTCAACAGCGGAACGAATACTGCGGCTAATGCCAAGATGACTGCTGATGTTGATTTAGGCGACGACCAGACCTATATTTCTCCCGACTGGCATGGTGAATTCTCAAACCTTCACTATCATGGAACCTTCGACGGTCAGGGGCATACGCTTACGGTACACTACAATAGCGACAAGTATTTTCATACCCCCTTTAGCCAGACAAGTGGTGCTACAATCAAGAACCTGCATGTAGCTGGAACAATCAAATCAACTTCGTCAGGGCCTTCCCATATGAGCGGTCTTATCAGTAACTCTGCAGGCAATGACGTGATACAGAATGTGTGGGTGTCTGCAGATATCACGGGAGGTAGTAATTCGTGGATAGAATGTGGTGCCTTTATTGGGTGTAATAATTGCGGAAACTCTACAATTACAGACTGTTTGTTTACGGGTTCCATTACTACTACTGGAGGAAATAACGGTTGCTTTGCAGGTTGGGTGCAAAGTTATAATCCCTCATCAATAACAACGACTAATTGTCTATCGACAGGAACATTTAATATAGGGTCCGGTTCGGTGTCAAGAGGTACTTTGAACAACTGCTACGTCAAGTCATACCCATATTCAATTCCATCCGCTATGCAAGTGACCGACGAGCAGCTTGCCAATGGCACTACAGCTGCTGCCCTCCAAGCTGGTCGTACTGATGAAATATGGGTGCAAGATCCCGTGCTTGGCATTCCGATGCTGAAGATATTCGCCAATGAGGAAACCGAGCAGCTTTCGGAAGCACTCAACGGGGTATTCACCATCAATGGCAGTGGTGAAAAAGTATCGTTCGCGAAAGGTAATCTGCAGAAAATAGGCAGCACCTATCAATTTGCCGAGCACCAGTATGACTACTTCGGCACAAACCAATCTGATACCCACCGCGATATGTTTGCATTCTTAGATTACAACAATCCGGATAACGGTGAATCTTGGTCCATGCTATCCAGGGATGAATGGAAATATCTGTTTGCCACTCGTACCGTCACTAACACGCTTTCTGATGGGGCCAGATACACCATGGCCACAATCGGCGACACATACAAAGGCCTGATTATCTTCCCCGATTACTACACTCATCCCGAAGGAACTGACTTTACACTTGGTGTATTCAACAGCAATTCCAATTACACGGCCCAAGTTAGCCTTGAAGGTTGGGCAATGATGGAGGCTGCCGGATGCGTATTCCTGCCAGCAGCAGGATATTGCTCTCGTGGCTATACTTGGACAGGAGTAGGTGAATACGTTTGCTATATGAGTACTACCCCAAGTGGTATGTATTATTATGATCCCTATTTCAGGCCAGATGGTGTCTATTTGGACGAAACAAGTGATAAACAAACTTGGTCTTCCATTCGTCTGGTATTGCGATTGCAGCCATTAACTTACACCGTGCCTGCCAGCGGTGTGGGCACATTCAGTTCCGATGTAAATATCCATTTGCCCGAAGGACTCAACGCTCACTACTGCAGGACCTACTATGCTGAAAGAAGTGCCATCAGCGTGGTGAATATCAGTAGCGGGGTAGTGCCAGCCAATACTGGCGTTCTGCTCTCTGGTACGCCGGGCGAGACGTTCAATCTGTATCCTACCCCAGAAACAGCAGATGATTTGGAAGGAAACGCTCTGGTGGCTGTGACCAAGCCCGTCCACATCAGCCCCACAAAGGGCGACTATACCAACTTCATGATGAAGGGCGGCAAGTTCATCAAGATTGCGGATGAAAGTTATACCGTAAAGATGCCGGCGAACCGTGCTTACCTACCCTTACTGACAGAAGCCATCAGCGGCAGTAATGCCAAGGAGATAATGCTGTATTGGAATGATGAAGAGGCGACGGGCATTGAGAGCCTCACCCCTAACCCCTCTCCAAAGGGCGAGGGGAGTATCTATAATCTCAATGGTCAGAAACTCTCGGCTCCGCAAAAGGGTATCAACATCATCAACGGCCGCAAGGTCATCGTCAAATGAAATAAACGCTATCAGATATGAAAAAGACTTATCAGGTTCCTACCTTGAACCAAGATATTGTTTACGGTGAGTGCCAGCTGCTGGTTGGCACCACCATTCTCGTTGATCCTTCGACAGAGGGAAGTCAGAGTGAGGCCGAGAGTAAGAAGGGCACGTTTGAAGATACCGACAAAGGCTTGAACTCATTCGAGCATAATCCGCTGGACTATCTGCCTAGTGCTTTCCAAAACATCTGGGGAGAGGAATGACAAACATGTTAAAAACGAAAAAAGTTAATTATCAATCAACTATTATGAAAAAGATTCTATTATCAATCGTTGCGCTCTGCTGCACAGTTGTGGCAGGGGCGCAGAATGAAATTATGACCGTTGTACTTCAGCATGGCAACGATGTTAGCACTTTCACAGGTGCTAATGCCTTTATTAATGCAAATGCCCAGGCAGTTGACGGTGATGTTATTACACTTTCATCAGGTGCATTTAATGTTTCTGATATCACAAAATCCATCTCCGTCTATGGCGCAGGGTTTGAAAAGGATGCGAATACCAGTACTGAGGTGTCAAAGATCAACGGTCAGTTGAATTTGGGAGTCTCAGGAGGAGAAACCCTCGAAAATATCCACTTGGAAGGAATAAGTTTCGGTGCCGCTGTTAACGCGAATGTGCCGTTGGAGGGGTTCTTGATGGAAAAGTGCTATGTTAACGGCAACGTCAACATAGTTGAAAACACGAACACGATAATCAGGAACTGTGTCATTACAGGGGCTATCTCCGGAGGCGACAAAATAGCCAACAACTGCATCATACAAAACTGCTATGTAGGAGGTGCCGTAAACACATTTAATGTGAGCAGCAGCGTCAAGATAGACCATTGCATCACTTGCAATTTTGTGGGGCCTTACTTCTGTTCCAATAGTATTTTCACGTATTATTGGGTTGGTGCTTATTATGACCGTGCAGTTTTTGCCAATACAGAAGGAGCAGTTGCACATAACTGTATTTTTAGGAATTTCAGTTATAACAATCAGGACAAGAATGATTTCCAAAATTGTTATGCTGTTGACATTAAGAACATCTTCTCTGATGCGGAGAATGCCAACTATTCTGCAACCCGGACCTACGAAATCCAGCAACCCACTACATGGATAGGCACCGACGGCCAGGAGATAGGCATTCGCTATGGATGGAGCAAGGTGCCTAGAATACCTGTAGTTACCGACCTGAATGCCACGGTGAGCGGTGAGAACCTCAACGTGAACTATAACGCCGTGGCAAGATGAGGGAAAAAGACAATAGCAATAACAACAAACAAATAACGACAATAATATGAAAAAATATCTATTATCAATAGTTGCGCTCTGCTGCACAATGGTAGCAGGGGCGCAGAGCACCGACGAAATCAGTGCCATCCTTCAGCATGGGGACGAAGTGAGTGTCTACAAAGGCAGTACAGGATTCAAGCAAGCCTATGCCGCTGCATCTGATGGTGACGTAATAAGCTTGAGCAGGGGCTCATTTGATCCCGTAAACATAGAAAAGAAATTGAGCATTTATGGAGCGGGTTTCGAGGACAACGACGAAACAAATACTGCTGTAACCACTATCAACGGTAGCGTTAATGTGGGTAAGGCCGACCCTGTCATCGACGGCTTACACATTGAGGGCGTTAAGATTAACGGCAATCTGGCATGCACTCAAACCATGAAGAACTATACGATACAGAAATGTTACATTACGGGCAATATGACATTCGCTAACAATATAGAGAATGTGAAGGTGAAGCAATGCAGGATTGGGGGTGATTTAACAGGAAACAAGAACTTAATGGCCAATGGACTGCTCATTTCCAATTGCTATGTATGGGGTGTAATCAATTATTTCAGTAACGAAAGCATTGTGAATATTGACCATTCTTTCATGGGGTCTCAATATTACACTTACTATGATTACAATGAATATAACATTTTTGCACAGTTCTTATGGACAAACAGCATCATCTACAACCGTCGCACAAATTATCCATTGCCAACAGGCAACTATGCAACGGTGAAAAACTGCATCGTGGTCAATGGTGCAGGCACCATTCGCGACAATAATATTGTCGAGAACTGCTACTATGTAGTTCTCGCCGATATTTTTGACGATGCTGCAGATGGAGTATATACAGAGAGCCGCACTTTTAAACTTAAAGATGAAACTACCTATAAAGGCACTGACGGTACTCCCATCGGGCCGTCGGGCGGTGATGGTTGGAACAAGGTTCCCTCAACTCCTTATGTGAAGAACTTGAATGCTACGGTAAACGGCACAAACCTCGGTGTTGCATACGAAGCAGGTGTGAGATAATACTAATGCTGAAGCCTATGTACAGAATAAGATATTTGCTGATAGCGGCGGCATTGGCTATGACATCCGTCGCGACAGCGCAGACAAATGACATTGTCGAGCGGAAATACTGGCTGGACGGAGATATCACCCAAGCACAAGACTTGACACCAGACCATGCCAACATAGATATATCGACGCTGAAGCCAGGACTACACTCGCTTTCCATTCGTGTGAAGGACACTCAGGGTTTGTGGAGTTCGCAACTGGCAAAGTACTTCATTGTGCCGTTTGTTTCCACCAGCGTTAACAGTAATTCGATAGAAAAGCATCAGTACTGGATTGACGGGAATTTGCAGGCAGCGGTTGCTTCTACCTCGCAACCCTCAGCTATTATTATTAAAAAATTGAAGCCTGGTATCCATTCGCTCACCGTGCGTGTGCAAGACAAAGCAGGAATGTGGAGTTCGCTGGTGGCCAAGTTTTTCATCGTGCCTTATGCCGAAAACAGTGCAACCCCCAATGGCATAGTTCAGCACCAGTACTGGATAGACGGCAATCTTCAGGCGGCGGTTACTTCCGATTCGAAGCCGCAGCCCATTGTGATTTCCTCACTAAACCCTGGTCTCCACACGTTCACCGTGCGCGTGCAGGACAACACTGGAGTGTGGAGCACGCAGGTGACGAAGGCGTTCATCAAGCCGTATGCCGATACAAGTGTCAACGACAAAGAGATTGTCAGGCACCAGTACTGGATTGATGGCAAGATAGAAGCTCAGGTTACTCTGAATCAGAAGGACCCGATAGACATCATTGAAATCGAAGGGCTGCTCCCCGGACTCCACTCGCTCACCGTGCGCGTGCAGGACAACACCGGAATGTGGAGTTCACAAGTGGCAAAGTATTTCATTGTGCCTACAGTGGAAACCAGTGTGGGTGATAAGAGCATCGTGCAGCATCAGTACTGGATTGACGGAAAGTTGGATGCCATTGTCTCATCAGAAACGCAGCCCTCACAAATCCCCATCTCAACGCTGAAGCCTGGCCTGCACTCGCTTACCGTTCGCGTAAAGGACAATACCGGACTGTGGAGCTCACAGGTGGCCAAATACTTTATCGTGAAAGACGACGATGTGATAGAGGAAACCACCATTACGCGATATATGTATTGGTTCGATGAAGAGACGGATGACTTCAAGACCGGGCCGCTCGCCTCGGCATCGGGTACGATGGACATCGACATCAGCGACGTGGAGGCCGGCACGCACACCCTGTGGTGGCGCTGCGGCGACTCTAAGGGCGCATGGAGCGAAGCGCGCTCGGTGGAGTTCGAGAGCAAGAGCCTCTACAACTACATCGTGCCCGAATCGGGTATCGGAACGTTTGCGGCTGATGTTAACCTGACGCTGCCCGACGGACTAAAGGCCCACTTCTGCACCTATTTGAAGGAGGTGGACGAAGAATTGGCCATCAAGATTCTGAATATCGACGGCAAGGTGATCAACCAGAACACGGGCGTGCTGTTTAGCGGAACACCGGGCGAGACCTATCAGCTGCGCTATACCGCTGAGGCTGGTTCGGCAACCGAGGGCAACCAGCTGGTTCCCGTGGTGGAGAGCAAGCACATAGAATCCGTGACGGGTGACTACACCAACTATATGATGAAGGGCGGACGCTTCATCAAGATCAAGGAAGAGGACGGGAGCGTAATGATGCCTGCTCACAGAGCCTACCTGCCACTGCTGACCACAGCCGTGGGCGAAGCCAAGAGCATCGTGCTTTTGTGGAATGAAGAGGAGACCACAAGAGTTGTCGCTCCCGACCTCACTCCGAAGATGGAGGATGGCGTCTATTACAACCTGCAGGGTCAGCGCGTAGAGCCGCAGCGCGGAACGGGCAAGAGCCGGATACTCATCAAGAATGGCCGCAAGGTCATCGTGAATTAACAGGGGAGGAGATGAATATGAAGAAAAGACAGAACTATCAGACTCCCCAGCTGTATCACTACGAAGAAATGGGTGAGTGCCGGCTGCTCGTCGGCACCACCATTCCCGTTGTCCCCGGAGAGGAGGGCAGCCAGAGCGAGGCCGAGAGTAAAATGGCTTCGTTTGATGATACCGACAAAGCCCTGCGCTCCTACGAGCACAACCCGCTCGACCATCTGCCCGATGCTTTCCAAGACATCTGGGGAGAGGAATAATAATTATCACGACAATTAATGGAAGAAAAGCGCCCTTCACCAAGTGATTCAACTCTTTGTTGGACAGTCACTAATGGTGAAGGGCTTGTTCGTTGCCAGTATCCTTTAGGATACTAACAAATTAAGAGTATAAGATATTAGCAAGTGGCAGGCCAGGGCTTCAGCTGCTTGAAGAAGTCGTTGCCCTTGTCGTCCACGAGGATGAAGGCGGGGAAGTCCTCAACGGTGATCTTCCAGATGGCCTCCATGCCGAGTTCGGGATATTCCACGCACTCGATGCTCTTGATGCTCGACTGCGAGAGAACGGCTGCCACACCGCCGATGGTGCCCAGATAGAAACCGCCGTGCTTCTGGCAGGCATCGGTAACCACCTGCGAGCGGTTGCCCTTGGCAATCATCACGAGCGAAGCGCCGTTGGCCTGGAACTCATCCACATAGGGATCCATACGGTTGGCCGTGGTGGGACCCATCGAGCCGCAGGGATAGCCCTCGGGCGTCTTGGCAGGTCCGGCATAGAGCACGGGATGGTCCTTGAAATACTGCGGCATGCCCTCGCCGGCATCCAGACGGGCCTTCAGCTTGGCATGGGCGATGTCGCGGGCCACGATGATTGTGCCCTTTAGGTTGACGCGGGTGCTGACGGGATACTTGGTCAGTTCGGCGCGAACGGCATCGATACCCTTGTCGAGATCGATTTCAATGCCCTTCGTTCCCTCACCGGGACGGCGATACTCCTCGGGAATCAGTTCCGTGGGGTTGTCGTCCATCTTCTCCAGCCATACGCCGTCTTCATTAATCTTGGCCTTGATGTTACGGTCGGCAGAACAACTTACGCCCATGCCGATGGGGCAGGAGGCACCGTGACGGGGCAGACGGATGACGCGGATGTCGTGGGCCAGATGCTTGCCGCCGAACTGTGCGCCGAGTCCAATCTTGTGGGCTTCGAGCAGCAGTTTCTGCTCCAGGTCGATGTCGCGGAAAGCGCGTCCGGTCTCATCGCCCGTGGTGGGCAGGTTGTCGTAGTACTTGATGGAGGCGAGCTTCACCGTGAGCAGGTTCTTCTCGGCCGATGTGCCGCCGATGACGAAGGCAATGTGATAGGGAGGACAGGCGGCCGTGCCGAGTGTCTTCATCTTCTCCACGAGGAAGGGCAGCAGCGTGCCTTCGTTCTGGATGGTGGCCTTGGTCATGGGGTAGAAGTAGGTCTTGTTGGCTGAGCCGCCGCCCTTGGCTACCATCACGAAGCGGTATTCAGCGCCTTCCACGGCCTCGATGTCAATCTGTGCAGGCAGGTTGCAGCGGGTGTTCACCTCGTCGTACATGTTGAGCGGAGCATTCTGCGAGTAGCGCAGGTTGTCCTGTGTGTAGGTGTTATAGACGCCGAGCGAGAGTGCTTCCTCGTCTTCGAATCCTGTCCACACCTGTTGTCCCTTTTCACCGTGGATGATGGCGGTGCCGGTGTCCTGGCAGAAGGGGAGGATACCCTTGACGGATGTTTCTGCGTTGCGCAGGAACTGCAGAGCCACATACTTGTCGTTCTCAGAGGCTTCGGGGTCGCTGAGGATGGCTGCCACCTGCTCGTTGTGGGCGCGGCGGAGCATGAACTCACAGTCGTGGAAAGCCTGCTGGGCGAGCAGGGTGAGTGCCTCCTTGGAGACTTTCAGAATCTTGTGTCCTTCAAATTCGCTTGTGCTGACTCCTTCCTTTGAGAGCAGGCGATACTCCGTGGTGTCCTCGCCGAGCTGGAACATCGGAGCGTACTTGAAATCGGGTGTTGCCATAATGTTTTGTTTTTTATTGAATATTGTTTCTAGTATTTCTAGTATATCTAGTGCTTCTAGTATTTCTAGTTATTAATAGCCGAAGATGTCTTCGAGTGAGAGACGCTTTATGGGGGCTATCTTTTCCAGCGACTGGATGTCGAGGTTCTTCTCGTCACCGAGGATGATATAGCGGTAGGGCTTATTGGCCATGTTCTGGCGCTCAAAGTTGACTATGTCTTGAAGTTTCAGCTGGGGCAACTGCTCATAAATCTTCTCGTTGAGGTCATAGTCGATGCCCAAACGCTTGGCGTTGAGCCAGGCATTGATGATGCTCATCTTGGTGGTACGCTGTGAAGCAAGTTGCTTAGTGAGGGCATCCTTGGCAATCTGGAATGCGTTCTCGCTGGCAGGCAGCTGGTTAAGAATCTCATGGAATTGGCGCACGCAGTCCATCATCTTGTCGTTTTGGGTGATGATATGCGTAAAGAAAGTCTCTTTCTGTCCTTGTTTGCGCGGACGGTTGTATAGGGCATAGGCGTTGTAGGCCAGTCCGCGGGCTTCGCGGAGCTCCTGGAAGACGATGCCATTCATGCCACCGCCAAAATACTCGTTGAAGAGAGCCTGGACGGCAGCCTCCTGAGGATGCCAGTCGCGCTTCTCGTTATGGAACATGCGCATGTAGATATTCTTGGCATCGTAGGGAGCCAGCAATACCTCATTCTGGTTGGCCTCCTGATGTTCGTAACTCTTTCCTTCAGGAACGGGCAACAACTTCTTCGATGTTTTGTGAAGACGAGTTATGATGGCAGACAGCTCACCCTCGCTCATCGGGCCATAATAGCAAACAGTCTGGTCGTATTTCTTCAGGTTCTTCAACAGATTGAGGAGGCTCTGCGGATCGGTTTCTTTCAACTGCTGTGCGCTCATCACGTCGCGGCTGCTGTTGTGGGGTCCGTAGGAACCATACTCATAGAGCGTGCTGAAGCAAGCCCGCTGGTCTTTCTTGGCGTCGTTGCGGTCTTTCAAAATCAAATCTGTCAGCTTTCCGTAGGCCTCGTTGTCAACCTTTGCGTTCTGCATCAGGTCTTCGAGTAGGGCCAATGCCTCGGGCATGTTTTCGGAGAGTCCGCTGAGGCTTACGTTGATGGCGTCAGAACCTACGCTGATGCTATAGTTGCAAGCCAACTGATAGAATTTCTGCTTGATTTGCGAGAGTGTCATCTTCTTGGTGCCCAGATAGTCGATATATTGGGCAGCCACGCCGTAGCGGTTGTCGTCTTCCTGTCCGAACTCGTAGCGGAACGTGAGGTTGAAGAGTCCGTTGGAGTTGTTCTTCACGTAGAGCAAAGGCAGCTTCCGCTTGGTTTCAGAGATGGTCAGGTCGTTCTTGAAATCTACGAAGCGGGGCTGGATGGGCTCCACCTTGGCATTCTGGATGTCTTTCACGAACTGGCTCATCTGGTCACGGTTGGTGGGGATGGGCGTGATGGCGGGCTTGTCAATCTTCTTCTGGTTGGTGTCAATGCCCTGCTTCTTGTAGATAGCTACATAGCCGGGGGTAAAGAAACGGTTGGCAAAGGCCACGAGCTGCGGCTTGGTAATCTTGGAAATACGGTCGATGGCTCCCACTTCCTGTGCCCAGTCGATACCGTTGATGAATGCGTTTACATACTTGTCGGCACGGCTGCGGTTGTTCTCCAGCGAGCGGTAGTAGCTGAGTTTCATGTTGTTGATGATAGCAGGCAGGAGATCGTCAGAGAAATCGCCTCGCTTCAGTTTGTCAATCTCGCCTAAGAGAAGCTGACGCACCTCATCGAGTGATTGTCCCTCTTTGGGCTGTCCGATAAGGATGAAACCACCGTGGTCGGCCAAAGGCTCGGCACCAGCAAAAGCACCCTGCAACTGCATGGGCTGAACGAGATTCAGGTCGATGAGTCCTGCCTTGCCGTTGCTCAGCACTTCACCCAGCAGGCTGAGCGTGTCGGTCTGCAACGACTGGGCTTTCTCGGCACGCCATCCCAACCATATCTGCTCAGCTTCCTGTCCGATAACGGTGGTGTCGCGGGGAGCGTTGAGTGGCGGTAGGGCAGGGAAGACAGGCTGGCGTACATCTGCGCCGGGCTTCCAACCGGCGAAGTATTTGTCGATGATGGCAATGGTCTTGTCCATATCCAGGTCGCCGCTCATGCAGACTGCACAGTTGTTGGGCACGTACCACTTGTTGAAATAGTTCTTGATATTCGTGATGGAGGGATTCTTCAGATGCTCCTGCGTACCGATGGTGGTCTGCGTGCCATACGGGTGATTGGGGAAGAGCATGGCTGTGAGAGCCGTGAAGAGTTTGCGCTGGTCGCTGCTGAGGCCGATGTTGTATTCCTCATAGACGGCTTCCAGTTCGGTATGGAAACCGCGGATGACCATGTTCTGGAAACGGTCCGACTGAATCTTGGCCCAGTTCTCCACTTCGTTTGAAGGGATGTCCTCGGTGTAGCATGTGACATCCAAAGAGGTATAGGCATTGGTTCCCTCGGCTCCGATGGCAGCCATAAGCTTGTCGTATTCATTGGGAATGAAATACTTGGCAGCCAACTGGCTCACGGAGTCGATCTCATGGTATTTCTGCCGGCGCAGTTCGGGGTCGGTAATAGTGCGATATTCCTCATAGCGCTGTTCGATGTCGTTGAGCAGGGGGCCTTCGGCCACGGGGTTGTTGGTGCCGAACTGCATAGTGCCCTTAAACATCAGGTGCTCCAGATAGTGAGCCAGTCCGGTGGTTTCGGCAGGGTCGTTCTTACTACCCGTTCGGACGGCGATAAATGTCTGAATGCGCGGTTTCTCCTTATTGACCGACAGGTAAACTTTCAGGCCGTTGTCGAGGGTGTAGATGCGCGTCTGCATCAGGTCGCCGGGCACGGTCTCGTACTTGTAATCTTTAGCCGTTGCGCTCATTCCGAACAGCAACAAACCAATTGCAAAAATGTTTTTAATATTCTTCATTTTCTTATTTGTTGTTTATCCAAATTACTCCCTCCCCAAGGGGAGGGCAGGGGAGGGGCTCTTAATTCTCATAATCCACCTCATGGTCGAGCTGCTGGATGAAGTTCTCATAGACTTCGCTTTCCACGTCGCCCATGGCAAACTCCTTGTCGGCATCCTTGCGTATCTCTACAATCCAGGCACGGCGGGCCTTGATGTAATCTTCGCGGATGTGTTCAATGGCTGCCTCGTCGAGTTCTTCCAGCTGGTAGTAGTCGAGGATGAGCTGATAGCTCCATGCCCAGCGGTAGTCGCTGTAGTGGTCGTTGATTTCCTCGAATCGGCTGAGCACGTCCTGTATGTTCTCCAAAGTGCCGTTGAGGATATCGTCGGCGAGACGCTTCTCTTCGCTTTCAGGCAGCAACAGGCCGGAAAGGTCAACCCATCTGCCTTTTCCAACTTCTGTCTTAGGCATACCGAGGAATCCCTCCTTGACGGCACGCTTCAACACGGCACCCATATAGATGCGGAGGGCGATGTCGTAGTATTTCAGGCCTTTTCGCAGCGATGAGGCATTGATGACATATTCGTGGAAATTGTAGGTGGAGACATTGTCGCCGCTGGCCTGGCGGAGATTCTCAAGAATCTTCTTGCCTTCCAGGATTTCGCCTACGGTGAAAGGCGAGAGCCAGTCGAAGTTGATGATAGACTTCTTCGACTGCTTGCTTCGCTTGTCGCGCTTGGGCCATTTCTTGATGTCGCGATAGAGTCCCACGGTGGTGATGTTTCTTCCGGGTATCAGATAGCAGTCGTCGCCGTAAGCCATCAGATAGGAGAACGGCAGGTTGCGGGTGTCAGGATGGTGCATCAGTTTGCCGAAGCAGACGGAGAATGCACCTATCGTGGCAGGCATCAACACATAGGAACCGCTGGCCGTCTTCGTGCCGCGCTCGAGTGTTCCGTAGTGGAGCGGCCCCATTTTGTAGGCATGGTTGGAGAAGTTGGTGTTGGAACCGGCGTTGTAGAAAGAGAACTGTCCGCCGATAAGCAGCGAACTCTTGTGATGGCTTGCTGAGAAGGGACCGCAGAAGGCGGCACACGCCTCACCGTTGGCCATGAACGAGTTGGCAAAGAAGAGCGATGCCTCGGCTGTGAAACCATTGGTGATCTGGCAGGCTTCACCCACGAAGCAGTCTTGCATCTTCACGGAGTTGTTGATGGAGCATCCGTCGCAAATGATGGAGTTTTCACAAATGACTCCCGTGCCGATATATACCGAGGCATCCTTCGATGACATGATCGTGCAGTCGGCCAGACGGGATGTACCGCTGATCTCGCAGTCACCCTTGATGACGGTGTTGGTAATCTCTTTGGTATTGATAATCTTCACATTGTTGCCGATGATGCCGCGCTCGGGTGCCGAGAGTCTCACTTCGTCGTCGATGAGCTGTTTGAGGATGTTGATTAGCACTTTATCCTCGTGATGCTTTACCATAAAGGCAGCCAGCTGTGAGTTGAGTTCGCGGAAAAGAACCACATTGCCGTCGCCCATCTCGTTCAGCACGGATATGATGGAGCCGGCACCATAGCTTGCTCCTTCGAGCGTCTCCATGGTAGAGATGTTGGATATGTAGCAGTCGTCGCCAATCGTGTAGTTGTTGATGAAATTGCCCACCTTCTCGATGAGGCAGTTGTTGCCTACAGAGACATTGCGCAAGGTGGCGTCGTTGATACCCGAGTGCTTCATGAATCCTTTGCTCACCTCCACCTGCTTGTCGAATCTTCCGAGGCGGATGTTGCCATAGAAGACCACACGGTGGAAGTTGTAGGGCTTGAAAGCCTCGTCAACCATTACGTGCTCCCAATCCTCAGCCCAACAGCCGTTTTGCTCGAGCACTTGAATTTCCTCTTCTCTCAATAATCTGTAGTTTTCCATAAATGTATTGTGCTTGTTAATGTTATTGTTCCTCTATGTTATACAGAAAATCGTTATATGGATATTTCTGGACGTGCAGTTCGCGCACTTTCTTGTAGATCGTGTCGCGCAGCTGATCGATGTTTGTCTTTTCACGGGCAGAGATAAATAGACAGTCGTCGCCCATCTTAGCCATCCAGGTCTTCTGCAGTTCGGCGAGCGTGATGTTCTCCTTGGTAGGCGGTGTCAGGTCGTCGGGCTCTTTTTCCACCCAGCTGTAGGCATCAATCTTGTTGAAAATCATCATTGTTGGCTTGTCGGCAGCCTCCAGCTCTTTCAGTGTCTGGTTGACCACCTGAATCTGCTCTTCGAAATCGGGGTGGGAGATATCCACCACGTGGATGAGCAGGTCGGCTTCGCGCACCTCGTCGAGTGTGCTCTTGAACGAATCCACCAGGTCGGTGGGCAGTTTTCGGATGAATCCTACGGTGTCGGCCAAGAGGAAAGGCAGGTTTTCCACCACCACTTTGCGAACGGTCGTGTCGAGTGTGGCAAAGAGTTTGTTTTCGGCAAAGACGTCACTTTTGGCCAGCAGGTTCATAATGGTCGATTTGCCCACGTTGGTGTAGCCCACCAGGGCTGCACGGATAAGCCGCCCACGGTTCTTTCTTTGTGTGGTCTTCTGCTTGTCAATCTCCACCAACCGCTGTTTGAGCAGCGTGATACGTTGCAAGATAATGCGACGGTCCATTTCCAACTGTGTCTCACCAGGTCCGCGCAGTCCCACGCTTCCCTTACCGCCGCCTGAGCCGGAGCCGCCGCCTTGACGCTCCAAGTGGGTCCAAAGCCTTTGCAGACGGGGCAGCATATAGCGATATTGAGCCAGTTCCACCTGAGTCTTGGCGTTGGCCGTTTGAGCTCGCATGGCAAAGATGTCGAGAATAAGTGTCGTGCGGTCGAGAATCTTCACCTTCAGTTCCTGCTCTATATTGCGGATTTGTTTTGCAGAGAGTTCGTCGTCGAAGATGACCATGCCTACGGGTTGCGGCGGATTCTCCACCGCTTCACACTCGCCTGCTTCCAATGCCTGCTCATAATCGTCGGCAGCATCTTCGCATTGCTTGATATATTGCTTGATTTCCTCCAGTTTTCCCTTACCCACATAGGTGGTCTGGCTGGGACCGTTCACCTTCTGCGTAAACCGCTTTACGGTGATGGCGCCTGCCGTGTCGGCCAGGAATTCCAGTTCATCGAGGTATTCCTTCGTCTTGGCCTCATTCTGCTGTTGCGTGATAAGTCCCACCAGCACGGCCGTCTCGGCCTTGGCTTCAGATATTACAAATTCTTTCATTCAATCATGCTGAAAGCGATTCCCGAGGAATCGGTTACATTATTCATATATTATAATTGGGTACAAATTTACATAAAATTTCAGAACTATGAGCCTATTGAGACAAAAATGTGAGCAAATAACCCCGAAAAGTTAGAAATCAGCCTATGTATAATCTAATGGACAATCATCATAAATTCTTCACCATATTGCGTAACCTGTTGAAATGCATGGGCTTACGGTGAAGGGTTGGAAGACCATCGCCAGACCTCCTAATAAAGACCCACCCCCGCCCTCCCTGTTTAGGGAGGTGGTTATTGCGAACGGGCATTCATAAATGTGCCATTTACGCATCGTAAATGATAGACTTAGACATCGTAAATGATACATTTAGACTTTTTGTTCTTCATTCTATGATGTTTTGGTTTGCATTCGATGATGTTTTGGTCTTCGTTTGATAATGTTTTGGTTTGCATTTGATGATGTTTTGGTCTTCGTTTGATGATGTTTTGCTCTTCATTTGATGATGTTTTGATGTCCGTTGGATGATGTTTTGCTTCCAGCAAGTGGAAGCATGCTTTCCAAAGTCTGGAAAGGATGTTTCCAAAGTCTGGAAGGAGTGTTTCCAAAGTCTGGAAAGAGACTGTCTGATGGGAGGATGTCTTTTCCCCGATAAATGGATGCTGGAGGCTTACCTATATCCGCCTTTCCCAACCCTTCACCGCAATACGTTGTGAAGCAATGCGTTAGGCGAGATGGTGAAAAGTTTTGAGGTGATTAGAATGTTTCATAGAGGTGTATTGTATGTAATCTACGTAATCGTTTACGTAGATTTTTCGTCATTTTTTGTATCATAATTGATTTAAATCAAGAGAAATGTATTATCTTTGCACCAGTTAAGACAAAATAATACTGATTTTCAGAAATTACATGCTACATAATACTAACTGCTAAGACATTCAAAAAGAGAAATTGCTTCGACGTGATGTCGAGGCATTTTTTTTGTTAATTTTTTAATGCTGATGTGATGTGTTACGCAGTTTTTTTTTATTTTTGCACCCGAAATTATTCACTTAAACATAACAAACACTATGAGAGTAATTATTGAAAAGGATTATCAGTCAATGTCACAATGGGCTGCCGAACATGTCATTGAGCGTATCAATGCCTTCAAACCAACAGCAGAAAAGAAATTCGTTCTTGGTCTTCCTACCGGTTCTTCACCCGAGGGAATGTACGCTTGTCTGGTGAAAGCCAATAAGGAAGGACGTGTCTCGTTTAAGAATGTGATCACCTTTAATATGGACGAGTATGTAGGACTTGCAGAAGACCATCCAGAGAGCTATCACTCGTTTATGGCCCGTAACCTTTTCGACCATATCGATATCGACAAGAATAACGTGCACATCCTGAATGGAAACGCTGAAGACCTGGTGGCAGAGTGTGCCCACTACGAGCAGATGATTCAGGAAGCAGGAGGCATCGACCTCTTCATCGGTGGAATCGGTCCCGACGGGCACATTGCTTTCAATGAGCCTTTCTCTTCACTCTCAAGCCGTACGCGCCAGAAAACGCTGACCACCGACACCATCATTGCTAACTCCCGTTTCTTCGACAACGATGTGAACAAGGTACCCAAGAGTGCATTGACCGTTGGCGTGGGCACCGTGATGGATGCTCGTGAAGTGATGATTCTGGTGAACGGTCACCACAAGGCACGCGCCATGAAGGCTGCCGTGGAGGGTGCCGTTTGTCAGGAGTGGACCATCTCAGCCCTGCAGATGCACCAGCATGGCATCATCGTGGCCGATGAGCCTGCCTGCGACGAGCTGAAGGTTGCTACCTATAAGTATTTCAAGGATATCGAGAAGAAATAACTTTTTTCGAATATGCAAACGCAGAGGCACGGAGTTTTGCTCCGTGCCTCTGTTAGTTTATATAAGGTGATACTACAGCTTGACCTGCTTGGTTGTAGAGGTTCCGTCAGTGGCGTGTACCACGATGACCAAGGTCTTGTCGGATATTCCTTTCATCGGGAGCAAGAAGGATTTCGCCTCTTTATGCTTCGTGTCGTAAGTACAGATAGTCTGGCCGGAATAGCTCACCACCTCGATTTGCTTGTAGGGCTTTTCGGATTTGATCAGCAGCACATCTCCATTGTGATTGGGGGTGTCCATCAATATTCCGCTCACTTCGAATCCCTCGCCCTGACTGACAGTCTGCGTGGTAAGGGTTTCGTCTTTGGCATAGATTCCCATGAATTTCAGCATGGCATAGGCATAGCGCTTGCCGAGTTTCACGTAGCCTTCGTGGTTGAAGTGAAGGTTATCGTTGAGGGGAGGACAGCCTTTTGAGGAAACGACGGCAGAGGTTGGAATCCAAAGGGGGAGAGTCTGTATCGTCGGAATGGAATGCTTGCAGACTCCATTATATTCAGCCCCGACAGGCTCACCGGCGATAATCGGACAGTCTTCGGCCTTGAGATTCAGTTCCTTGAGCAGGTATCCGTAGATCTCCTTCACTTTCTGCGGCCAGGTTTCGTTATAGGCATCGGTTTCTCCCTGGTGGAGGATGATGCCCTTGATGACTCCGTCTTTCTGGGCTTGCTTGGCCAGCATGACCAGTCGCTCCAGCGGTTTGCCGCCATAGCAGTTAATCTCGTTGCGCTGCCAGTCGGGCAGGTTCTTGCCTACCCAAGGGTCGGTGAGCTGGGGATGGAACATGTCGATGGCACAACCGTCAACGGCAACCAGGAGCGTTCCCACTTTTTTGTCTTTGGGAAGATTCTCCAGCATCGTGCGTCCGAAGTAGTCTGTAGGACCGAGTTTCGTCCATTGGCGGGCGAGTGGGGGAACTGCCTTGCGCCATTGGCCCATGGGATGCGTATCGCAATCGCTGGCCGTCAGGTTCAGGAAGCGTTCGCTCACGATGGAGTCTTGGGCGGTCAGTGGAGCCTGACCTACCATGTTTGATTGTCCGATGGCAAGATAGATGTAGAAATTGGGGTCTTGAGCATAGCTCAGAAGGACAGCACAACCGAGTGCTAATGTTGTCAGTATTCTTTTCATGATTGTGTGGATTTTCAGGCAAAATTATAAAAAGTTATTCATCAAAGCAAGTGTTTTCGGAAAATTTATTTACTTTTGTAACCAAATATAATATTTTTAAGACGTATGAAAACATTCATTGCAACTTTCTCGTTGTTGGGACTGGCTTTTACCATGTCGGCTGCAACCCTTGTACCTGCAGGACAGCGTATTAGCGCAGCCGATCCTCATATCCAATATGTAGGCCGTATCAACTTCAACCATCCGGAATCACCCCTGTTTACTTATCCGGGAGTTCAGATAAAGGCTGTGTTCAACGGCACTTCTCTTCGCATGATAGCCAAGCCCAAGAGCGGCTACTTCATGGCGCAGATAGACGGTGCAGCCCCTTTCAAGGTGGCTTTCACGGGCGAGAAAGACAGCGTCGTGACTTTGGCAACGGCTCTCCCGCGTGGTCAACATACTGTTGAGCTGATGTATGCCATTGAGGGCTATCAGCGCCGTCCGGAGTTTCGCGGATTCCTGCTTGATGAAGGATGCCAGTTGGCTGATGCGCCAGCATTGCCCGAGCGCAAGATAGAGTTTATCGGCAATTCCATCACTTGCGGCTATGGTGTGGAGAGTACTGACCCCAATGAGCATTTCAGCGATGAAACGGAGAACCATTATTACACCTATGCCGCCATTACGGCCCGTAATCTGAAAGCACAGCATGTCGCGGTGGCCCGAAGCGGTATCGGCATCTATCGCAACTATGGTGCTCCCAAGGTGGGGAGCGACAACTGTATGCCACGGATGTATCCTTACACGAACTTCCTGGACAAGTCGCAGGAATGGGATTTCTCGCGCTATCAGCCCGATGTGGTCTGTGTGAATCTTGGAACAAATGATATGTCGCTCAACAACTGCGATCCCAAGAGACTGCTGAATGGATATCGCAGTTTCCTCCGCGACCTTCGAGGTCACTATCCCAAGGCTAAGATAGTATTCCTTTCTGGTAGCATGCTTCATGAAAAGGATCTGGAAACGGTGAAGAAAGCCCTTGACACGACTGTCGAAGAGGCTCAGGCTCGTGGTGACAGGGAAGTCTATCGCTTCGACATGACCGATCAGCAAGGCGACATCGGTTACGGAGCCGACTGGCACCCCTCTTTCTGGCAGCAGCAGAAGATGGCCGGTGAACTGACGGCTTACTTGCGTGCATTAATGAAATGGTTCTAAAATATTGAAATAATGAGAAACGATTTGAAGAAACGGGCAATGGGGCTGATGCTGGCCCTTTGTACATCTGCTGCCTGCTGGGCAGGACACGTAACGGTTAGTTCACCTGACGGTCGCCTGATGGTGACTGTGGAGAATCAGAAATACAGCGTGGAATACGACGGGCGGCTGGTAGTAGGGCCCTCTGCCCTGGGACTGAAAACGAGTCTGGCCGATTTCACGCAGGGCTTGAAATACGTGGACTGCCACGAAGAAACCGTCAGGAAAGCGTATGACATGCGGCAGACGAAGGCATCGCACGTGGAGTATGAAGCCAATCAGCTGGTGCTCGATTACCAGACGGCCGACAGTCTGCACATGCAGGTGACGTTCCTGGTGAGCAACAACGACGTGGCTTTCCGCTACACCCTGCCACGTCCGGCGAAAGGCAATCCCAAGCGTACTATTATATATAAGGAGAACACTGCGTTCTCTTTTCCCGATGGAACGAAGACATTCCTTTGTCCTCAGATTGGTCCCGAAACGGGATGGGAGCAGACGAAGCCCAGTTACGAGGAGGAATATAAGGCCGACGACGAGATGAAAGTGAAATCGAAATTCGGACGCGGCTACACGTTCCCCTGTCTGTTCAAGGTTGTTGACGGGCAGACCACTCTTTGGGCCTTGGTTTCAGAGACGGGTGTCTCGGGAGCCTATTGCGGCAGTCATCTGAGTGACTGGCAGGAGGGTGGCTATCAGATTGCTTTCCCCGACAAGGGCGAGAACAACGGTTTCGGTTCAGAGTATGCCACCATTCCGCTTCCTGGTTCCACGCCTTGGAGAACGATCACCGTGGGCTCTTCGCTGAAACCTATCGTGGAAACCACGGTGGCCTACGATGTGGTGGAGCCGCTCTATGAGCCTTCTACAGATTATAAGGGAGGTCGCTACACGTGGAGCTGGCTTATCTGGCAGGACGGCAGCATCAACTATGATGATCAGGTGAAGTTCATCGACCTGGCTTCAGAGATGGGCTATGAGTATTGTCTGGTGGACAACTGGTGGGACCAGAACATCGGACGTAAGCGGATGGCAGAGCTTTCTCGCTATGCCCAGCAGAAAGGCGTACATCTTTTATTATGGTACAACAGTAACGGCTTCTGGAACGATGCCCCGCAGACACCCCGCGACTGCATGAATACCGCCGTGGCTCGTGAGCGCGAGATGAAATGGCTGAAAAGCATCGGCGTGAAAGGCATTAAGGTGGACTTCTTCGGAGGTGACAAACAGCAGACGCTTCAGCTCTACGAAGACATCCTTTCCGATGCCAATCGTTACGGTCTGCAGGTGATATTCCACGGCTGCACCTTGCCGCGCGGATGGGAGCGTATGTATCCCAACTTTGCGGGTAGCGAGGCTGTGCTGGCCTCCGAGAACGTGTTCTTCAGCGACCATCATGCCCGTCAGGAAGGTTTTGAACTCACGATGCATCCCTTCGTCCGCAATGCCGTGGCATCGATGGACTGGGGCGGTGTCATCATGAACAAGTTCCTCTCGAAGGATAATAAGAGCCGTCATCCGCGCTATACTACCAACACCTTCGAGATGGCTACTGGCATCACCAACCAGTGTGCCGTGAACTGCGTGGCACTCACCCCCCAGGCATTACCTGAATTGCCTCTGTTCCAGCAGAATTTCCTGAAGAAACTGCCCACCACCTGGGACGAGACGCGCTTCATCGACGGTTATCCTGGCCGCTATGTGGTGATGGCCCGTAGGCATGGGACGGAGTGGTATGTGGCTGCCCTCAACGGCACCGATGCCCCGTTGAAGCTGTCCGTCTCATTGCCGATGCTCGCCAGACAACAAGCTGACTATTACATCGACGACCAGGAACTGCGCACGCTGAAGATTAACAAGAAAGGACAAGTCCGTCTCGTGCTCCCAGCTCGTGGCGGCGCAATTATTAATAAATAAAACACATCGCAAAATGAAGAAAATCAGTATGCTGGCAATGGGCCTCCTCGTGATGGCCAGTTGCGCCACGGCACAGGATATCCAGTTGCCTGCGCCCGACATGAATGTGAAGATGACGCTGATGGAGGCGCTTCAGAAGCGTGCTTCCCAGCGCGAGTATTCCGACCGCGAAATCTCGGATGCCACACTCTCGCAGGTGCTGTGGGCAGCCTGTGGTATCAACCGTCCGGAGAGCAAGAAGATTACTGCCCCTTCGGCCATCAATGCGCAGGACATTCTCCTGTATGTGGCCCGCAAGGACGGCGCCTGGCTCTATGAGCCTCAGGGCAATAAGCTGAAGAAAGTATGCAACGACGACCTTCGCGATGCCGTGGCTGCCAATCAGAAATTTGCCGCCTCGGCTCCCGTCTGCCTCATTATGGTGACCGACCTTTCGAAGTTCGGCAATCGTGGCGAGAAGGCGCTGCCCATGGCCAATATGGATGCAGGCTATGTGTCGGAGAATATCTGCCTCATTTGTGCGGCCCTTGGTCTAAACACCGTTCCCCGTGTGGGCATGGACAAGGCTGCCATCTCCAAGGCCCTAGGCCTCACCGAGATGCAGATTCCGTTGCTCAACAATCCAATCGGGTGGCCGAAGTAAAAAAAATAGAAGAAGCCCCACCCCTGCCCGGGCTGGGGTGGGGCTTCTTCTTTAAATAAAATGCATCTCACCCAGCAGGAAGAGCAGTCCGTAGCCCAGCACCATTGAGATGACACCCATGATGATACCAATTTTCACCATGTCGTTCTGCTTTACCAGATTGGTGGAGAAAGCGAGGGCATTCGGCGGAGTGGAGATGGGGAGCACCATGGCACTCGATGCTGCCACGGCAATACCGATGAGCACGGTGGGTGTGCCGCCGATGGCCGAGAGCTTGTCGCCCATGCCTGAGCATACCACGGCCAGGATAGGCATCAGCAGGGCTGCCGTGGCCGAGTTGGAGATGAAGTTAGAGAGCAGGTAGCAGATGAGTCCCGAGACGAGCAGGATGACGATAGGCGACCAAGTGCCGAAGGGAATGCTCTCCACGGCATTGGCTGCCAGTCCGGAGGCATTCAGGCCATAACCGAGGGCGAAACCGCCGGCCACCATCCAGATGACGCTCCAGTTGATTTCCTCGAGGTCGTATTTATTGATCACGCCCGTCAGCGAGAACACCACAAACGGGATGAGTGCCACGGTATAGGAGTTGATGCCCGTCAGTTTGTCGGTCATCCAGAGCAGCACGGTGACGATGAACGTCACGATCACGATCCACGTGTGCCATCCTTTCTTCATGCCGCCTTCAATCTCCAAGTTGATGGTCTTCTGAGAGAATGGGAAGATGGTGCGCAGCAGCACCCATCCTATGAAGAGCAGCACGAGCACGAGCGGCAGCATAAACATCACCCACTCGCCGAAGCCCAGGTTGAGGTTCAGTCCGGCAGGGTCGTTCAGATACTTCAGGGCGATGGCATTTGGAGGAGTACCGATGGGCGTAGCCATACCACCGAGGTTGGCTGCCACGGGGATGGAGAGTGTCAGCGCGATGCGGCCCTTTCCTTCGGGCGGCAACTGCTTGAACACCGGAGTCAGGAAGGTGAGCATCATGGCAGCCGTGGCCGTGTTGGAAACGAACATCGAGAACACACCCGTGATGAGGATGAATCCCAGGAGCACGTTGTTCGATTTTGAGCCGAAGGGTTTCAGCAAAGCCTTGGCCAATTGCGCATCGAGACCGGTCTTGGTGGCAGCGATGGCGAGTATGAATCCGCCGATGAAGAGCATGATGACGGGGTCGGCAAAGGTGGCCATAATGTCCTTGTAGGGTAGGGGTTCGCCAGCTGCTTCATACATCATCGGCTTGATGCCGCTGGTGGAGGTGGTGAGCAGCATCAGTCCGATGATACCTACAGAAGTGGCCCAAGAGGGCACCACCTCGAAAATCCACATCAATGTGGCGAAGGCGAAGATGGCGATGATGCGCTGCTGAATGACGGTCAGGTTCTGGATGCCGTACATGTCGGCCGGAGCATTCCAGAGGAAGAGAGTTACTGCGAGCACGATGGCCGCATAGATGAGTTTCTTTAGAACTCTTTTAGGATGAACACGCTGCTCCCGTCGGGCTTTGTGGTAAGCCTCCACGAGGTGGAATCCTGTGAAAATTTTGTACATGCTACAATTGGTCTTTATTTAATTACTAATCTTATTCTTTTTACCCTTTAGCGATTTTGTACTGCTTGTCTTAAAAAAGTCGTGCAAAATTAATGAAAAAGTGTGGAATGCACAAATAAAAAGGCGAACAAATTTGCTTGTTCGCCTTGTTTGCAAAATGGAGTTTGCATTTTGTCGTTTAATTCCGGAACACCAGTCCGTCGCCGAAACAGTCCACGATGATTTTTTTCTCGCGGTTCACGTCGCCGGCGAGCAGCTTCTTCGACAGGTCATTCAGCATGTACTGCTGGATGGCCCGCTTCACGGGACGGGCGCCGAAGTCGGGGTCGTAGCCCATTTCGGCCAGATAGTCGATGGCCTGCGGTGTGACCTCCAGTTCCACATCCTGCTCTTGGAGCATCTGTTGCACCTTCTTCACTTGCAGGCGCACCACGTCGGCAATCTGTTGCTTCGTGAGTTGCGTGAAGGTGATGATCTCGTCGATACGGTTCAGAAACTCCGGACGCATGATTTGATGCAGCTGCTGTTCGGTGGCGTTCGATGTCATGATGATGATCGTATTCTTGAAGTTCACCGTGCGGCCCTTGTTGTCGGTCAGTCGTCCGTCGTCGAGTACCTGAAGTAGTGTGTTGAACACGTCGGGATGCGCCTTCTCAATCTCGTCGAAGAGCACTACCGAGTAAGGCTTCCGCCTGACGGCCTCGGTCAGCTGTCCGCCCTCGTCATAGCCGATGTAGCCCGGAGGTGCACCGATCAGTCGCGAGACGGTGTGCTTCTCTTGATATTCCGACATGTCGATACGCGTCATCATCTGCTCGTCGTTGAACATATAGTCGGCCAGCGTCTTGGCCAGTTCCGTCTTACCCACGCCCGTGGTGCCCAGGAAGATGAATGAGGCGATGGGGCGCTTCGGGTCTTGCAGTCCGGCGCGGCTCCGGCGCACGGCATCCGATACGGCAGCGATGGCCTCGTCTTGTCCGATAACGCGCTTGTGGAGTTCCTCTTCCAGATGCAGCAGTTTCTCCTTCTCGCTCTGCATCATGCGGCTCACGGGTATGCCAGTCCAACGGCTCACCACCTCGGCAATGTCGTCGGCCGTCACCTCCTCGCGTACCAGTCTGCTGGTATCATCCGTCGTATTGGTTGCCAACCGGCTAATTTCCTCTTCCAGTTGCTTCAGCTTACCGTAGCGTATCTCGGCCACGCGGGCATAGTCGCCTTCGCGTTCGGCGCGCTCGGCTTCGAATCGTAGCTGTTCCATCTGCTGCTTGGCCTGTTGCACCTTCTCAATCTGAGCCTTTTCGCTTTCCCACTTGGCGCGGAAGTTATTCTCCTGTTCGCGCAACTCGGCAATGTCCTTGTCCAGCTGGGCAATCTTTTCCGTGTCGTTCTCACGCTTGATGGCCTCACGCTCAATTTCCAACTGAGCCCGCTGGCGCGAGATGTCGTCCAGTTCCTCTGGCACCGAGTCGCGTTCCATGCGCAGCTTGGCGGCAGCCTCGTCCATCAGGTCGATGGCCTTGTCGGGCAGGAACCGGTCGCTGATGTAGCGCTCGGATAGTTTCACGGCGGCGATGCAGGCATCGTCTTGAATACGCACCTTGTGGTGATTCTCGTAGCGTTCCTTCAGTCCGCGTAGGATGGAAATGGCCGACAGTTCATCAGGCTCGTCCACCATCACCGTCTGGAAGCGTCGCTCCAGCGCCTTGTCCTTCTCGAAATACTTCTGATATTCGTTGAGCGTCGTGGCACCGATGGCCCTCAGCTCACCCCTCGAGAGGGCTGGCTTCAGGATGTTGGCCGCGTCCATGGCACCCTCCGAAGCTCCGGCACCCACAAGCGTGTGGATTTCGTCGATGAAGAGGATGATGCGCCCTTCGCTCTTGGTCACCTCGTTGACCACGCTCTTCAGCCTTTCCTCAAACTCGCCCTTGTATTTTGCACCGGCGATGAGCTGTCCCATGTCGAGCGAGAAGAGCTGTTTGTCCTTCAAGTTCTCCGGCACGTCGCCGCGCACGATGCGCTGTGCCAGACCTTCCACGATCGCCGTCTTACCCGTTCCTGGTTCACCGATCAGGATGGGGTTGTTCTTTGTGCGTCGTGACAGAATCTGCAGCACCCTTCGGATTTCATCGTCGCGCCCGATCACCGGGTCGAGTTTTCCGGCGCGTGCCTCTTCCACCAGGTTCTTGGCATACTTCTGCAGACTCTGGTAGTTCTCGTCGGCGCTCTGTGTCTGCACCTTTTGCCCTTGACGAAGTTCCTGAATAGCCTTCTCCATGTCACGGGCGTTCATGCCCGCATCCTTCATCATGCGTGCTGCCGTGGAGTTCACCTCTATCAAGGCCATCAGTATCGGCTCTACGCTGACAAACTGGTCGCCCCATCGCTTTGAGATGTCCTGCGCCTTCACCAGTACCTGGTTAGCATCGTTTGAGAGATACGGCTGTCCGCCCTGAACGCGCGGCAGGTGCTGGAGCTCGCTATCCACGGTCTGCGCCATGTGCGCTTCGTTCACCCCAAGTTTCTGGAAGATGAACTTCGTCACGTCCTGTGCTTTCTCCATCACTCCCTTCAGTATATGTACAGGCTCTATGACCTGCTGTGAGGCCCTTTGCGCCGTATTGACGGCTTCCTGCACGGCCTCCTGTGCTTTGATTGTAAAGTTTTCTAAAGTCATATTGACCTCCTTTTTTATTTTTATTGTTCTGCTAAATGGCGTTCAAATCCCGTGCCTTGAAGAAAACTGCTGACATCTTGGCAAGAAAAGTGAAAGTTTGTCAGTACCCACAGGTGAATCAGGCTGTAAGAACGTTGTAGATGCATAAATATCCGAATAATATTTGGAAGTTTCGTTCGTTTATGCTATCTTTGCAGGGATTTATAATAACATAAAAAACCATTTAAAAACTATTTGGAATATGGCAAAAGCAGAACTGACGATGAATGCTAACCCCGTGGTGGCTTACTTGCAGAAACCGGCGGAGTCGTTCACCAAGAGTGACATCATCCGCTTCGTGGAGAACAACGGGGTGCAGATGATTAATTTCATGTATCCCGGAGGCGACGGCAAACTCAAGACGCTGAATTTCGTAATCACCAACAAGGCCTATCTGGAAACCATCCTCACCTGCGGAGAGCGGGTCGATGGGTCGAGCCTTTTCTCCTTCATCGAGGCGGGCTCCAGCGACCTCTATGTGCTGCCGCGATTCTCCACGGCCTTCATGGATCCCTTCGCCGAGATTCCTACCCTGTGTCTCCTTTGCAGCTATTTCGACAAGGACGGTCAGCCGCTGGCTTCTTCACCCGAAAACACGCTGCGCAAGGCCTGCGAGGCTTTCCGCCAGACCACGGGCATGGAGTTCCATGCTATGGGCGAACTGGAATACTATGTGATCGATCAGGACGACCAGCTCTATCCTGCCATTGACCAGCGCGGCTATCACGAGTCGGCACCCTACGCAAAGATGAACGACTTCCGCCAGCAATGTATGCTCTACATCGCCCAGACGGGCGGACAGATCAAGTACGGCCATTCAGAAGTGGGTAATTTCAAGCAGGACGGACTGCTCTATGAGCAGAACGAGATAGAGTTCCTACCCGTGCGTGCCGAAGAGGCTGCCGACCAGCTGATGCTTGCCAAGTGGGTGATTCGCAACCTGGCCTACGAGATGGGGCTCAACGTCACCTTTGCGCCCAAGATAACTGTGGGCAAGGCAGGCAGCGGACTGCATATCCACATGCGCCTGATGAAGGACGGGCACAACCAGATGGTCAGCGGCGGCGTGCTCAGCGAGACAGCCCGCAAGGCCATTGCCGGCATGATGGAACTCGCTCCCAGCATCACCGCCTTCGGCAACAAGAACCCCACCAGCTATTTCCGGCTCGTACCCCATCAGGAGGCTCCCACCAATGTCTGCTGGGGCGACCGCAACCGTAGCGTGCTGGTGCGCGTCCCGCTGGGCTGGACGGCAGGTGTCGATCTCTGTCATGCGGCCAATCCGCTGGAATCCGTTAGCGACATTGATACTACCGTCAAGCAGACCGTCGAGATGCGCTCACCCGACGGTAGCGCCGATCTCTATCAGCTGCTGGCAGGTTTGTGTGTGGCCTGTCGTCATGGGTTCGAGATGAATGATGCCTTGCAGGTGGCCGAGGATACCTATGTCAACGTAAACATACACGATGCAGCCAACGCCGACCGCTTGGCCTCGCTGGCACAGTTGCCCGACAGTTGTGCCGCATCTGCCGATTGCCTGGAGCGTCAGCGTGCCGTCTATGAGGAAAAGGGCGTTTTCAGCAAAGCCATGATCGACGGCATCATTGCCCAGCTCCGTGCTTTCCACGACGAAACCCTTCGCCGCGACATTCAGGACAAGCCCGAAGAAATCAAACAACTCGTGGATACCTATTTCCATTGCGGATAGGTTTCGGGACTTTTAATTATCTCGCATGGTGTGGCTTCTTTGGTTTCTATGAGAGAAGCTAACAGTTTTTTCCATGGAAACTGATAGTTTTTCCCATAGAAACTATTAGTTTCGCTGAAGAAACTGTGTGCATGGATTTACTCATGGCGGTCTATCTGCAACCTACATGAACCCACATTAATGAAGAAATGTAGGTTCATGTAGGTTTATGTATGTTTTTGACAAACATACATAGCCGGGAATGCTTTTATTTACTGGGCGTTTCAGGGTTTTTATGTAGGATGTATGTTTTCGTGAGATTTTTTCTGCCTATCGCCCATTCAGATGCAGACGGAGGCCGAATTCTATGGAGGGACTCAGCGGATGCTCCTTGTAGAAGTGCTCCAGCTGGGTGTTGTCCTTGAAATAGTAACCGAGGCTAGGCTCCAAATAGATACCTAACTGTTTTGTGGGCTGATATTCGGCGCCCAGAGCGGCATTGACAGACCATTGCAGAGGCTTTTCGCCGTGTTGCTGACGGAAGGAGGAATCTGCGTTTTTCTGCGAGTTGTTCACGCATATTTCGGCTGCTGCTCCTGCGGAGGCATATAGGCGGAAAGTGCTGCTTTTCCATATCCGGTAACTGATTCCCAATGGGATGCCGACATAGTGGAGCTTCTGCTCGATGGTGGGCTGCTTGCGGTTGTCCGACGTGAATTCGGAATAAAGATAGGTGTAGGTGATGCCGCTCTGCAGCGCCCAGCGATCGTTCAGCTGATAGCCGACTTTCAGGCCGAAGCGGATGGGCAGATGGTGTTTGGCCTTTAATTGGCTTTCCTTTTGCGGATTATCGGCATCGGAATAGTTTTGGCCTGTGGGTGAGGGGAACAACGGGTCGTTCATGTAAGCGTCGGCTGGGTAGTTTGGTTGTTGGCTATTGGCAGCCAGGAGCCCTCCTGACGCATGGAGCCCGAACGACCATTGTCCGGCTGATTGATTAGCGGTGGTGTGGGGCGCAGTATTCTGCTCTCCGCGTGAATGGGGAAGCGGCGTGTTGCCTCGTGGCGTGTTCTTTAAGGTTTGGGCCTCTTCGGAAGTCGGCTCGGAGGCTTGTTGTCTGGCCACGGAGTATTCCTCTTTGTCTTTTGAATCTACTGTAATATCTTCTTTGTCTTTGGCATCTGCTTTGAGAACGGCAGGCGTCGGCTCATCGGCTACAAGTGAGGTCGCCTTGCGGATGCTAGGTTTGGCCTGGGCCAGAAGGAAATTGTCGCGATGCTTTGCTGTTACTTCATCGGCAGGGTTTTCATCGGATGTTTGTTCACGGGCAGGAACTTGCGTGGTTTCCTCCTTTTCAGCTATGTTTTGGGGAGTATCGCTGGCCGCGTCGTTCTTGAAATCATAGAGCGTGAAGAATCCGGCCAATGCCAGCAGGGCGGCAGCGGCAGCAAGCCATCGCTTCGAAAGGGCTGAAGAAGACTTACGGACAGGCTTCTCAGCAGGGGTCATCTGCTTGCTGATGCCTTCCCAAAGTCCTGCGGGCGGAGTCATCTCGTGATGCTCCAGTCGGGTCTTCAGTTTGTCGGTCCATTCTTCTTTCATTCTTTCTTGTTTTTTAAGTTCTTGATTTTCTTAGCCAGCAGGTGTTTCGCGTAGTGAAACTGAGAGGCTGAGGTGGATTCCTTGATGCTTAGCATCTGGGCAATCTGTCGGTGCGGCAAACCTTCGAAGACGTATAGGTTGAGCACCGTTCGATAACCGTCGGGCAGTTCGCGGATGAGTTGGTGGAGTTCGTCGTCAGAGATTCTGTCCAGACTGACCTCCTTTTCGTCCGGCACGTCGTGCAGATACTTTTCATCATCCACGAAGAGCATCTTCTTGCGGCTTTGCAGGAAATTGAGCGACTCGTTCACGACGATTCTTGTCATCCATGCCTTGAGCGAGTCTTCGCCTCGGAACTCAAAGGAGGGGAGCGAAGTGAATATCTTCACGAAACTGTTCTGCAGCACGTCCTTCACATCGTTTTCGTGCACGACATAGCGGTAGCATACCGACGTCAGTATCCCTACATAACGCTGGTAGAGCAGGCTCATTGCCCGCTGGTCGTTTTGTCGTATGCGCTCTACGAGTTGCTCGTCCATTTAAGATGTCTTCTGCTTATGAAACAACGAAATTACAAAATCTTGTATGAAAAACGGAACTTTTAGATTTGTTAACCTTTTGGGGTGGTAGTTTTAACATTAAGCCATACAAGATTCCGCGATTATTTGGTTTTATAGGCAGCAAATAAACCATAATCAAAATAGATATGAAACAAACGAAATTTCTGATTGCAGCCCTTCTGTTAGGCAGTATGCTGGGAGCCTGTTCCTCATCGGAGTCGATTGAGGAAGCAGGTGAACCGAAGTATGTGAACATGTATCAAGAGGTGAAGCCGGTACGGCTGACAGCGGAGCAGACGGTGTTTGCCAACGACAACAACGGTTTCACGCTGAATTTCTTCCAGTCGCTGAACGGGAAGATGAAGAACCGGAGTATTGTCTGTTCGCCCCTGAGTATCACATACGTATTAAGTATGGTGAACGATGGCGCCACGGGCACCACCGAGCAGGAATTGGAGCAGACGTTGGGCTTCCACAAGGGCGGCATCCAGGCCGTGAACGACTATTGCAAGAACCTTATCGACAATCTGCCGCATGTGGACGAAAAGGTGCAGCTGAATATTGCTAATGCTATCTTCGTGAACGATAAGTACCAGCTGAAAAAGCAGTTCCAGCAGGACATGGCCAGCTATTATGACGCCAAGGCTGAGGCCCTCGATTTCAGTTCGCCATCGACCCTCGACAGGATTAACGGGTGGTGCGATGAGAAGACCCGCGGGATGATTCCGACCATTCTGGAACGAGTTGATCCGCGAACGGTGAGTTATCTGCTCAATGCTATCTATTTCAAGGCCGAATGGGCATCGATGTTCGAGAAGAATGAAACGCGGGAGGAGGTTTTCACAACGCCCGACGGAGAAACGCGCGTGCCGCTGATGCACCAGAATGTTTATATGAATTATCTCCGTAACGACCAGTATGCAGCTGTTTCCATTCCATACGGCAACGGGCAATGGATGATGACGGTCATGTTGCCAGAAGATGGTAAGACCACCGACGACGTCATCAGCAGTCTGGCAGCGTCGGGATGGTCCACCGACTTTCTGAAAAATCCCCTTCGGGAGGCTCGTAGATATGCCGTGGATTTGAAGCTGCCGCGCTTCGAGACGGCATTCGATACGGATGATGCAGGAGGACTGATAGAGTTGCTCAAGGGTATGGGCATACGTCGAGCCTTTGATGGAAACAGCGCTGAAATCCCGAATATGTGTGAAAATGGAGATCTTTATATCAGCATGATGAAGCAGAAAGCAAAGATCAAGGTAAACGAAGAGGGCTCAGAAGCTGCTGCCGTCACTATAGCGGGACTTAATTTCTTGTCTGCTGTAGCTGACACACAGGAACCGCCCAAGGCCACATTTCATGCCAATCGTCCGTTTGTCTATGTCATCCATGAGCAGTCGTCGGGAGTAATTCTGTTTGTTGGTAAATTTATGGGAAAGTAAGATGAAAGCACGCGTATTATTGTTTTTGATGACCGCGTTCCTGTTGGGAGCCTGTTCTTCGGACGACGAACAAATTGCGGTAAAAGAGGATAGCCTGGAAGGGCGCTGGATAGAAGTCTATGAGCCGCACGTGGTGAGTGAGGGCATTGTCTATTACACTTTCCATGAAGACTCGCCAACGTCAGGGACGTGCCTGATAGATGTTCATGATGTTTTATCCGGGGACTATCAAAATGAAATGAACTATCAACTCTCGGATGACGGAAAGCGCATCAGGCTTTGGGGTGGCTTTTGTGCTACCACTGCCCAAGAATACGAGATTGTGAAATTTACGGGGCATCGTATGGAATGGAAGATAAATGATCGGAAGTTGTATTTCGAACGAAGATAAACGCTATAAGAGAAAGAATGCGGCATACGGAAAGATTCCGGATGCCGCATTCTTTTATTGTAGCAGAGTCAGGGATTTAGCCCATGGTAACTTCCACTGTGTGGCTGCCCTCGGCAGCGGGCACAACATTGCCCTGAAGGGGCTGACCGTCGAAGATGATGCTGCTGACACCCTTCTGCACACCCTTGGGGTTGCGGATGGTGATGAGGTACTCGCCTCCGCGGAACTTACGTTTCACGGTGTATTCCTTGGCCGTCTGCGGCACGCACGGATCGATGAGCAGACCGTCGTAGGCGGGCTTGATGCCGAGGATGTACTGCGAGGCGGTGAGCCACATCCAAGCGGCCGTTCCCGTGAGCCATGAGTTCTTGCCCTCGCCGGGACGGGCAGCGTCCTTACCGGCCACCATCTGACAGTTCACGTAGGGTTCCACCTTATGGAGCGTCTGGTCCTTGATGAACACAGGTGAAATCTTCTGATAGAGTTCCCAGGCATCGTTGCCGCGAGCGGCCACGGTGTCGGCGATGATCACCCACGGGTTGTTGTGGCAGAAGATACCTGCGTTCTCCTTGTAGCCAGCGGGGTAGGAACTGATTTCGCCCATCTCCACATGATAGGTGGTGAAGGCGGGATTGTTGAGCACCATGCCATGCTCGGAGTCGAGAAATTTCTTGCAGGAGTCGAGGGCGCGGTCCACCATTCCTTCTTCCTGTCCGATGCCGGCCATGCCGCACCATCCCTGGCTCTCGATGAATATCTTGCCTTCCTCGCACTCGTTGGAGCCAATCTTGTTGCCGTAGAAATCGTAGGCGCGCAGATACCACTCGCCGTCCCAGCCGTGCTGTTTCACGGCCTCAATCATGGAGTCGATTTCCTTCTGGGCGCGTGCGACTTCGGCTTCGAGTGTAGAACTGAGAGTGGAGAGTTTAGAGTTATGATTTCTCTTTATCATTTCGTGACAAAGTTCCACGTACTGTTTTCCGGTGACGACGAAGAGTCCGGCAATCATGAGCGACTCGGCCTTGGAGCCCACGCTGTTGTTCTCGGTGGTCTGGAAACTCTCGTTAGGATCCCACGAGAAACAGTTCAGGTTGAGGCAGTCGTTCCAGTCGGCGCGTCCGATGAGCGGAAGCTTGTGGGGACCAAGGTTCTCCACGACGTGGTTGAACGAGATGCGCAGATGATCGAAGAGCGTGACCTCAGAGCCGGGCTGGTTGTCGAAGGGCACCATCTCGTCGAGGATGGAGAAGTCGCCAGTCTCCTTGATATAGGCCACGGTTCCGAAGATGAGCCAGCAGGGATCGTCGTTGAATCCGCCGCCGATGTCGTTGTTGCCGCGCTTGGTGAGTGGCTGATACTGGTGGTAGCATCCGCCGTCGGGGAACTGCGTGGAGGCGATGTCGATGATGCGCTCACGGGCGCGAGAAGGAATCTGATGAACAAAGCCCACGAGGTCTTGGTTGGAGTCGCGGAAGCCCATACCGCGGCCCACGCCGCTCTCGAAGAACGAGGCTGAGCGCGAGAAGTTGAACGTCACCATGCACTGGTATTGGTTCCAGATGTTGACCATGCGGTCGAGCGCTTCGTTGCCCGTCTTTGCGGTGTAGCGGTCGAGCAGGTCGTCCCAGAAGGCAGCGAGTTCGGCAAAAGCCTTGTCCACTTTCTCCACGGTGTCGAATTCAGCAATGGTCTGCTGGGCTCTTACCTTATTAATAGACGTGCGGTCGAGGTCGCCGAGCGAAGTGATGAGTCCGGGTGTCTTCGGGGCGTATTTCTCTTCCTGTGGCTGTTCTACGTAACCGAGCACGAAGATGAAATCCTTCTGTTCGCCGGGCTTCAGTTCCACTTCGATGTAGTGGGAGGCGATGGGGCTCCAGCCGTGGGCCACGGAGTTGCGCGGACGGCCCTCCATGACGGCATCGGGATTGGCAAACTCGTTGTATAGTCCCACGAACGACTCGCGGTCGGTGTCGAATCCCTGTATCGGAGTGTTCACCGAGTAGTAGGCGTAGTGATTGCGGCGCTCTTTGTATTCGGTTTTGTGATAGATCACGGAGCCATCTATCTCCACTTCGCCCGTGGAGAAGTTGCGCTGGAAGTTCTCCATATCGGTGGCTGCATTCCAGAGACACCACTCGGCAAACGAGAAGAGTTTCAGTTGCTTGGTCTCGTTGGAAAGGTTTTTCAGGGTTACCTTCTGTACCTCGCACCATTTCTTGAGCGGCACGAAGAAGAGCACCGAAGCCTCCACGCCGTTCTTCTCGCCCGTGATGCGGGTGTAGCTCATGCCGTGGCGGCACTCGTAGCGGTCGAGCGGCGTCTTGCAGGGTTTCCATCCGGGATTCCATACGTCCTTCCCGTCGTTGATATAGAAATAGCGGCCGCCATTATCCATTGGCACGCCGTTGTAGCGATAGCGTGTGATACGGCGGAACTTGGCATCCTTGAAGAATGAGTAGCCGCCGGCGGTATTGGAAATGAGTGAGAAGAAATCCTCGTTGCCCAGGTAGTTGATCCAAGGCCATGGAGTCTGAGGGTCGGTGATGACATACTCGCGATGGGCGTCGTCGAAATGTCCGTAAGTTTTGTTGTTCATATCTAATAAGGTTGTAAATGTTTATTCTGACTGCAAAGATAATGATTTTCCGAGCAAAACCCCGATACTATTTTGCTTTTTAATAACATTTTACTAATAATAAAATGAAAATGGTATTAAATAGATTTAGGGATTTGCCAGAATTGGGATTTTTTTGTAACTTTGCAATGTTATATAACGATACGGAACAATGATAAAGCATTTACTGATACTTATGACCATGTTATTGACGGCCTCCCAACTTTCGGCTCAGGGCTATGATGAATTGTGGAAGCAGGCTGACGAGGCCGCCCGTAAGGATTTGCCCAAGACGCAGATGGAAATCATGGAGAAAATCGTGAAGAAAGCCCAAAAGGGCAAGGAGTACGGACAGTTGCTGAAGGCGCAGCTGAAATACTGGAACCTGCAGATGGAGATAGCGCCTGACTCGCTGAAGCCTGTGATGGAGCGGCTGGAGAAGCTGACGCAGGAGGCTGAGAATAAGGATGCGGCCTATGCTGCCGTGATGAATGCCGTGACAGCTGAGGCTTACCTTAACAATGAAGCCTTAGGCGACGGTCGGCATGAGAAAGGAAGGACCCACTACGAGCGGACGTTCCGTGACGTTAGACTGCTGGCCCAGACTCCGGCGGGGCGCTTCGAACCGATGGTGGAGAAGGGCGACGACAGCAAGGTGTTCAACCACGACCTGCTCTCGCTGCTGGGAAGATATGCGGCCAAAAACGGATACAGGGAGGCTTACCGGCTGATGCACGACTACTACGACGCGGCGGGCATGAGGGTGGCTGCGATGCTGACGGCCGCCGATATGGGGGAAAAGACCGACTCGCTGATAGAACGCTACAAGGATCTGCCCGAGTGCGGCTATTTGGCAGAGAAGAAAACCGGCAATATGTTTGACACCAAGGAGAAACTAGCCTATGCCGACTATGCCCTGCAGACATGGCCAACGTATCGAAATGCCAATTATTTCCGCAACTTGAAACAGCGGCTCACCTGTCCGCAATATGATGTGTATGTAGCGCGTCATTTGAGCACACCCTCGCAGACCTGTGAGGTGACGCTGCGTAATATCCGCAATCTCGAATGGGTCAAGATGCGCATTTGGAATGAGAAAACGAAGAAGGAGGTGGACAGCCAGACGCATCATTATACGGGGAAGCAGAACTATGAACTGTTCCGCGACACATTGAACATCCCAGCCTTGCCGTTAGGCCGCTATAGTATCGAATTCTCGGCCAGCGACCCTGGAATCAAGCCCGATACATTATTATATAATGTAAGTAACATTACGGTCATCTCGGAGGATATCCCAAAGGATGCGCGCCGCTATATCGTGGTGGACGCCACGACGGGAGCCCCTGTGGCTGGAGCGAAACTGGAGTTCAAGAGAGAATCGCGCTACGGGAAGAAAGCCTCTGTGCAAACGGTCATTACCAACGAGAAGGGCGAATACGTATGGAAGGGCGACGAACGCCCCGACACCTACCGCGCCTATACCGCTGCCGACCAGTTTATGCCTGCTTGCCATGAGAACTGGAGCCGCTTTACTTATTATGAACCCCAAAAGGAACAGAAGTCTGTGAGTATCTACACCGACCGCATGCTTTACCGTCCAGGACAGACGGTGCACGCCACAGTGCTGGCCTATGTGAACCGAAAGGGCGTGGAGGTCGGCGTACGGGCGCAAGAGCCGGTCACGCTCATCCTGCGCGATGCCAACGGCAAGGAGGTAGGGAAGAAAGAACTCACTACCGACAGCTATGGCGCGGCAACAGCCGACTTTGAACTGCCAGTCACGGGGCTCACAGGCATGTTCACCCTGCGCACGAACAACGGAGGCGGCTACCAGAGTATTCGCGTGGAGGAATACAAACGGCCTACGTACGAAGTGACATTCGACGAGGTGAAAACGTCCTATAAGGCAGGCGATACGCTAATGGTGCGTGGCGTAGCCAAGAGTTATGCTGGTGTTCCCGTTCAGGGCGCCAAAGTGAAATATAAGGTAGAGCGCCGCCGTGCCTTCTGGTGGTGGGCTGAACAGGAAAATGCCCACGAAATGGCTGACGGTGAACTTGAGACCGATGGCGAGGGGGCTTTCGAAGTACCCGTGCCGCTGATTCTGGAGGATGCCGACAGTTGGGAGGCACGCTTCTATAACTTCGTGGTAAAGGCTGACGTGACCGACCAGGCTGGAGAAAGCCGTAATGGAAGCATGACGATACCCATTGGTACCCGTCCGACGGCCCTTGACGTTGACTTGCCCAAGCAAGTGCTGAAGGGGCAGCTGAAGACGGTACGCTTCAGCCGCAGGAATGCTTCGGGCGAGGAAATTGACGGCGACGTGACCTATACTATCGACGGAAAGCAGACCTTTAAGGTGAAGGCAAATACCGAAATTCCGGCAACCGACAAGATGCATGGCTTCGCCGGTTTGTCGTCGGGTAGTCATCTGCTCAAGGCCACCTGTGGGGAGGATTCCATCAAACGCGAGTTCGTGGTATTCTCACTCGACGATAAACGACCACCTATGGAGACTTCCGACTGGTTCTATCAGAGTGCCAATGAGTTTGGTGACAAACCCGTGAGCGTGATTGTTGGCTCTTCCGACGAGGATGTCACGGTATTCTATTCCGTTTTCTCCGGTAACAAGGAACTGGAGCATGGTTCCTTCCTGCTCTCCAACAGCAACCGTCGCATCGACTATACCTATAAAGAAGCTTATGGCAGCGGTCTGCTGCTCACCTATGCATGGGTGAAAAACAGCAAGATGTACACCCATCGTGCCACAATCAGCAAACCCCTGCCCGACAAACGGCTCATCACGAAGTGGACCACCTTCCGCGATCGTCTGACACCCGGACAGCAGGAGACGTGGACACTACAGATTACGCATCCCGACGGCACACCAGCCAAGGCACAGCTGCTTGCCACGCTTTTTGACAAGAGTCTTGACCAACTTTATCCTCATCGATGGGGATTGTCGCTCGGGCTCTACCAGAATCTGCCCAACTCCCATTGGATGTGGGAAGACACCTGGAGCATGAATGGTGGTGGACAGAAACCATGGAAAGAATTGAAAACCACCAATTGGGATTTCTCCCGTTTCACCAGCGATTTCTATCTGAGGGGTGGTGAGACGTTTATACGAATAAGAGGCCGTAATCGTGTGCTGATGGCAGAGGCTCCTATGATGATGGCTAAGGGCGTAGAGTCACGGGCGGCCATGACCGGGGCATCGATGAAAGTTGTGGAAGAGTCGGCTGTGATGACCGACAATATGGCAATGCAGTCGCAGGATGCCATAGCCGAAGAACCTACGTCTTCTTCAGCGGTTCAATTACGTGAGAATCTCAACGAGACGGCCTTCTTCTATCCCGCAGTAGAAACAGATGCCAAGGGCGTCGTCTCGCTACGTTTCACCTTGCCCGAGAGTATCACTACCTGGCGCTTCATCGGACTGGCTCACGATCGCGAAATGAATAATGCCATTTTCGAAAATGAGACTGTGGCCAAGAAAGACGTGATGGTACAGCCCAATGCCCCGCGGTTCGTACGCGAGGGTGATGCCGCTACCGTCAGCACGCGTATCATGAACACCACAGACCATACCGTCAGCGGAACAGCCAAAATGCAACTGCTCGATCCCGAAACGGAAAAGGTTATCTATGAAAAGACGGCTCCCTTCTCCGTAAAGGCCAACGAGACGGCTTCAGCTACCTTTGACATTACTGAGAGTATTATCGACGGCAGCCTGCCGCTCTTAATCTGTCGTGTGATGGCTGAGGGTAAGAACTTTAGTGACGGCGAACAGCACTATCTGCCCGTACTCCCCAACAAGGAGCAGGTGATGAATACCATCCCGTTCACACAGCACAATCCGGGAACAAAGGAAATATCTCTTTCATCGCTCGTCCCATCTGTCTCTGCATCCCAGACACCCGCCCGCCTTACGGTGGAATATACCAACTCTCCGGCGTGGCTCATGGTGCAGTCGCTACCTTTTGTCAGCAATGTTTCCGACGAGAATGCCATCTCCCTGGCGGCTGCTTATTATGCCAATTCGTTGGGTAAGTATATTCTCAGCCAGAGTTCGCGCATGAAGAGTGTTATCGCCCAGTGGCAGCAAGAATCGGATGCTGGCGGAACTCTGCAGAGTGCGCTTGAGAAAAACCAGGAACTCAAGGCTTTAATGCTCGATGAGACACCTTGGGTTGCCGAAGCCCAGCAGGAGAGTGAACAGAAGAAAGCCCTGGCTAATTTCTTCCGTGAGAATACGCTCAACTATCAGTTGAATAAGGCTTTGGAAGGATTAAAGAAACTCCAGAACTACGACGGCTCCTTCTCTTGGTGGAAAGGAATGAGTGGTTCGCCGGTGATGACTGGTGAGGTGATAGAGTTCCTCACCCGCCTGAATCTGCTGACTTCGCCCCAAAGCGAAACGAAAGGCCTGCTTGATAATGCCTATAAGTATCTCGGTCAGATTGTGGTGAAAGAGGTGAAGGAAATGAAGCAACGGGAGAAGGAAAAGAAGCCTGTCTATATCCACGATTCGCATGCTTTGCAATGGGTTTACCTCTGTGCTGTGGGTAATCGCAAACTTTCTGCTGATGAGACGATGGCCCGCGATTACCTGATGAAATACCTGGAAGCCCAGATTCGTAAGCAGAGCATGTATGCCAAGGCGTTGATGTCGATAACATTGTTTAAGAACGGACAGCAGCAGAAGGCTGCAGAATATTTGCAGAGCCTGATGGAATACACGGTCTATACCGAAGAGAAAGGCCGCTATTATGACACACCACGTGCTGGTTACAGTTGGTGTGACTATCGCATACCCACCCAGACGGCGGTTATAGAGGCCTTGCAGATTGTGAATCCTGCCGATGAAAAGAATATCAACGAGATGCGCCGCTGGTTGTTGCAGGAGAAACGCACGCAGGTTTGGGACACGCCCATCAATAGCGTCAATGCCATCTTCGCTTTCCTCAACGGGCAGACGGGAATCCTTGCAGCACAAGAGCCTACATCCCTCAAAATCAACGGCAATGATATTGATGCCCCGAAGGCTACGGCCGGACTGGGCTACGTGAAGACCACCGTCAACGAATTGCCCACCATGGGACTGGTGAAAGATGCTGTATTCACGGCTGAGAAAACCTCTGAAGGAACCAGTTGGGGTGCTCTCTACCTACAGTTTATGCAGCCTGCCACGGATGTCGACAATGCTGCCAGCGGTATGAAGTTGACACGCGAAATCGTCGGTGGCAACCGCGAACTGAAGGTCGGCGACAAGATTAGCATCCGTCTGACCATCGAGGCCGATCGCGACTACGACTTCGTACAACTCATCGACAAGCGTGCTGCTTGTCTGGAGCCCGTCCGTCAGCTGAGTGGTTATCATTGGGGCTATTATACTGCACCCAAGGACAATGCCACGCATTATTATTTCGACCGAATGCGCAAGGGCAAGCACGTGATAGAGACAGAATACTACGTGGATCGTGCCGGCACCTATCAGACAGGCATCTGCACCGTCCAATGTGCATACTCACCCGAATACACAGCTCGCGCAAAGGCCATGGTGATTAAGGTGAAATAATATCGTACATCATTAATTGAATAAGTGATAGAATATAAATATGGTAATTAAAATTGAATCAATGGCGAGCGAAGTCGCAAGTATGGTGAAAACGGTTTTGCCTTTTTGCCTCTTCGCTCTCATGCCCTATGGTGCGAAAGCCCAGCAACTCTCTGTGAAGAATCAGGTCATCGACTGCGGTAATGTGATCTACGAACAGCCAGTGACCGCGAAGTTTGAAATGCAGAACAGAAGTTCCAACCCCATCACCATCAAGGATGTGAAGACCTCTTGCGGATGTACGACGGTGGACTATCCTAGGGGGCAGATTGCTCCGGGTGAATCGTTTGTGGTGAACGCCACCTACGACTCGCGCCAGATGGGACACTTCTTCAAGGACATCGCACTCTATAGCGATGCCACGCAGCAACCCTTCTATCTGCAGATTCGTGGTGTGGTGGTCGAAGAAATCATCGACTTTGCCGGACAGTATCCTTATACCATTGTTGATCTGAATGTGGATCGCAACGACGTGGAGTTTGATGACGTCAATCGCGGTGATCGTCCGGTTCAGAAAATCAACATCCGGAACGCTTCCTCAAAGAGCGTGTCGCCCGTCGTGATGCATCTGCCTTCTTATATGCAGGCTCAGGTTTCTCCTACAACGTTGCTTCCAGGACGGCAAGGTACAATCTCCCTCATCCTCGACTCCAAGAAAGTGCGCGATTATGGCCTGACGCAGACGAGTGTCTTCCTGGGTATGTATCCTGGCGACAAGGTGCATCCTGAGAAGGAAATCTCGGTTTCTACCGTATTGCTACCAGCCTTCACTGAGATGACCGAGACACAGATGCAGTATGCACCTAAGTTGAATCTTTCATCTGAGGAACTGAACATCGCGTTCAACGGAAAGTCAAAGAAGACGGAGACCATCATCATCGAGAATAAAGGACGTACCGAACTCGATATCTCTGCGCTCCAGATGTTCACCGTCGGCATGAAGGTGAAACTCAACAAGACGAGGTTGCAGGCAGGAGAACAGGCCAAGCTGAAGATTACCGTGGATGCGAGGGAAATCAAGAAAGCCCGTTCGAAGCCCCGTGTGCTGATAATCACCAATGATCCGAAGCGTCCGAAAGTTATTATTAATGTAAACATCAATTCTTAGTTTTAGATATGGATCATCCCGAGAATAGCGAAGAATACAAAGGGCTGCAGGTCAATGCTGGCGTCACTAGCCAGAGCATCGTGAACCCTTACCTGAAACGTGGGCGTTTCCGCCGCCATGAATATTCGGCTGCTGAGATGGTAGAGGGCATCCTGAAAGGTGATGTCACCATCCTTTCTCAGGCCGTTACGCTGGTTGAAAGCGTCAATCCCAACCATTATGCCAAGGCGCAGGAGGTCATCGACAAGTGTCTGCCTTATAGTGGCAACTCCGTGCGCATCGGTATCAGTGGCGTGCCAGGTGCTGGTAAAAGCACGTCGATTGACGAGTTTGGCATTCATGTGCTGGAACGCACGGGCGGCAAGTTGGCTGTATTGGCCATCGACCCTTCCAGCGAGCGCAGTAAGGGAAGTATTCTTGGCGACAAGACGCGTATGGAGAAACTTTCCCAGCGAAAGGAAGCCTTTATCCGTCCTTCGCCAACGGCCGGTTCTCTCGGCGGTGTAGCACGTAAGACGCGTGAGACGATTATTCTTTGCGAGGCAGCTGGTTTCGACAAAATTTTCGTGGAGACCGTCGGAGTGGGGCAGAGTGAGACGGCCTGCCATTCAATGGTAGATTTCTTCCTGCTCATCCAGTTGGCAGGCACCGGCGATGAACTGCAGGGCATCAAGCGCGGCATCATGGAGATTGCCGACGGCATAGTCATCAACAAGTGCGACGGTGAGAATGTGGACCGCTGCCAGATGGCCGCCACCAACTTCCGTAACGCCCTTCATTTCTTCCCGATGCCCGAGAGTGGCTGGCTGCCTAAGGTGCTCTGCTATAGCGGCTTTTATGGCTTAGGCATCAAGGAAGTATGGGACATGATCTACCAGTATATCGATTTCGTGAAGGCAAACGGCTACTTCCAGCACCGCCGCAACGAGCAGTCCAAATACTGGATGTATGAGAGCATCAACGAGCATCTGCGCAATTCGTTCTATAATAATCCGCTCATTGCCGAACAAATCAAGTCGGCCGAGCAGAGTGTCCTTGGCGGCGAAAAGACATCCTTTAAGGCTGCAGGTGATTTGCTCGACATGTATTTTACACAAATGAAGAAGTAATGCAAATTGAAATAGACAACGGCAGCGGTTTTTGCTTTGGTGTGACGACCGCCATCCGCAAGGCTGAAGAGGAATTGGCAAAGGGCACCACCCTGTATTGCTTGGGCGACATCGTTCACAACGGAATGGAATGCGAGCGCCTGAAGCAACTCGGACTCATCACTATCGACCACGAACAGATGGCTGATCTGCACGACGTGAAAGTGCTGTTGCGTGCTCATGGGGAACCTCCCGAAACCTACGAACTGGCTCGTCGGAATAACATCGAAATCATCGATGCCACGTGCCCCGTTGTCTTGCAGTTGCAAAAGAAAATCAAACGGCAATTTGAAGCCGGAGGGCCTTCCATCGTTATCTTCGGCAAGCCCGGCCATGCAGAAGTGATGGGCCTCGTCGGTCAAACGGGTGGCAACGCCATCGTGATAGCCCACTTAGATGATGTGAAGAAACTCGATTTCTCGCATGATATCTATCTCTATTCGCAGACCACGAAGAGCCTCGATGAATTCCATCGGATTATCAGTTACATTCAAGAGCATATTTCTCCCGATGCCCACTTCCAGAGTTTCGACACCATCTGCCGCCAGGTGGCCAACCGCATGCCCAATATTTCCAAGTTTGCGGCCCGTCACGACCTCATCCTTTTCGTCTGCGGACGCAAGAGCAGCAATGGTCGGGTGCTTTTTGAAGAATGTCAACGGGTCAATCCCAATAGCCACCTGATAGAAGGTGCCGGTGAGATTGACCCGTCGTGGTTAGAGGGGGTATCCTCGGTAGGCATTTGCGGAGCCACCAGCACACCCAAATGGCTGATGGAGCAATGCCGCGAATTCCTACTTCATAATTCTTAACTCTTAATTCTTAACTTTTAGCTCATACTGCTTCAGCAGCCATTCGTTCTGCTCGGGGATAGTCATGTTCGAATTGTCAAGTAGCAGGGCATCATCTGCCTGACGCAAGGGAGACACTTCGCGGTGAGAGTCGATGTAGTCACGTTCCTGCACGTTCTTCAGGATTTCCTCATAGTCGGCTTCCTGCCCTTTTCCTTTCAGTTCGTCATAGCGACGCTGGGCGCGGACCTCTGCCGATGCCGTCACGAATACCTTCAGTTCGGCATTCGGGAATACCACCGTACCGATGTCGCGGCCATCCATCACGATGCCGCCTTTCTTTCCCATTTGTTGCTGTTGGGCCACCATGGCCTCGCGCACAAAACCGATGGCGGCAATGGGCGACACGTGGTTGGAAACCTCCATTCCGCGGATTTCCCTTTCCACCAGTTCTCCGTTCAGATAGGTGTCTGGTCGTCCGGTTTCGGGATTAAACTTGAACGAAATCTTGATTTCGCCCATACGGTTTTCCAGCTCGTCCACTTTTACTGCTCCATCCTCCTCAAAGAGACCGTTGCGAAGCGCAAAGAGCGTCACCGCCCGGTACATGGCACCGGTATCTACATACACATATCCTATTCTTTTGGCCAGGTCCTTGGCCATTGTTGATTTTCCGCACGACGAGTGTCCGTCGATGGCTATTGTTATCTTTTTCATATCGTTGATGTTATTCTTTTCTGCAAAATTAAGGTTTTATTCAGACATTACCAATTATTTGAGTGAAATATTTCTTCAAATCGTTGAAATCCTGTTATTGCGTCCTTTACTCAAGAGGCGGTTTGCTTCCAGCAAGTGGAAGCGTTCTTTCCAGACTTTGGAAGCGATGCTTCTGCCCATTGGAAGCCTTCCTTCCAGACTTTGGAAGCAAGGCCTCTGATATATAGCTACTTTTCGGATGGTGGAAGGTTGCCCAGATAGACGTGGCGAATACCTTCTTCGCGGGCTATTTCCTTGGCCTTCCGGAGTGTGGAGACAGGGGTGGGGGCATAGCCTTGCTGGAGCTGATAGCGTGGAAAGAAGCGGGATAGATGGAGGGGCGTGTCGCTGAAACCATTCTCCCGAAGCCAGCTGCACATGGCGCGGAACTCCTCGGCTGTCTCTGTTCCGGGAATCATCAGGTGGGTGATTTCGAGCCATACGTTGTTCTCGCGGAGTATTATCAAGGCGTTGAGGATGGGCCGGAGGGTGGCTCCCGACATGTGGCGATAAGTTTCGTCGTTGAAGTATTTCAGGTCGATGTTGGCGGCATCTATGTAGGGAGCGATTTGCCTGAGGGGTTCTTCGTTGATATAGCCGGCAGAGACAAGCACGTTCTTCATGCCGTTTTCGTGGGCCAATTGGGCACAGTCAAAGGTGTATTCATACCATGTGAGCGGTTCGGTATAGGTGAAGGCGATGATGTCTTGGCGATGCTTGCGGGCCGTGGCAATCAGTTCCTCGGGGGAGAGCTGGTAGTAGTTAGCTTCTGCAGGCTTCACTTGTGAGATATCGTGATTCTGACATCCTTTGCAGCGCAGGTTACATCCTGTGCAAGCCAGCGAAAGACATTCCTCGCCTGGGTGGAAATGATAGAGCGGCTTCTTCTCAATGGGGTCGATGGCCAGCGCACAGGGACGACCGTAGGCTTCAGAATAGAGCAAACCTTCCCGATTGATGCGGCTACGGCACAGTCCATGGCCGCCCGGCTTGATCAGGCAGCAGTGAGGGCATAGCGCGCAACGAACGGCACCGCTCTCCAGTTTTGTATAGAACAGACACTCCTTCATTCCTCAAAGAGAATGGCTTCGTAGGTGTAGAGTTCGGCTTCTTTCCATCCATACCAGCCGATGCCGGCCTTGTCTTGTGCGCAATGGCCGAGAAACTCTTCTTTTGTCCAGTTTACCTCGTGGGCCACTTGCGGAAGGAACGTTCCGCTTCGATAACCCTTGCGCATGTAGATGCCCTGTTGTCCATACTTGAACTCGCTGATGTCCGAGATGCGCTTCAGGGGTGTGAGCACAGAGATTTCAATCTCTATATCCTTCATCTCATCGGCCGTTACTGCTGGGAACCGCGGGTCTTCGAAGGCTGCAGAACGAGCCATCTGGCTGACGGTCTTGTAGAGTGGGATGTCTTCTCCGAAATGTCCGATACAGCCGCGGAGCCTGCCGTTCTTATGGAGAGTGACAAAGGCTCCGAGTGGCGTCTTCAGGTTTTCGCTCACTTCTATAGGCTTGGCTGGTTGATGGCGGCAACTGTCCTCTATGCTCGTGCGGGCTATTTTCAGCAACGTCTTTTTCTCCTCAGGTGTAAGCGAGAAGGCAGACGGGTCTCGGGGCTTGGGATATACAATATAAGAATGGTAGCCCACCACGCGCTCATGGTCACCATACTTGCTGTCGCCCGAATTGCGATAGAGGATATGCTCCACATGGAGTTGCGGGTTGCGGCTGGTGTAAATGAGCAGCGTGAAGATGGCAGCCGAGCCGCAGGCGCTGGTGGATAGCCCGGGAATGTCTTCGTTGGCGTTGCGCTCAATGGCGTTGGCCAGCATCTGCACGCTCCCGCTCTCGATGGCCTCGCCTGTGCGGCCGTCGGCCTTCAGCGCGTCTTGATAGGAAGGATAGTGGCTGAAGTCGGAGGAAATCACAAACAGGTTGCGCTCATTGAACCAAGGAGAGAGGGCTTCGTTCAGATCAGCGAGTTTATCGAAATGGTCGGTGGCGATGATGACGGGCACGATGGGCGGCATCTCCTCCAGATGATATTGCAGGAAAGGCAGTTGCACTTCCAGGCAATGCTCACGGGCGTGGGCCCGAGGGTCGTATCTGAAGAGTTCGGGATTCTTTGAGACCAGCACCTGGCAGACAGCCGTATCCACGGGCACTTCGCCAAGTGGGGTGGCATAGTGGGTTGCCGCTGTGTTCACCGAAACGGCATCGAGCCACACCTGATGACTGGGACCGATGAGGAATATCCTCTCGTAATGCTTCGCTGGATCAATTCGGGCAAAGGCTGAAGCAGCCACTTCGCCCGAAAACACCCATCCGGCGTGGGGCACGATGACGGCTTGAATGTCGGCACGTTGTTCGCACTTGAGGAATGGCTTGAAGCAATCCTTCAACTCTTTGAGTACTTCTTCTGTGCTGTCCGGGTAGAAACTTCCTGCCACGGCAGCTCTTCTGACGGTCTTTTCCATAGTCGTATCTTGTATTTCCGCATTCCTTACCTTTGTGCCGCTGCATGCCATCGTGTTCGCGAGGGCAGCCACTAACAGCATGAGAAGTGTCTGGCGGAATGTCATAGGGGTTAAGAAGTTTCAAGATTAAAGTTTCAAGATGAAAACTAAAGGCTGTAAGAGAGATTGATCATGAGCGAGGATGAACTGACGTGGTACTTGCCATAGGCCACCTGTAGTTTGAAACGCTCCAGTTGCAATCCGGCACCCAGTGAGATTCCGGCACCATGACTGCTGCCTTTCTCCTCATCGTTGGCCACGATTTTCATTTCGTTCGCACGACGCAGGTTGTAGCCGGCGGCCAAGTAGAACTGTTCGCCCAGCAAAACGTCAACACCGAACACCCAATGGTTAATGAACTTATAGTCCCAATGGGTGAGGTCAACGAGTGAGGCCGAGAGTCGCAGCGGGCTGTTGCCAAGTCGTTTGGAGGCTCCGATCATCACGTCGAGCGGCATCTTGCCGTATTCTTCGTCGTATGCTTTGAGCTCACCGCCCAGATTACGGGCTACGGCCGAGAAACTCCATTCCGTATCGGGGTTGTAGTAGTTGAGTCCGAGGTCCACGCCCACGGCAATGGAATTGTATTGTCCGATATAGCTGGTGATAAACTTGGCCGTGATGCCGCCCATGAGGTTCTTGGCCAGCAGATAGCTGAAGGCGCCGCTCAGGGCAATGTCGCGGGCAGCAAACTCACCCGTCTGGATGTTGCTGGCATCGGTCTCCTTCATTTTTCCATAGTCCACGTATTGCGCCATGGCCGCCCACGATGCTTTATCGTTGACGATACGTGAGAATGAAGCACTTCCGGTGACGGCACCCTGCATATAGGTCATGAAGTTGAGGTTCATGGTCTTGTCGCTGACGCTTCCAAGCAGGGCCGGATTGTTGAAGGTCAGCGTGGGGTCGTCTTCGATGATTGTGATATTGTCGCCTCCAAGCGCCGCTGCATGTGCGCTGACGGGCAGGCGCAGGAAATTGTACTGCGTCTGACTCTCTTGAGCGCCTGCAAACAGGCTGAATAGCATCGCAAGAAGCGTAAATACCAACTTTTTCATCTATTTTATCAAAATTAAGTGCAAAGATACGGCATTTTTGTCTATCTTTGCAAAGAATTTGAAAATTCTTATCGAAGTAATAACGGATTTTTTTCGCGTTTAGTGTGGAGATAAAGAAATCATATCAAGCAGATCTGGAGCACAGGAGGGGTTGGTTCTTCCTGATCGGACTGGCTGTATCGGCTTGTCTGTTTGCCTTGAGCCTTGCCATCTCCGTTTCACCCGGCGATGAGGAGGTTGATACTGAAATGCTCGAAAAGATTGTGCAGGATATGGAATTCAAGCCCAATAAGCCCGCCGACAATATGATTGCCTACCAGGTGCCGGAGCCTAAGACCAAGGAGATGAAGGCGAAGATCAACGTGGTAGAAAAGAAGGTTGTGGAGGAAGTGCCTGAGCAGTTGGTGAAGAGTCAGGAAGCCCAACTCGACGGCGAAGGTGCTCAAAAACAGGAAGAAGACACGAAAGCCATTGTGCCTGTTGCCGTGGATGAAAAAGATAATCCGCTCAATTTCCGCGTGGTGGAGCGGCTACCTGAGTTTCCCGGTGGCCCCGTGGAATTCATGAAGTGGCTGACGCGCAATCTGAATTATCCTTCAGCAGCTCAGTCGAGGAAGATACAGGGTAGGGTGGTCGTCTCTTTCATCGTCAATAAAGACGGGAAGGTAAGCGATGTCATGGTGCTGAAATCGGCCCATCCGCTGCTCGATCGCGAAGCTTTGCGCGTGATTCGTATGATGCCTGACTGGAAAGCCGGTGAAGACAAGGGTAAACCCTGCCGTACGATGATGGCTATCCCCGTGGTGTTTGCACTTTAGAATAAAGGAATAAGATATGAAAACTGCTGAAGAAATTCTGAGAATGATTAATGAGTATCTCGACAACCTGCCTTATGAGCGTAGGCCCAAGGGACTCTATGATCCGATTAAATACGTGCTGTCGATGGGGGGCAAGCGCATACGCCCCACATTGATGCTGCTCGGCTATAATCTCTACAAGGAAAATCCCGAGCGTATCCTTCCGTCGGCCATTGCCCTGGAAACCTATCATAACTACACGTTGCTCCACGACGACCTCATGGACAATGCCGATGTGCGCCGCGGCAATCCAACGGTTCATAAGAAATGGGATGCCAATACGGCTATCTTATCAGGCGACTCGATGCTGGTGCTGGCCTATCAGCGCATGGCAGAATGCCCTGTGGAGAAACTCAAGCCTGTGCTTGACCTATTCACGGAGACTGCTTTGGAAATAGGCGAAGGTCAGCAATATGACATGGAGTTTGAAACGCGCAACGATGTCCGCGAAGAGGAATACATTGAGATGATCCGCCTGAAGACCAGCGTGCTGTTAGCTTGTGCGCTGAAGATGGGTGCCATCCTGGCTGATGCCTCCGAGGAAGATGCCGCCAACCTCTATAAGTTTGGCGAACAGATTGGACTGGCCTTCCAGTTGCAGGACGATTATCTCGACGTCTATGGCGATCCTGCCGTCTTCGGCAAGGCCATCGGCGGCGACATTATGTGCAACAAGAAGACCTATATGCTCATCAACGCTTTCAACCTTGCCACCGAAGAGCAACGGGCAGAACTGTCACATTGGGTGAATGCCCAGCATCCCGACCCTAAAGAGAAGATTGCTGCCGTGACGGCCCTCTATAATAAAATAGGTATCCGCCAACTGGCCGAAGCGAAGATACAGCATTACTTCGACGAAAGCCGCAAGTATCTGGCTGCCGTCAAAGTGCCCGAAGAGCGCAAGGCTGAGCTCAAAGCCTATACCGACAAGATGATGCATCGCGAATACTGATCTCCTTTCATCTTTAATCTTTCATCTTTCATCTATAATCTTTCATCTTTCATCTATAACCCACCCCTAAGTGCCATATCGCCGATTCCCAAAGACTGATGCCGCCCGACTACGGGCGTTGAAAACATTGCTCGACAACAATGAAATCTACGTCGTGCGCAATCGTTTCATCGACTGGCAGACACTTAATCGTGCACAGCCGGCCTACGACCGTTTGCTGACAGCCAGCGAGCAATACAGAATGACCTTGGCTGCCCAGACGCGTAACCGCCATAAGATGGAGCGCAGCATGCAGATGGCCCAGATGTACGTTTCCCATTTCATCAAGGTGCTGCTGATGTCGGTAGAGCGCGGAGAAATCAAGAAGCAGCACCTGCCGCTTTATGGTTTCACGGAAGAGTCCCCTGGCTTGCCCTTGCTGAATACGGTGAATGCTATCAAGGAGTGGGGGCAGAAGATTATTGAAGGTGAGAAGGCGCGACTGAAGAAAGGTGGCCGGCCTATCTATAATCCTTCCATCGGTATGGTGAGCACCCATTTCGATATTTTTGTCACGGCCAGCACTCAGCAGTTCGAGTTGCAGGAACGCACGAAGAAGGCTAATGCCGAAGTGGCTCGGTTGCGGCCCGAGGTGGATGCTATCCTTCAGGACCTTTGGAATCAGATAGAGAAGCACTATGAGAACGAACCGCCTGAAGTGCGGTTCCGTAAGTGCCGCGAACTCGGTATCATCTACTATTACCGCCGCCACGAACCCCATGAACTCTGATCGTCCGCATCTTCTGGTAATCACCATCACCTAACACCCATCACCAAACACCTAACATCCATCACCCATGAACTTCATAGATACCCATACACATTTAGACGGAGAAGAGTTCCGCGAAGACTTGCCGGAAGTAGTCCGTCGTGCCCAGGAGGCTGGTGTGAGCAAGGTTTTCGTGCCTGCCATCGATTTGCCATCCGTAACGACCGTGATGGAAGTATGCCGCCAATATCGCGGCTATGCCTATCCGATGATAGGCTTACATCCCGAAGAAGTGAAGGCTGATTGGCAGCAGGTGCTATCTGAGATGAAACCGCTGCTGATGTCCTCTCTTGAGAATGCCGCAGAGCCGTCGGCCATCGCTATTGGCGAAGTGGGACTCGATTATTATTGGAGCCGTGAGTTTGAGCAGGAGCAGCTGGCTGCCTTTGAAGAGCAAGTAAGGTGGTCTGTTGAGACCCGTTTGCCCCTGATGATCCATTGCCGCAAGGCACAGAATGAAATGGTCACGTTATTGAAGAAATACAAGGAAGATTTGCCTGGAGGTGTATTCCATTGTTTTACGGGTAATGTCCATGAGGCCGAAGAACTTCTTCAGTTTGACCGTTTTGTCTTGGGCATCGGCGGCGTGCTCACCTTCAAGAAGAGCCATTTGCCCGAAGTGTTGCCAGCCGTGGTTCCTTTGGATCGTGTCGTGTTGGAAACCGATAGTCCCTATATGGCTCCTGTTCCCATGCGTGGGAAGCGTAACGAAAGTGCCTATGTGAAATACGTGCTTGAGAAGATGGCCGAGAGTTATGGCGTTGCACCCGAAGCCATTGCCGAGGCCACCAATGCGAATGTAGAGCGCATATTCGGAATTTGAAACCTGTCGTCGTTTTCTTCAGAATACGCTTTCAGAACATATGAATGAAAGAAACTTGAAACTTTTTTGTTTGTCTCAATCAAAAAAGTGCCCGAAAAATTGGTAATGTGAAAGAAATACACTAATTTTGCATCCGCAAATCTAAAAGGAGAGGTGCTCGAGTGGTTGAAGAGGCACGCCTGGAAAGCGTGTAACCGGCAAAACCGGTTCGCAGGTTCGAATCCTGTTCTCTC
>OCVV011304338.1_pt1 | contig 68111 bp, 46 predicted proteins | sample 1539721 | NCBI WGS metagenome assembly OCVV01 (sample SAMN02144230, study PRJEB22623) | gut metagenome | biome: sheep rumen | host: Ovis aries | place: New Zealand
TATATAAGGATGGAGACAAAATTTGGAATGCAGACTGTGTAGGGGCATACAATATACTAAGATTACATTTATCTGCAAAAAAAATAAATGTAGAACTTGATCCAAATGAATTAAAAAATCCATATGTAGCAAAAGTAGCTGTGTAAAAAGCAGTATTGGTGTCATGGACGCACCCTGAATCTACGGAGCGAAAGCTCCGCACATCAGATGCTCTGGCAATTCAATTGCCGAGTAGTTCACAAATTAGTACACTGCTCACGTGTGAAAAACCAAAAGAAGGGCATCCCTCAAGCTTGCTTGAAAGGGAATGTCCTTCTTTTTGATTAGAAGCTGTGTGGCAACGATATATTTTAGTTGTGATATTATACTACGAGTTGATTGCACTGATGGTTGGGATGGGTATAATATTATAATGAGTGCCTATTTGGAATAATATTTTGAATGTTAAGTATAATGGTGCGCTTTTCAGATTAAAATAAAATGGAGTTGATGGTATGTCGAAAATATATATCACAGGAGATACACATGGAGATGTAAGACGATTTAATACAGAATCATTTTTCGAGCAGAAGGAAATGACAAAAAATGATTATGTGATTATCCTCGGAGATTTTGGCCTGGTCTGGGACTATAAAGGTGAATCCAGGGAAGAAAGAAATTGGTTGAACTGGCTGGAGGATAAGCCTTTTACAACTCTGTTTATTGATGGAAACCATGAGAATCATGACAGGCTGCGTGAAATGCCTGTTGAAATATGGAATGGAGGCAAGGTTCATAAGATAAGACCTTCTGTTATTCATCTGATGAGAGGACAGGTCTTTAATATAGATGGACTAAAGATATTTACCTTTGGAGGGGCAAGTTCACACGACATCAAGGATGGGATTCTTGAACCCGGAGATCCGAAGATAAAGAGATGGTGGAAGGACAATACTAAGCTGTTCCGTATAAATAAGCGAAGCTGGTGGGAAGGAGAACTTCCTACAAAACAGGAAATGGCGGAGGGACTTGTTAATCTGGAGAAAAATAGCTGGAAGGTTGACTATGTTATGACGCATTGTACCTCATCCAGTACAACATCTGTTATTGGAGAAGGTCTCTATGGACAGGATGTTCTCACGAATTATCTACAGGAGATAAAGGATAAGCTTAAATATAAAAAATGGTTCTTCGGTCATCATCATATGGATAAGCAGATTAATGCGGAGGAGATATGTCTGTTTGAGCAGATAATCAGAATAAAATAATAACGAAAATGATAGGTAAAATGACGCTGCAAGAGCTGTTAAGAAAAGCTTCTGAAAGAATATCAAAAGAATATTCCGAGCAGCTTTTGGATTAATCTATATATGCCATATATGTAAAAGATGGATTTTGTGTGAGATATATTAAGTATTGACCGAAGGAATAACTGCGTATAGTATTAATAATAGGTTCTATACTTATGTGGGATATGAACTTATTTGTAATTACAGGATAGGAGGATTCAAAGATGGAAGGATTAGAGAAAGTAGTAGAGTTTTTAAAAGGGGCAGGAACATATTATCTTGCAACAGTAGATGGTGATCAGCCAAGAGTAAGACCCTTCGGAACTGCTCACATATTTGAAGGCAGGCTGTATATTCAAACCGGAAAGGTAAAGGATGTATCTAAGCAGCTTCATGCCAATCCAAAGGCTGAACTCTCGGCATTTAAGGATGGAGTATGGATTCGTGTATCAGGAGAGTTTGTTCCGGATGATAGACGTGAGGCTAAGACATCTATGCTGGATGCATATCCTGATCTTAGGAATATGTATTCAGAGGATGATGGAAATACAGAAGTGTTCTATCTTACGAATGCGACAGCTACATTCAGCTCATTTACTGCAGCTCCGGAAACCTATACCTTTTAGTGGTAGATTTCGTGCTGTAAAGGAGCATCAGTTTTAATGAAAAAGATAAGTGATATTATAGGAAAATATATGGCAATTATAGTACTGCTGGTAGCTGCTATGGCGCTTTTTATCCCGAAGACATGTCTTTGGATAGATACGAAGTGGATCAACTATCTTCTTATGGTTGTCATGTTTGGAATGGGACTCACACTAAAAATAGAGGACTTCGTCATAGTTTTCAAAAGACCGAAGGATATAATAATCGGTTGTATAGCCCAGTTCACCATCATGCCGCTTCTGGCTTTTGGGTTGGGCAGGATATTCGGGCTGGAAGCAGGACTTCTGGCAGGTGTAATACTGGTCGGAACATGTCCGGGTGGTACTTCGAGTAATGTGATTACATATTTAAGTAAGGGCGATGTTGCTCTTTCTGTCGGAATGACAAGCGTAAACACATTGCTTGCACCGTTTCTGACACCGGCTATAACCTATCTTCTACTCAGGGCGACAGTTTCAGTAGATGTGCTTGGAATGTTTCTATCTATAATCAAAGTGGTTATTATCCCTATTTTACTGGGATTTGTCATTAACAAAATATGGGGAAAATATACAGAGAAGGTATCTGATGTATTGCCGCTAATATCAGTTCTGGCTATTACTTTGATCGTTGCATCAGTTGTGTCTCACAACGCTGAAAGGATTTTAGAGACCGGTGTTATAGTGTTTATAGTGGTTATCCTTCACAATGCATTTGGTTATCTGGCAGGATACCTTCTCGGAAGGTTACTGAAAATGCCATTAAACAAGAAGAAGGCTCTGTCAATCGAAATAGGAATGCAGAATTCGGGACTGGCTACATCTCTTGCCCAGACTGCTTTTCCGAATCTTTCGATGGTTACAGTACCCGGCGCGATTTTTTCGGTGTGGCATAATATATCCGGTGCGCTGCTTGCAAATATATTTTTAAGAATCGGAGCGAAGAAGGAAGAATTGTGATCTGCTAAGGATCGGAGCGAAGAAGGAAGAGGCGTAATCTGCTAAGAATTGAAGCAAAGAAGGAAGAATCGTAATCTGCTAAGGATCGAATCTAAAAAGGAATAGTCGTAATCTGCGTAGTTGAGGTGCCAGGGTAAATCGATAATAATTATTAAAAGTCGGCAAAGTCTTGGAAACAGGCGGTTGCCGGCTTTTATTATGTCTGAAAAGGGTTGAAATTAGTATAGGCAAAGTATGTAAAATGGTTTAACATATACATATGAGGATTGAATTATAAGTTTAAGCTAACAAATAGGGGGATAGGTAAAGGTATTGATAGAATTATATAAAGATGTAGCATTAAAATATCCCTTAAGGGATTATCAGAGCAGAGTGCTGGAACAGATGCAGTATATGCTGAGAGATGGACATCTCCACATTTCGGCTGCACCGGGAGCGGGAAAGACAGTTCTGGGACTTGAGGCTATCAGGCGCCTGAATACCAGGGCGCTTATTCTTGTGCCAACCATTAATCTGAGGAATCAGTGGAAGGAAAGATTTCTCAGTCATTTTGTAGATGATAAAAATGGAAAACTGCTTGATTACTGGAAACAAAACTTTTCAACCGATCTTATGAATCCCGGAATAATAACCTGTTCTACCTATCAGGCACTTTATCAGTTGTATGACAGATATTCTGCAGAAAAAGAAGTGCCGGTTAATCCACCTGAAAGTAAAGAAAGAACAGAAAACACAAACAAAATAGAAAATACGAATAAAACAGAAAGCATAAATAAAACAGAAAATACAAATAAAACAGAAAACGCCGAAATACCTGCCGATGATGCTGTGACAGGGAAATCGGGCAGAACCAAAGATCCTGCAGAACTGATTAAAAGCTATAAGGCTTTGGGAATTAAAACCATCTGTCTGGACGAGGCGCATCATCTTAAGAGAGAGTGGTGGAAGGTACTGACGGAATTTGTTGGTGAGATGGATGCTATGCTTATCGCTCTTACTGCCACGCCGCCGATGGATACCTCTAATCTGGAATGGAAAAGATATATCAGTCTTTGCGGCGATATAGATCTTGAGATATCGATTCCGGAAATGGTAATAAGGAAATGTCTATGTCCCCATCAGGACTATCTCTATATCTGTAAGCCTACAGAAGCGGAGGAAGCCAGAGTAAAGCAGGAAATGAGTCGTAACAGAGAATGTGAGATGGCGCTGCTTAAGAATAGAGAGCTATATAATGCTGTCAAGGCTCTTCCATTTTTCAGATTACCTGAGGAAAATACAGATATTATACTTAAGAATCCGGATTATATAGCCAGATTAATAAAGTACGCTGCGTATATAAAAGCCACCTGTATAGTGGAGCTTGAGGAAAGCAGATTTAATGCCGAAACAGCATATGATATCTGGGATATACGAATAAAAAATATGGTGCTGGCAGAGGAGGCGGACATTCAGGGCAAACAGCCGGATACGAGCTGGTTTCTGCCGCTTATGAAGGATATACTGGAAAATGATCCGGAGAATTATCCTGAGGAGCTTAGAGCATACCTTAAGGAAGTGCTTACAAATAATCATCTTATAAAGGATGGTAAGGTCAAACCCCGGTTTGATACGGAAAAAACCGACAGGATCCTCAAGCAGTCTGCATCTAAGCTAAATGCGATAGTGGATATAATAGAGTCCGAGTCACAGGTTTGTGGGACAGAGCTTCGTGCACTTGTTCTGATGGATCATATTCGGAAGGAAGATATATCAAAGATAGAAACTGCAGAGTCTCTTACTGATATGGGTGTTTCCAGTGTATTTGAAAGACTCAGAAGAAAAGAACATATGGGCAATCTGGAAAAATACTTTGAAAGAGACACTGCGGACAATCCTGTGGAGAAAAGAGTATATAGAGCAAGACTGGGAGTGCTCACGGGCAGTCTTGTGATACTGCCGGATAAGGCTATAGAGGAGCTGCAGAAGGATAACAGCCTGAAGCTGAAGGTGAAGCCTCTTGGAGTTACCGGGTATTCGAGCGTTGAAGCTTCTTCTGACAGCAGCGATATGATAGTATCGAAGGTCACTGACATTTTCCAGAGAGGTCTGGTTGAAGTGCTTATAGGAACTGCAGCTCTTCTGGGCGAAGGATGGGATGCACCGATGGTCAATACACTCATCATAGGCAGTAACTCCGGAACTTATGTCAAGACCAATCAGATGCGTGGCCGTGCTCTAAGAATACCCGGTGAAAACAGGGACAAGGTATCTAACATCTGGCATCTTATGACAGTATCAGAGGATGTATATGAGTCCTCGGAGGAACGTACTATGCGTCAGAGATTTGATTCCATAGTCGGGCTGAGTATGGACGGACGCAGGATAGAAAATGGAATCGAAAGGCTATGTCTGGATAATATAAGTATGCAGGACAGCAAGAGATGGAATGAATGTATGATGGAAAGGTCACGTAACAGACTTTTTGTCAAAGAAAGATGGGAAGCTGCTTTGATGACCTTCAGTTCTGCCGAAGTCCGAAGTGTGACGAGTGTTCAGGAGAAAAGGCGGGATGGTGTCAGCTCGGATAAGTCCTGTCTTAAGACTAAAGAGATTATGGCTCTTTCGGATGGTATATATAGAGTAATGAAGAACAGGCAGATCATAGCTGCGGAGTCGAAGCTTACGGTCAGGAAAAATGCTGACCGTCTGGAATTCTATCTGCAGCAGACAGGAGAAAGAGATGGCAGGCTATATGCAGACTGTCTGAGGCAGGCTCTGGACGAGATAATATATCCTAAATATCTGATACGATTTGGCTTTTTCAGGAAGCGATACTGTCCGGTTCCGGATATGTTTGCCGGAAAGCAGGAGGATGCAAGAGCCTTCAGATTAAGCATTAAGGGGGCGAGAGAGCTTATACCGACAAATACCGATAGGGGGAAGGCTATACTTCTGAAGCAGAGGCTTAGTAATACCTCTTCATCCGGCATAAAGGTTATGAAGGAGCTCATGAGCTGATAGATGGATAGTGACTCATTTATCATTAAAACAAGATAGAATAGCAGATGAAAAATATGATGTTTTTTGATAAAATGATACTAGAGCTTTAATTTCTGATTATAACATCAGTACTAGTATTTTATAATTCTTCGCAGCCTATGAATATTACAGATTCATGCTTAAGCTGATTGGGAGCATAGCGAAAGAATTGATTGGGGGCATATGTTAAAAGTAGTCGTTTTTATTCTTATAATTCTGGGAAGCGGACTGATGGTATATAATATATACGGTTTTATTTCGTATGCCCGTTATGTGAAGAATCTAAAGGGGTGGAGTAATAAGAATACAATTATTAATATACCCATCGTGTTATTGATACTGTTTCTGATTGGTTATCTGCTTGTAGGATTTGCCGGAAAGCCTGATCTTATTGTGGCGACAATCCTGTTTGGGGGCAGTATGTTTGTTTTTGTAATGTACCTTTTCCTGAGGCGCATTACTCAGCATATAGTTGAAAGTGAAGAGCTTGAAGTAAAGCTTCTTGCGGCTGAAGAATCCAGCAGAGTGAAGGGGGAAATCCTCGCCAGTATGAGCCATGAGATGAGAACTCCCATGAATGTGATTCTGGGACTGGATAGTATGGCTCTTAATAATAAGTCTCTTGATGAAGAAACAAGGGGACAGCTTGAAAAAATAGGACAGAGCGGGAGATATCTTCTGAGTATTATCAACAATATTCTGGATATCAATGATATGGAATCCGGTAATTATGAATCTAAAAATACTGAGTTCAGGCTTACAGAGGTTCTGGATCAGGTGGGCTCTATAGCAGAAACATTATCGGAAAAGAAGGGCCTTGACTACACCTTCTCTATAGAGGATGTAGCCAGGGGCTGCTATATCGGAGATGAGATGATTCTGAAAAAGGTGCTGCTTAGCATTTTGGATAATGCAGTCAAATATACTGAGCAGGGCGGAAAGGTAAGCTTACTCGTAAGCAGTGAAGGAGCTGCGACTGCTTCTTCTGAGGAGGATGAGAATAAAGATATAAGAATAATAAGGTTTACGGTCAGAGATACTGGAGTAGGTATAGACCCTCAGTTCATATCCAGGGTGTTTGATGTATTTGCCCAGGAGAATTCCGGCTCAACCAATCAGTATGGCGGGAGCGGGCTCAGCCTTGCTGCTGCAAAAAGAATGATGGATTTACGTGGAGGTACCATCCGGGTTGAAAGCGAAAAGGGGAGCGGTTCTGAATTTGTAGTTGATATGCCGCTAAGTTTTATAAGACCGGAGGAAGAAAAAGAAAATATAACCAAAGAGAAGAAATCACTTGAAGGGTTGAGAATATTAATAGTTGAAGATATACCGGAAAATGCGGAAATAGTTCAGGATCTTCTGGAACTTGAGGGCGTTGAGACAGAGATTGCCGGAAATGGACAGATTGCGCTGGATATGATATCTGCATCTTCTATAAACTATTATAATGCAATTCTGATGGATCTTAGAATGCCTGTGATGGACGGACTTGAAGCGACCAGAAGGATAAGAAAGCTGGACAGAGCGGATTCTGACCTGCCGATAATAGCGCTTACGGCTAACGCATTTGAAAGTGACATCAGACAGACGGCAGAAGCGGGGATGAATGCGCATCTGGCTAAGCCGACTGATGCAGATATACTATATGAAACAATCGGAAGATTTATATAACGTGTCATAACAAAAGTAAATCCGGGTGAAGCTGAGACCGGCATAAAGGGGGGATAGACTTTTGATTAAATCGAAGCAGATTCATAATCCAAGACTGGTTCTTGTGGTAGATGATCACGAGATTAACAGAGATGCTCTGGAAGTGATTCTTGAGGAGGATTACAATATTATTTTTGCTGAAAACGGCATGGAGTGCATGGAAAAGCTTCAGGAGTATAAGGACGAACTTTCTATAGTTCTGCTGGATCTTAATATGCCGGAGATGACAGGGTATGAGGTGCTTGAGAAGGTTAAGAAGGATGAGGCTCTTAAGCATATTCCTATCATAGTTCTTACGGCTGATAAAAGTGCTGAGTTAAAGGCTCTGGAGATGGGAGCGGCTGACTTCATTACAAAGCCATTTGATATTCCGGGTATAATACTTGCCAGAGTAGGAAGAATCATCGAGCTTAGTGAAGGCAGAAAGCTTATATCTGCTGCCGAGAAGGATCCTCTGACGAAGCTTTATACAGGGAGCTTTTTCTTTGAATATGCGGAAAGACTGTTCAGATACCATAAGAAGCTGTCGCTGGATGCCGTGGTTTTGAATATAGAGCAGTTCCATATAGTAAATGCACTTAATGGCAGAGATTTTGGAGATGACATTCTGAGCCTTATAGGAGGGGAGATTAACAGATTTCTGGCGGAATCTGTGGGGATAGCCTGCAGAACCGGTGCAGATAACTTCAATATATACTGTGTAGGACAGCAGGACTACAGGGAACTGTTAAGAAGATTCCAGAGTGCAGTAAATGATATAGCGCCTAATGTAAGGATACATCTTAGAATGGGCGTCAGAACCTGTCAGGAGGGAGTGGAACCCGTAATACTGTTTGATCAGGCACGAGCCGCCTGTAATGTGGTTCGAGGGGACTACCAGAATCCTCTTATGATATATGATGACAATATGTATAAAAGAGAGCTTCTCAGTCAGAGGCTTCTAAATGATCTTAGAGCAGCAGTTCTTAATAAACAGTTCAAGGTTTACTATCAGCCAAAGTATGATATTCAGTCGGACCCGCCCAGACTTGCCAGTGCTGAGGCACTTATCCGCTGGAAGCATCCGGAGCTGGGAATGATATCTCCCGGTGATTTTATACCACTTTTTGAAGGAAATGGTTTGATAGGAATAGTAGATAGCTTCGTGTGGCAGGAAGCAGCACATCAGATTTCAGAATGGCGCCAAAAGTATGGATACACACTTCCGATATCTGTCAATCTTTCAAGAACCGATGTTTATGATCTGACACTGGTAGATAGATTGATCAGTCTTGTGGAAAACAGCGGACTTGATTACAAAGACATCAAGCTGGAAGTAACCGAGTCGGCATATACCGATAATGCCAGAGTAGTGCTGGATGTTATTCACAGGCTACAGAAGAAGGGCTTTGATATAGAGATGGACGATTTTGGTTCCGGCTATTCTTCTCTGAACATGCTTTCCGAAATGCCTATCGATGTGCTTAAGATGGATATGAAATTTATAAGGAATATAGAGACCAGTGAGACTGACCGGAGACTGGTTAATCTTATATTAGATATAGCAAGATATCTGAATGTCAAGGTTGTAGCTGAAGGAGTAGAGACAGAAGGACAGCTTGGAATATTAAAGGATGGCAGATGTCATCTTGCACAGGGGTACTACTTCTCGAAGCCGCTGCCACCGGAGGAATTCGAGAAACTTATAGAAAAAGAATTACAGGCAGGCGGGGAAGAGTTTTGAACCAATTCTATTTATAAGAAAAGAGGATGAGGTATGAATCTGCAGGAATTATATGAAAAAATAGATGGTGATTATTCTCAGGCTTTAAGAGTTCTCAGAGTAGAAAAGCTGGTTGATAAGCATATCAGAAAATATACTAAAAATGGTGTAGTGGAGACGCTTCTCGAAGCCGGAAAAACTATGGATGATAAAGAGCTTTTTGAGGCGGCTCATGCAGTAAAGGGTATATCTGCAAATCTGGGACTGACTAAGATAGCTGATGCAGCTTCGGAAATAACAGAAGAGTTCAGACCGGGAAATGAACGCAGATTGTCAGATGAAGAGGTAAAGAAGCTTCTTGCTCAGATAGAAGAAATGTATATAAGGGTTGAGAAAGGTTTGAAGGATTACGAGAATACATTATCGTAGTTCAAAAAATGAATCTATGGACGGGGGAACAGATGTAGAAAAAACTTCAGAGAAAGGTTATCTTTCGATTGTCGGAGCATGGGCACTGGCCTTTGGATGTAGCGTAGGCTGGGGAGCTTTTGTGATGCCCGGAAGTACATTTCTTCCTATAGCCGGACCGGTGGGGACTTCTATAGGACTTGCTCTCGGTGCAGTAGCAATGCTCATTATAGCTCTGAACTATAATTATCTTATGAATACATATCCGGATGGAGGAGGTGTATATACATACACTAAAAAATGCTTTGGATATGATCATGGTTTTATAAGTGCGTGGTTTCTGATACTTACTTATATTGCTGTGCTCTGGGCAAATGCAACCGCACTTCCTCTTATAGCCAGAACTATTCTGGGGGATTTTTTTCAGTTTGGATTTAACTATGAAATAGCAGGCTTTCATGTATATATGGGTGAGCTTCTGCTGATTACTATATCTCTTGTAGTAGCTGCTGTGCTTTGTTTTTACAGAAAACTGGCTGAGATAATGCAGATCATATTTGCCATTACACTAATTATAGTGGCAGGTATCATATTCTTTATAGCGATGGGAAGGCATATAAGGAGTGGAGCGGATATTGCGCCGTCTTTTTCGTCCGTGCATACAAAGCCGGGTGGCGTACTTACTATTTTCGCGCTGGCACCCTGGGCTTATGTTGGCTTTGAATCAATATCACATTCTGCCGGAGAGGCAGCATTTTCTCTTAAAAAATGCTTCAGGATAATGCTGATCGCTCTTTTTACCGCCGCAATAGCATATATATTTCTGGTGCTCCTTGCAGTTACTGCGCTGCCTGAGGGGGAGAGCTCATGGTTTTCCTATGTTATGAATATAGATAAATACAGTGGGGTGGAGTCGCAGCCTGCTTTTTTTGCAGCATTTTCAGTTATGGGAATAAAAGGGGCTTATCTTCTTGGTGTGGCGGCATTTTCTGCTATTTATACAGGTATTATCGGCAATTTCATAGCACTCAGCCGCTTGCTTCAGGCTCTTTCAAAGGACGGGATGCTGCCCGAAAGAATAAGCAGACTGAATAAACGTCATGCTCCGGCAAATGCTATCCTTATGATACTTCTCATTTCTGTTTTTCTGCCATTTGCAGGGAGGACTGCAGTAGGCTGGATCGTTGATGTTACTACTGTCGGCGCAACCATAGCATATACATTTGCATCTGCGGCAGCCCTTAATGTGGCAAAAAAAGAAAACAGAAAATCCATGAAATTTATAAGTGTTACAGGCATTATAATATCTGTATTTTTCGCTCTTGAGTTTCTTATTCCTAATTTCTTATCGGTTAAAACACTTTCCACAGAGTCTTATCTGATACTTGCTGCATGGAGCATACTTGGTTTTATTTATTTCAGGATCATACTTAAGCAGGATACCAAGAGACAGTTTGGAAGGTCGATAGTGGCATGGGTTGTTCTGCTGGGGCTCATAATATTTACATCAAGTGTATGGATGAAACAGACGGTTGATGCATCCATAGAACGGACTATGGGAATGACCGGTGATATGGAAAACATAAAGCTGACACTTAGTATAAGTATAGTGATACAACTGTTCCTTATAATCGGGGCGCTGTATATTCTTTTTGATATTAATTCACATATGCAGAGGAGAGAGAGGCAGATAGAGGTTGAAAAGGCACTGGCTGAGGATGCGAGCAGAGCTAAGACCAGCTTTCTGTCAAATATGAGCCACGAGATAAGAACTCCGATGAATGCTATAACAGGTCATGTGAATATAGCCCTCAGAGATCCTGATCTTAAGCCTGAGACCAGACGTCAGTTTGAAAAAATAAAAGCCAGCTCAGATCATCTTCTGGGACTTATAAATGATATTCTGGATATGAGTCGCATAGAGTCAGGGAAGGTGGCAATTAGAAAGGAAGATTTCTCTCTGGAGGATCTTATATATCAGATTGGCACCATGATAAAGGGACAGTGCGAGGAAAAGGGTCTTAAGTATTATGAAGAGGTAGGGGACGATGTGCCCGGATACTTCTTCGGTGATGATATGAAGCTTAAGCAGATTCTTATAAATATGCTGGGCAACTCGGTTAAATATACCAAACCGGGCGGCGAAGTTAGACTCTTTGTCCGCCTTATTGAAAAAGCAGAGGAATATTCGACTCTGGAGTTTAAGATAAGCGATACCGGTATTGGTATGGATAAGGAATTTATTCCAAAGGTATTTGAAGCATTTTCCATGGAAGAGCATTCGGGGGAGCTTACGAAGGGTACTTCTGCCGGAAGAAGCTATGGAAGCACAGGACTTGGGATGGCAATTACTCAAAACTATGTTCAACTGATGGGTGGAAAGATAGATGTAAGCAGTGAAAAGGGAGTCGGAACAGAGTTCAGAGTAACGGTAAATCTGGATAATTCAGATAAAGTCATTAATATAAATCATAAAGAAGCAGAGGAGAAAACTGATAAGAATGAGAAGCTGCTTGCCGGAAAGAGGATTCTTCTGGCTGAAGATGTCGAACAGAATGCCGAGATAATGATAGATCTTCTGGAAATGGAAGATATTAAAGTCGATCATGCGGCTGATGGAAGTATTGCAGTTAAAATGTTTAGTGAAAGCGAGCCGGGATATTACTTTGCGATTCTGATGGATGTCAGAATGCCGGTAATGGACGGAATAACCGCATGTAAGACTATAAGGCTGCTGGACAGAAATGATGCAGGAAGTATTCCTATCATAGCCATGACAGCGAATGTATTTGAAGAGGACATGGAAAAAACAAGAAAGGCTGGCATGAATGCTCATCTTACCAAGCCTGTAGAGCCTGAAAAGCTCTATAAAACTCTGGCGGAATATTGTTAAAAATGGTTATAGGATGTTGTTCCTATGGGAAATGGGTAGTACCCCATAGAGGAGGCATAGCTTATGAGAAAAACTATAGCAGTATGTATGAATAAAATGGACGGGCAGCATGAGATTCGTATATTGCAGGGAGTAATGGAACGCGCAAAGCAGAGAGATGTAAATGTTATCGTTTACGATTCCCTTGTGCATCGTCCTGCTTTTGATGAGCCTCCGGCTTCCCAGACGGTGATAGAACAGGAAAGCCATCTGTTCGATCTGATTAATTATGACAAGATCTCCGGACTTATTATCCTGACAGATGTTTTTCTGGAGGATTCTTATTTTGATAATCTGCAAAATGCGTGCAATTCCCATGATATTCCGCTGGTTACTGTGGATAGCGTGAACTATCCTTCGGAAAGAGCTATCAGCTTTACTGAGGGCGATGCTCTGGGAAAGATGGTGGATCATCTGATAGAGGTTCATAATTGCAGAAAGATAAACTATATCGGCGGGTTTGAGGGCAATCCTCAGACCGAAGACCGCCTGAAGGGTTATAAGGCTTCACTGGAAAGGCACGGCATTGCATTTGACATAAACCGTGTAGGTTATGGTAGATTCTGGAAACCCGCAGCGGAAGTGACAGAGAAATTTCTGGAATACGATAAACCGGATGCTATAGTATGCGCAAATGATACCATGGCAGTATTCTGCGCAGACTCACTGAAGAATCAGGGGTACACTCTGCCGGAGGATATCATAGTCACAGGCTTTGATGGTATTTCTGACGGAGAAGAATATTCTCCAACCATATCAACGATAATACGTCCCAGCCATACTGCCGGAAGGAAAGCAGTCGATTGGATACTGGATGGAGAGCTTGACGGCATCGTAAAAGGAAATGTAGATATTCCCTCCGAGCTGGAGCTTAGACAGTCCTGTGGATGTGTATCCATGAACCGGAGAGAAAAATATTATTTTTACAATCAGCAATACAGTCGTCTCCATCCGACCTATGGATTTCTTGAGAGTCTTCAGAGAATGAATCAGAATTTCCTTATGGCAACGGATAAGAATGAAATGTACGATGCGGCTTTACAGTCTCTGGAGTATCTTCATATCAGCAGGCTTTACATATGTATTCGTAAGCTCATGCATGAGAATAATCTTCGTGTGGAGCGTAGTGAGGCAGGGCAGCATTGGAAGGACATGATCTCTATGGTACAGTATGGGCATGAGGTGCCCAAGGGAACGGAATTCTCCTCAGATGATCTGGTACCCGGAAATGTCCTGAAGGGGGATGAGGCGGTAACGCTTTTTGTAACCACTATTTACTTCGCTTCCTATCAGCTCGGATATGCGGTATTTGAACTGACAGGCTTTAAACAGCTTGAGTCATTTCTGATCTCGTGGATTATGAGTATTGGTCTTAATGCAAGCAACTTTTATATGAAAACGTCACTGGATCGTCTCAGTGTTACAGACAGTCTGACAGGTCTCTACAATCTTCACGGATACAGGGAGGGACAGGAAAAGGTGCTGAAGCGGGCTACCGAGGACAAGGGGTATCTCACTATCTGCTGTATAGATATAGATGGGCTTAAGAAGATAAATGATAATTATGGACATGAGGGTGGAGATATAGCCATAATCATGACTGCAAATGCAATCATGGCAGGCTTTCGCGGAGATTTTATAGCGGCACGTACCGGAGGAGATGAATTTACTATTATAGCTACCCATAAGGAGGAGAAGGATCCTGAGATATGGATTCAGAATATTTATCAGTATCTTATAGATTATAACAGCCAGCACAAGAATCCGTTTGAGGTTATGTGTAGCTGCGGCTATGAAACTCGGGCGTATCATATGGTGGATTATATCGAGCATATGCGTTCTGCGGCGGATCAGAAGATGTATAAGGTAAAAGAACAGCATAGGGCGGTTCGGGAGAACTAGTACACAGATTTCTGATTACGAAACAGTCTGCAGGTATAATGGTTCCTATTTGGCAATAGTTACAAAATCACACTCTATATTCGTCAGTTCTACGAATTGACACTTTGCGTAAAACAGAATAGATTAATCACAGTAAGAAAAAATGTATGGTTTATCAGATTTGTGGTGGTCATGACACAAAAGAAAGAGTGTGAATATGAAAAACTTAAATAAGATGGCAAGTGTTACTGTTAATACAGGAATGGATGAGCTGAATGCACTTAAGACCAAAGGAATTGAAACTATAATCAGTTCCGTGGAAATTAAAACAGGTGTGGCTGACAGTGCCGGCAGTATATTATCTCATGCTGAAAGTATAAAGAAGCTGGGAATGAAGTGGAATGTAAGGCTTGGACTTCTTCCGTTATATAAAGAGATTTTAGCAGAGACCGGAGCAGACAACAGACAGTTTGTAAGAAAGTCGGAAAGAGCAGCTTTTGAGAATATTAACAAGCTTATGAATGTGCTGAAGGACTGTTCTCCGGAATATGTTCAGATAGATACAGATATTTACAGTGAGATAGGCATACAGATCGGATCAGAGGAACAGGCAAGGATGATCAATTCCTGCATCAATGGTGTGAAGTCAGTATTACCGGAGTGCAAGGTCATACTTGGCACCAAGGAAAGCACTGATAATGAGAAGGCAAAAAAATGGTTCAACAGATTTCAGGTATCAGGTGGAAAAGCCTTTGACATCATATCCCTTTCATATGAACTGAGTGCAGATACATTTTATGATCTGAGCCTTAATATGAGTGATCTGTCAAGACGTTTTGAAGCAGACATAATAGTGGATATATCACTTCAGAATAATGTTGAAGCGGCTGACATATCACTTGAGGATCTGGATAATGCAGTATCAATCGTACCTCTTGAGAGAGGCTATGGTACTGTTTATTCTAAAAATATACTTGATATAGCAACACAGGTTGCATAGGTTTCAGATTTATACTTCTTAAGGACTCCTTAATATCTTATTGGATAAAATATGGTCATCATAAGATATGAGGAGGTAGTGCGATGAACACTGAACCAAAGAGAAATCGTCGAAGGATTGCAAGGAACATACTCGTTAGCTTTGCGATCCTTCTTGTAGTTTTGCTGATAGCAAATGGCATATTAACTGTTGTTATCTATAATCAGAACTTCAACATACGAGGTGAGAGTTATGAGCCGCTGATGTTTAAGGTTGAGGATTTTGAGGGACTTTCCCGAACACAGTATGAATTTACATCTGATAAGGGGCAGAAGCTTGCGGGCTATCTTTATGAATCGGAAGCTGCTAAGGATTCTGATTCACATAAGGGAGTCATTGTAATGGCGCATGGCTTCGGTGGTGGCGGTCACAATTCATATATGGATGTAGCTGACTTTTTTGCACAAAATGGATATTATGTATTTGCCTATGATGCTACAGGATGTGATGAGAGTGAAGGTGAAGGCGTTGGAGGATTTCCTCAGGGGGTTATAGATCTGGATCATGCTATATCCTTTGTAGAGGAGCTGGATAAGACAAAGGGACTTCCTGTATGCCTTTTTGGACATAGCTGGGGCGGATACTGTGTAAGCAGCGTTCTTGAGTATCATCCGGAGGTTAAGGCAGTTATTGAGTGCAGTGGATTCAACAGTTCTGTAGAAGAATTTGAAGCTCAGGGTAAGGATCAGGCAGGAGACTTTATCTATACTATGCTTCCATATGTAAGGCTCTACGAGAGATATAAATATGGAGAATACTCGGAATGTAATGCTATGGATGGCTTTATGGCTACAGATGCAAAGGTAATGGTGGTTCATAGCAGGGATGATGAAGTGGTTCCGATAAGTATTGGATATGATAAGTATTTTGAAAAGTATAAAGCTGATGACAGATTTACATTTCTTGAATTTACAGACAAGGGACATAATTATATCTTTAATGATACAGCTTATATAGATGAATTTAATGAGGGCTTTGATTCTTGGCTGGAGACTCTGGATTATGATTATAATTTACAGGAGAATAAGGACAGATTTATAGAAGACAAGGCAGAATATATACATAATAATCTGGATAGAGAAAGATGGTCCGGCAGTCTTGACACTGAGCTTTTTGAGCAGTTCCTGGAGTTCTATGACGCTTCTTTAAGATAAGCCGGCAGGAGAAAAACTGTATAAAAGAATATGAAATGAAATCAAAAAGCTCGACTCATCTGCAGTCGGGCTTTTTTGAAAAAAATTTCTAATGACTTTTAAAGGACCTTCAAAAGTATTTCAATATAGATTGTCAGAGAATGTCAGAGAACTAATCTGTGCAACATTAACAAAATAATTCGTGTAACATATACAAAAATATGAACATTTAGTGAACAAAAACATCATAATCAAAACCGCTTTGTTGCTATCCCCCCACAAATATGGTAAAATCATCATAACTATAAATATAGTGATAACCTAGAATAAATGCGCCTAAACCCCAGGAGGAAGCGCTTATGAATAGATATAAGAGAATGGATAAAAAACAGGAAGAAAAACGCTCTATCTGTTCACTTCCTGGAAAACACAATAAAGTTAACAGATCAACCAAGCACAGCAAAGGCTTCACACTAGTGGAGCTTATTGTTGTGCTTGTTATAATTGCAATCCTTGCAGGAGTAGCAGTGCCTCTAATGTTGGGATTTGTGGATAATTCAAGAGAGAAAGAATATATTTTAGAAGCCAAAATTGCATTATCATCTTCACAGGCAATGCTTTCTGATGTGTATACAGATAATTTGGAATATATTCCATGGTATCTTAGGAATCAGGCATTTACAAATTCAGGACTGGATCAGGATACAGAGTTTATTATCTGGACGAAGGCAAAGTTTGATGATAAAACAAATGGAGCTGATGGTACATATAAATCTATTGCTGCTTATACAGTAGACAAGGCTCTTTATAGGTCTAAAGATGGTAAGTATGTATATTATGAAAGTAGGACTGATACATCTAAAGAATCTTGGGAGGTTATTGATTCACCTGAAGAAGTTTTATCATATAATGAATCAGGAGAATTGGTTTCAGCAGGAAATCTTATAGTGGTATGGCATTCTGATAGTCTGTTTGTAAAAAATGATACTGCAAGTGCTAGAAATATGGCTGATGGTTCTGTAGTGGATCCTGACAGCGTTACACCAGAAGAAGAAAAGAAAAATGTAGAAAGATTTGATAAGAATAAAGATGGTGTAGACGATGGCGAGACTGGAAGCGGCGAAATCACTGTAACTGTTAGTTTTATTGGGAAAAAGAATAATGCCCAAACTAAAAATGTGGTTTTTTTTCGAAAAGATTCTGAAGTACAGAAGGATAAGGAGTTTGCTTTTAGTTCTAAACTAGGATTTGAAAAGGATGTAGATTATTCTAATTGGATGCCTAGAGGAGAGGACGAGAACTATAACCGTTGTCAATTTACATGGGCTGATAAAAACTATAATAGTGGCTCTCTTACTTGGACATATTCTATTAACCCTGATTATATAAATGATAAAGAAAACTATGATTTGCTAGGCATAGAATCTGTATGGTCTGATTCTCAGGTCGAGAAAAATCTGTCTTCTATTGTTAGATATTTAAAGCCTGATGCTAAGATTATCTTACAAGCAGATATTGATCAGAATTATTATGATGTTAATCTTAGATTTCATGCTTGGAATTCGGATACCCAGACTGTTAGTGTGTCTGGTGATGATAATAATGAAGTAACACTTAAGTATGGTAAAGGAGAGGGTGATATCCATTTTGAATATACAAGTGGAGAGACTGTTGAACGTAAAACCTCGTTAGAGGGTATAAGTGTTGAAATGTCTGAAAAAGCAAGATCAAGTGGTCGGGATATTAGATTTACTGATGATCAGATTGTTCAAGGGAAATGGCTATTAGGACTTTGGGAAAATAATCAGACTAATTATTTGGAGGATAGAAAAACTCTTGATCAAATATCAGAGTGGGCTAAATCTTATATAGAGGATTTGAAACAAAATAATGCAACCAAATTAGCTGCTTTACAGAATAATGGAATCGACATATATGCATGTGGAAATATCTATAAAACGATATATGTTTCTTCTACAGAGGGAACTCAAGGAACAGAAAAATATCATTATAATGCCGCTGTATTTGGGGTGAATAAGAATTCTGGACTTTCGGAAGATAATATAGATATAGATGAAGATAAGAAGAATTTTCGTCTTGAATTATCGATGACAGAATATGATGAAAAAAAATACATATATAAAAATGTTACAGATGAAAATAACCAGAAAAGGCTAGAGGTTTATAAAGAAATTCCTGATATTGAAAGTTATTCTATTTTTGGAATAAAAGATCAAGATCCTGCATCAGATAGTTCGGATGCAAATGATGTTATTACTATCGATAAAGGAACTAACCATGTAAAGTATTGGTCTATATATGATTGTAACAAATCCACTGGAGCTAAAGTAGATGATGTTGAAGAGGTAAAGACTAGAAATTGGGATTGCTCTAAGCAGCTACTGGATGAACTGTTTGATACAACTAAAGATTATGATGGTGTGTATGCCGAATTGGATGCAATGGATTTTGAAACTCTTTTTGAAGTATATAAGGATACTGCTGCTGAAGATCTTTATAAATATATTGGGTTGATTCCACCTGTGAAGAAGGGTTTAAACAGTCTTATTGATAATCCGAATGCAGCTTATAATGCTAGCTTAACTTCGTTGCTTGAGATTAAATATATTGCGCCGCCTGCTAAAGGGGATACGTCTTACAGGAATGGCGGGGATGGCTATACGTTTTTTAAGGAGGTTTGTCTTTCAGAAACAAAAATTAAAACTAATCCTTCGAATTCTAAACTATTAGCCTTAGATGATGATGGTAATTATATAATAGATTCCTTTGATCCTGATTATCCTGCATATACGATTGGATATAGTTGGAAAAAAAATAATAAATATAAAATATTTATCTTTAGTGATACGGTAGATACTGATCAGGAAGTTTCTGCGGCTCAGAAATCTTCTGAATTTAGTGATAAGATGATTCATTGTAAAGGAAATATGATAGGACTTTTCCGTGGGTTTGAATCAGTGAGCGAATTTGATATAGTTTCTCATCTTGAAACATCAGAAGTTACTTCGTTTATGAACTGGTTCAAAAATGATAAGTCTATTACATCTATTAATTTGTCAAATTTTGATTGGAGTAATGTTGAAGTGGCTGAAAGTATGTTTAGTACCTGTACTAAGCTTGAAAAGGTCATATTTAGTGAAGGTGGAATTAAGAAAAATTCTGCTAATCTATTAGATATTAATGAAATGTTTACAGGTTGTACTGCACTGAAAACTGCTGATATTGATAATCTTAATACTACCAATGTAACCATGATGTATAGGGTGCTTTTTAACTGTAAAGCTTTTGTGGGAACAAAGAGAGATGATAGTGGAAATGCTGTAGCGGCTGCAGACAATTTACTTGAATTAAGAATTAATAGTGTAACAACTCTTCAACAATTGCTTGATGGTTGTTCGTCACTTCGCAGTATAAAATTTGTTGGTGGAGGACTTGACGAAGAATGTCCGATAGGAACAATGACAGGTATATACAATAACTGCGGTTCGCTTGATTACATTTCGATAAATAACTTGCTTCTTTCTGATGCAAATTTTAAAGCATTTTTTAGTGGCAGAAGTAGTGGGGTGAAAAAAATTGAAATTATTAATTCGAAGAAGACTGGCGATAAACAATCATTTAAACAACAATTTCAAAATTATAATGCATTAACAGATGTAAAGATGGATATTATATGTCTTTCGAATGTTTCAAATATGAGTTTTATGTTTGATGGATGCACTAAGCTTGCTTCTATTGATTTTACTACTGGTACTTCACCGATTTCTTCGGCAGATTCGGGAAGTATCAATAATGTAAACAATACTGAGAAAATGTTTAATAATTGTTACGCTTTATCATCTTTGAATCTTTCTTTTCTTGATACAAATAATGTTACAAACTTTAAAAATATGTTTGGTGCAGCAAATACAAGTAATTTGAGAACCATATACGCATCTGATGCTTTTGTTGTAGGGGACGGATACAAAAATCAGGATATGTTCGGTTCTGGATTAATCAATTTGGTTGGCGGAGGACCTACAAATTTTGATGTTACTGTTGCTAACTATACAAAAGCTTCCTTTGCACATATAGGAACTGCCGATAATCCTGGATATTTTACTGCATTATCAACAGGAGAATGATTACAATTGACTGATTTTGAGTTGCTAGAGGAGTTTATATGACAAGAATGTATATGTATAATAAAAGGACATTAAAATATAAAGGCTTCACACTTGTGGAGCTTATTGTTGTGCTTGCTGTTATGTCAATACTCCTTGGAATAACAATATTCAGTGCTGCTGCATGGATAGACTGGTCACGGTTTAAACAGCAGAATACTGCGGCGGAGGAAATATTTTTTGCTGCTCAGAATCAATTGACAGAACTTGATTCTAGTGGGGCATTATCCAATAGAATACAGGAAAATTTGCTTACCGCTGATGGTAAGTATTCGGGCGAAACGGGAAAAGAAACTCTTGTTTTAGGAAGAGGAACTGAAGCGGTTGCTGACACTTATGATTTTAATGGGATAACATATTCAGATGGTTCATTATGTGATTGGAACAGTATATGGACTCGCACAGGAGATAATAATAATACTGATAAGGTCGAGAGAACTATCGTAAGAATCGTAACGGAAGCGGGAGATTATACTAAGTATATAAATAAGACTTTTAAAGATGCCCCACAAGGCTCAGAAGATGCAGCTAAGAGGTTCATGTTTGATATGATTGCATCTTATATTTCAGATAAGAGCGTACTTGATGGTGCTATTGCACTTGAGTTTTCGCCTGAAGCGGCTCAGGTGTTTGCAGTTTGCTATTCTGATAGTAGTGATAAGCTTAGTTATACCGAAGATACAACTGGGAATACGATTAATATTAAAAATAGAAGTTTGTCCGTAAGAGAAGATGCAATGCTTGGATATTATGGCGTTGATACAATGACAGCGAAGATGCTGGGACATGGTAAAACGTCAGGTGGGTTCAAGTTGGAACTTCAAAATGCAACTACATTTAATATGATTCTTTCCAAGAATAGTTTGACAGCTTCTGATCTGACTGATGAAGATCAGATAGAATTTACTATTAGTGGTTCTGATCATTATGATAATGGTTATTCTCCGCAATTTGCTTTTACTATAAAATATGGTGATATTGTTGCTGGTAGCTTTGCAGATGCTGTGAAGTCTCCTATGACTATATCTCCGAAATTTTCTGCTGGTATTTATCAGAATCAGGAGGATGGTCTGACGTTTCATATACCGGTATGGAAGAAAGATGGAAAGATATTTATTATTCTTGATGCTGCGGATGTTCAAGCTCAGTCGCTTACTTATGCAATAGCAAATGGATATATCATTTCTGATGATAATGTTGACTTTACTACTATAAATACGGCTCGTGAAAGATTTAGAAATACATATAGTTTCTTTAGATTTGGACTTAATAATGTAAATTATATTCGTGCAGATGCTGAGATTCATAGATTTTCGGATCCAACTAATCCTGAGATGGTGAAAGGACGTAGGTTTGGAGGCGGTCTTGACGACTCTTATGAATATGGTGACGACAATGAATTTCATGGAGAGAGTATAGCGTTTGCTAATTGGAAGGAAGGTGATCCTGGTTCTTATGATGATAATACCGAGGAAGTATATGGGATAGAGAACGGAAGACATTTTTATAATATAAGATATAAAACTGACTATAAGCAGGACATAAAGGCAAGGAAATTTATAGTGCGTTCTGATATTGATTGGAATAATATGATTGATGGATCAAATAATGCGGGACTTTCGCTGGAGCATACAAATTTCTTCCTCAACTCATATGATTCTGTTCATACAACTACTGAGACTAAATATGCATCAGGTATAAATATCAGCGGAACGGAACTGGCTTTAATGTGTAAAAAAAGCAGTAATGCAAGTACGTTTGACTATCCGGAAACTAATACTGCATATTATACATTCCCTGGATTCAGGATGCTTGGCTATGGAGATACTTTTACGCAACAGGCAACATTGGATGTTGATAATCCTGTAATAGATAAGACATTAACAGATAGACCGTATATTATCAGCAATTTAAATATAAGTTTTGCTGCAAACTGTTTGTATGGTGTATATGGGGAGAAGGTTCGTAATTATATTGATAAGGTAAAAGCGGGTTTTAGTAGTAATGAAGCTAATATTTCTTCCGTAGATAGCTTGGCAAAATCTGGCGCACTGCCGCTTGGGGTTTTTGCTCAAAGCTATGGAACAATTAATAATATTGAATTTGATGATGTTGTTGTTACAGGTATGCAGGCATTCCCGTTTGACCAGACACTTTCAACCGCTAGTACGTTCTTGTTTACGTCTAAGGTTGGTATAGCTGTTGGTGAGAATTTTGGACAAGTGTCTAACGTTTTTATTGATGTTAATTCCCAGACTAATACATCTTTTGTAAATGGTCGTACAGATATAGGGGGAGTTGTAGGACATCAGTATTATGGTGTTAAACAAAAGGGAGAAACGACACCTACTGGAGCTTCAGATTATACTCTTTCTGGATGTATTAATAAGGCTGATGTGAGAGGCTTGGCATATGTTGGGGGGATAATAGGAAGAATTTATCCGCATGGAAATGCTGGTGGCACAGATCATGGTTGCGATATTGAAACAGATGTTAATGGAACAAAGAAGTTTTTTAGTGATGTGTATATTATATATGGGGATTCGTCATTAACAGATACATTTGAACTTAGTAGTTATACAATTGATAAGTGTAAAAACTATGGTGAAGTTTCGATTGATGAATATGTGGCAAAATATGGGGTGGATGGAGTATTCTTCCAAAGAGGATTCTACTTCGGAGGAATCACTGGAGCTGCTATCAATTCGATAAATAAAATAAGCGGTAATAATGCAGCGACTAATAATGCCCCTGGTAGGGTGGCTATAATTAGTAATTGCTTAAGTGCTCCACTCTATACAGAAACTGAAATCAACAATATCATGGATAAGAATAATCCTGAATATTATGGAAAGAGAAGATTAAGAGCTAATTATGTTGGTGGCATTGTTGGTGGTGCCAGATTTGCTAATATTGTAAACTGTTCTACTATTGCTGATATCAATGTTAATGAATCAGAATCAGGACGTTCATTTGTTTTTGGTGATAGATATGTTGGCGGTATAGCAGGATATTCATGGCATTCTACTTTTGAAGGAGGAACAGAATATACAAAACAGGAAATTGGAAAGATTATTACAATAGCAGAAAATAAGACTCCACAGGATTATGGCTATAGAAATGACTATAATATCATAAACGGAACAAATGTATTAGGTAATTATGCCGTTGGTGGTATAACAGGTAGCTTGGGATTCCAAACACGTATTTCTTCAGTTGAGTATCATGGTGAATATCTTGAAAAACTGCTGGTGAATACAACCGTAGACAAGACGGGTAAATATGATTTAAGATTTCCATTTGGTTCAAGATTTGCAAATTTAAGTAATAATTCTGATAATCATACGAATACTGGTTTCCTTAATACCGCTGTGGTTTTGGGAAATAGCAATAGCTGTTTGTTGGATGTTTATGATGAAGTGGAAAGAACGAAGACAGAAGGCCTTTATTTTCATGCAATAGGTGGTATTACGGGTTATAATGCTGAGAGACTTAATAATATTGATAATATTCAGACAGAAGATACAAAGCTTTATGCATTAAGACTATATGGATTTGATGTAGATGCCAGTGCTGCTCCTACAGAAAATGATTCTTCTAATGTTCCAACGGTAAAAAAGGTTTTAGGTGATATTTCTGTTGAGAAAGTTCAGGAGGTTATTGATAATTCTCAATTTGTTTCAGATACGGTTGGAGGAGTTATTGGATTTACTGGAAAAGGTGGTAATTTAAATGAAACGCAGGCTGATTATTCCAGAGTTGATGCTATAGTTTTTGGTAGAAACAGAGTAGGAGGATTGATTGGGGATACTGCTTCTGAGAATGAAAGAACTGGTGCTGCGGTTATTGCTAATCTATATCCATATAAGCATCTTAGTACCAGTAGTGGCATGTATGTTCTTGGCAAGAGTTTTGTTGGTGGGTTAATAGGTTCTTTTGCAGATTATGGTTCTGGTTTCGTTAATGGTAAAGGCGATAATAATGCAGTGGGTAGATTCAATCCTACAACTAATAAAGGTGATGGTGGTACATCTAGTTCACTTTTGTATGATGGTAAGTCTATAGATTACGGTTATACTGTTATTGGTGAGAATTCTGTAGGTGGGGCAATAGGTATAGCGGTTGATGCTACTAAAGCTAAAGATTATTCAGGGAATAAATCGGAGATTAATGTTTATTCTATCAATATTAAAATTGGACAAATAGGATTGGAATCAGAAAAGGTTACAGTAAAGGGAAATATTTTCACTGGAGGTATTATTGGTTATCAGGAGTATTCTGGAAGTGAAAGTGCCTGCCGCGAATTTGATAATGGTAGATACCATGTTGAGGCGTATAATATAGATGTGAATTCTAAATATTTTGCTGGGGGAATAGCCGGCGCGGTTGTAGGTCGGAATAATTATGTCAGAATGGATAGGCTTGTTAATTCAGAATCTATTCTGGGAAGAGTAAGTGTAACTTCCGATATAGGATCAGGAGGGGTTGCTGGCTGCTATGCTACAACAACAGAAACGATGTTGGATATAGATAAAGTTGAGGATTATAAATCAGCTTGGTTAATCCCGGAAATTAAAACAGAACAAGGAGTACAGGTAGTTAAATCTCAAGAAGGAGTTAAGAACGAAAAGATTAATGCATTTGTATCAGATATGAAAAAAGAGAACTTAACTCTTTTGGAAAATTATAGTGCTTTAGTAGAGACATTTAAGGGGTTTGTAAAATCAGATAGCAAAAACTATGATTTTACTGAGTTTAAGCTTATAAGAGAGGAGAGTAAGGTCAGCTCTAAGGCAAAAATCTTTGCTGGTGGCTTTATTGGATATATTCCAGACAGTACTGTTGATTCTTCAACTGGGGAGACTGCTACAAACTTAGAGTTTCATAATTATGTAAATAATTCATCTGTTGAGACTACATCTTCAATCATAAGTGCAGAGGCTGGAATGGGTGATGAAACTAATTATTCATATTTGGGCGGAATAATTGGTCGTGTTCCTTTGGGAGTAACGATTGCAGGATGTTCTAATAAAGTAAATGGTCAGACCAATGGTGAAATATATCGTGCTTCGGAAGCGGATTATCTCGGAGGCCTAACAGAACTTAATGCTGGAATAGTTACTGGTAATGTATCTCCTGATTCTGCGGAAACTGTTGTAAATACTACTGCCTATACCTATTCTTATGGTGGTGTTGCTGCTTTTGTTGGAGTAAATGGTAATGGGGCTACTGATGGAGTTCATTCTGGTGTTATTTCTCTTTGCTCAAATACGGCACCTATTACGTGCGAAAATGTAGCTGGAATAGCTGCGGCTGTAGGTGGAAGTTCGACGATTGATAAATGTTATAATCATGGAGATATTATAGCTAAATCATATTCTGAGCATTCGGTGAGCGGCACTGGAGCTGGAATTGTCGGTAGTGTTCTCAGTGCTGCTACAGGGGACATTGTTGTAAAGAATTGCGTCAATACTGGACTGATTACTGTTGATGCAGGTTCAACAAATACTGAAGGTACAGTTAATGATGGCAGAAATTCAAATTTTGCAGCAGGAATTGCTTATAGGTTAGACTATAACGGGCTGAATGATTCAAATAATGAGAATATTAATAGTAAACTGTCACTTTGCCGTAATTATGGTACAGGCTTGAATTACGGAATCACGGCATATGGTGCTGACACTGTAGTTTATAATTTTGATGCTTCTGACTCAAGTAACCATATTGATTGGGAACATCAGGATAATGGAACAAATACTCATACTTCTAAAATGCTTAATGCTAATTTCTTTATAGATAGGGAAGAGGTGTTCTTTGATTCGGTTCAGACATATTCAAATGGATTTGCTTATGTAGACAATGCTGAAAATGATAGTGATGGATTATCCAATCCTATTATTAATCTTAATTATTCTGCTGGTGATGCAACATCTATAAATTCCCGTGTACTTGACAAAGATGCTGTTGATTCTTCTGCTCTAGATGATGCTAAGGGATGGCAGCTGAGCCAGACGACGGAGGATAATCAGAAGAAATATTGTACGTTTGTGATTGACGCTGTAGATTCACAAGGAAATCCTGAAAATGATCTCAGCGCTGATATGAGCGGCTTTGAAATCACCTGGGGCAATTATATTCAGAAGGATTTGGAAGGACTGGCAAAGTATTATAAAGAAAAAGATACAAATAGTGATTATCAAAATTATTATTTTGAATTTATAGGCAAAAACAATCTAGATAATAATCCTGCATTTTTTGACGATAATTATGAAAAAGTTGCAGATTCGATGTTTTCTTCATGGAAGATATGGCCTGCGTTTGGGGGCGATAGTGGTAAGTATCATGATTATGCTCTGTCAACATATGGCAATATGATACATGAGGAAAGTTATAATTCTGACATGTCTGATTCTCAAAAGATGGAAAGATATAAAACTCTTTTGGCTGATAATATAGGTTGGGGAACTGCAAATATTATTGGAATTAATTATTTAAGTAAGCCTTATTATCTTTATGCTAGACAGTATAATAGTGAAAAAGATAATGGTAATGGTATTTATACTTTTCCGAATGTTGTTGGTGGTTATAAGTCGCCTGTTAATAAAACATTTCTTGATTATGCGGTTGAGGAGCTGAATTATGGATCTAGTTCCTTTACTGTAGGATCGGAAAATGTGAGCTATAAGGAATATAATTTGCTTTCAGATACATCGGGGAATTTACTTTCAACGCCGGAATCACATTCTGATAACAGATACATAGGTAATCATTCCTGTTATACTTATACAGAAGATGGTTACACAAGGGGATATTTTCTTGATCCGGAATCTGCAAGTGTATCAGAGGGTGACCGTCAGATTTATGATTATTATTCAATGTATTGCTTTGGAGTATATTGTCTTATGAAAGAGCAGTATTCTGAAGAACTGGCTAGTATGTCCTCTGCGCAGCAGTATAAATTGTATATTCAACTTTTATATGAAAATATAGAAAAATATGGATATAGGACGTATCTTTACAATCAGAATAACTCTGGTTTTGATTTGAAGTATTATCTGATTTTTCAAGATATAAATGGTAAAAAGCTCTCAACAGGTCAGCTTACAGCTGGGCTTAATGATGCTGGTTGCTACGTTGATAGCTATTTACTCGCAGATTTTGTAAATGCTGATTCATCGGGTTCATATCAGAAAACCATTAATGGAAATGTTGTTAACATATATAAGGATGACGGCTTTGAAGCTTCAAAGATTAAGAAGATTACAGTAGTAGCGTCAAGTATTAGGGTGTTATATGATAGCTCTGACAATATGCTTGGGGTTGATTTATTTAGATGGTCGGAATCGGATGAGACAACCATGAAAGAAATGGTTAGCTGGAATCATAATGGTGTTGGAAGTAATTATTCGCTTCAAGAAGATATGAACGGTATACTTGAAAAGGATGATAATTCGTTGAATAGCTTCTATGTACGTCCTGATGGTGATGGGGAACAGGCAAAATATAAGCTGATGCTTCATGGTAATGATACGGGAATAGACGCAATAAGAAGTAATCCTTATGATGCTTCTTATTGGAGTGATTCGGTAGCATTTGATCCAACAGAAGCTAATGATGAAAAACTGAAAAGATATAATATGTTCATGGATATGGATGAAAAATATTTGCTATTCATTATTGAGTCTGTTACAAACTATTCAGGAGAATTCACTCCTATACCTATTGATTAATTGAGGTATAAAGTAAGTAATATAAAGAAATCAATCTTATATGTTAATTGATTGGAGAATGCTGAAAATGATTTTACAGTATATTGATTTGTCTTCAGTATGTGGAAGAAGGACAAGAAAAATTAAATCAAATACTGGAGCTACAATGATAGTAGCTGTTATTATCATGAGCATTCTCCTTATTCTTACATTTTCGCTTACTTTGGTTGCATATACTCTATATGCTTCGCAGAATAAGAATATTGCAAGTGTCAAATGTGCTGAAGCTGCAAATACACTGGATCAGGCTCTTTCGGATGAGATTACATATAATGGCACTGTGATTACATATGTTGGGGGTGAACCCCAAGAACAAAAATATGTTCCTGAGGATGAAAGCTATCTGTATAAATATTTAAGATATAATCTTTGTCAGGAGAGTACCTGGCCATATTATAATCCTGAAGAGGCAGGACACTCTCAAGAAGATGCTTTCAGGTATTTTGATCTAAAATATAATGAAAAGAAACCTACTTACGATGATGAAAATAACCCTATTGAAGATGGACATGGGGATCCAGTTACTGTTGATGGAATTGAAGGTATGCCGGGAAGGACGGTTGTTTGTATGTACTGGAAGTTGCCTATAGGTATGGAAACTAGTTCAGATAATCTTTCGAATCCTATTGAAAATAGAAATGGTGTTCGTCTATTTGTTGAGATTACAAGCGAGGCGGCTAGTCAGTCGTATACAGTATCTAGTGAATATGTACTCACTGTGTCAAAATATGATAGTGATCCTAATAATCTACTAAATTCGTATAGAAAAGCCGAACTTGTAAGTGATGCAAACAAAGATGATCTTTCTATAAATCCTCAGAAAATACCCGTTGATAAATTAAATTCTAATGAAGACTGGCGCTGGGTTGAAATAGTTGGAGAATAATTGATATACCGGATGTTTATAATATGAGTGGATAAATGTTTGGATGATTAAGTATTGTTTGGTTTTGATTTGAATAAATCAAATATCAATTAGATTAAGGAAGAACATATGATGCTTTCAATGATAAAAATAATTAATTGTAGACTACAAAAATCATTTAAAGAAAACCGTGGTTCAACAATTCTTGAAACGGTTATATCTTTTGTTGTACTTATGATTGTTCTTGCTTCATTAATTGCCATGGTTCGCTTTGCTACTGAGCTCCGAATGAGAGCTATCGAGTCTTCCAGAGTGCAATCTGAGTTTAATGATCAGTTATATAAAGCTGATGGAGATATGGATAATGTGCAAAAGTACAATTATGTAGCTAAGAATGGTATTGATAATGCAACGGTATTTACGTTGAAGCTTAATAAGGATAAAACAAATATTGAAAAGAATTTTAAGGATAATAGTGTATCTGTTGAAGATATAAGAACATCCATAAAACTTCCTAATGTAGACGCTGTAGGTTACGTGAGTAATAATCCTTTAGTGGATTCTGAGAACTTGGTTGCTCCCAAAGCTTTGGTTTTTATGTATCATCATAGATATTATGGGAAGTGATGACGGTGTTTTGTTGACTTAGATTTTGGGATTTTTATTTCGTGGATTTATATACTGAATCCAGTTGGCTATATTATCTAATAAAAGAAACTATATTATTGTTTGTTAATTTTGTCTTAAAGGAATTATATGTTGAAAAGAAGGATAAACAATCTAATAGAAAGGATTTGTAAAAATAATTCAGGTACAACTCTCATTGAAATGATAGTGAGTTTTGCTTTGCTTGGTATTTTTATGGCTTGTTCTTCAATGATCATAGCGACAATTGCTAATACGTACTATGAGGTCAAGGGAGAAACCTTTGGAAGTCAGGTTTCTGATATAATACTTGAAAAAATAGAATCAGAAATAGATGGTGCTAAGTATTTTGGTGAAGATATGGAGACTGGCAATCCGAGTATAACAAATAATACTTCGATTACTTTATTTGATAAAACATATACACATGTAACTGTTGGAAGCAAAGATAAAAAGCTTACTGTTAAGTATAGTGCTATTGTTTATAATACGAATGGTGAGGAAGATGATGACAAAAGCCTATCTGAAACTACATGGCAGTTTGATGATTCTGTATACAATGGATTTATGATAGAAGAACTCAAGTTTTATAAGAATAATGACACTTTGGATAGTGATACTATAAAGGCGTATGGATTATCTGATATAAACCTTTCGAAATATGGAGACAATGTAGTACTGGTTTTACTCCATCTGAAAAGTGACCGTTACGGCGATTATTACTGTCACCGGTTTGTTAAGATGTATAATGTTCCGGCAGTAAAAGCACCTTCTGAGAGCAATCCGTAAGTCCTCAGGAACACTGGACAGAATATGGAGTGGAAGAAACTGTTATACATATTTTATCCGAAAACAATACACTCTTTGAATCAATTATTTATTCCTGGACTAGTGGCGGAGGAACTTGATTTTGACTACAAAGCTTCCTATAGGAATTCAGAGCTTTGAAAAGCTTCGTACAGATAATTTCCTATATATTGATAAAACTGAAAATATCTATAGGCTGGTTCACAAGAATATTCCATATTTTCTTAGTAGACCCAGAAGGTTTGGAAAGAGTCTTCTTTTATCAACTCTTAAAGCATATTGGGAGGAAAGAGGGATCTTTTTGAAGGACTATCAATAGAAGAACTTGAAAGATCAAACACTGAAGCATGGCAAAATTATTTATAAAGCCTGCCTGCCAGTGAATCCTTGGTAGTATTAATTATCTCAAGTTCAACTGTCAGGTGGGCTGTTTTTTTGCCCAGTCCCGTCAGACTTACAGTGTTATAATCAAAGGGAAATGCGTCTATCCGGTTATCCTTTCCTCCTTCATCAACCAGCAGGAATCTGTTACCGTCTGCATCTTCACATATAGCAAAGAATACTTTGGGGATTCTCAGATTATACATGAAGTTGGTAACATAGCAGCCCTTATCAAGCTCATCATTTATTTCTTTAACTCTGACAATCAGAGTATGTGATATATCTTTTAACTGGTCTTTGTAGCCTCTTTCTATTATCTCAGCATCAAATTTTTTCCTCATTTTTTCTATGTGATGGTTCTCGTAAAATGCGTAGGGAATCATTAAAAATCCCGGATCCAGCAGTGCCAGTAATGCCAGCAGCTTTACAGGCGAAAGCAGAAAGCCTATGCATATGAATATGCTTCCTACAAATGGAACTCCTGATCTTCCGGCGCGATCTGCCATAATGGTGGCTATAATAAAGAATAAACCAATACTCACAAATATAGCACATGTTATCCACTTGTAGGTTTCTGACATTCCCATTTGATACCTCACATTATTCTGCATTATGAGCAGTTATTCCTTCGATTGATACTTATCGTCCCATAGTAATAGTAATGCTTTTTTGGTTCTGTGGGAAGTATAAATTTGAATATATGCTGCTATGCAGTATTTGTTGATCATTTGTTATACTATGAAGAGTATGATATAATAAAATCGATTTTCCTGATATTCGATGCTCCGAAGCAAAGCGGAGGATGCATTTCCGGTTTTTTGGTTTTATGGGAGGTACTAATGCTTGGGGATAAGTTTCAGTTAAATGAGCAAACGATACCTATGGTTGAACAGATTGGCAGTCATATGCCCGGTGGCTTTTTTATATATAAGGCTTCGGATGGCGAGGAGCTTATTTATGCCAATAAGGCTGTGCTTGATATCTTTGGATGTAAGGATCTGGAGGAGTTTAAAAGTCTTACGGGCTATACCTTTAGAGGTATGCTTCATCCGGATGATTACGAGAGGATATCTGAGTCTATTACGGAACAGATAGACAGCAGTGATGATAATTTTGATTATGTGGAATACAGGATCATCAGAAAAGATGGAAGTGTCAGGTGGGTAGATGACTATGGTCATTATACAGAAACTGACAGCTATGGTGGTATTTACTACGTCTTTATATCTGATATAACAGAGAAAAAAGAGAAAAGTATTAAGCTCATGGAAGAGGTTGAGTCTGCAGCGAAGCTTGCTGATCTTATGGGATCAGTGGCTTCGCTACTTTCAAATATGCCGGCTCTCAGTTTCTCCAAGGATGCAAAAACAGGTAAATATCTGGCATGTAATCAGGCATTTGCGGAGTATGCGCATAAATCGTCACCGGAGGAGGTTGTAGGGCTGACGGATCATGAAATATTTGATAAGAAAACAGCAGATCACTTTGTTCAGGATGACATGAAGGCTGTCGAAATGGATGAACCATATATATTCTTTGAGGATGTTCCGGATGCCGGAGGTGTAAGCATAAGAAATCTCCAGACAACCAAGATGAAGTTCAGGGATTCGACAGGCAGACTATGTACCCTGGGAATGTGTGTCGATATTACGCAGATGACCAGAATCAAGGAAGCAGAAGCAAGACAGCAGGAAATGGAGAAAAGGCTTTCTCTTCAGGAAAAAATCCTGGAGGAAGAACGGAAAAAGGCTGAGCAGGACAAACTGATTACCGCTTTGGCGTCGGATTACTGGAGTGTGTACTATGTGCAGCTGGATACCGATGAAGGAGTATGCTATCAGGCTCGTCCGGATATAGAGGATTCGCTTAAGGAGGGAGAGCGTTTCAGATTCTCAGATGCATTTGCTGCATATGCCAATCGATATATCGTTGATGAATATAGAGAAGCATTTCTCAGGTTTATTAGGCCCGAGAATATAAAGGAAGGTCTTAAGGAAAGCAGAGTTATCTCATACATCTATATGGTTGAGAGAAATAACAGGAAGACCTATGAGATGATCAGATTTGCCGGTGTACGTCATCCGGAGGACAGAGAAGATCATATGGTTCATGCCATCAGTGCCTGCTTCTCGGATGTTGATGCTGAGACCAGAAAGAATCTGGCTGATAATAAAACTCTTGGGGACGCGCTTGCTGCTGCTGAACAGGCAAACAGAGCAAAGACGGCATTTTTATCCAATATGAGCCACGAGATACGAACTCCGATGAATGCCATTATAGGTCTGGATAATATAGCCTTAAGTGATGCGGATATATCTGAGAAAACGAAGGAATATCTGGAAAAAATCGGAACCTCGGCGCATCATCTGCTTGGTATAATAAATGATATACTCGATATGTCCAGGATAGAGTCGGGACGAATGATCATAAACAGTGAAGAGTTTTCCTTCTCAAAGGTTATGGATCAGGTCAATACTATCATAGGCGGACAGTGTCATAATAAGGGTATTGATTACAGATTTACTATGGGCAGTAATCTCAGTGATTATTACATAGGCGATGATATGAAGCTGAAGCAGATACTCATAAATATACTGGGTAATGCTGTAAAGTTTACAAGAGGAGGAGGCACGGTCTCATTTGATGTTCAGAAAACAGCAGAGTTTGGCGATAACAATACCATAACATTTACTATTTCGGATACTGGTATAGGTATGAGTGAGGCTTATCTGCCCAGAATATTTGATGCCTTTTCACAGGAGGATTCGTCTGCTACCAACCGGTATGGCAGTACAGGACTGGGTATGCCGATAACTAAGAGTCTGGTTGAACTCATGAATGGTAATATCAAGGTCAGCAGCAGAAAAAATGAAGGTACTACATTTGTAGTGACCATCACTCTCAAGGAGTCTTCCAGAAAGGATAATGATAGTCTGTTGGATGATATAACTCCAAAGGACATGGAGGTACTGGTTATAGATGATGATGTGGTAGCCTGTGAACATGCGAAGCTTATACTAGGGCAGGTTGGAGTTAATTGTGATACGGCTCTTTCCGGTCAGGAGGGAGTGGAGATGATCAGGCTGAGGCATGCCAGACGGGAACCCTACAATCTGATACTGGTGGACTGGAAGATGCCTGAAATGGATGGCATAGAAACAACCAGACAGATAAGGGAATCTATAGGAACAGAGTCGGCGATCATCATACTTACTTCCTTTAACTGGGATGATGTGATAGATGAGGCTAAGGCGGCGGGAGTTGATACATTTGTCCCCAAGCCTCTTATGGCATCAAGTGTAATGGATGAGTTTAAGGAGGCATTCAAGAAGAAGAATCAGAATTCGGTACGAAGTGAGGTGTCTCTGAAAGGGCGAAGGATTCTTCTGGCAGAGGATGTTGCGATAAATGCAGAGATAATCAGTATGATACTGACTATGCATGATATGGAGGTTGAGCATGTGGAAAACGGACGGCTGGCAGTAGAGAGCTTTGCAGGTCATCCGGAGGGTTACTTTGATGCTATACTTATGGATATGAGGATGCCGGAAATGGATGGGCTGGAGGCAACAAAGCATATCAGGATGCTTGACAGAGAGGATGCTGAGAGGATTCCGATTATTGCACTTACAGCTAATGCCTTTGATGAGGATGTTCAGAGAAGTCTCCAGGCAGGACTCAATGCGCATCTTAGTAAGCCGGTGGAACCGGAGGCTTTGTTTGATACTTTAAAGGTGCTTCTGAAATAAGATTAGTGCTTTGAACGTATCATCGGGGAGCAGGAGTATTTCTAAGAAAAATGGTTCTTTGGTTGCATGACATGAATAATTACATATGGATCTTATATGCTACATTGAAAGGGGATAAGAGATGAATATAGAACTATTAGCCAGACTTGGAGCAAATACAGACGAAGGAGTAAAAAGATGTGCCGGAAATGAGATGTTTTATCTTAAGATGGTAACTAAGGCTCTGGAGGAGGAACACTACAGGAAGCTTGAGGAAAGTGTCCTGGAAAAGGATCTGGATGCGGCATTTGACGAGGCGCATGCACTTAAGGGTATTCTCGCTAATCTTTCTCTTACGCCTATATATAAACCGGTAGAAGAAATGACAGAGCTTCTCAGAAACAGACAGGATACTGATTATAGTAAATTGTTAGAAGAAATGTGGGAAAAAAGAAACAGCTTTTATAATGCGATGGGGGAGGACTGAAGGAATAAATGATTAATCATTCCAGTAAAACCAATATCCGTGTTGGAATAATAGGTGGTGTTCTTGTTGCACTCATTATGGTAGTTGGAACTCTGTGGATGGGGCATAGCGCATCGGATGGAACTAAACAGGCTGTTCAGTCTGTAAGCCTTTTTTATCTGGATGAGCTGGCAGGCAGACGTGAGGAGGTTGTTGAGAAGAATCTTAATGATAATATTGAGGTTATCAAGATAGCTATAGATTCTCTTACGGATGAAGATTTGAGCAGTGAGGAGCATTTGCAGGCTTTCCAGCTCAGAATGAAGACACTTTTTCATCTGGATAAGTTTGCATTTGTTGATGAAGAAGGGCTTATATACACATCAACAGGAACTATGGATGATATAGACAGCTATCCCTTTGATCCTGAGACGCTCTCGGAAGCAGAGATATATGTAAAGGATATTAATGAGGATGCAAAGACAGTGGTTATAGTTGTTCCCGTGGATTCGATTCTGTTTGAAGACCATGAGCTGAGGGCGTGCTTCATGGAAATAGAGATGGATGAAATGCTGCAGGGGGTATCAGTTGCCTCTGATAAATCTAATACCACCTACTGCAATCTTTACTCTTCCGAGGGTATAGCACTCAGTAACAAAGTACTTAGTGGACAGGCAAATGTCAATAATCTGTTTAAAGCACTGGAAAATGCGGTTTTTGATGAGAACTATTCTCTGGAACAGGTGAAGAAGGATTTTACAGATCACAGGAAGGGTGTTATTACCTTTAATTATAATGGTATTCAGGAAACTCTTACCTATGTTCCGATAGAGGGAACTGACTGGATGCTGACCTACCTTATCAGGGAAAATGTTATAAGTAACCGTATTGAATCCATATCACGGGCTACTATAATCAGGAGTATAGTTCAGTCATGTCTTGCAACAGCTATACTGCTGATAATGTTTTCTATAATAGTGGGACAGATGCGTAGTAATGCCAGTCTGGTTCTTGAAAAAGAAACGGCTGAAACCGAAAACCGTATCAAGCAGGCTGAACTGGAAAACAGGCTGTCTCTTCAGGAGGAGCTGCTGAATCAGAAGAAGCTTGGTGAGGAACAGGACCGTCTTATAACTGCCCTTGCATCAGATTACTGGAGTGTTTATTATCTGGAGCTTGATACAGGAGAGGGAGTATGCTATCAGCAGCATGGGGCTATCAAAAACGGACTTAAGGCAGGTGACAGATTTGATTATCTGTATGAACTGGAGAAGTATGCCGAAAGCACCATTAAGGAGGAATATAAACAGAAGTTTCTGGACTTTGTACAGCCGGACAGTATCAGGGAAGGGCTCCAATCCCAGAGAGTAATAGCCTACCGTTATATGGTACATCGTCATGGCGTGGATTCCTATGAAGAGATACGTTTTGCCGGAGTCAGACATCCGGAGGACAGAGAGGATCATATAGTGCATGCTGTAGGAGCCTGCTTTGTGAACGTAGATAGTGAAACCAGAAAAACCATGGAACAGAGCAGAGCCTTACAGGAGGCTCTTTCTGCGGCTGAGCAGGCAAATAAGGCAAAGACCACTTTCCTGTCAAATATGAGTCACGAGATACGTACTCCGATGAATGCTATCATAGGACTGAACAGTATCGTCCTGAATGATCCTGATATCAGCGATAAGGTGCGTGAACATTCTGAAAAAATCGGAACCAGTGCTAATCACCTGCTGGGCATAATTAATGATATTCTTGATATGTCCAGAATCGAGTCTGGCAGAATGGTAATACGTAAAGAAGAGTTTTCCTTCTCCAAGATGCTGGAACAGGTTAATACTATAATAGGAGGACAGTGCAAAGAGAAGGGACTTGAATATGAATGCCGTATTAAGGGTGTGGTTGATGATTACTACGTAGGGGATGACGTCAAGCTTCGTCAGGTGCTACTTAATATACTTGGTAATTCGGTCAAGTTTACTTCGGAGGGAGGAAAGGTTTCCCTTCTGGTTGAGAATATCAATCATTTTGACAGAAATGTAACCTTACGATTTACCATGAAGGATAGTGGCTGTGGTATGAGTGAGGAGTACCTTCCACATCTGTTTGAACCATTTACCCAGGAGGATTCATCGGTGGTAAACAAGTACGGAAGTACCGGACTCGGAATGCCTATAACTAAGAGTGTAGTGGAGCTGATGAATGGTCATATTGAGGTTGAGAGTAAGAAGAATGTCGGAACTACATTTATCGTTACGGTGACTCTCTTTGAGTCGGAGATGAAAAAGGATAAACCGGCAGATGGAGATGTAGATGCAAATGATATAAACGTTCTTGTGATTGATGATGATGCCATAGCCTGCGAGCATGCGGAAGTCATCATGGAGCAGGTTGGAGTCAGGTGCGAAACAGTTACCTCCGGGCAGGAGGCACTTGAACTGGTGAAGATCAGGCATGGAAGAAGAGAAGACTATGATCTCATTCTGGTGGATTGGAAGATGCCGGAGATGGACGGAATAGAAACCACAAAGCGTATTCGTGAGATAGTCGGTTATGAGACTCCGATTATTATACTTACCTCATATAATTGGGATGAGATAGTGGATACGGCAAGAAATGCCGGAGTTGATACCTTTGTTTCAAAACCACTTTTTGCAGCAAATGTGATGGATGAGTTTAAGGAGGCCTTCAGGAAGAAGAATGATGTAAAGGAGAGGAAAACTGTTGACCTTACAGGAAAGCGGATACTGCTTGCAGAAGATGTATCGGTAAATGCAGAGATAATGGCGATGGTTCTGGAAATGAGAGGTATTATCTCTGATACGGCAGAGAATGGACGGATTGCTGTGGAAAAATTCAGTTCAAATCCTGCACATTATTATGATGCTATTCTCATGGATATGAGGATGCCTGAGATGGATGGACTGGAGGCAACCAGAGCTATAAGGGCACTGGATAAAGAGGATGCCGGAACTGTTCCTATCATAGCTCTTACTGCCAATGCCTTTGACGAGGATGTGCAGAGAAGCCTTCAGGCAGGCATGAATGCTCATCTTAGTAAGCCGGTTGAACCGGATATATTATTTAAAACATTGGAAGAACTTATAAAAAGTTAGGAAGGGGTTATATCTATGAGGGAAATAGTATTGGGAAAGACAGGTATAAAGGTGCCTCAGAATGCATTTGGCGCACTGCCTATCCAGAGAGTGGATATGGATATGGCTGTGAAGCTGCTTCGTGGTGCATATGAAGGCGGTATGAGGTTTTTCGATACTGCCCGTGCTTATTCCGATAGTGAAGAGAAGCTGGGAGAAGCATTTGGCACTATAGAGGGAATGCGTGAGAAGATATATATTTCCTCAAAGACTCAGGCAACTACACCGGATAAGTTCTGGAAGGATCTCGAAACTACTCTTAAGAATCTTAAAACTGATTATCTGGACATATACCAGTTTCACTGTGTAAAGCAGTGCTACAGACCGGGAGACGGAACCGGAATGTACGAAGCCATGCTGGAAGCGAAGGAGCAGGGGAAGATAAGACATATAGGAATCACTGCACATCTGATAGGAGTTGCAGAGGAAATAGTGGAAAGCGGACTGTATGAAACTCTCCAGTTTCCATTTTCGTATCTTGCTACCCAGAGGGATATAGATCTTGTTCGGGCTGCCCAGAGGGCTGACATGGGCTTTATAGCCATGAAGGGACTATCCGGAGGTCTGCTCACAAACAGCGATGCATGTATGGCATTTATGAGTCAGTATAATGCGCTTCCGATATGGGGAATACAGAGGGAGAAGGAGCTTGACCAGTGGCTGAAATACTTTGATACAGAAGTGGAGATGACGGATGAGATAGCTGCCTTCATAGAAGAGGACAGGAAGAATCTTATGGGCGACTTCTGTCGTGGCTGCGGTTACTGCATGCCTTGTACAGTCGGGATACAGATCAATAACTGTGCAAGGATGTCCCAGCTTATCAGAAGAGCACCATCTGAGAATTTTCTGTCTGAAGAGTGGCAGGGACTTATGATGAAGATAGAGGAATGTGTGGATTGCGGGCTGTGTAAGAGCAGGTGTCCGTATGAACTGGATACACCGAATCTGCTTCGTAAGAATCTTGCTGATTATAAGAATATCCTTGCAGGGAAGGCGGAGATATAGGGCTTGCCGGTAATTAGAAATATGACTAAAGTCATATTCAGAATGTATCTTTTTTCACTACAAATGAAAATGAATAATCAATATAATGAGTGTGTCAGTTGAAAGAACCGGCACACTTATTTATTTGTGTCAGTCCTGGTCATATATCCGGCATAGCCTGCATCTCAGGGGACATGGGCATTAGTCCGGTTATTTTGCAACCGGTGTGCCGGTCACGAAAACAGAAAAAAGAATGGAGTAATAACATGGGAATAATTCTAAAAACCAAGGATCTTACGAAAAAATATGATAACAGAGTTGTAGTTGATAATCTGAATATCGAAATAGAGGAGGGAGAAATATTCGGACTCCTCGGACCGAATGGAGCAGGTAAGAGTACCACCATGAATATGATATGCGGTATAGTAAAGCCTACCCTTGGAGAGGTGGATTTTAAGGGGCAGGATTTTAAGAAGCACCGTAATGAACTGATTCATGAGCTGGGTTACATTCCACAGGAGCTGGCAATTCACGGAAATCTGAAGGCCTGGGAGAATGTGGAGCTGTTTACCTCTCTGTATGGTATCAAGGGGCAGGAGCTGAAACAGAGAATAGAGGAATCTCTTGAGTATGTCGGTCTGCTGGAAAAGAAAAATGACTATGCAAAGACATTTTCCGGTGGTATGAAGAGAAGGCTGAATATTGCCTGTGCCATAGGACATCATCCCAGTCTGCTGATATTCGATGAACCGACAGTTGGCATCGATCCGCAGTCCAGAAACTTTATTCTGGATAAGATCAAGGAATCTAATAAGAATGGTGCGACTATTATATACACAAGCCACTATATGGAAGAGGTTGAAGCCATCTGTACCAAGATAGCAATTATGGATAATGGCAAGGTTATTGCGACGGGAACCAGCGAGGAGCTCAAGAAAATGGTGGTGGATGATACTTCCTCCATAACCCTTGAGGAAGTGTTCCTGACTATGACGGGTAAGAAGCTGAGAGATTATTAGAGGGGAAGATAAATGATACGTTATTTGGTAAAAAACAATTTTAAACTGATGATGCGGAGTGCTACCAATATTCTGCTGTATATTGTTACTCCCATTATTCTGGTAGCTATGCTGTCCAGCGCCTTTGGAGATATGATGGAGAAGTATGAATCCGGTGACTCTGTTAAGGCAGGCTACAGGCTGGAGGCTGCAGCAGGCAGTGAGATTATAGACTATATCAAACCTGTGGCAGAGGAAGAAAATATAAATCTGTATGAGTATTCAGACGGTGACATAGAGAAGCTTATCCGGGAAGAGGAGCTGGCAGGTTTCGTAGTATTTGAAGAGGATGGAGGATATACCATTTACGAAAATGATGCTGAGAAGTATGGTGCCAAGGCTCTTGAATATATGATCACGACCTTTCTGACCAGATCGGCTGCTGAGATAATGACTGCGGCCGGCGGTGTCGGAGAGAGCGGGGAAGTAGAACTCGTATTGGAAAAAGCATCCTTCATGGAGCCGATTGATGCCGTAGATTATTATGGAATCATCGAAGTAGTATATTTCGGATGGTGTGCTATCGTGTGTGGAGCCGGTATTTTCACTGCCGAGAAGAAGTATCATATAGGCAAGAAGCTGGAGGTATCAGGTCTGTCCGGGGTTAAACTCTATCTGGCGAAGTTTATTCCGATGGTTCTGGTGGTTTCTGTTTCCTCTATAATATCAGCTCTGATAACCATTCTTGTATTTGGGGTTCATTGGGGAGCGCCGCTACTGTCCTTCTTAATAGTTGTACTGTCTGCGGCTGCATCAACTGCATTTGGACTAATGGTTTACAGCATAACCCAAAATACAGTAGTTACTATTATCGGTGTATTTGCAGTGGTCTGGTTCATGGGATTCTGGGGTGGAAGCTTCGAGACATATATGTTCTCATCCCACCCACAGATACTGAAGGATATATCACCTATTTATCACGTAAACAGGGCTCTGGTGGAGCTGTCCTGTATGGGGCACAGTGATTATGTTGTCAGCAGTATCGTATTTACGCTGGGAATCATGGTTATCTGTTCTCTGGTGGCTGTATTAACAGGAACTATCAGAAGGGGGAAGGGCGAATGTTAGCATTGGTTAAAACAAGTATGAAGCTGTTACTCAGGATGAAGGCGTTCTGGTTCTTTCTATGTCTGACTCCGCTCCTGTCAACTATTATTCTTAAGATTAAGTTTGACAGCTCCGCTGCATATATGGAGAAGGAAGCCGGTAAGATTATAGAACTGAATAATGAAGATGATAAGGTTGCATATAATGGTGGAAACGGTGAGTATCTGATCAAGGTATATGATGCTGCCGGCACCGAAATGTCAGAGGGACTGCTTAAGAATCTGGCTAATTCCGGACTGTATCTGGTTGTCAGAGCTGATATGACTGATAGTGAGGGTGAAGTTTTTACAGATGAATTTCTGGATAAACATATGTCCAGAGATGGATATGAGGACAGAATGGGAGTCAGCATATATCTGTATCCCGGATTTGAAGAGGGGAAGTCGGCAGGTGAGCTGGCGAAAAGTATAAAGGTATATGAGCTCTCTGATGATGAAAGAACATCAGTTCTCAAATCAGATATCGAGTTTTATATTAATAAAGCAGCTCTGATGGGTACGGATTATATAGAGACAATGGACGATATATATTCTGATAAACATGTTATATCCATTGCCGGTTCTTCAGGCAAAAGCCTCACAGCAGAGCAGGTTAATCATAAGACACAACTGGGATATGCATTTGCATTTATGACTCTGGGATTTGTATTCTGCGGAATATTTGTGGCGCACACAGCTATTAATGAGCAGAAAAATGGCGTATATACCAGAATTGGTCTGACAGGAACCGGCTCAATCAGGTATTTTGGTGCGAAGTTCATCTCGGTACTGTTTATCTCGATAATGTCAACAGTGGTAATGGGAATCTGTACCCTGATAACAGGTGAGGATAGTCTTGGGATGAACCGGTTTCTGTTCCTGCTTATGATCTTCCTGCTGGGATTAATATTTGGCTCTATAAGCTTATTCCTAGGTATTGTTTTGGGTGATGTAATGAGTGCAAATGTAGCTGCCTTCGCTGTATGGTGCTTCTCGGCACTGCTGAGCGGACTTTATTTCCCGCTTAATAACACATCTGATTTCATCAAGGTAATATCGTCCCTGGTGCCGCAAAAGTGGTTTCTGGAATGTGCAGAAATGATATTTACCCACGACAATAGTGCCTTTGGTATGTTAATATGTATTACGGTAGCCTATCTGGCAGTTGTAATAAGCTTGGGCGGTCTGGGACTTAAACTTAGAAGGAACGAGGAATGGGGAAATTCTTAAAAAGTAATTATTATATACTGGTCCGAATCCTGCTGATGCTGATATATGGTATGTATGGATTTCTGGAACTACAAAGCAGGACAGGGGTATCTATCAGGATACTCCTGCTTGTTTCGTGTTATATAACCTTAATGACTCTTAAGGAACTGATAGAGGGTAAAAGGCAGCTATTATTCTCAGGGGTGATAGCTGTGACGGCTATGCTATTATACTATGGTGGGATGAGCTTTGTGCTTCTCGCCATATTTCTGTGCTTTGAGCTTCTGGTACATCTAAAGGCTAAGTATTATATGTATCTGCTGATATATATGTGGCTGTTTGCTGATAGTCCGGTTGGCTATCTGACAGAGTTTATGGTTATTACTATGCTGATCATATTCTATCTTCAGCATGAATACGTGGTTGCCGGATACGAAGCGCAAATGTATGAGGATATTGTTACACAGCAGGGGCTTAAGAGGGACTACGAGGCAAGGGAATATGAGGTAAAGGCTGAGCTGAAGAAGAATATGCTACGGGCTGAGAATCAGGTTCTGGAGGAGAGGGCGGCGCTGTCACAGACTCTTCATGATAAGCTGGGGCATAATATAAATGGTTCCATATATCAACTGGAAGCGGCAAAGGTCATAATGGATGCGGAGCCTGAGAAGGCAAGGAGTATGCTGCAGTCAGTTATAGATCAGCTCCGTACAGGAATGGATGAGATAAGGGCAATACTTAGAAGGGAACGTCCTGAGAAAAAGAAGATGGCACTTCTCCAGATATATGAGCTGTGTAACGACTGCAATAATAAAGGCGTGGAGGCAGAACTTACAACTGAGGGAAACCTGTCCGGTATATCCAATGAGCTGTGGGAGGTAATACTTGATAATACATTTGAAGCGGTTACTAATTCCATGAAGTATTCCAGATGCAGGAGAATAGATATAAAAATAATAGTAATGAATGAGATGGTCAGATGTACGGTGTCAGACGATGGCAAGGGCTGTGACTCTATAGTAGATGGAATGGGAATCTCCGGAATGAGACGGAGAGTCCGAAATGCGGGCGGCAATATCAGCTTTGAAACAGAAGCAGGCTTTACGGTAAATACACTGCTTCCGCTGCAGCCCACTACAGCTGCGTTTTAAGTCGATATGCGTGAAGGGTTATTCTGCGCGGATGTATCAGTTACTTGGTTTACGGTGTACCGTTTCATACCTCTGTGGAATCAGGAGTGTATTCTGAGTTAATTGTGAATGGTAACGAGTGGGGGCAGTAATATATTATGGGACGGTAATATATAATGGGGCAGTAATATTTAATGGGGCAGTAATATATGATGGGGCAGTAATATATGAAGGGGCTATAATATATGATGGGGACAGTAATATATGATGGGAACAGTAATATATGAAGGGGATAAGTGAATGGATAAGATCAGGGTTATAATTGCAGATGACAGTGATTTTGTACGAGATGGTATGAAGATCATTCTGGATGTGGATGAGGATTTTCAGGTTCTGGGATGTGCAGCTAACGGACGGGAAGCGATAGAGCTGGCAGAGCAGGAAAGACCGGATGTATTCCTGATGGATATTCAGATGCCGGAAATGGATGGAATAGAGGCGACCGGATATATAGTTGAGCATAATCTGGGCAAGGTTTTGATACTTACCACCTTCGATGATGATGATCTGGTAAGAAAGGCTCTTCAAAATGGAGCCAAGGGGTACCTCATCAAGAATCATACTCCGGAGCATTTGAAGCAGATGATCAAGTCTGTATATGCCGGAACCGGAGTTATGGAGGAGGGAATGCTGGAATCTTTGGCGGAAAAAGCATCACGTAGTGAAGCGGCAGACAGCTCCTCAAGCGGATTTGATGCTTCCGGATATTCAGATAGAGAGCTGGATATAGTGAGAGCGATAGCAGAGGGGCTTTCTAATAAGGAAATAGCATCAAAGCTGTATATATCAGAGGGAACTGTGAAGAACTATATTACGAACATTCTTTCTAAAGAGAATCTTTCACATAGAACAGCACTTGCGGTATATTATTTAACAGGCAAAAAATCCTGAGTTTGTAGTATAATCATTATATCAGAGAATTATGGCTTAAGTAGTGTAATTGGAGTTATATGGATAAAGGTATATTTGGTGAATATAATATCGTTTACAGAGACGGCGGCAGAGAAATGATTATTCAGCTTCCGGATACTTCCTCTATTAGATCATACATACAGTTTGAAAAGGAAATGTATTATATTATTAATAATGGCACTAACACCAGAACTCTTTTTGATGCTGCGGGAATCGAAAGTATATCTCTATCAGTTCTTAGGGTGCTTGAAAAGCTGAGACTGGAATTCGGAAATATGAAGATAACGAATATGAAACCGGAAGTGTATGAAATGGTAAGGGATAGCGGCTTCCTCGATTTATGCTAGGTGACAAGGTGCCTGTCCCCCTGTCACATTTGGTGACAAGGTGCCTGTCCCCTTGTCACATAAGAATTAATGGAAAGGATTTAATATATGAGCAGAAATGTAATTACTGGAGTGAGCTTTACTGAAGAGAGGCCTCTTTTTGCGGCAAAGGGAATAGATGTTGTTGACTGTACATTTGATGTTGGTGAGTCTCCGCTTAAGGAGGCGGAGGATATAAGTGTAAAAGGGGGAGCCTTCAGATGGAAGTATCCTCTGTGGTATGCAAAGGATATAGATGTAGAAGAGACATATTTTGCGGAAAATGCAAGAGCCGGAGTATGGTATAGTCAGAACCTTTCTATAAAGAATTGTCAGATAGATGCACCTAAAGAGTTCAGGAGATGCAGGAATCTTACGCTGTCGGATATAAAGCTTTCTGATGCTAAGGAAACCCTGTGGTGGTGCGAGGATGTGACACTTAGTAATGTGACTGCTGCCGGAGATTATTTTGGAATGGACTCAAGTAACCTAAAGGTTGACCATCTTGTGCTGAATGGTAACTACAGCTTCGACGGCTGCAGGAATGTGGAGATATCCAACTCAGTATTATATTCAAAGGACTGTGTCTGGAATGCGGAAAATGTAATAATCAGGGATTCCTATATAGAAGGAGAATATCTTGCGTGGAACTCTAAGAATGTTACCCTGATCAACTGCGAGATAAAAAGCCTTCAGGGTCTTTGCTATGTGGAGGGTCTGAAGCTTGTAAACTGCAGGCTGTCAGGAACCAGTCTGGCATTTGAATATTCGACTGTAGATGCGGAAATCACAGATAAGATAGATAGTGTTATGAATCCATACGGTGGAAGGATTCAGGCGCCAAGGATAGATAAGCTGATAATGGATCCTGCAGAGGTTGATGTGGATAAGACTGTTATAGAGGCAGAGATTGGTGAGAAGCTTGATAAGTTTGATGGAATCATACAGTGATTTCCCGATATAATACCATGTTGAAGCATGAGGAAAAGGCTATGTCTAAGTATAATTTTGACAAAATAATAGATAGATCAGGAACAAATTCACTAAAGTGGGAAATCTCTGACGGCGAGCTTCCTATGTGGGTAGCAGATATGGACTTTGAAACAGTCCCGGAGATAACCGAGGCTATTATGAAACGCGCTCAAAATGCAGTATTTGGTTATTCCATAGTACCGGATGAATGGAGTGAGAGCTATATAGACTGGTGGAAGAAAAGACATCATTTTACTATTGAGAAGGACTGGCTGATATTCTGCACAGGAGTAGTGCCGGCTATATCCAGTATAGTGAGGAAGCTTACTACACCTGCCGAAAAGGTACTTATATTTACTCCTGTCTATAATATTTTCTTCAATTCCATACTTAATAACGGCAGGGTTCCTGTGGAATGCCCGCTTAAATATATAGAGAATGAAGCGATTGCCTCTGAGGATAGTGAAGCAGGTGCTGGACATTTTGAGATCGACTGGGAGCTCTTTGAGAAGCAGGTCTCAGATCCTCAGGTTTCCATGCTTATATTCTGTAATCCGCAGAATCCCATAGGAATAGTCTGGGACAAAGATACTCTAAGCAGAGTCGGTGAAATATGCGCAAAGTATGGCACCACTGTAGTGAGTGATGAGATACACTGTGACCTGATATGTCCGAAGGGAGAGTATATACCATTTGCAAGTGTGAATGAGGTTAACAGGGATATAAGTATAACCTGCATAGCGCCTTCAAAAACCTTTAATATAGCCGGGCTTTGCAGTGCGGCTGTTTTTGCGGCAAATCCTGTTCTCAGGCATAAGGTTTGGAGAGGGCTTAATACTGATGAGGTGGCTGAACCCAATGTATTTGCAGTTCAGGCGGCTGTTGCAGCCTATAAATACGGAGAAGAGTGGCTGGATGAACTAAGAGAATATATCGGCGGTAATAAAATGCTGGTTAAAAAATATATTCAGGAAAATATTCCGGAGCTTAGAGATGTTTCTGAGTCCGCAACATATCTTTGCTGGATTGATGCAGGGAAGCTGCCGGATATATGTGAGAATGTTAATATGGAGCCTGCCCGGTTTATACGTAAAAGTACCGGACTCTGGATAACAGATGGAAGCGTATATGGAGAGGCAGGAAGAGGATATCTCAGAATGAATGTAGCCTGTCCGAGAGCCCTTGTAGAGGATGGTCTGGACAGACTACGTAAAGGAGTGAAGCTTATTTCAGATAAAGCTTCTTCCAGAAATCTATGATTTTGCGGTAATCCTTAACGACCTTATCTACATCTACTTTTCCTTCATATTCGTTCATAGGGCTTTTCTTATAGGAATTCTGTGAAAATACCTTAAAGCCTGCATTGAGTATCCTGTCCTGTTTCTCCTTGGGAAGAGCGTAGAATTTATCATTCATGATGCTATATCCTTTCTGGTGTATTTGATATATGCACATGCGATTCCGATAAGCATAAGTATAATACCCGGAATCAGATAGTGAATATTTATTTCCTGTGTATTGATTATATCAGCACCTTCGGTATATCCGAAAGGGGTAATATATTTGAGTGCCTTAGCGTCCTCAGAAATATTGGCTACAATATTCAGCAGATACATCAGACCGGCAACTCCGATTCCTATTCCCATACCGGACTTTGTAAGAAATGCTGATATTCCAAAGCATATTCCTGCTATCTCCAGTTGCATAAAAAGATATGCCAGATGGAACAGCAGCAGCTCCTTTGTAAATACCTTTTCACCTATAAAAAGTATAGAAAGCACAGAACAGCCAAATACAACCATATTCAGGATGATAATGATGACAAATACGCTTATCAGTTTTTCGGTAACGACTCTCGCTCTGGATACGGGATGTGTCAGAAGAAACTCTGCTGTTCTATGCTGCTCTTCCTTCATGAGTGCATTTACGCCTACTATTGCAGCGAAAAATGCACCACCGATTCCCAGTATATTTCCTCCCTCAACCGCATAAAAGCCGAGCAGTGTTCCAAAGTTGAGCTGATCCATGCCGAAGGCAGAGGTGAAGTTACCCATGGAAGAAAAAAGCTCATTTACTCCTTCCATTTGAGATTCCATATCCGGATACATCAGTACGCATATGGCAACTAAGAGACCTATGGACAGACTCCAGATAGCAGTGGTCAGTTTTTCGGATTTTAATTCCTGTTTAAATATATACATCTTGTAGTCCTTTCGATTATTTATAATACTCCATAAAGATTTCCTCAAGACTTGGCTCAGTTATGCTGAGATCTTTGATGCTCTGCTTTGACAGATGGTTTATAAGCCTTTGTATATCACCGGTATATAGATAATAATCCTCAACCTTTCTGATTCCCTTTAGTGCTATAAGCTCCTTTTCCTCGAAATCTCCTGTTATATGCAGCTTCTTGGTTCCGGTCTGCTCCATATTCTTTACCTTATCTGTAAGTATGATCCTGCCGTCCTTGATGAAGGCTGCATTTACGCAGTGCTCCTGTACTTCCGAAAGTATGTGAGATGAGAAGAATATTGTGGCGCCGCGTTCATTTTCTTCCTTCAGGATGTTGAAGAATTCTCTCTGCATCAGTGGATCAAGTCCTGAGGTCGGTTCATCCAGTATGATAAGCTCCGGATGGTGCTGCACGGCGCAAATTATTCCAACCTTTTTTCTGTTTCCGAGAGACAGCTCATCAACTCTTCTGGACATATCGAGCCCCAGTCTTTCTGCCAGCTTCTCAGAGTCGCGGTCGCATTTGGTATGACGAAGAGACGCGGAGTAGTGGAGTATATCACGTACCTTCATGCCTTTATAAAAGCATATCTCCGATGGAAGATAACCTATGTGGCTCAGAATCTCTTTATTATGATGAATAGCATCTATCCCGCATATGCTTGCCTCGCCGCTGTCGGGGCTGATCAGACCAAGTAGTGTTCTGATGGTGGTGGATTTGCCGGCTCCGTTTGGTCCTATGAAACCAAAGAAGTCTCCTTCCTGTATGCTGAGGGTCAGCTCATTTATACCACGGTTATTACCATAGCTTTTGGTCAGTTTTTTGATTTCTATTATATTTTTCAATTTAACCTCCATTATAAAAAACTGTACTAGTCAGGTACCTTGTATAAGCCGTTGACCGATCCGGTTAATTGTTATTATATACCATTGACCGTTTTTGAGAAGACCTTAAATATGTTTACATATCTCATCAGCCTGAAAGTCTCAGCGTAGTCCGGAACAGAAAAAAATTTATTATCATAGGATGTGACAGATGAGACTGAAACTGATAAAATACTATATTAGTTAGCAGACCGGCAGGCAGAACTGAGGGTGGGCTCTGCTATCGGTCATATAAAAAGGAAGGGGACAAAGTATGGACAGAAAGGATCAGGAACTGGAGGAACGTATCAGGTATCTGGAGGAAAATGTTATCAAGGATGATATAGATGATAGAGGTATCAGAACAGGTATCCCTGCTATGACTAAAAAAGACTATATTATCACAGGCTGTATCATAGTTATCTGTCTTATTGGTCTATTGCTAGGGGGGCTTGTGTGATGAATAAAGCAGAAAAGATGATAGAGCAGGAAGTGTATTTTGGTACATTTCCGGTGCTTCCCAAGGAAAGAAAATATGGATTTGTAGATGCGCTTCTGGTGCTCTCAGGGTACTGTATCGCAACGTGGAGCTATACACAGGGTTCTTATCTTGCAACTCTGGTAAACTTTAAGCAGCTTCTTATAGGGGCTTTTGTTGCGGCTCTTTTTATGCTGCTCATATATCAGCTACCGGTAATTCTGTCGGTGAGATATGGTATCGATATATGGATATGGCTTAGAAGTGTATTTGGATTTAAGGGTGTGAATCTTGTTACGATACTCATCATAGCAGTCAACTTTCCCTGGTATGCGGTTTGCTGTGAGCTTTTTGCAGACTCTATGGAGAATCTGCTTGGGATATTTGGCATAGGTCTGTTTCCGGGAGGACATCTGGTACTTAGTATATCCTGCGTGCTTATCGGTACATTTATCGCTTATCGAGGGATAGGGAGTATTACCTGGACTACCAGAATACTGGTTCCTCTGCTGCTTCTGGTTGGAGTTGTTGTGGTGATAGTCGGAGTGACTTCAGTTCCTCTGGAGGTTATCTGGGAGTATAAGCCGGAGCTTAGTGGAGACACCGGTAAGACTACGAATTATATTCTTTCTATTGAAGCCAACTTCGCATTTGTTATAACTCTGGTCGGTGGAATGGCAGAGGTTCCCAGACTTTGCAGGTCTGAAAGATCGGGATATTATGCAGGTGTTCTGGGACAGGGAATCGCAGGCTCCTTCTTCGTGGTTGTCGGTGCTGTTATGGCTATAGCCATGCATCATGTAACAGGTCAGATGATAGATGATCCTACTCTGATGCTGGCTACGCTTTCTGCCCCTATACTTGGGCTGTCATCGCTTCTTCTGGTAGCATTTGCAAATATTGGAACACAGGCTGTCGGTTCATATATTTACGGAGTAATGCTGAAGACAACTTTTCCCAAGGTTTCGTACCGTGTGCTGGTAATTATTCTCGGCGCTTATGTAACGGTTCTATGTATATGGGGAAAGATAACAGAATATTTCGGAAGCTTTCTTACTGTTGGAGCCTGTGTATATGCTCCACTGGCGGCGCTTCTTTTTGTGGATTTCTTCTTCGTCAGAAAACAGAAGCTTGACCTGAGAAGTGCATATGGTCTCATGGGACATCATTCCTATGACTATACTCATGGCTTTAATATAGTTGGGATGGTATGTCTTGTTTTCGGTTTTGTACTGTCGCTGCTTATATATGATCCGATAAAGGGGATAGTTCATATTCCGGCGCTTTTTGTCCTTACTCCTACAGGATGTTCATTTCTGGCAACAGGCATACTTTATTTCCTGCTCTCGAAGCTGGCTCCTATAAGACGATATATCAGGAAGGATGCATATGTGGTACCGGACAAGAAGCCCTTTGACAGAGATAAGGTGCCACCGAAGCAGAACCTGATACTGTTTCCGTTAATGCTTCTTATATGTAAGGTACTGACTGCAAAGAATAAGCTGAAGATAGATAAGCATAATATGGAAGGACTTAAGCCTCCATTTCTTGTGCTGGGTACACATCATTCCTTTACGGACTTTTATGTTACACCCCTTGCACTTGCTCCCCATAGGGCGAATTATATATCAGAGCTGGAGGGCTTTGAGAACTTTGGTGAATGGATCTACAGACAGGTAGGATGTCTGGGAACGAGAAAATTCATCAATGATCAGGCGCTGATTAAGAATATAAGAAGGGTAATAAATAGAAAGGGTATCATGGTCATATATCCGGAGGCAAGATATGCAAATGTGGGAACTCCGTCCGAGATACCGCTTTCTGTAGCAAAGCTGATAAGGCTTCTGAAGGTTCCGGTTGTTATAGTTAATATGCAGGGAAATTATCTCCTGTCTCCAATCTGGAATCTGAAAGAAAGAAAGTCTGTCCGCCTTCATGCCGATGTAAGTAAGGTTCTGGATGCCGAACAGGCAGGGAGCATGAGTGTTCAGGATATTCATAAGATTATTACGGATGCTCTTAGATATGATGAATACAAATATCAGCGTGATAATAATATGATCATAGCAGATTCCTTCAGGGCAGAAGGCCTCCATATGCCTCTTTATAAATGTATCTGCTGTAAAAAGGATTTTAAAATGATTTCTTCGGGCAGCAGACTCATGTGCGGGGAGTGTGGTGCAGAGTTCGAGATGGATGAGCTGGGAACTCTTCATAAGGTCAGTGCCCCTGCTATGCAGCTAGAGCGAGAGGGAGATGAACTCTATATACCTGAATATTATGACTGGGAGAGACGCACAGTAAATGAAGAGATAGATGCAGGCACATACTCTCTGGATGTAAAGGTTAGGATAGAAGCACTTCCGAATTCCTACAATTTTGTTGACTGTGGAGAAGGCAGACTGGTTCATAATCTGAAGGGCTTTGACCTCACTTTATATAATTACAGGACAGATAAGACAGAGACGCTGCATTTTGCTCCTAAGTCTAACATATCGATACATACAGAGTATAATTACAGAGGGAAGGGGCAGTGCGTGACATTATCTACACTTGATGATACCTTCTTTATATATCCGCTGGAGGAGGGCTTTAATGCAACCCGTATCCAGTTTGCAACTGAGTATCTTGCAAAAAAGTAATATATGCTTCTACAGCTTTATGATGCTGAAGAGCAGTCTTCTTATCCAGTCTATCAGCCAGCAGACAGTATATATTAGAAGGATAATGATGATAAATCTTATAAGATAAATACCATCTGAGTAGAAGGACAGCCTGTCAATGTCAAATATTTCTTCCCAGATAAGATTTCTTATGAGAGGATGCTCGTGAATCATATATATTCCGAGATTTCCTGCACTGATGTAGCTGATGCATTTGCTTATTCCGGTATATCGGGATATATCCAGTTTTTCAAAGGTCCTGAATAGACAGAGGCACTGAAGCACCACCAGCGGATTATCGTTATAGGCTACAACATCTTCGATTCCTATATCCGGGTAGTGATATACCAGGAATACATTTATCAGCCCCAGCAGAAGAAAGCCTGCAAGATATATAAAGGGCTTATTCCAGACTGAACCTTCTGAGTATGTCTCGTGAACAGTAAAGATATGAAATCTTCTGATATATGCACCCAGGAGATACATATATATGAAGTCATATAAGCTTTTGCCGCCCTGAGTGAAGAGAATTTTTTTGATGCCTATAACACTTTCAAAGGGTTCCAGCATGCTGAGTGGCTGCCACACTGAAAAAAGACAGAAGCATAGACCGATAAGTATCAGAAAATGCTTTCTATCCAGATCTTTTATCATTCTGTTCAGATATGGAGACAGGATAAGGACTAATATATATAAGGTCATAAAGTACCAGGTTCTGGATATCATGGGGAAAAAGCCCTTGATGATCATTACCTTGTCTGTTTCCTCCGGTCTGAATATTCCGTAGATAACTGGGATTAAAACAGAATAAAAATACATGGGAAGATAGCATTTTAGCAGTCTCTTTATGTTAAATCCCTTGGTTGAGGTGCTGAGATAGTAGCCCATGATTATTATAAAGATATATACGGGACAGCGGCACATCAGCCAGATGATCCAGTACATAAGCTCTGTCTTACCACCGATTGTATCGGCAAGATCTGTATAATCACCATATTCGGATATATGCAGAAATATGATCTGCATCATCATTATTATCCGAAGTAATTCGATGCTGGCATTACGTGGTTTTTTATTATTATCTGTTGTTGTAGTATTTATTCGTAACATAAGTACGTATTTTACTATAAAGAATTGTATTAAGCAAGATTATAAAAAACTGCCTCAGAGTATTGAATATTCTGAGGCAGCCTTACGTTTATCTGCTGTTCTGTTCACCGATAGGAGTAATTTTGGCATTTTCAAAACCGAGCTTTTTGGCAAAGAGCTGAGCCGTTTCAGCATCCTTGGAATGTCCGCCTGATCTCTGTGCATTAGACGCACTTGCGCCCAGATGAAGTTCTCCGTCATCATCTACGTAAACATCTATCTGATATGTATTCCACGTCCTCCTGGCATGTACTGTCAATTCATTTTTAAATACATACTCCTGAATGGCGGTCTGTCTGTAATAGTCTCCGTCACCTGGCTGAGGAAACCATCTGTGAGAACTTTCTTCATTTTCTTTGATCTTGGCTTCTGTTTCAGGACTGACAAACACAAGACCGGCTTCTATTAAGGCAAGAGCACAGCTTTGATCTGAACATCTTATTTCATCCTTATCAACATAAACCCATCCTCTCTTATAGTGCTCAGTTTCGTGAGTTTCCGGATCCTCATACCATACATCTCTTCCCTGGAAATCACTGGCGAAGGCATATGTATTGATTGCATTTCTGATCATACTGGCATTATGAATATCAAGTGCCTGTCTGGCTTTTTCCATGTATCTTATAACGCAGATGCCAATTACCGAGGCAAGAATTGATATAATGGCAATGATAACAATAAGTTCTACAAGTGAAAATCCTTTGTTGTTTTGATTTTTTTTGATTTTTTTAAATATCTTGTTCATTATCTCCCTCCCATTAGATAATCAACACAAAGTCAGAAATTAAAGTTAACAAAATGTTTTCAACTTGTTAACAACTCATTCATAACTAATTCACGTATTGTTCACATTATATATTGCAATGAGGCGGGTTTCAAGTGAAATATGAACAAACTGTTAATAAAATATGAACAAATTTCTTTGTGCATATTGCACAATTTGGCACAAATCATACGTGAAACTAATATTAATTACATCATTATGACAATTTTGGATATAATAATAAAGAATGTAAGAATCATGAATGTGAATAGTGGTACGAACAAGTTGTTAATATTCTGTCTAAAATAAGCTAAATTTGTCTAAGTTGTATTGAAAAATTAGCTAATATATTAATGATTTGTCCTCGAAAAGATGTCATTTAAGAATATATTATCTGGAAGACTGAACATGAAAATGATATTTTATTCATGATAATGTTAGCTTCAAATATTAATTTTATATTTTTTAATCTATGGAAATAAAGATTTGGGGCAGGTAATATTATGGCAATTTGCACAAATAAATATTATTTTATGAAATTTCAGACAGATTATGAACAAACAAAATCGAGGATTTGTTGCTCTATTGTTGCACATAATGGTGTATGAATATATAGTAGATATCAGAAGACCGTTCGGCGTAAAATGTACAGCTAATTACGAAACAGTGTACTGGTACAAACAGAAAGCATTAGTTTTTAAGATTATAATAAGGGAGGCGCGATATGCCAAAGGTTGCAAGATCAAAGAAAAGAAAGACACAATATGAGGAGTTTATAGCTCAGTTTAAGGATAATGCTGAGAACAAGAATCTAAGGGAAGCCGGGGAGAAGCTTGGTAAGCTTTGGGATGATGTGAAGAAATATATGGATCCGGAGAATCCTGTGGAGATAGATAGAAACCGACTTCATGGATTTCTTCAGAGATATGTAAATATTGCAGACAGTCTCGCGACTAACATTCCGGATAAGGATAAAGAGGTGGTCTTTAAGCTCCGTAAGATCATGGCCAAGGATATCCGTATTATTAATGCTGCCCTGAATCAGAGAGGAAAGGATAAGTTTAACCTTCAGACTATATTTGATAATTCAAGATCTATCGTAGTGAAGGTGGATCCGAAGGAAATAGAAAAGACCGCTGGTAATACCAATATCAGAATGCATATACATGCGACGGCTTTACAGGCGGATGGAGAGCAGACTGTAAAGGATGGGTTCTTCACTATTCATAACGAGCCCTACAGCTTTGAAAATGAAAAGGATAAGATCGCAACCAGTATTGCTGGTGACGACAAGGATCTGAAGGAATTCGTTTCATTCCTTATTGGTACTGACAGAACCAATAGAAAGAAATACTATTCTGATTTTACTTCTATTCTTATTTCGGATTTTAATATACGCCGACAGTTTGATACTGGTTTAGATATAGATTCAAATCTCATTAAGTCTTTATATAGTTCAGACGAAGATGCCCGGAGAACTTATGCTAATGCTATAAGAACAACTTTACAGAAGTACTATCTATATAAGAATATTACCGGAAATGATCCCAGATATGAAAAGCTTGCAAGCTTTGTCGGAAAGCTTTCTGAAGATAAGGAACTCGATAAACTGATGGATGCCGGCGGAAAGGTGATTGCTGAGGTTAACTGGGAAAGCATTATATCCGGAAATGATATCAATAAGAAGGCAAGAATCGACAAGAGAAACTCAGCCTTCAGTATGGTGGCTGAAATGCTTAGTCTGGGCGGTCTGGTAGCTCATTCTGAAAATATGCGTGTTCAGGTAGGAAATCAGGAGTATAAAGGTACATTTATGAATAAGGCTGAAGGCCTGGATCCGCGGAAGATGAAGGATATGCAGGAGCTCAAAGGTCTTAACCCGGATAGCCTGACAGCCAGTCCTGAGTTTTTGAGAGATCTGGCAAATCTTCAGCTGCTTGATTATATATGTGGTAACTCTGACAGACATTTTAACAATATATTCTATAAGATGGAGAAAAAGGATGGAAAGAACATATTAACCGGTGTTATGGGAATTGATAATGATACTTCTTTTGGCTCCAGAGATTACAACTCTACAAAGAATTTTATGCATTTTGTCAGCCTTAATGATATTCATATTATACCAAGAAAAACTGCTGAACAGATCCTGGCCCTGAAGCCGGAAATGCTTCGTACGATGCTGGCGGGTTATGATCTGAATGACAAGGAAATTGAAGGAGCAGTTGAAAGGCTTGCTGAGGTTAAAACTGCAATTAATAATGCCTGGGCTACCAAAGCCTTTACTGAGAAGGGACAGATCAAGAAGAGCAGTAGTAATAACTTTTTAAATATAGTAGATGAAGAGGATATAAAGGATATCTCTATTGCTAAACACCTCTATAATGATAAGGGTATGTTTAAAGCGGATGCAAATAAAAAGGAAAAAGAAAACATTAATCTTTATACCAGACTTGAGGTAGTAGTAACCTTTGGCTCTGTATATTCCAACATGGGTGATGAGTATTATGATCAGATGGTAAAGCAGTGCGAAGCTGTCCGGGGCAAAGAAAGAGAAACACTGGATAGTCTTAATTATCTGGATAAGCCAGATAAGAACTTTTACAGGAAATCAGTTGAATATACTGAGATGATGGAGGCTGTCAGGAAGCTGAAGGAGAATATGAACCTGACTAAGATAGGAGTTAATCCTAAGAATCTTAATATCATAAATAATGCCTTCGAACAGATCAGGCCTATTGCATCAGATGCGGTATTCTATGCGACAAGTTATCATACGCTCCTTCAGGAAAAGATAGCGAAGAAGCGGAGAGAAGGTAAGGAAGTAACAGAGGCGGAGGAGAAACACCTGAATACAGTCAGAAATATCGTAGATAATCTGGAAGAGCTTTATGGGGAATATAATGAGTATCGCGTAATCGGAGACAAGTACGATAAGGTGCTTGCAGAAAAGAAAAAGCATGTTGACAAATGCATCAAAAAACATAATGAACTTGTAAATGCTCCTGAAAAACCAGAAGTAGCAGATTCTTTTGAGAAGATTGACAGAATGCTTGAAACAGATAAGTTTATATGTCAGCAGAATATGGACGAAATCAGACGAGGGGCGAAGGTTCCTTCGTATCTTGGAAGAGCGGTTATGACCAATATGATAGAAATCCAGAATCGTGAGAACTATCTGAAGCTCATAAAGGGAGATGTTCCGGAGCAGGAAAGAAAATTTCTGATAGAGGATATAGCTCTAAATCATGTACTAAGAAGAGTATTTGTTGGTAGCGAAAATGTATCTCTGGAATGTATTAAAACACCAGGATTATTAAAGGAGTTCTGTTCTAAGATAAAGGAAATGAGAAAGAGCGAACCTGACTGGCAGGATTCTATTAAACATATAGAAACAAATGTTGAACTTCTGAAGGATCCGAAAACTCCTGAAAATATCAAGAAGTTTAATATGATAATGAAAAACGGAATAGGTTCTTCAAAGGATGAAAATAATTTCATAGACAAATTTGGTCATCTTGATGATGATAAGTTAAAGAAATTATATGATGAAGCAAAACGTAACATGGGGAAAGGTGCCTTGCCACAGGAAGCCCCCAAAATATGAAAGGAACTAAGCGGGATAAATGGTCAGAATATATGGAACAATAGGTCCGTCTTGTAACAGTCAGGATATTCTTGAGGCGATGCTAGACGAGGGAATGACTGGAATGAGGCTGAATCTCAGTCATACTACTCTGGAAAAAAGTGCTCACGATATTGAGAGTTACAAGAAAGCTTGTCTTTCCAGGAATGTACCCATGGATCTGATGATAGATATACAGGGCGCTCAGATTCGTACGGGGCAGATTGATGGTAATATGATTGTTTCTTCGGGAGACAGGCTGATAATTACGACTAATGAAGAGACATCCCAAAAAGTAATAACTGTATCCCCAGTAGTACTTAGAAACCTTTCTCAAGGAGACCATATTTTAATACAGGACGGTCTGATCGAACTTGAGGTAAATGAATATGTAGAGCCGGCAGCTGCAAAAAAAGGCTTTTACGTAAAGGTTATCCGTGGAGGGGAGATACGTTCCAGACAGAATATCAAAATAGAAGGTAAAGAAATATATGAAGATGTACTTCCTGAAGAGGATCTTATGGCGCTTGACCAGGCTACGTTCTACGGAGTAACCGGCATCATGCAGCCCTTTGTGAGAGATGGTGCAGATGTACGTCTGTTACGTGATGCTATCAGGAAGAGAGGTCTTGATCTACGCATTTTTGCAAAGATAGAGACTCCAACCGGCATCAGGAATCTTCCTTCTATTATTGATGAGGCAGATGAGATAGTAATTGCGAGAGGGGATCTGGGCAGTACCATGCCCCTCTGGGAGCTTCCACGGGTTCAGAAAGAGATTTCAAGAATGTGCGTAGAGAGGGGAAGAGACTTTATGGTCGTAACTCAGATGCTGCATTCTATGATGTCATCCCCTGTTCCAACGAGGGCAGAGGTGTCTGATATATTTAATGCAGTCATGGACGGGGCATCGTCAGTAATGGTAACCGGGGAATGTGCCAGAGGTGCATATCCGGTGGAGGTAATAAAGTATCTCAGTCGTACTGCCAGAGAAGCGGAACAATATTTGCGGTTTTAATAGCTGATATATGCTAAAGTATCTTACTGGAAGTGGCAGCACGTGGTAAGATATTTTTATAAATTCAGAAAATGTGAGGTCTGTAAAATGAAATTTACATGTGATGATAGTTATAAAGCAGATATGAATCAGTATATGAAAAATGTTATCGAAAGGTACGGTGTTATAACCCAAAGTGCTGAACGGGAGATAATATGTCTGGCCGAAGCGGGAAATGTGGTTGCGGCGAAGCTTTATGCTGATATGATATTTCATAAGAAGCTGCTTAAAAAGAATCCCTACAGAGACGCATTTTACGAATATCTGAAGGCGGCAGGAATCAGTATTATATCGGAGGAAAAGTGGCTGGGAGGTAAGAAGGCCTATCCTCTGGCTTACTGCTCCCTGGGACAGTATCTTGTTAATTACAGAAGAGAGAGTATTCTGAAAAACTGCGAGCTGATACCTGAACTGGAGGATATGACTCTGGTGGAACGGATGGCTCTGGCATTTTCAATGGCGCTGTCCGGTATCGAATATATAAAGGCTCCGGAGGTGGTCAATCTTCTTGGAAGGATTCTAAAAGAGATATCTCTGGACGAGGAACTCTATAATGCTTTAGGCGCGAAGGCTTTTCTGGAGCTTGATCTGAGCGAGGGCTTTAAGGAAACTATAGCTGTGGCTTCAAAGTCCGGTATGAATATAGAAGATAAAGCTTCGGACTCTCCGGATAAGCTCCGTGAATATGCTGATATTTTATTTGAAAATGCCGCAAGAGAGGGCTATGTATATGCCTGTAACAGTCTGGCTCTAAGAGAGGCTGATAAGATAATAGAGCTTAGTCATAGGCTGGACACTGATCCTGATTCTGACCGGGATTCAGATTCAGCTAAGAAAGAAATGGATGCTCTTATAAAAAAGTATGTTGAGTATCTGGGGATAGCAGCAGATAGATATGAACCTTATGCAGCCAATCGTCTTGGGCTCTTTTACAGGACAGGTGAGATACTGGGTACAAAGGACAAGATTATTAATAAAGAATATATGGATCACAGTCTGGCGAAGGAGTATTTCAAGAAGGCAACTGTATATCATAACAGTAACTCAGCCTGGGCATATCTTAATCTTATAAAGTATTATTATAAGGACTACGAAAAGGACATAGACCTTATGAATGAACATATGGAGTATATAAAAATACTGAACAAAGAGGTCTATGATATAGCTATGGAGCTGTGACAAGGGGACAGGCACTTTGTCACCAAAATTAAATAAAGGACATAAGTTTTGTTCAGGGTAAAAAGGATTATAAAATCTAATCTATACATCTATAAATCACTAAAAAGCGTAGCTTTATTGCTGCGCTTTTTGTGTTATATTGAAGTCTGGTGTGATTATTCAGGTCATGTAATCGCTGAACTTTTGTTCTTCGTAATACTCTTGTTCAGCCGTATGGAGGCATCGCCCCTGTATTAATATGACATTTAAACTATAATCGCAAAAGGTTGCAGAAATGATTGGCAGAAAGGAATGGTTTAATATTATGAGATCATTTAAAAAATTTCTAAGCTCGGCTCTGGCTGGTGCGATGTTGCTTGCACTTCCTGCAGTTCCGGCTGTAAGGACGCAGGCGGCAGAGGTTGGGGAATATAATTATGCAAAGCTGTTACAGGAATCACTTTATTTCTATGATGCCAATATGTGTGGTACTGATGTTGGCGAGAAGTCGGCATTTTCCTGGAGGGACGACTGCCATGTGAATGATACTGTCATGATTGATGGAGTTAAGGTGGATGTTAGCGGTGGATATCATGATGCAGGTGATCATGGAAAGTTTGGTCTGCCGCAGGCTTATTCGGCAACCATGCTTGGAGTTGCTTATCATGAGTTTAAGCAGGCATTTAAGGATACAGAATCAGAGAAACACCTGAAGCTTATTACAGATCGTTTTTGTGAATATTTTGAAAAATGTACAGTTTTGAATAGTGATGGTTCAGTAAAATGTTTTATATATCAGGTGGGAGACTATACAGATCATAATTATTGGGGTGCGCCTGAGAATCAGACAGGCAGCAGACCGGTATTCTATACTTCGGACAGTAACACTGCAACTGATGAAGTGAGTGAGGCGGCGGCAGCACTTGCCATGCAATATCTTAATTTTAATGATACTACAGCTCTTTCTTATGCTGAGAAGCTCTTTCAGTATGCAAGACAGAAGAACAAGATGGTTGCAACAGAGGGACTGTGGGATAATAGTACCAATGCATTACTATACAAATCGACATCCTGGGGAGATGACTATGCTCTTGCGGCAGCCCTTCTATATAAGGCAACAGGTAACAATTCGTATAAATCAGAATTTGAAAATGTAAGAAATAATGGTCTTGGCTCATACAATATATATGCCTGGTTTTCCTGGGATGATGTTAGTGCTATTGCTGATTATTACGGAACCGGAAATGCCTCGGCACTCCTTAGCTGTGCAAATAATATGAAGGCATCTGACAGTGGATATAGCTGTCTTCTTGAATGGGGAAGTGCAAGATATAATTGCAATACACAGTTTATTGGTCTCATGTATGACAAGGCTAATGGCAGTAACAGCTATAAAAACTGGGCATATTCACAGATGAATTATCTGCTTGGCAATAACAGTAATAAGCAGTGCTATGTGGTGGGTTATAATTCCAATTCGTCAAAGTATCCTCATCATAGAGCTGCGTCAGCCTCATATGATGCAGGACAGATTTCTGCTAATCGTCACACCCTTCTTGGAGCTCTTGTTGGTGGACCATCTAACGCAAATGGTGACTATAATGACAGTCAGAGTGATTATAAATGTAATGAGGTGGCACTTGATTATAATGCCGGTCTGGTAGGAGCAGCGGCGGGGCTTTATCTTGTCTATAAGGGCGATACAGGGGTTGCAAGCTCACTTATGACTAAGGCTGATCTGGATGGAACAGAGACCAGATTCAGCTATATTACTTCTCAGGATGAAGAAGGAGGAGAGCAGGGCGGTTCATCAGGAATCAACAACGGAAGTGATACAGGAAGTGGAGAAAATACCGGAAGCAGCACCGGAAAAGACACGGGAAGCGGAAGTGGAGAAAATACCGGAAGTAACACAGGAAGTGAAGTAAATACGGGAAGCAGCACCGGAAAAGATACAGGAAGTGAAGTAAATACGGGAAGCAGCACCGGAAAAGATACAGGAAGTGAAGTAAATACGGGAAGCAATACCGGAAGTAATACCGGAAACACCGGAAAAGATTCGGCAAGCGGAAGCGGAGAAAATACCGGAAGTAACACAGGAAACACCGGAAAAGATACAGGAAGCGGAGCTGATACGGGAAGCAATACCGGAAGTAATACAGGAAGCACCGGAAAAGACGCAGGAAGTGTAAGTGGAGATAATACTACAAATAAGATAGCGCAAAACAGCTCCGCAAACAATTCCGATAAAACGATGGATAATCAATCCGGAAGTAATACTGCAAAAACAGCAGTGACAAAAGATACTGAACCAGAACCATGCAATGAATGGATTGATGGAAAATGGTATGATGCAAACGGTAATCAGTCTTACTCAGGAGAATTACAGTGGAAAGCTAACTCAACAGGCTGGTGGGTGGAAGACACAAGCGGATGGTATCCGGTATCTGAGTGGCAGAAAATAGACGGAATCTGGTATTATTTCAACTCAGATGGTTATATGGCTTCCGGTGAGTATTATAATGGATACTGGTTTAATGATGACGGCTCATGGGCAGAAGAGTATTATCTTAGCTGGAAGGTCAATTCAACAGGCTGGTGGGTGGAAGATATTTCCGGCTGGTGGCCATCAGGAAGCTGGCTCAAGATAAACGGTTGCTGGTATTATTTTAACTCATCAGGGTATATGGAAACTGATACATATGTTGATGGTTACTGGCTCGGCTCAGATGGAGTATGCTATTAAGTGATAGGAGATAGATGGCAGGGATGACCCCCTGTCATCTATTTTTGCTATGGCGGGATAACTTAGACTATGATACTATAATAACGTGACAAGGTGCCTGTCCCCTTGTCACATAAAAATGTGACAAGGTGCCTGTCCCCCTGTCACATAAATATAACAAAGGAGAAGAATATCATAATGAAAACAGAAGACAGCAAGGCAGTAAGATCTAATCCAAAGGCTTTATTTCCGATTGCTCTTTTCCTTGTGCTTTATTTGGGGAATGGCATATTTTTTGAATACATAAAACCTCTTGAGGGCCAGATGGGGTTCTATGTTGTATCAGTTGTACTGGCATTTTCTATATCTCTCATAGCTGCATTTTTGCAGAACAGGAATTACAGCTTTGAGGAAAAGATTCATATCTGTGCCCAGGGTATAGGGGATGATAATATAGTTATCATGCTGTTTATATTCCTGATGGCAGGTGCATTCAGTGGTATCGCCAGTGAGGCGGGCGGAGCTTCAAGTACAGCCAATATGCTACTGAATATTATACCGGGCAGATTTGCGATACCGGGACTTTTCCTGATTGCCTGTATCATATCCATGGCAATGGGAACCAGCGTGGGAACCATATCTGTACTTGCACCAATAGCCTGTGCTGTGTCTCAAAATGGTGGTATCGATCTTCCTCTATGTCTGGGAGTTGTGGTAGGCGGCTCTATGTTTGGTGATAATCTGTCCTTTATTTCTGACACGACCATTGCCGCAACAAAGACTCAGGGCGTAGAAATGAAGGATAAGTTCCGCACCAATATCAAGGTTGCACTTCCTTCTGCAATTATTACATTTATCATTCTTATCGTTTATGCGCTGATGAAAAATGGTGCTGATGTGGGCGACTTTAAGTTCAGCTTTATTCAGGCACTTCCGTACTTCATCGTTCTGGCGCTTTCTATCATTGGTATAAATGTATTTATAGTTCTTATAACCGGTATCGTGCTTTTTGTGGGAGCGGGTATAATGACCGGCTCACTTACCTATGCTACTGCACTTAACTCTATGGGCAGTGGAATGTCGGGAATGTTCGAGACCATGATCGTTACTATACTCGTTGCATCCATAGCTTCTCTGATGAAGGAAAATGGCGGCTTCGAAGCCATACTTTCTCTCATTAGACGAAAGGCAAATGGTAAGCGTGGAGGCATGCTGGGTATAGCACTTCTTACTGCATTTATGGATGTGGCAACAGCGAATAATACTGTGGCTATAGTTATAGCTGCTCCTATTGCGAAGGATATTAGTGATGAATATGAAGTATCTCCAAAGATGACGGCGTCTCTTCTGGATACATGTTCATGTATCATGCAGGGAATCATACCATATGGCGCACAGCTTCTGGTTGCGGCAAATATTGCCCAGATTACCAGTGTATCAATCATACCATTTCTTATATATCCATTTGTGCTTATGGTATTTATAGCAGTCGCAATTATTAGAGCAAAATAACAGGGGGAAATATAATTTGAGTTTTACAGTACGAATAAAGCCTTTCAGAGTAGCACTGATGCTGATAGGTCTGATACTGCCTATGGTTATGTTTATATGGTTTTACAGATTCATCAAGCTGCTGGGAAGGCATGCGAGTGTCGGATATGCATTTCTGGTTGAATTTATGATGATTGCCATGTTTCTTTTGCTGCTCTATTTTTTTATAGAGCGTGTAGGAAAGAAGCTGGAGGTATATGGAAGAAGCATCATAATTACCAGATACTTTTTTATGGTGGATAATATCTCACTCTCCGATATAACTGAGTGTACAGTAACCTATGGAATTACTGTACATAATAAAAATCATACATCTACCTATAATCAGATTGATATATATTATAGTGGTGGTAAGAAGATATCATTTGCAGATAATATGTTTGATGAGTGGAAGAGTCTTGTAGATTATATGTCCTGGAATGTGAAGGTTACAGCAAAGGACGGCAGAAGCCGCTTCTATAAATATCTGGATGAAAAAACAGACAATACTGATATAGATAATATGATCAGGGAAATTGAATACAGGCAGTATAATTATAGACAAAACATGTGACAAGGTGCCTGTCCCCCTGTCACAAAATGTGACAAGGTGCCTGTCCCCCTGTCACCTAGCTGGAGATTAAATATGGGTACTCATTATAATGCATTTATTTCATATAAGCATGAGCCGCTTGATACTAAGATAGCAAAGGAGGTCCAGCAGAGTCTGGAACGTTATCGCATACCTGAGAGACTTCAGGAGAAGAGAAAGATCAAGAAGATAGAGAGAGTTTTCAGAGATACTGAGGAACTGTCTCTTACAAAAAATCTTTCTGAGACTATTACGGAGGCATTGGATAATACAGATTATCTGATTGTAATATGTTCTAAGAAAACCAAAGAATCCGAATGGGTTCTGAGGGAAATATCATATTTCATGGAGAATCATCCCAGAGATCATATCTTTACTGTACTTGTTGACGGTGAGCCTGACGAGGTGGTTCCTGAGATACTTCAATATGAAGATGGTCAGAAGGTAGAACCGCTTTCATGTGATTACAGGATGCCTAAAAAACTTGCCAGCAAGATAGAGCTTCCACGACTGGTCAGCGCCATTATAGGCTGCTCCTATGATGAACTGATGAATCGACAGAGGGCTTACTATATCAGACATCTTTTCAGGGTTATAGCGCTTATAACCATTCTTTCTTTTTTGTTTATATCCCAGTTAATATATGGACTTCATAAGATACATTCCAATTATCAGAAGGCACTGGAAAATCAGTCCCAGTATCTTACCGGAGAGGCAGAAACCTTTCTGGCCAATGAAGACAGAGTAACGGCTATCCAGTTGATTCTTGCAGCACTGCCAAACGGAGCAAAGGATTCCAGACCTTTACTTGGAAGGGCAGTAAGGACACTTGCTGAAGCTACCAATGTATATGGAAGTACGGATGATAGTAAGATATTATCAGATATGGTTTATGGAAGTGACAGCTCTATCACAGCCTATGATGTATCAAAGGATGGAAGATATCTCGCAGCTATAACTATATACTCGACTATATATGTATGGGACACAGAAGACCGTAGCATTGTCTATACTAAGTCGGCAAGTGATATTTACAGTCTGGAGGTGAAGTTCTTACCTAATGATCTGCTCCTTATAATTGGAGAGAATTCTCTGATTTCAGTAGATATTCAGACAGGGGAAAACATATGGGAAGTAACTGATGAAAATGCCGGTTTCCTGTCTGAAGCAAAACAGATATTTGATAATTATTTATATTATGTGTATCATAATGGAGAAATCCGGAAATATGATACAGATAAAGGTGAACTGAAGGATACCTATAATGTGTCTTCGGATTCTGTCATTATAACTGGGTTTTCTGTATCAACTGATTCTAACCGGATAGTATTTGTCGAAGAAGATGGAGATATAAATAGTCTCAAGGTTTATGATGTAAGTAGCGGGGAAGTGGTTACGCTAATTACTTCATCGCAGGTTTTAGAGTGTGCAACATGGCTGGATAAGGATACGGTGCTTGTCAGTGAAACCGAAGAAAAGTATGATTATATGCCATATATGGAAGGCTATGAAATGGTCTCTGAGATGGAAAGTGTTATCAGATGTTATGACGTACCTTCCGCGAAGGAAAAATGGACTGCCGCATTTATCTGTAACAGTCAGATCTTAGGATATGGTTTTATTCCATTAAATGATAATAATGAAGTTCTGTTTTATGTAGGAAATGCATATGCAATATATGATACCGGTTCAGGAGAACAGATAGATTATAAGAATATTAATAGTCCAATAGTGAATATAAATGATAACGATGGTGATGGAATTCCTACAGTAATAACTGTAAAAGGTTATATGGGCAGCATTGAAGCTGATCAGTCAGATATTTCACTCAAAAAATGTTTCTCGGATGAAATAACGGGAGTGATCGTGAATGATGGCTTCTATGTTCTATCCGGCGATGGAAGAAGGATCATTCACTATATGGTAGGGTTTGAAAATGAATACTGGAAGAGGATTGATATTCCGGCTCATTGCTATATTACGGAAAATTACATAGACTCAGAAGCTGTAGTGTTACAGGTATATGATGAGAGCTTTGAAGAAATGAGTCTTATAACCTATGATGCGAATAATAATTATAAAGAGCACATAGCAGAAAAGTGTCAATATAGTGAAAATATATATGTTAAAATGCTGGGACGATATGGAGATAATTTCTATTATGTTTATGCTTATAGGGAAAGTGAGGATAATGAGAAATATGAACTGTATCTGAGGTGGATCAGTATAAAGGACGGAAGCAAAGGCAGTAAAATGCTTTGCAGAGTCAGTGGAAAATATATGCTGTATGATATGGTAGGAATGAATCAGGAATATATAAGCTGCTATGGATATGGAGCTGATGGTAAGCTAAAGGTAATTCTTTATAACATACAGACGGATGAACTGGAAGAATATGCTTCGCCCAGTGAGGAAGAATATGTGTCAGCATCTGTACAAGTATGGCCGGCGACGAAAATGATATATCTTTCTACTGAAAATGGAGACTATATAGTATATGGTAATTCCGGAGAAAGCAGGGGGTAGAGCTGCCGGATAATTGGGATAAGACCAGTTATGTAAAAATTGCAGGAGATAACAGAATTATAGCCTGTACGATGTCGCGGACTATTCTGATAGACAGGAATGGCAAACTATTAAATGAACTGGGAAAAGCAAATAGTGGCCATACAGTTATGGGAGCCTTATATTATGAACCTCCCAAAGGGAAAAAACAGGTCATTGTTTTGTATAACGAAAAAATATCCAAGTATGATGCGGATACCGGGAAACTTCTGGGTGAGTGCAGTCTTAGGTCAT
>OCVV012824080.1_pt1 | contig 68086 bp, 128 predicted proteins | sample 1539721 | NCBI WGS metagenome assembly OCVV01 (sample SAMN02144230, study PRJEB22623) | gut metagenome | biome: sheep rumen | host: Ovis aries | place: New Zealand
CCAGCCGCCGAAGCGGCCAGCATCCGAAGGGAAAGGAGGCGGGGCATTTTAGCGCCGTGCCCCATGGCCCCGAATCATCTCCCGTACCTCGCCTCGAAGATGGCGTCCTCCAGCTCCTCGAACCCGACGCCGTCCTGCAAGGCCCTCTCCCAGAGCCGCATGGCCTGCGACTCCCAGCCCTGCTCCATCCTCAGCGCTATCAGCTCGGCGATTTCGCGCGTCTGCTCCTTGGTCATGACTACCACCTGTCTTTGCCGTGACGGTCGATTACGACGCGGTTGCCGCTCGCCGTGTTCCTGATTTCCCAGCGGTTGCCGCTCTTCTTGGTCACGCAAATGTCGTCCCTGCGCACGCTCTTGAAGCCCTTGACCCTGCGCACGATTGACAGTAGGCCATCCGTCAGCTCCAGCTTGCGCCCGCCGTCCTCGTAGCGGCTGCGGTAGCGCGCAATGCTAAGCTCGCGGCACCTGGTCGCCTCAGCCTCGTCGGTCGTGTACCAGTCGTCGCCGACCTTCCATACCGTCGCCTCGAAGAACACGTGCGGCTCCCATTCGCTGCTCCAGCTGAACCCCCAGTCGAGGTTCTTCTCAGCCGTCACAGCGAACCGCGCCATGCGGAGCGTGATGCTCTCTGGCGCACGGTAATCGTTGCGGCTCTTGCACCACATGACCACGCGCTCGTTGCCCTTAGCGAACACCGCCTGAGTGCCCTCCACGTCGCTGTAGCTACCCGTCAGCTCCATCAAATCGATGCAAAACCCATCCGCCATGAGCGATGCGACCTGCTCTTGCGCTAACTTCGTGATTTCTGCTTTCCTCATCGTTCTCTCCTCGCTCCTCGGTTTCCCTCATGTCTAGTATTATACGCCTTTGTTTATTGTTGTCAACTAGAAATTTGTAAAGTTTTCGAGTTTGCAAGTTTTCTCGGGCCGTGATACCATGCCTTCAACTCACGGAAGGGGGGACCATGGACGTGTACTCCGCAATCAAGACCGCCGCGAAGCGCTCTCGCACGCCGCTAATCGAAATCGGGCCGAAGCTCGGCCACGGCAAGGCTTACGCCTCCGCCATAATCTCCAAGGGCGGAGCGCCGCGCTACGACACGCTCGCTCAGGTGCTCGGCGCGTGCGGCTACGAGCTGTGCGCCGTGCCGAAGGGCAAGGCCCCGAAAAGCGCCATAGTCATCGAGCCTTGAGGTCGGGCGCGGCGGGTGTGTGCCACGCCCTTCCAAGGAGGTGTGCGCTCGTGGCAGCGCAAACGCGATTATCGCCGAGGCGTCACGGCTAGTCCGCCTTCTCGAACTTATGGCCGTAGGCCGTCGAGCCGTCCCTGACGGCCCTGTTGACGTTCCCTTGCACGCTCGACGGGTCCGCCGCCCTCGTCTGGCCCGTGGCATGGAGCCAGTTGGCCGCCTTCTTAGGAGAGCTGAAAATCACATGGCCGTCCATCTTTACCCTGCTCATTTCCTCCCCCATCTCATCGCGCAGCAAATCATTACCGTGAAGCAGACGGTGAAAACCGCAGCGAGGTCGTATTCGTTAAGCATCGAGCACCTCCGTCGAGCCAAACCCTGCGTCTCCCCTCGGCCCGCCGACGATTTCCGACGCCTCGACGATTGTCGGGTAGAGCACTGGCATGACGACGAGCTGCGTCAGCTTCGCGCCCTCGCCTATCACCACGTCGGCGTCGCCGTGGTTGTAGAGCTTCACGACCACGCTCCCCGTGTACCCCTCGTCGACCACGCCCTCGGAGAGAATCGAGTCCCTGACGTTCAGGCCGCTCTTGCTCTTTATCATGCCGACCGTGTTCGGCGGCAGCTCCACGTGAACGCCCGTGTCAACAACCGCGCTACCCTTCGCGGGAACTATCACGTCATGCGGCGCGAACAGGTCCGCTCCCGCGTCTGTTGCGTGCGCCCTATGCGGCAGCACAGCGCCCTCGTCCAGTTTCACCTTCAGCTCCATCAATCCTCCTTCTGGTAGTCGCAACATATCGTCATCGGGTCAATCCAGCAATGCCGTCGGCTGCACCAGTACTCCTCGTAGGTGTGCCACCTGTGCCGCCTGAAAACGACCTCCAGACACGGGCGCCCATTGCAGGTGCTCCCCTTTATCTGGTCCGAGCTGTGGCGGGTCGGCCTGTAGCCCACCTCCCTGTACGCCATCAGGCAAGCCCCTCGTCGTCAATCAAGGTGTGGATAACGTCGGCGTAGTCCAGGCACTTGCCGAACTTGGAGCGGTAAATCATCTCGGCTTTCAGCTCGTCGCGCTCGGCTTCAAGAATGTCGTATTCTTCTTCCAAGCTCTTACTGAGTAGCTTTGCGAGTCTGTCGTTATCGGCGGTCAGCTCGGCCACCTTGCGCCGCAAGTCTCCGCACTCTCGCTCTATCGGGTGAAGGTGCTCTGCCCAGCGTTCGGTGATTTCGTGTTGGGTGATTGCCGCTTGACGGTCGAGCCAGCCGCAGACCATTTCATGACACCCAGCCTGCGACAAATAACGCTCGATATCCGCTTCAAGCTTCACGCGGCTGTCTGCTTCGTTATAGGTCGGCGGCGGGAAAACTGTACCGTTCGCCAGCACGGAGCATCCCAGCTTCTCAAGTGCTTCGGCGTAACCTTCAGCCTTTGCTTTCCACTCGTTGCGCTCGGCGGTCAGCTCCTGAACCTCGTCGGCCTGCTCTATCGCCATAAGCCTTTGCGCGTTGGCCGCGTCAGCCCACTTCTGGGCATCGGCGGTCAGCTTGTGTTTCTCATCGAACAGAAGCCCGCAATCATGCTCGTATTTCGCGATTTCCTCTTTGAGTTCGTCGCGCTCGGCTGTCAGCTCTGCCCTCGCATTCTCGAAGTCTTCGTTTGCAGAGTTGAGGTTGTCCGTGGCTTTCTCAAGTTCGGCTCTCAGCTTGAGCAGTTCCCCGGCCAACATCGAGTTCTCCTCGACCAATGCGCGGTCGTTGTCCATGACCTCATCAATGGAGTCCCTCCGCACGTAGTCGCGCTCGACCATGTCGGCGAGTGTTACAAGCGCATGGTATACGTTCCACGTGTCCGTCAATTGACGCAGGGCCTCGCCAGCATCGTGATAGTCGGATAGGTTCCTCGCCGCTTCCCTCAGAATCGCAACCACACCGTCTTTCGGCTCGTAGTCGCTGCACGGCTCATGCTTCATGTTCTCCGTGAACATCCAGTAGAGCATCGCGGAGCAATCGGGATTCGATTCGGAGTGCTCCTTCATAAGCCATTCGTTCGCCGTGAACTCGTCCGTCGCGAACCCACGCAAGAAGGCAATGAGCTTCGCGAAGCTGTTGAAGTATTCGTCGTGTTCGTATAGCCATTCGAGGTTCGTCATGCCCCGTTCGGCAGTTGAGTCATCTTCGGAGATTGTTGAGTCATCGTCGGTCAGCAGGTTGGCGACACGCTCACGCACGGCCTTGTTGTAGCTCAGCGTGTTGTAATCCACCCAATTTGGGCATTCGTCACCGAGAAGCATCCATTCGAGATTATCTGTTTGCGCGTCTTTCAACCGCTCCACCGCTTCGGCGCGGAGCTGCTCCTTGGTCTTGGTCATTCGGTATCTCCTTCCCCGCGCAGCTCGCGCCCGCACATCGGGCAGTTGTTGATGGTTAGCGTGATTCCGATGTTCGCAACTTTGACGTGGAGCTGGTCGTTTCTGTTCAACACTGCCTCGCTAACGGTGTCGTAGCGTATACGCTTGCGAAACTCGTAGTCTGGATTGCAATACTCGCACATCAGTATTCCTCCCTCGGCAATTCCCAGCCGTAATGCTGAGAAAGCTTGAAGAACAGCGGTTTTCCGTACGGACTGTAATCTTCGAAGTCGGCAAACTCGTTTTCGAGCACCTTGCACCATGACTTGCAGACCTCGTACATCAGCGACGACGAGATGCCGCGCTCGTCGCACGCCTTCTCCCAACCGAACTCCACGTCCTTCTTGAGCTGCGCAAGTACGTTCTCCTCAGTCCACTCCTTCGGTTCTGTCGGCGGCTCGCAGCCCTCGCGGATTGAGAACCCGTAGTCCTTCCATTCCTCGTACGGCAGAAAATCGACGAACCTAGCGCCGAACCTGTCATCAATGTACGTCTCAAAGTCCGCGTAATGTTCCTTCACATAGTCAATGTTAAGCATCGCTACTCTCCTTCCCCGCGCAGCTTCGCCAACTGCCGCGCGAACCTGCGCGTCTCGTGCTCCGCCATGTCCGCATCGACCATGTACGAGTCTCCTGGCCAGTCGAAGTCCCCGTACAGCTCGGGATGCCTGTCGCGAAACACCCTGAACTCATCCGATGCAATCGACCAGTCGCGCCTGTGCCACGCATGCGCCGCATCCCACCCGAGAATCCACATGTCATCGGTTCCGTTTGCGAACGTGATGCCGCCGTCCACTTCCAGGTCGGGCGCGATGTCGTAGCAATCGTCCCAATCCTTGCCGAACAGCGGGTGGCCCTTCGGCAGCGCCACGTAACCGCAGCGGTGCCCGAAGTCCATCGTGCGCGTGCAGCATTGCAAACCGCTTTCCTCGAACTCGCGCTCGGTGCGGTTGTCGTTCCAGTATTCGCTAGGCTTCATCGGCCCCTCCTTCCCCGCGCAGCCGTTCGATTTCACGCTTCAGCATGATGTTCTCGATGAGCAAATCACCGTTCTCCTTAGCAAGCTCGATGCCAGCTTCTTCGGCCGCTTTGAGACATGTACGCAATTCATCCCACTTGAGCAGTTTGTCAAACAGCTTCATCACGCATCACCCCTCAGCTCGACGTGTGCGTCTCTTCCGCAACATGGGCAGATTCCCGATTCCAGCATGCGCCACTGATAGCGCATCCATTCATCGTCGGCTCGCCCGATAATCCAACCACGCTTGTCGCGGATGATTCCGTTCTCCTGAATCTCGACGCCGTCCACAGTGACGGTCTTGATGTAATCGCCGCTCATTCCACATCACCCATCAGTTCGTCCAGCTTCGCCTTGATTTCATGCGCCCTCTGCTCGTTGCGCTTCATGCTCACGGGATACCCGCTCGGTATTCCGAACTCGTAACCGAACGGGCAATCCTCGTCGAGCCTGACGGCCTTGTTCGGCTCGCCCATGCCCATGCCGCCCTGCTTGCGGCAAAATGAGTGGTTGCCGTCGTTGCCGTCCGTGTCGAAGTGCTTGCAGGCTTCGCAGAGGTAATCGCCCCATCCGAGCATCGCCATCACGCATCACCCCTCAACCAGTCGAGCAGCGCGTCGTATTCACTGTCGCACTCCTTGTTCGGCGGCTTCACGGGGCACCCATCGCAGATGCAGATGTTGAAGTGCTTGAGCTGTCGGCATATCGTCCTCGCCGCCCTCTCGGGCGTGCCGAACAGCTCAAAGTAACGCGACGTGTCGTAGTCTGCTTTTAGCTCTGCGATTTGACACTTCGCCACCTGCTTGCGCAGGACCTCGATGGTGTCGGCGGCTTCGAATAGCATGCCGCTAATCTGCTGCATCTCGTCAACGTCTTTGCGCCTATACAGGCACCTGCCGAGTTTCCCTTGTATGTTACGAGCGGCTTCACGCAGCTCCTTGATTTGCTCTCCCAACATGCTCATCGCTTCACCGCCTTCTCCATTTGCCGTACTTGGCCTTGACGGCTTCGACCTGCTCAATGAACGCTATCGTCTCCTCGATGTCGCCAATTGGTTCGCCCCTGTTGAGCATGTCGTACTTCTCCACAAACTCGTTGCCGTACTCGCGACGGCATAGCTCGCGCAGCGTACGGAACCTATCGAAGAAGCTCATCGCTTCACCGCATTCCCGCATCGTGGGCAGTAGTTCCAATCGTTGCCATCGCCCGTGTCGTTCTCGTCGCTGTGGTAATGGACGAATCCGCATTTGCTGCAAAGGAAGTCGAGGTAATCAGGTGCAACGTTCTCGCACGCCCCGCTCCCCAGCGTGGCGGCTATGGCCTGTTCGGGCGTACAATGAAATTCATTGCTCGGAATGAGTTTCGTGTAGTTGTTCCCCACGAACTCGGCGTAGCACCACCGCACGCCGTAGGCATTCCATCGTGTGTCATGAAAGCCCGATACGCCTTCTACATCTTTCGATTCCCACTCCACACCGCGCTCGTCCAGCAATCGGCGCAGCTCGTCTGTCGCGCTCATTCGCCCGCCCTCTCCCCGCAGTACGGGCAAAACTTCGCATCGAGGTACGTCCAGTTACCATGCGCCGTTTTCTGGTACTCGTATTCGTATGCTTTCTGATAGCTCACAAGAAACCTGTTCATGCAATGCGGGCATGTCCACGCTTTGCCTTTCTTCCTGTTTGCCATCAGTCATCCCTTCCCGCCATCAGTAAAGCAAGCGCCGTGATGCCCACGGTGCCGCCGACACAAAAAGCCATCACATGAGTTAAAACTTTCATTACTCCACCCGCCTTGCACCACAGCTTGAACAGTAGTTGTCATCTTCGGAAAGGTAGCCGTTGCATATAGAGCAGCCATCTTCGAATAGTTCGCGCCCGTCGCTCAATACGTACTTACGAGAGTTTTTAACGATGTGGCAAGTGCGCTCACGCACGAAGTCAACCCCTTCGATTTCGACGCGCTCGACTAAATCGATTTCAAAGCCGCCTATGCCGTCGAACGCCTCTGTTGGGTAAATGCTCAATCCGTAGTCACCGCTGCCGAACCTGTAATCGCTCATCCGTCCACCTCGATTCCCAGCGCCTCGAACCTCGGCTTGTAGTTCGCCCTGTGCGCATTCGGCGTGCAGCCGTACTCCATCAGGTCGGCGTAGAGGTCGAGCGCCAGCTCCTCCAGCGCCTCGACGCGCTCCCGTTGCTTGGCTATGTACACCCCGCGCATCATCCACCGCTCGCGGGTGATGTCGAAGTCGGCCTGCAGGAGCTTGTAGGCGTTCTCCAGCTCGTCGACCCTCTTGTGCAGGTTTCCGTCCCCGAAGCTCATGGCTCTCACCACCACCTGACCAGTTCCTCGACCTTATCCTTCTGTACCCACCACGCCTTGCCGCCTTCGAGCTTCCTGACGTTGACGCCGCCCTTCCATGAAACGGCTACGACGACGCATCGGTGCCAGCCGCCGTCCTTCTTGACCTCGCACCTCCTGCCAAGCCAGCAGCGGTAGTGCCATATCGGGTCAGAGTCCGAGTACATCCTCTTGCCGCGCCACGCGAAGATTCCCATGGCGATTGCCGCGCCGAGCAGCATCCACCAGATAATCCCGATGACCGTTAAGATAACGCCCATCTAGACCACCTCCTCTATCACTGGAGCACCCACCTCGTCGGCCAGCTTCATGCCGCACTCGCGGCAGACGCATCGGCTCGTCGACTTCGCCGCCGCGTACTTGTACTCGCCGCCGCTCTTGAGCGTGCCAGTCCTCTCGTACTCCCAGTGGAACATGACGCGAACCCTCTCGCCCTTTTCGAGCCGTGCCCCGCATATCGGACAGACAGCCAAGACCAGGCGTCTTTTCTTCGTCATTCGTCGACCTCCTTGACCTCGACCGATTCGCTGTGCTCCTTCGCCCTGACGTACCTAACGCCGTCGAGCACAACCGCCGTGCGGTTTCCGAACCTGTCGTGCTCGACCTTCAGGTTCGCCCTGCCCGCAACGATATGGTCGGGCCTTATCGCGTCGAAGGCGTGCGTGCTGCAATCGCTCATGTCAATCACCAGTTCACATAGAAATCGACGACTCCGCTGTCACAGCCCCCGTCGAGCACCATTGCCTCGCCGCGAGATGTCTCGATGACCGTGCCCTCCTCGTAGTCGTTGCTTGCGACTACGTAGTAGCCATCATCGGTTCGGTAGAACCCGTACTCATCTGGTGTCCATTCCGAAGTGCGGTAGTGGTATAAGACCTTGGAGCTGTAGGCTGTTTCTTTCTGCCCGTTCCAGTCAACCCTGCCCGAATAGCTGTTCAGGCCATCGGGGTCTCCGCTGACCACGTAGTAGGTCGGCTCGTAGTACACGGGCTCGTAATACTGCTCGACTTCCCATGCGGCCTGTTGCTCGGCTTCCAGAGCAGCTTGCTCAGCCTCGCACTCAGCGATTATCTCAGCTATACGCTGCTCTATCTCGCCCATCTTGATGCGGAGCAGTGCGCCTGTGTTCGTCCTATCGGAAGGAGCCACCTTCCACATCCAGTCTGGCTCGACCTCCCTCGCCTGCGCGCTCCCCTGCGTTGCCAACACGACCGCTGTGGCCCAAGTCAGGACGCACGCGATTATGACCGCAACTAGCGCCCTCGTCTGCTCGCTCATGCCGCCCCCTTCTCCCTCGAAAGCCCGAGCAGCCAGTCCGAGCTGACGTGCAGCGCCTCAGCGCATGCCTTTACATTGTAGCCCGTCGGCCCTCTCTCGCCGCTCGTCCAGCTGTTCACGGTGCTCGGGGCGATGCCCGTCTCGCGCCTGAACTCCTCCTTGCTCATTCCAAGCTCTTCAAGTCTCTCGTTGACCCTCAGCCCGAAAGTCCTCATATCCATTCCTCCTCGGTGTCCAGCGGCGCCCATCCATCTATCTCCAGCGCCTCCTGGTATCTCGTCGGCTGGTCGAGCACGATGTACTCGAGCAGCCCCCTGTCGTTCCTGAAATGCAGCATCTCGTGGTGCGCCTTTCCGTGACACCCGCTTGTATTGCCCTGGCCGCAGAGGGTCACCACTGGTTTGGGCAGCTTGCGACCGCCCTCGTAAAGCTCACCTGCGCCCCTGCGAACGATGTGATGGCGGTTCAGCGGGTAGTTCCTGCCGCACACCACGCAGCAGCGCGCGTTGGCTATGCGCTCACGCGTCTCCGCGTCGATTCGCATCAACGGCCACAGAATCGGGTCCAGCGTGGTCACGTCGGCCATCTACGCCACCGCCCCGATGCGCTCCCGCGCCCACTCGCACTGCCGCTCGCTGATTTCGCTGCCGATGCTGTCGTACCCCAGCGCCTCGCATGCGGCCAGCGTCGTCCCGCTCCCCATGAAGGGGTCGTAGACCAGCGCCCCCTCGGGCGCGTAGAGCGCCAGGAGCTTCGATACCAGCTCCGAGCTGAACGTCGCCTTGTTGTACGGGCACGGGCCGTCGTTGTTCGCGGCCTCGACGTAGTTCGGCATGGAGCCGTAGGACTTCTGGCCCGTCTTGCGCACCGAGCGCACGGGCTTGTTCGCGTGGAACGTCGCCAGCTCCTCCTTGCGGGCCAGCACGAACACGAACTCGCAGATGCGCGTCAGGCGGTTCGGCGAGCAGTTGTTCGGCATCGCGTTGCGCTTGCGCCACACGATGCAGTCGGCCACCGTGAACCCCGTCCCCTCGATGATTGCCGACACCGCGCGCCATATGCCGTCGGGGTTCTCGTTGCCGTAGCCGAGGTTGAGCAGGACGACCCCGCCCTCGGCCAGGACGTAGTCCATGTCGACCATGAAGCTGCACAGGAAGTCGCAGTACTCGTCGTTGGTCATGGCGTCCTGCACCGTGTCGTAGCGCACCCAGGGCTGGCTCCCGTTGGCGTCCGTGTTCATCAGGGTGCGGCTCTTGCCCTGCTTCTTGTTGGTGTTGTACGGCGGCGAGGTAAGAACCACGTCGACCCTCTCGCCCGCCCTGTGCAGGCGCTCGACCGTGTCGACGTAGTCCTCGCAGTAAACCGTAGCGCTCATCTCGAAACCATCCCGCCGTCCGCGCCTACTCGACGGCCTTCAGCGCCTCGGCCTTTGCCATCGCCTCGGCGATTGCGTCGTCCTTGTACTCTTTCCAGACCTTGTCGACCTTCTGCTGCATGCGCTTCTCGAACTCGCGCTTGACGCTGTAGTCGTCCCTCTCGAACTTCTCATGCAGCTTCGCCCTGACAAAATCGCTGTAACTCGCGTACGTTGTTCGGTTGCAGCCCCAGCCGTCGTCGAGCGTGAACGGCTCCGACACGTGCTCCTCGACCGCCTGCTTGGCGATTTCGTCGAACCTGCCGCCGACCTCGTCGGCCACCATCTTCGCGATTGCCTGCTTCATCTCGTCCTTGACGAGACCGAGGACGCCGCCGTAGTCGCTCATGCGGGCCATCTCCTCGCGGACGATGGCCTTGACGGCCTCCTGCACCTGCTCCTCGGTTATGTCGAACTTCAGCTCCGCCATGTCACTCTCCTGCCTCCTCGGGTTTTCTCATCATCTCGCCGAACGTCACTTCCCAGCCCTTGTCAAGCAGCTTCCCAGCCCGTTCGGCGCACGTTTCGCAGAGGTCGTACTTCTTCGCGATTTCCGCCTTCGCGAAGCCTGCGCGCCATATGGCGGGAAACCTCACGAAGTAGTCCTCGTTGGCGGCCACCTCGGCACCGCACACGTCGCACCTGACGATTTGCTTCCTCATTCCTCTCCCTCAATCCATCTCAGCCGCGCAACCTCCTCGGGCGTCATCGTCTCGATGCCCTGCTGACGGCATTCCTGAATCACTCCGTTCAGCAGCTTGGAGAACTCGGTCGAATCCATCTCGCTGCTGCCCTTGAAGGCCCTGACGTGCGAGTAGCGCACGCCGTCCATCTGCCCGCTGCCCACCACGTCGTAGTAGCGGAAGTAGTCCGCCAGCGGCACGTCGGCCCTCACGGTGAACACGTCGCAGGGTCCGTACTCCCTGAGCATGTGGCCGTGAAGCTCGTCGCTCGGGTAGCCGAGGGCCAGGCCCAGCCTGTTGAGCAGCGCCCAGTAGTAGGCGTTCTGCGTGAGGCTCCGCTTGCGCTTCCAGACCTTGACCTCGAACAGAAGCCCGTCGGGGACGCGGCCCGCCCGCCTTTCGCTGGCCTCGTGCTCCGCGTCCCTCTGCCCGAGCCACCTCGTGCACTCCTTGAGCGTGCCGACGAACCTCACTCCTAGCCCTCTCTCTCGTCGCCCGTCCAACCGATGCGCTCAACGGCCTCCCAATGCGCCTCGCTGCGCCTCTCGGCCTTGCGCCTCAGCTCCTCGCTCCATGCCTTGCGGCGCTCGCGTTCGGCGTCGGTCATGAAGAACTCGCCGTCCCAGTACGCCTCGGCGAGTTCTTTCGCCACGCGCTCCTCGTACATCTTGCGCTTCTCCTCGCGCCCGGCCTCGCGTCTGGTTTTGTAGTCCTCGTACTCTCCCCACCAAAGATGGTCCGTCATGCGTAGACCTCCTCGAAGCAGTCGGGGCAGACGTACAGCCGCCTGCCGCAGCGCGACGAGTTGGTGCCTACCGTTCCGCTGCCGCACTTCGGGCAGATTGGCGCGGAAGGCGGCGCGGCCTCCGCCGTCGCCGCGACGCCTCCGCGCTGAATATTTGGTTGGTTGGTTCTACCAACCAAATATTCTTTTTCTTTTTCTTTTTTATTAGGTTTCGATTCGGTTTGCTCTTGGTTAGCCAAATTAACCGACTTGGTTTCCTTTGCTTTAGCCTTGGTTTTTGAACCTTTTGGACGACCGCCCTTCTTGCCGTTCTGACGTGCTGTTTCGCTGCGCGCATGGAAAGAAGCTATAGCTTTCTCGGCGCGGTCGGATTTCATGGTGTACGAGCCGTCCGAATCGTCGCGTTCAACTTCGAGCAGACCGATTGCGCCCATCCTCTGGATGTAGGTTTCCAGCGTCTCCCAGTCGGTGCACAACCAATGGCAAACCGACTTGGTTTCCGCTCGGTTTCCTCCGAGGGTCAACGGCGTCTCGCGCTCGTACATGATTTCCAGGAAGGCGTAGAAGGCGTCGACGGCCGCGCCGCCGCACTCGATTCTGAGCGTCTGCACCTTCTCGTCCTTGAAGGCCCCTATGTCGTGCCTGAAGTAGAGCATGGCCTAGAACGGGATGTCGCTGTCGTACACCGCCGTGCTCGGGGCCTGTTGCCCATAGCCGTACTGCGAGGGCTGCTGCCCGTATCCGTACTGCGGGGGCTGCACCGCCGCCTGCGGGGCGCCCTGCGGCTGGACGGAGTAACCGCCCGCCTGCGGCTGCTGCGCGCCCTGCGCGGCGTTCTGCGGCCTCTGTGACATGAACTCGATTTCGTCGACGACGACCTCCAGCTTGCTGCGCTTCTGGCCTTCGCGCTCCCACTGGCTCCAGCGGAGCTTGCCCTCGATGGCAACCTTTGTGCCCTTCGAGAGGTAGTTCGCTACGCTCTGGGCGCGGTTGCCGAACATCGTGCAGTCGACGAAGTTCGCGTAATCCTCCCACTCGCCCGTCTGGTTGTTCTTCCTGCGGTCGTTGACCGCCACGCCGAACGACAGGATTGCCATGCCCTGCTGGGTCATGCGCAGCTCGCAATCCCTTGTCAAATTACCAGTCAACACAACTCGATTAATGCTCATGATTCAACTCCTTGGTAGACTCTGTCCATGATTTCTATCGCGCAGGTCGGGCAGAACACGAGGGACGCCATAGAGTGCGACTTCCGCCTGTGGTGCGAGAACACTCCTCGCGGGATGCGCTCGACCTCCCAGTCGAGCACCCTCAGCTCGACGTGCTCCACCTTGCCGACATCCTGTCCGCAACACCTGCATTCCTTGCGCGCCATCAGAAGTCCTCCCATCCTTCCTCCATGATGGCTGCGGGGCGCTCGGGGAACGGCCTGTTGGCGACCTCCTCGACGAAGCCCATGCGCTGGCCTCCGTCCATCTCCGACCAGCCTTCCATCGGCTCCTGGTAGACGGGAATCCTCACGGTCTCCTCGCCCTGGATTTCAACCGCATCGTCGCCGAGCTTTATCTCGTCGTCGTTGGCGTACTCGGATGATTCGACGCCCATCTCGGCCGCGTCGTAGCACCCGCCGAACTCGTCGGGGAACGCCTCGCGCAGCACGTGGACCAGCGCCACCTTGCGGAGCATGGTCCCTGGCATCTTGACCCACTGGCCGCTCAGGCTCCCGTCCTTCTTCCTGCCCGCGTACTCGTCGAACGAGACCTCGTCGTACAGCGGAACCTCGTAGCCCTTGAGGTAGACCTTCGCCCACGCTCCCAGGAGCGTCTCGCCCGCCAGGACCATCGACCCCTCGCGCCTGTGGATTGCCCCGTCGACGCCGATGAACGTCAAGCCCGCCTGATGACCCTGGTACTTCGGGTTGCGCATGGCCCTCTTGAGCCACACGTCCTTTCCGATGACCAGCGTCGCGGCCTGGTTGCCGTACTTGATGATGTACGCCTCCTTGATGAAGGGGTTGAGCTTGTGCGCCACGCACAGCTCGACGAACAGCTTGATTTCCTCGTTGGTGACGTTCTGGTTGTTCGCGAGGACGTATCGGATGTCGTCGTCCGTTATCGCGATTTCCTGGCCGTCGGCCTCGTACCTTGCAAGCTCGTTAGCCATTCTGCACCTCCCTGAAAGTCCATCCCGTCCCGACTCCGCACGCGTTCTTCCACTCGCGGAAGCTCGCCAGCTCGGCGTCCGTCATCCACGCCTCGAAGTGGTAGCGCCTGCGCCCGTCGGAGCGGACCTGCGGCGCTCTCGCGGGTTCTGCGGGCGGTTCTGGCGTCGGCGCGGGTTCGGGTTCGACTTCCTCGAACTCGGGCACCTGCGACAGCTCCTGCGTCCCCTGGGCCTGCTGGTAGCGCGCGTGGTTCTGCTCGATTGCCTCACTCCATGCGCGCTGCTCCTGCTCGCGCATCCACCGCTCGTTTTCCTCGCGCTCGCGGTTCATGGCGTCGATGCGCTCCTGTTCAGCGGTGCGCTGGTTGTTGCGCTCTATCGCCCTCTTCACGTCGAGGGAGTTGAAGAACTCTATCTCCGCATCGTCGTAGAACCGCATCGAGCTTCGCATCGTCTGCAACGTGGCCCAGTCCTTCGCGATGCGCTCGACCTCCTCGGCTATCTTCTCCTGCGTTTTCACGGGATTCGCCGTGCGGGCCGTCCATCGCGGGTGCATTGCGATGAACCTGTCGAACGGCACGGTCTCGACAAGCGCCTGGACGCCGTTGCTGATGCAGCAGTCGTGGTACTGCGCCTCGTAGCCCCTCATGTAGACGGCCTCTCGGCTTTCGGCGTACATCTCGCCCATCTCCCTGAGCGGTTCCGTCAGCTCCTTGCATTTGGAGTCGACCAGTTTCTTCGGCTCCGTGAGCATCCTTGTCAGCTCCAACCGCTTCGCATCGACTTCCTTGATTGCGGCGGCTATCGCGTCCTCGCAGATTCGGATGTCGGAGACCTTCATGTCGGCCACCGTTCCAGGGTCGGCGTCCATCTCGGAGCGGACCTTGTCCGCTTCTTCGAGTGCGCTGGTCAGCCCGACCGCTGCGTCCTTGAGGGCAATCGGGTCGATGCTCAACGTGTTCGCTTGGATGATTCCATCCTCGACGGTCTCGGCCGCGACCTCAATCGGAGTATTCAGGTCGGCTGTTTCGAGCCATCCGACCAGCTCCGCCTTGGTTGCTTTGGCGGGAATGGCAATCCCGCGCTCCATGCAGAGCTTCCTCAGCTCCGCCACTTTCATGTTCGTGTAGTTCACTACCAGACACCCCTTATGCGTAGCAGGCCCATGATTGCGGGGATGCCGACCATGAGCGCAGCGCCCGCCGCCGCGAGGGCGACGCAGAACAGCGCCTCGCCGCGCGATTGCGGCAGAATCGGCATCCGACCTGGCCTGTGACAAATACGTGACAAACTCGACCGAATCTCCATACGGTCATTCTGGAAGGCGCAGTTTCCGACGTAGGCGGGACGCCTCCGCACGCGCCGCATCGTACTCGCGCTCGGCTTTCCTTCGTTCTTGAGGCGATTGATTGGCGCGGATTTCGTCGCGCAGCGCCCTGTTGCGCCTGCGCTGCTCCTCCGCCAGCTCGCGCTGCCTGCACCCGTAGCAGATGCCGTCGCGTCCCAGGTGGTCGTACTTGCCGCCGCAATGCGGGCATATCTCGTACTCGACGAGCGGCGCGCCGATTCTGTAGGCGTGCCTCCTGACGGCCTCTGGTGAGCGGGCCACTCCGAAACGACGCCGCATAGCGGCTGCAAGCTTCTCTGGCCCCTCATTGCAGTGCTCCCAAAGATACTCGTCTTGCTGCCTGCTCCACCTCGGCATACTGGGCGACCCCCATCTCGAACGCGATGAAGGCCCTGACGACGTTCTCGAACACGTACACGTGCGGCCGCTTCTCGCCGCACCTGATGCACGGCAGCGGGTTCTCCTCCCTGCGCGTGAGCGCCCTGAGCGCCGACTCGGTGTAGAGCGGCAGCCCGTTCCCGCTCATCGAGCGGGTGCGCCTCGCCATGTCGCGCAGCGTGTACGCCTTCACCTCCCCCGCGTGCTTGGTTTCTTCCTGCATGCTTGCTTCTCCTTTTCTCCTCGGTAGCCCAACAGTTTAATTTAATTCAAGTTCCTCGGGAAAATTTTTTCGAGCCACGCCCAGATGGTGTCCTTGCCATCCGTGCCAAGCTCCGCGTACAACCTTCGGAGTTCCCCGACCCTGAACTTCTCCTGGTCGATTTCCCGTCTGTTGTACGCCGTCTCCCCGATTCCGCATACCCTGGCCGCTATGCTCTGCGTCGTAATCGCGCTCTTGCGCGCCGTCCGAACCTCGCGCCCAGGCGTGCTCTCAAGAATCATGTCTCACCTCCCCTCAACGAAATTTAATTTAATTATATCCTTATATCTTGTTTTGTAAAGCAAAATTTTTGAAATTTATTAAAGATTTTGAAACAATCAAACTATCGGAGGTGATGCTGGTGAATGCGGTGAGTCGTAACTTGAGGGAGCTTGTCGAGAGCAGGGGGCTGAAGCAGTCGGCCCTCGCGAACGTGGCTGGCGTAACCGAGGGCAGCGTGTCTGGGTGGCTGAGCGGAAGGGCCGTCCCGAGGACGAAGCCCCTGGAGAAAATCGCCACGTACTACCTCGTGAGCATGGACGACCTCGTGTCCGAGACGGGCGGCCTGTACGCGAAGGCACGCGGCCTTGTCGGCGTGCCCGCTGGGGCGACCGCAGTGAGCGGCTCGAATGCTTCGAGGGTTCCCGTGCGCGTGCTCGGGACCGCCCATGCTGGCGACCCTGACGAGCCGTGGGAGCTTGACGGAGAAGCCATGCTCTACGAGGAAATGGCGAGGCGCCATCCCCATTGCTACGCCCTGCGCGTCAACGGCGATTGCATGGATAAGGTGTTCACCGACCATGACCACATATTCGTGGACCCCGACGCCGAGGCCAGAGACGGCTCAATCGTGGTCGTGTCAATCGACGGCGAGACCGTGGTGCGCAGGCTCAAGCGCGGAACGAACTCGGCCATGCTCGTCTCCGAGTCGCACCAGCCGCACGACGACATAATCGTGCGGGACGGCGACGACGCCCGCGTGCTCGGCACCGTGTTCTGGTGGCAAGCGCGCTCTGAGTCATGAGGTCGGCAAAAGGCTGCATACGGATGCGCGGCCCGAACAGGTGGTGGGTGTCGAAGCCTGGGCCGATTGACCCAAAGACTGGCAAGCGCACCGAAATCGGCGAGGCCGTGAGGGGTTCGCGGGTCGATGCGGCCGTCGCCCTGGCGAGGCTCATCGGCGAGGGGTTGCCGCCCGAGACAACCTGGGAGGCGTTCTGGAACATGGTCGTCGAGCCGTCGTTCTCCAACCTGGCCGCTGGCACCGTCGACGGGTACGAGCGCATCTGGAACGTCGAGCTGAGGCACCGCATCGGCTCCGAGAAGGTGGCCGACATGGACTGGTCGCGGGCCAACGAGGTTCTGACCTCAATCCACGCGCCCTCGGTCCAGCGCCATGCGGGCAGGCTCCTCAAGAAGATGTGCAACATGGCCATCCGCGACTCGTCCCACCTTCTCGTCGTGAACCCCGTCGACCGCGCCATCGAGTACGCGCCCTTGGAGCGCAGGCGCAAGCCGCTCGTCCTGTCCGAGGACGTTCCCGCCTTCCTCGCCGCAATCGAGGGCATCAAGTACGAGCCGCTGCTCCTGTGCGAGCTTGGAGCTGGGCTGCGCCCCGAGGAGGCCAGGGCGCTGCTCTGGGAGGACGTGTCGGCCTATGAGCTGAAGGGTTCCGCCTACGCCGCCATAGAGGTCGACAAGGCCCTCGCGGTGGTCCATAACAGGGGCGTGTTCAAGTCGACTAAGAACGAGATGTCAGCACGCACCGCCGTGATGGGCGAGCCGTTCGCCTCGCGGCTCCTGGCGCTGTCCCAAGGGCGCTCTGGCCCGCTGTGCCCATCGGGCCGTCCGTACGACGAATCGGCTCCCGAGTCGTGGTACACTTCCCCGATAACGGTCGCCCACAACTGGAAGCAGTGGTGCAGGCGCAACGGCGTGGAGCACGTGACCGACGAGAACATGCGCTCGTCCTACGCTACCATGATGGGCGAGGCGGGCGCCCCCGACTCCGTCGTTGAGGGGAACATGGGCCACTCGGGCGCCACGACCAAGACGCGCCATTACCAGCGTGTGACGATGAGGGCGAAGTGCATGGCGGCGGACCTTCTCGCGGAGTCCCTGGAGGACTTCGGGAGGGCTGTGGAAAACCGAGATGCGGAACGGTGCGGAACGGAAAAGGAAACGCCCCCCGATGCGGGAGGCGTTTGACCTGGTGATATGGTGGGCCCAGCAGGACTCGAACCTGCAACCAAGGGATTATGAGTCTATTTTGCAGGCGTTTCCGTTTCCCCTGGCCGCTGGCCTCCTTCCCTGCCGAACCGCCCGCGAACTCGCGCGTCGGGCCGTCCCGAGCATTCCCGAGCGCGCCCGAGCGCCCTGGGACGAGCAGAGTTGCGGAACGGGGCGGACTCCGTCACTTGATGCACAGCGCGAAAAGCACCGCGCAGACGATGGCGAAGCCCGCCGCGCTCAGGGACAGCGGCTCCATCACAACCGCCTCATCGCGATGCCGTCGATTTCGTTCGCCAGGTCTCCCGCGAAGTGGTCGGTCGTGCCTCCCGTGTCGGTTTGCCCGTGCATCTCCGCGTACCACGTGCCGCCCTCGCCCATCAGGTAGTCGATGTGCACTTGGTAGGAGACGCCGTCGTCCTCGACCTCGATTCCGAGGATGGGCGAGCCGTCGCCCGCGCAGCCTCCTTTGAGGTCGCCGACGTCGTAGGAGCCGACCCACGGCAGCCAACCAGCGTTCTCGGTGAACACGCGATAGTTGCCCGCGTCGCACGCGAACCAGCGGATGGGCTGGCCGATGATGCCCGCGTAGTCGTCGCCCGAGCCGCCCCTGTCGTAGGCACCCACCATCTCGGGGAGCCAGCGCATGCCAGACGGGTCGAGGCTGACCATGTAGCGCACGTCGTCCGCAGGCGGCGTGTAGCTGCCACCGCCAGATTCGGTGACGATGCACTCCAGCACGTAGTCCCAGCCGCCGTAGAAGCCCGTGATGTGGGACTCCCACCCTGTCTGGTCGCCGACCTCCCCGCCGATTACGCCGCCGAACTCGTTGCCCGAGAACTCCGCGAGCAGGTCGGGGTCTGAGCTGACGCACATCGCCATGTGCTGGAATCCGTCGTGGTGCGCGAGATAGCTGTCGCCGCGCTGCGCGATGTAGCCGTCGTCGCAGTTCCAGCCGTCGCTCATCCAGTGGGCGCGGAAGTTGCCCGACGCCAGCATGCAGTCGAGGGCGTTCCCCGTCCAGGTGGCCCCGCCGCAGTCGATTCCCGCAGCCTGGTAGGCGCTAACGTCGCCTGCTGAGCAGTCGCGGTCGCCCTGCTCGACGTACATGGTCGAGCCGTCCACGCCCTCGACCTCGCACCAGCCCTCGCCGTCCCCGAAGCGGCCCCACCCCTGGGTGTAGCCGTGGAACCAGTGCTCGCAAAGGTGCTCCATGTTGCGGGCAGCGTTCTCCTTCTGGACGCTACTGGGCATGCTTGCCCTCCTTCTGCATGTCGACCTCGGGCAGGCCAGCCAAGCTGGTCAGCAATGACACGACGGCGCCGCTCGCCATGCAGCCGAGGATGTAAGGCCAGTCTAGCGACACGATGTTCACCATGTCCGAGCCGACGAGCACGACGCCGAACTGCGCCGCCGTCTTGATTGCGCGGATGCCTGCGGCCTTCCACCATAGTTTCGTGTTCTCGCTCATTGTTCCTCCTATCTCTGCGACTTCTCGCGCAGGTACTTGTCAATCTTCTCGTCTGCCGCTTTCAGGCCGTCCGTGTCATTGCCGTCCAGCGCGTGCTTCATGAGCTGCCCTACAGCCTCCAGCATGATTAGGTTGAACTCCTTCTCATCCTGCTGGAAATCCCAGTCGGCCTTGAGCTTGCCATGTGCCTCGTCGCAGCACTCCTCCAGCTTCGCGATTCTCTGCTCGTGGTCTTCGATGCGCTCGTCGGTCGGCTTCTTCGCTATCTCGCGCCAGTCGTGGATGGCCTTTATGGCGTTCCACGCCAGGACTATGAAGGCCAGGGCAGCTGCTATTACCACGGCAGTGATGCCCAGCTCGTCGTACGTCAGATAGTTAAGACCCGATACCATGCCTATCACCTCCCTTCCAAGCTGGAGATGTGTCCAAGCCATGCGTCGAGCGTGACGGCCTCCATCGGCATGCCCTCCATGACGGAGCGGGTGCGCACGCCGTTGGATATTGCCATCTTCTCGGCGTCGGTCGACTCGTCCCACATGGCCTTGTGGTCGCGGAAGTACCTGGCGAACCGAAGCTCGACGGCGTCTCGGTAGTCCTTGTGCGTCTTGTCCAGCCACTCCTTCTTGTTCATCGTGTAGTAGGCGTCCATAATCATCATGCAGCAGAAGCTCACGGCCTTGGCGTGCATGCCCCTCCGCTCGAACTCCCCGACGAGGGCGTCGTTCGAGTCGAGCATGTTGTTGTAGGTCTTGAGGATGTAGTCTGGGTCGTGGCGGCACACGGATGAGTCGCGCCACTTCCAGAGGTAGAACGGGTGGGGGCAGTACTTGGCCCGCTCAGGCTCGGCGATGTTCTGGGCGAGGATGTTGAAGTAGCTGTCCTCGTGGACGGTTAGTTCATCATTGAACCTGATGTTATTATCAACCAAGTAGCCGCGCCTGTGAACCTTGCCGTGCACGAACGTCGAGTCCATGTCGTGGTTGATGTAGAGCGGCTTCTTTGTTTCAGGATGGCGGGTTTCCTCGATGAACGTGCTCGTCATGGTGTCGAAGCCGCCGTTGTCGATTTCGTTGAAGACGATGAACAGCCCGCACGCGTGGCAAAGTAGGTCGTCGGCGTCGCAGAACATGACGTAGTCAGCCGTCGCGGCGTCCAGGGCGGCGTTGCGGGTCGCGCTGACCCCGCCCTTGGGCGCGTGGACGTGCTCGATTTCGAACGGGTACCTCTCGGCCCACTCCCCCTCTGGGAGCGGGGCGGCGTCGGGGCCGTCATAGGCGATGACGACCCCGATTTCCGAGAAGTCCACTGATTGCTGGATGGCGAGGCTGTCGAGCAGCGGCTCCATCTCCTCGGGCGTCTCCTTGTAGTGCGGCACTAGTGCTTGGAACTTCATGTGACCCCCTTATGCCACCGAGACTATGCGAGACGCAATGCTCGACCAGTTAGCCGCTGTCAGGAACGCATCGTAGAGCGACGCAGGGACGTAGACCGAACCGTACTGGCCAGCTATTTCCGAGTAGCCGCCGATTGGTGTGGAGGTGAACGCACTAGTCCCTAGCGAGGGAACCTCGCTCGCGCCGACAAGGTTCAGCGACGTGAGCCTGCAACAAGACCTGAACGCGCCGCTACCGATGCTCGTGACCTTTGGCAAGTTCGCGGTCGCGAGGTAATAGCAGGTAATGAACGTGTAATCTCCAATGCTCGTGGCCTCTGGGAAGCTCACGGTCGTGAGGGAGGAGCAGCCATTGAACGCGTTAGGGCCGATGCTCGTGGCCTTTGGGAAGCTAGCGGTCGCGAGGGAGGTGTCTGCAAACGCGTAACCTCCGATTGTCTTGACCTCTGGGAAACTAACTGTCGCAAGGGCACGGCAGTGGTTGAACGCGGAGCCTTCGATGCTTGTGACCGCAGGGAAGTTGGCGGTCGTGAGGGAGGAGCAACTTACGAACGCGTAACTTCCGATGCTCGTAACAGCTGGGAAGCTGACGGTCGCGAGTGAGTAGCAGTTCTGGAACGCGGAACTTCCGATTGTCGTTACCACTGGAAAGCTGACGGACGTGAGGGCGTAGCATGTGACGAACGCGCTACTGCCGATGTCCGTGGCCGCAGGGAAACTGACGGTCGCGAGGGACAGGCAGCCATTGAACGCGTTAGGGCCGATGTTCATAGCCGTAGGGAAGCTCGCGGTCGTGAGTGATATACAGTTAAAGAACGCGTAAATCCCGATGGTCTTGACCTCTGGGAAGCTGACGTTCGCGAGGGTATGGCAGCCTGCGAACGCACTAGCCCCGATGTTCGTGGCCGCTGGGAAGCTGACGGTCGCGAGGGCACCGCAGGACTTGAACGCGTTACCGCCGATGTTCGTGGCCTTTGGGAAGTTCGCGGTCGTGAGGGCAGAACAACTATCGAACGCGTAATCGCTGATTACCTTGACCTCTGGGAAGCTCGCGGTCGTGAGGGCAGAACAGCTCTGAAACGCGGAGCCTATGATGCTCGTGGCCGCTGGGAAGCTCGCGGTTGTGAGGGAGGAGCAGCCTGCGAACGCGTTGTAGCCGACTTTTAGAACGGTGCTGTCGATTATTTCAGTGATGCTGCCGTCGGCTATCGAGCCGAACGTCTCGATGTCGCCGTACTGGTCTTTCGTATCCATGTGACCTCCTTAAGAAACCGACACGATTCTTGATGTGATTAAACTCCAGTTAATCGCCGTCAGGAACGACTCGTAGAGGCTCGCTGGGACGTAGACCGAGCCGTACTGTCCCGCTCTCGCCGAGAAGCCGCCGATTGGGGTCGAGCTGAACGCATAATACCCCAGCGTAGGAACTTTGCTCACGCCGACGAGGTTCAGCGACGTGAACATGAAGCAAGACCTAAATGCGTAACTTCCGATGCTCGTGACCGCTGGGAAGTTGGCGGTCGTGAGGGAAGAGCAACCTGCGAACGCGTAAGTCCCGATGTCCGTGGCCTTTGGGAAGTTCGCGGTCACAAGGGAGTAGCAAGTACCGAACGCGGAGTATCCGATGCTCGTGACCTCTGGGAAGCTGACGGTCGTGAGGGTACGGCAGTTATTGAACGTGGAGTACCCGATGTTCGTGGCCTCTGGGAAGCTGACGGTCGCGAGGGAGGTGCAATTGTTGAACGCGTAATTTCCGATATTCGTGACCGCTGGAAAGCTCGCGGTTGTGAGGGATGAGCAGTTATAGAACGCGTAAGTCCCGATGTCCGTGGCCTTTGGGAAGTTCGCGGTCACAAGGGAGTTGCATTGATAGAACGCGTTATTCCCGATGGCCGTTACCTCTGGGAAGCTCGCGGTCGTGAGGGAGAAGCAGTTTGCGAACGCAAACGCTCTCACGCGTGTAACCTCGCTATGCTCCGCCTGCCTTATCGTGCGCTCGATGATTCCCACCGTCTTGCTCGACAGGTCGAGGTACTGGGCCACGCAGTCGGTGTTCCCCACGATGCCCGTCGGGAGCGGCGACCAGCCGTTGAACTTGTTGTCGTCGGGCGCGGTCGGGTGCTTCGGCTCGGTGCCCGTGTAGGTGGCCGAGCCGCCGTAGGGAACGTTCTGCACGGTCTGGAGGACGGTGCCGTTGGAGTTCAGGAAGCGGACGGTGTACTTGCGCACAGTCTTCGAGTACGCGGCGTACACGTCGCGGTCTGCCCAGATACCCTTCGTGGCGTTCGGGTCCGCGACACTGGCATCGGTCTGGGTGCTCCACCCAGCGAACGCGAAGTCGTACTGCGCGGTGCTCGACCTCGCAGGCGACCCAGTGTAGCTGCCGTCACCACCGTCCAGGACTGTTTGGCTCTGGAGAAGCGTCTGACCGTCCCAGCTGTAGTACCTGAGTACCGAGCTTACATGGTCAGCTCGAATCTGAATGGTCGGGTAACGCGCGGCCATCTGTGCGGCCCACGCGCCAGAGATGGTCCCCGACAGCGTGATGGTGCCAGCCACGACCGCCCTGTCTACGTTGTTTCCCGCCTCGTCAATGCCACGCATCGTGTCGAGGTAGTCGTAGAAGTCCTCCACGGCGCTGGTCGACGACATCGTCATGTCCAGGCCCACAATGCGCACGCGGCTGTTCGCCGCCATGGCGGCGAGGATGGCGTTCACGGGGATGGCGTCCCCACAGTCCTCGACGCGCAGCGTCGTGATATTCGTGTAGCTCGGCATCGAAAAGGACGTGATGCCCGCCTGTCCCCGCACCGTGAGATTGGTCACCGTGCTCGGAAGGTGCAACGTCTTGAGGATACCGCCCACAGGCAGGCTCACCGCCGTCACGGCGGTCCCATCCATGTAGACGTGCTCGATGTTCGCGGCCCCCGACAGGTCCACGGTCCCGGCGAGCGCCGTGCAGTTGCGGGCGTCGACGGTGCCCAGCAGATTGTTCTGCCCCACCGACAGACCCGTGAGATTCGGGTTGGTGTAGCCGCTCGCGTTGCTGCCGACCTTGATTGACTGGAGCTTGGTGGCCTTCGAGAAGTCCGCGAAGCCGACCTTGAGGCCGCTCAGGTCGCCGACGCTCGCGAGCTGCGGCGCGCTGTAGATGTATATTTCCGTGTCGTTGACGTTGTCGAGCGGGCAGGCTAACGTCGCGGGGACGCCGTGCTGGCCGCGCTGCGACACGAGGTAGCTGCCGTACTTGACCGTCGGGTAGATGTCGGCGTACGGCGTGACGGTGATGTCGGCCTTGGCGTAGCCGCGCAGCTGGATGACGTCGCTCAGGGCGTCGCCAGCGTTCCACTTCGAGTCCATGTAGCGGAATCGGTTGTAGAGCCACCACTTGCGCTGCTCGGCCTTGCTGCCCTGCATCATCGGCAGGTAGACGTCGGTCGGCTCCTTGCCGCCCTCTGGCCCGACCAGCGGCTCGATGTACTTCGTCCAGCTGTCCTCGTTGAACACGGCCTCGGGCCATTTGCCCTGGTGCTCGCTGAACCGCTGCATGACGTTCGCGTACGTCAGCCCGCCCGCGCGGAGCTGCTGGTAGCTCGCGACGATTTCGGCGGGGAACGCGTCGCGGACGTTGCACCACAGCACGCTCTCCTGGCCGTTGAACACGTCCGCGCCGCTGACGTGGTCGACGTCCTCGAGCGAGTAGCCGAACACGAGCGAACCCTCGTTGTTGGTGCCGATGGCTGTGTCCATGTCGTACGGCTCGGCCACGGCCTTGCGGTCGATTGCGGTCGTGCCAGTCGCCTCACCACCGCTGAAGCCGATGAACAGGTTCTTTGCGCGCGAGTCGACCATCAGGAACAGCTCGGTGAAGATGTAGTAGAACACGAACGAGCTGACCTCCGCGTACTTGCCGAACTCGGCGCGGAACTTCGCGAGGCGGTAGGCCGCCGTGTCCGTCGAGTATGTGACGCCCTCGTAGGTCACGGGCGTTATCGAGCCGCCAGTCGCCTTGGAGCGGTCGCACGCCACGACGAAGCTCTGAAGCTCCTGGAGCTTGTCGGTGTCCGTCCACGTGTCCTCTGGGAAGCGCGCCTCGTAGTCGTAGCGCCACGCCTCCTTGGCCTCGCCCGTCGTCGGGTCGGTGACCATCGTCTGGTCGAAGTAGTCCGTCTTGAACAGCATGAGGTCGCTCGTGTTGTTCTGGAACTCCCACGACTCCATGTCACCGCTGTAGCCGTACGGCCCTGGCGCACGCTTCGGAAGGTTGAAGTTGTACTTTCCCATGAAGCGCGTATCTCCCGAGACCGTGTCGTGCCAGAACACCACTATCGGGAAGCCGTAGATGCCGTCGCGCACGCGCGCGTCCGCCTGCCGCTCTGGCCTGCGGTACGGGTCGAGGTCGTTGTAGAGCTTGACCAGCTCGACGTTGTTCGCACCCTCGGAACTCGCAACGTCGGCCTTGAGCACGAAGCGGTTGAACGGCACGACGCCGCTCGCCAGCTCGTAGTTGTCGGCATGGCCCGCGCGCATCTCGAAGCCGCCCTTGAACTGCATGTCGTAGTTCTTGCGGTAGTACGGCGCGGAGCTGGTGCCCTGCACGTTTATCTGGCAACCCGTGAACGTGAAGCTCCTCGCGCTGCTCTGCGGGTCGACGTAGCTGCCGCTGATGGTCTTCTTGTCGCCCTTGTACTGGGGCAGCTCCTCGGCCTCCAAAATGAAGTACGGCAGGTCGTCGGGCAGCTGCTCGATGACGATTGCGCCGTACTCGTCGTACACCTCGTTGCGCTGGTAGCGCTCCAGCATGAGGCCGACGTCCTGCGTGTCGGCAATCCAGTTGTCGAGCACCTGGTAGCGCGTGAGGTCGTTGTCGTAGATTCGGATGTTGTACACGTCGAGCGAGATGCCGTCGTCGCCGAGCGTGATGTTCACTGGCGTCTGCTGGCTGAAGTCGTCGTCGGTCGGGTACTGCACGACGCCAGAGGCTATGCCGTTGATGTACATGAGCAGCAGCCTGTCCTCGGCGCGCTTCTCGGCGACGATGGACACGCGCACGTGCTCGTCCTCCTTGTACTGCGTCGAGATTTCGCTCTGCTCGGATTTCAGCGTGGCGCGCTGGGCGGTCAGCTGGAAGCCGCGCCCGCCGCTCATGCAGCTGATGGGGATTGCGTCGTAGTCGAGCACGTCGCGGGCGGCGAACTCGAACTCCAGCGTCTTGCCCGTAGCGCGGAAGTCTGAGGCGAACGGCTTGTAGGGGATTGCGACCGACGCGCCGTTGTCGACGCGCAGGACGGTGATTCCGTCGGGGTCGGCCACCCAGCCGTTGCTCCTCCAGTTGAAACCCGTCAGCGTGCAGGAGATTCCGTTGTCGGAGTCCTGCCACGTCTCGGGGTGCTCCTCCGCGTTGCTCCTGCCGTAGCTCGTCAGGTACAGCGACAGGTTCTCCGTCTCGGCGTGCGCGTCCATCTCGGACTCGGCGACCGTGAGCGTCAGCGACTTCGACGCTGTGCCGCTCGCGATGGACAGCACGAGCTGGCCCGTGTCGGTGCATCGGTAGAGCCATGTCTGCTCGGTGCGTCCGACCGTGATTGCCTGCACGGGTTCGCCGTCGGCAGACAGCGTGACCTGCGACGTGATGCTGTTCGGCGTGTAGACCGTGTACGGGATGGCGAGCATCTCGTACTGCTTGGCCGTAGTCGCCCGAAACGGCGTCGCCACGATGGGCGCGCTCGACGCGGGGTCAACGACGACGAGCGCGTGGTACAACTCGTTGGAGCTGACTACCTGCTCGTCGATGGAGCAGGTGAACCACACGCGAAGGTAATGTGCGCCGTGCTGCATCGCGGGGATGGTCTTGGTCTGCTGCCTGCCCGAGGTGGTGACGGTCTCGGTCGAAAGCTCCGTGCCGTCCAGCTCGAAGTGCACGGTCTTCTCGATAGCGCCCTTCGGGACGTATGTGTACTCGATTGCCTGGCCCGCCGTGAAGGCGCCAGACGTGTCGAAGCTGCTCAAGATGGACATCTCCACGCAGTTGACCGAGAACGTGATGGTGCGCGAATTGCCGTACACGTCCGCGACGTTGACCTTGCACTTGTTCGCGCCCGTCGAGAGCATCGGCCCGAGGTCGATGGTCAGCTGGCCCTGCGCGACGCTGCGCGCGAGCCTGACCACGCCCCCGACCGTCACGGTCAGCGCGCCGTCGCCCGTGGGTATGTTGTCTTCGAGAGACGACCACTCGATTGCGACGGCGCAAGCGGCTCCCGTCGATATCGTGCGCGAGAGCCAGCCGCTTTCGTTCGTGACGGTGAGCACGGCGTTGTTCCCGCCACCGCCCCCGCCTCCGCCGCCGCCAGCCAGCGGGATGCCGTCGCTCCCCTGCTCGCCTCGGTACATGATGTACACGAGGCCCGTGTCTGGGTCTTGGTACAGCGAGAAGTCGTCGGGGTCCACGGTCACGTCGAGGTTGTCGAGGTCGTGCCTCAGCGTCTGCACGTCGGACAGCACGCCCGAGGGGTCGAGCTTGTCGTCGGTGACGGCCCCTCCCGCGAGCTTGGCCGACGTGACGGCGTTCTGCGCGAGCTTCTGCGCAGTCACGGACGAGTCGCCTATCTTCTCGGTGATGACGGCCCCGTTCGCCAGCTGCTCGGTGCCCGTGCCGCTGTGTCGGTCGGCGTACGCCTTGGCCTTGCTGGCAAGCTCGGCGAAGCCGCCTTCCTGTAGTACTTCGTAGCTCATCGTGCCTCCTAGAAAAGAGCGTCGATTTGGGCGATGGTGAGGACCGAGGCCCCCGAGAGCTTGTCGGGCGTAACGGCCCCGTCCGCTATCTGCGCGGTGCCCGCGATGCCCCAGCGCGTCGTGCCGTCGCCGTTGCTCATCAGGATTTTGCCGTCAGAGCCAGTGTCGGCCCCGCTGCCGCCCGATTGTAGCGGCCACGGTACTTTGGCCGCGATTGCGGGTGCCTGGGCATCAGCGGCGATTTGAGCCGCCTCGTCGATTGCCTCCTGGAGCTGGACGCCGCTGTCTTCGAGGAACCTCTCGACGCCGTTGTCCCACGCACTCGCGGGGCTGACGCCGTTGTGCGCGTCCTCCTTCACGACGACCATCGCCCTCGACGCAGAGCACGCCACGGTGTCGCCCTGCGTGACCTGGACGTATGCCACGTCCGTGCGGCCAGCCACGGCGGCTGCGTACGTCTCGTCGACTTGGAATGTCGCGACGTTCCCGCTCACCGTGCCGTCCACGACGTAGCTGCCTCCGCGATGCGGGAGCATCATGCACCACTTGACGCCCTTGCCCGAGAGGGCGAACGGCTCGCCGCCGTCCGTCAGCTCTACTTCGAGCGTGGTGCCGTTCTTGTCGCCCTGGCCGAGCCACACCGTCGGCGGCGCGAGGTGCTTGCTCATGTCGAGGCGGATTCTCTGGGTCTGGAGGCTCATTACTCCTCCTTCAGCTTGTTGTCTCGGATGTACTTCCGAATAGCCTCGACGTGCTTGCTGAGCGTGCTGTCGACCACGAAGAAGGACTCCTTCTTGTTTCCGCCGAGCATATCGCCAGTGTTGTCGTCGATTTCGTCGTAGGTGAAGCTGATGCGGTCGCCGCCGTTCACGTTCAGCACCATGAAGCTGGAAAGCTGTTTCATGAGTCCTCCTATGCCGCTTTCTCTTGCTCGTACAATTCTTCCATCTGTATCACGAAGTCGCCGTAGGCTTCCTCGGGGTTCGGGAGTTCGTCGCCGTCGCGCAGGCCGTTCTCGTCCATGCCGTCCTGTTCGAGCCTCAGATGCTCGAACCCAGACTGCCTCGCTTTAATCTCCCAGTCGAACTTCAGCCCTGGGGTGCCCTCGACTACGAAGTGCGTCGGAGCCTTTTCGGCCACCCACAGGTCGCCCTGGCCGCACTTCTGGAGGAACACCTGATACTCCGTGTCGCAGCTTGCGGTTTCGGAGAAAATGTCGTCGATTTCGACGTAGCAGAGTCCGTCGTCTCCGATTGACCCGCTGCCGAGGTCGCCGAACATCGGCGTAGGCGTCTCGTAGCAGCTGAGCAGCCTGCCGTTGTAGTTGTCGGTTTCGACCAATCTGTTCTTACTGCCACTAACTGTGAGGCTGTCACCGACGCTCAAGCTTCCGAGGAGCCTGTTTGACGAGTTGTTGATAACTGAGTAGTAAGCTGTTCCCCTGCTCGGGTCGCCTACGGTCATTCTGTTGACGAAATTGAATTTTCCCCTGAACTCGCCTTCTGCGTTGTAGCTTTGGTATCTGTCGGTGTTCTTGAAAGACGCGAATGTCCTCGTCGCTCCTATAAACTTGATTCCGTCGCTGTCGCTTATCGTCATATAGTGGTCATGATTCGGCGCTGCTACGCTGTACGCGTCGATTCTTAAGGAGTCGTTTCCATTCCAGTCGATGACCTTGATGTAGCTTCCGTATGTTCCACCGACAGTGATTGCACCCTTTTCCACCGTAAGACCATCGGAATCGAGTTCCGCTATCGTATTTCCATTCGCGTCCTTGACGATGATTGTGCCATTCGTGTTGTTCGCGCCGCCTGCGACCATAGTGCCGCTTTGGAGATAGCTCATGTTCACGTAGAGCTGACCACCGCTTATGAAAATACCCTGGGCCACCCCGTTGTTCGTCAGCGCGTTGAACACGCCTTGCTGCGTCAGCGCAGGCACCTGTCCGCTGATGTAGTTTTCGAGCGTCTGATTGCCGACCTTCGTGCTGGAGGCAACCATCCGCAACTCGCCAGTGTCCAAGTTCCAGTAGTTGCCCCCGTTCGGGTCGCCGATGTAGCCAGCGATGATTCTGACCGCCGTGATAAGCTCGGCCGCGATGTGCCCAGACACGAACACGGATTTCCAATCCCATTCGCCCGACGACGTCCTGCTGTTGGCGATTCGGATTGAGCCGCCCTTAATCTCGACGACCTGCGTGGCTTCGGAGCCGACGAGCGGGTCGCTTACGGCACTGTCGTAGCAGCGCACGCCCTGGCCGTCGGTGATGTAGAAGTATCCGCCGTTGGCGTTTATCTCCTCGTTCAGCGCGCCGAGGATGTCGTCGAGGAACTCGGCTGCGGACTGCCCCACCTGCGCGATGGCAGCGTAGACTTCCGAGAACGACTTGGAGACGCCCGCAAGCGCCCCCGCGATGCCGCTCTCGATGTGACCGATGGTCACCTGGATGTCAGTCGGGTCGAGTTCGTTGACTGCAAGCCTCGTGACGCGCCCCTTGACGCGGAGCCCGCCGTTCGGGAAACCCCTGTCGACGCAATGGACGGCGTCTCCGAGCGCGAGGCCCTGCGGGTCGAGGCCCGCCTGGGCGAGCTGGACGACGTCCGCCTGGTAGGTGACCTGCGGCGTGGTGTAGTCATCCAGCACCGAGAGGCCCCACTCCTTGAGGTCGGCGGGCGTCTCCATCTGTGAGTTCTCGACGTAGACCGTCGGGTACTCCCACCCGCCAGTCCCGTTCGGGAGGCGGTAGAGCGGCGCCGTCTCGTCGTTCTGCAAGTAGTCGATTCCGCCGTTCGCGGACTCGATGGTAATCTTGCGGCCGAAACCGCCCGACTCCGTCTGCTCGCCCTTGCCGAGCGGGACGATGCGGCACGCCACTGGGTTCTCCGAGACCCTGCGGGCTATGCCCGTCATGTCCTTCGACCAGTCGAAGCGCCTGTGCACGTCCTGGTCGCCCTGCTTCTCGTAGAGGTCGACCATGCGCGCCGTGACGCCGTGGAGCGGGCTGACGTCAATCGTGGCGTCCACCTCCCCGCCCCACACGTCGGTGATTGTGCCGAGCGCCTGGTACGCGCTCACCCTGTAGAGCGACGCCCCGCCCGTCGACGTCCGCGTGACCGTGCCCCGCGTCCAGCGCGCCGTGAGTTCCAGCGCGTCGTCGAGCGCGACGCCAGCCGAGACGGGCGATTGCACGCCTGGGCGCTTGTCGTCCACGCGCGTCACGGCGAGGTCGTGCATGAGCGACCACGGGCACCAGTACGTACCAACGGGACTGTCTCCTGCCTGGTGCGCCTCGTCGACCTTCATGACGACGTACTCGCGCCACTTGCCAGTCTCGTCGCACGTGAGGAGGCGCTGCTCCTTCTCGAGCACCCTCGTCGTGGTGAGCGTGAGCGAGTGCTCGCCGTTGATTTCCTCGACGCGCCTGCGCTCGAACACGTCGTCGGGCGCTATCTCGAACAGGAACTGGTCAGCGTGGTCGAGGACGGTGATTCTCGACGCGTCCATCTACAGCCACCTCTCCTGCCATGTGACCGTGCAGGCCCCCGTGCCCTGGTCGTTCCTGAGCACGTGCTCGCCAGGAACCAACTCGAGCCAGTCCGAGTCGAGCGTTGGCACGGTCGCCGAGCCGTTGACGTTCGCGGTCCTCGCCTCGCAGTCGACGTAGACCCTGCGCGCCGACGAGCTGCCAGTGGCGACGTGGACGAAGTCGCCGTCGTCGAGGCGGACGCCCCAGACGTTGCCAGAGCCGCGCACGGCGGCGTCTGCGGCCAGCTTCGGCGCCGTCGGGTACGTTCCCCTTACCTCCACGGTGACGGACCCGCCAGACGGCACCACGGCCTCCTTGACGGCGCCGTACATGGCAGGTGAAGGGACGAGGAACGGCACCTCCAGCTTCCCCGTGTGCACGAACTGGGTCCAGTTGACGTCCCCGCTCGGCATCGCCATGTAGTAGAGGCCGTCGTCGCAGCCGAACTCCAGGCGCTTGGGCTCGCGGACGGACAGCAGCGCCGTCAGCTCCCTCCTGGCCTCGAGCACGCCCGCCCTGTCGGTCGGGTCGACGACGAACACGAGGACGACGGGAGGGCACCCGTAGGTCATGCCGCGCGCCGTGCAGCCGTCGCGTCCTGGGACCTCGACGGTCTGCACGTTCTGCGAAGCGACGCCGCGCATGCTGAGCACCGTCCAGCGGTCCGTGAGGACTACGCCATCGAATACGACGGATTCCATGCGAGCATCGCCGCCTTCCTCTGTACCTGCTCCGTCACGTAGTCTAGGATTCGGTCGACGTCGGCCTCCTCCTTGATGACGGGGTTGTTAATCTCGATTACCACCTGGCGCGCCGCAGTGGCCCGAGCGTTGACGCCGAGGTCTATCTCGCCGCTCGCTGCGCCGTAGACGTCGGAGACGGCGTTGCGCGTGGCCCTCACGGCCTCGCCAGCCGCGCCCTCGATGCCTTCTGCCAGGCCCTCCATGTTCATCTCGCCCATCCATGCGAACAACTTGGACGGAGACGCGATTCCGAGGAAGTGCAGCGCCGAGTTCACGACGTTCTGCAAGCCGCCGAGAACCGTGTCGACGACGGCCCAGAAGTTGTTGGCGATGCCGTTGATGAGGCCCTGGACGATGTTGACGCCCGCGTTGTAGAACGACGAGCCGAAATTGAGCACCTGCTGGTAGGCGTTGTTCAGCCAGTCCCAGAAGTTGTTGGCGATGTTCCAGCCGATTTGGGCCGCGCCGCCCAGCAGGTTTGAGATGAGGTTCGTGCCCGCCGACCACATCGAGCCGACGAATCCGAGGATGTTGGAGAGGCCAGAGGAAATCCACGACGCGAACGTGCTCGCGATGGTGTTTCCGATTGAGGTCGCGCCGCTCTTGAGGTTGTTCCAGAGGGTCAGGCCAGCGTTGAGCATACCGCCGACAAAGTTCAGGATGGCGTTGAGGCCGTTCCGTATGAAACCTCCGAAGAACGAGGCCATGTCCGACGCCGTCTGCGCCGCTCCGTCCTTGATGTTCTGGATGAGGTCCACGCCAGCTTGGAACATGCCCATGAAGAACGCGCCGATGCCGTCGAGGATTTCCTGGCCCATCTCGTTGACTTGCGTGAGGATTGGCTCGATTCCCTCGACGATTCCCCTCAGAAGGCTGCCTATCAGCTCCAAGCCTGCCATGATTATGTCGGGGAGGTGCTTGACGATTTCAGCCGCCATAGCAGCCACGAGGAGCCCTATCGCCTCCACCAGCGGCGGGGCGATGACCTCGGCCAACCTGCCGAGCAGTTCGATTACCCTCGGACCGACCCTCTGTATGACCTCTATTATCTGCTCTACGCCCTGCTCGACAAGCTCGGCTCCCTTTTCGGCATCTCCAGAAATGAGCTCCGTCAAGCCGTCCATCACCATTGTTATCCCAGGTAGGAACTCCGAGACCATGTGGTGCTTCAGTCCGTCCATCGTCTTCATGAGGGTGGTATGGGAGTCGGTGTAGGCAGCTGCCGCCTTGACCGCGTCATCGCCCATCACGAACCCGAGGCGCTCCGTGGCCTGCATCAGCTCGTCGGTCTGCTCCGTGGTCATGTTGAACAGCGGGGTCAGCTCCTGGCCGCTCCTACCGAACAGGTCGTTGGCCAATGCCGCACGCTCCGTCGAGTCGGCCATGCCCTGGAACCCCTTGACTGTGGCCTCGAACGCCTCCTCGCGGGACATGGAGTTCAGGTCCTCCATGCTCAGGCCCAGCTTCGCGAACATCTCCTGGGCATCGGCTGAACCGTTCTTCGCATCGTCGAGCTTGTTCGTCAGCGTCTTCATGCCCATCGCCATGTTGTCCATGGACGTGCCCGCGATGTTCATTACGTAGTCCCACTTCTGGTACGCGCCCGAACTCACGCCGAGCTTCTGGGACATCTTGTCCACGTTGTCACCGTAGGCGGCTACTTCCTTCACGCTGTCGGCTAGGGCCTTGGTGACTCCGACTGCTGCTGCTGTCACGGCTGCGAGCGCGGCTGCGCCCACTTTTGCAGCCGTTGCGAGCTTCCCCTTGAGTTCCCCGCTCAGCGGGCCGATTTTCTCGCTCGCCTTGTCGTCTACGCTCACCTTCACCATGAGGTCGAGTAGGTTCATCCGTTAATCACCTCCAATCCAGCTCGCGCGATAACGTCGTCGATGACTTCATCAACGTCGAAATCTTCGGGCGGATATAGCAGGTCAATGTAACTCGCGTCTATGTACTCGCCTTTGCCCTGAAGATGCAGGGATTCGGCGACGTATGCGCGGTACAGTTCGGTTTCGTTCTTTTGCTTGATGAGCGCCGCTGTGTAGTGCATGAACGCAATCGGGCGCTTAGGCCCGCAATACGTTCCAAGGGCGAGCCAGACTACTCCGCTGTCGGCTCCTGCGAGGATAAAAAATCTTCGAATGCCTCGTCGGTCAACAGCTCGAACACGTCGACGAGCACGCTGCCGAGGGTCATTCCCTCCACGTACTCGTCAACCGTCTTCCCATCAAGCGCCGCAAGGATGGCGATGAAGTCATCCTTGTGGGTCTTCATCAATGCGGGTGCTGCGACTTTCATCCGTTCGGCGAACGCCTCGCTTGCCGTTTGGCCGTCCTTCGGTTTCTCTGCCTTGAAGAACGAAAGTGCGTCTTCGTCCGATGCGATGTTGATTACGGGAGCCGCTATGTCAGCGATAACGTCGAGAACTCGTTCGCCTTTAATGTCTGAAAGTCGCATTACCTCTCCTAGCTGCTAGGCGCTGTACCTGCCTTGATGTAGACCTCGAACGGAACTGTGTCGATGTCGGCGATGCTGTAGTGTCCAGTGAACTCGAACGCGAAATCACCCTTGCCCTTGTCGTTTGACTGGACTTTGAACCCGCCTGTAGACAAGGCATTGATGAGCTTGATTGCGACGTAGCCAGCAGTCGATGCGGTCTGGCCTGAGCCGCTGTCCGCATTAACGTCGGAGTAGTCGCCAACCCACCAAATGTCGGTGAAGTCTGCTTCGTTGAGCTGGTTGCGCGGAGTGACCTTGCCGCTGCTAGGCGTAACGTCTGCCGCTGCAATGAGCATCTTCGCAACTGCGGTGTCAGCCGTCTTGAACGTACCTGTCATCTTGCACTCGTAGCGGTCAATCTGCTTCAGTTCCTTGGTGTTCGCGGGAACGTTGTCGATGCCGTCTCCGAAGTCGATGAACGTCGGAACGGCCTCGAACGAGACACCGCCACCAGTAGCGCCGATGATTTTGGTCTTATCCAGAGTGGCCGTACCGGGCGTGAAGTCGCTCAGCAGGACACCCGCGTTAAGCTGCAACTTCTGAAACGCATCAGTTGCCACTTGGGTGTACTTCATGCTTTCAGCCTCCTTACGAGGTCGTTAGGTATTCGATATTGATGTTGACGTACCGCCGCTTGACCTTCTCGTCCTCGCCCTCGACTCGGACGGCCTGCGCCCAGGGGGAGCCCTTCTTAAACCACAGCATCCCGCCGTCACATTGGGCGGTGACGCCGCCTATCCCGAGGGTCTTGCCGATTTCTCGAACCTTGGCGTTCGGTTCGGCTTCTGAGTCCGTCCTGTACCAGACGTTGACGGGCATGTTCACCTCGGAGCCGCCCCACTCGCCCACGACGAGGTCGTAGGTGATGTACGGGAACTCGGCGTCGCTGGGCGTTGCCGTGGCGGCGTAGGCGGGGATGCCGAACCCGCTCATGAAGTTGTAGACTGCGGCTTCAGGAGTCATCCCTCACCCTCCTCAAGTGCACTTCCCCGTCTGACAGGTGGAGTTCGTACTCGTCGCTCTGGGACGCGAACAGGTTCAGGAGGACGCAGCATGCTGCCGCGCTGTCCTCCGTCACCGTCGGGACCACCTCGACGACGAGCCTGTCGATTACCCTCGCCATCAGGTCAGCTCCCAGGACTCGGCCTGGTACTGGTTGAACTGGAACGAGGCCACGCCTGGCGTGGGGTCGTTGACCTTGGTCACGCGGAACACCTGGCCGTCGGAGTCGCGCCTGAACGCGTCGTGGAAGTCCAGCGACACGTTGCGGTCGACCGTGACGGTGTAGACGCCAGTGACGCCCTCGGCCTCCGCGATGCGGGCGTTCATGGAGCTGTCGAGCACGATTGCCGCCTCGAAGCCGATGGTGTCGGCCCATTGGGTGACCCACCCGCCCTCGCCGTCGGGCACGCGGGTCTTCTCGACCAGTGTGCACGGCACCTTGAACTCGTCGATGAGCGTCATGGAGGCCTCCTAGACCCAGTCTCGGCTCAGCTTGCGGAACGGCCTCAGCTGCGCCCCGAAATGGAGCTGCCAGCCCGCAGCGGGCGTCTCGTTGCCCTGTGAGCCGCCGCTTGCCTTGCTGTAGCTGTAGCCGCCGAAGCTCTCCGACTGAAGCGGCGAGTCCAGCACGTCGGCGTTGGCCTCCTGCCACGCCGCAATCTCCTCGCACAGCTCCACGAAGTCCCTAGGGACGCGCAGCAGCACCACGCGCCCCTCGAACTCCTCGTCGGCCATGTCTGTGTCTCCCATGCGGTGAAGGCCGTCGTTGAGGACCGAACCCTCGACCCAGAAGTACTGGCCCTCGGGCACGCCCGCGATTTCGAGCGCGCCGCCAGACACCGAGAAGGCCCCGGACTTGGAGCCTACCCAGTTGCCGTTCCCGTCGCGGTCGAAGCGGTTGTTGACGTAGCGCATGGCCTTTTCGAGCATCGCTACTCCAATCCGTAGTACTCGGACAGCAGCGAGACGAGTTCCGCCTTCCTAGGCTTGCTCGGCGCATCGACCCCCGCCGACTCGCACAGCTCCACGAGCTGCTTGACGGTCATCCCCTCAAGCTCCTCGCGGGTCGGGCGCTGAGGTGCCGTGGCGGCGTCTGAGGCCACGTTCCCCTCGTCTTCGGGTTCGGGGACGTCCTCGACGGCTTCGACGCCCTCTGGGGCGTCCTGCACGGCCTCGGCCATGACGCCGTAGCCCGCGCGGTTTATCTCGTCGAGGCGGGAGGCGTCGGCCTCCCACTCCTCGCCGACCGCGCGCATCGGCTTCCCAGCCGTCTTCAGGTCGCGGAACGCTCTCGTGCAGCGGATTAGCATGTCTGCTCCTTATGCGCCAGGCGTCTCGACGACGCTCGCGATGAACAGCGATTGCGGCGCGTACAGCACGGGCATGTACAGCGCGCTCGCCTTGGTCCAGACCACGGCGGGGTCCGTCTCGGCCCACTGCGTGATGTAGACGAACGGGCTTTCGGTGCTCTGCGACACCTGCGCGAAGTTCGCAATCTCCACCTCGGGCGGAGCGCCCCACAGGCCCGTGCCGAGGCGCATGCCGTTGACGGTGCCGAAGAACGACACCTTGTCCTGCGGGAAGTAACGGTGCGTGGTAACGGTCGGGCGGTGGTCCGTCGAGTTGACGCCCCACGGCTCGGCGTACTTCATGTCGTCGACGATTACCTGCGAGATGCCGAACTCGTCGTCGAGGAACGCCAGCAGGGCGGAGTTGCGGATGAGCACGCCGTCCTGGGTGGTGCCGTTGATGGCCTTCTGCACGACGGAGTTCTTGCGCAGCCGCGTCAGGAACCTGCGCGAGCACACCATGCCGTTGAGTTCGACGCCGGAATCGGACGCCTGTTCGGCGACGGCCTGGAGCTGGCTCAGGATGTCCTCGGAAGCGCCGACGTCGAGCACGATTGCCTTGTTCTCGTCGGGCACTCCGTAGTCGATGTTGAGGTCCGCGCCGTTCTCGTTGATGGTCACGACGCCAGACGCCATAAGCTCGGCGCGGGCGACCTTCGCGCGGGTCACCACCTGGTCCGCCAGGTCGGCGACCTCGTCGCGCATGACCAGTCGGTACATCTCCGACTCCTCGGAGATTCCACGGTGGATGAGCTGGCGCAGCAGCTCGGAGGTGTTGCGCTTGACCTTGATGAGGCCCTTCTCGACGTTGCGCTCGTCGATGGGCGCGCGCTCGGCCTTCTGCGCGATGGTGTCGAACGCGTGGAACTGCGCCATCTGCGGGATTTGGTACTTCGACGCGATGGTGTACCACTCGGCCACCAGGTTGTCGGTCTGCTGGTCGGTGAAAAGGCCCTCGAGCGGGTCGTTCGGGCGGCTGACCATGAAGCCCGTTTGCAGGAGGTCGGCCTCCTGGACCATGCCGAGCACGCCGTTCTGGAACTTAGCCATCGTCTACCTCCTTATGCATGGGCCGTGACGGTATCGGAGCCTGCGGCAAGCACGTAGCCTCCCGCGCTCACGACCGCGACGGTGATTTTCTTGTTAGTGGCTGCGGTGATTTCGTCGTCGCCGTCCCACGTGGTGAACCCGCTCGGAAGCGGCTCGCCCAGGACGGCCACAGGGGTCGTGTCGCCGACCTTGTACTTGTAGGCGTCGCCCGTCGCCAGCTCGTAGCCAGAGACGGTCAGCGCGGTGTCGCCGCTCGCCGTGCCGGCCTCGGACTTCACGGACAGCTTGCCCAGCTTGCGGTCGGCCACGTCGGGGCGCGTGATTGCTGGCGAGTTCTGGATGAACGTGATTCCAGCCAGCGCCGTCTTTGCGGCGCTTTCGAGGCTCGCGGGCAGCTTGTCCTCGTACACGGTGCCCTTGGTCACGATGGAACCCATCGCGTCGCCCTTGGTCACGTCGATGTCCTCGTAGAGGATGCCCTTGGCGGTCGAGCCGTTGGCAGGGATTACCGCGCCAGCGGGGACGTACTTGGTGCCGTCTGCGCGTGTGACTGCCTGTGAATGGTTGGCGGCCACCGTCGCGGTCTGGCGCACGCACTGCTCGTCGTCCGCCAGGAAGCGGCCAGCGCTGAAAGCGAGGCCGTTGGAAGAACCAATCATCGACATGGTTCCCTCCTATTCGGTTGTGTGTGTGTCTTTTACTCCTCGGCCTTGCCGTAGAGGTCGGCGTGGCGCTGCGCGAGCATCTTGGCGATTTCGGGGTCGGCGCCCTCGGGCGTCGGGTTGCCCTGCGGCGGGTTTGGGACGCTCTGCCCCTTGATTCCCGTCGACTGCGGGATGAACTCGGCCCATTCCTCGGCCTCGGCGGCTTTCAGCTCCTCGTAGCCCGCGAGCTTGCCGTCCTCGACGGTCAGCTCGTCCATTGCCTTGAGGCGCGCGGCCTTCTCCACCCGCTTCTCGTCCAAGCCAATCTCACGCAGCAGTCCCTTGTACAGCTCCAGCTTCTCGGCGTTCGCCTTGTCGGCCTCGACCGACTGCTTGTAGGTCTCGAACTCCTCCTCGACGGTGGACTTCTCGCCCTTCAGCTTGTCGAGGTCGCCTTGCAGCTTGTCGGCGTCTGCCTTGGCCGACTCGTACTTGGACTTCCACTCGCCGCTCTCGTCAGCGGCCTCCAGCTCCTCGACTTTCTTCTCGAGGGCCTGCACCTTCGACGCCTTCTCCGCCAGCTCCTCCATCGACGCCTTGGTCTCCTCGACCTTGGCCTTCAGCGCCTCGGTCGACTCGGTGTGGGCCTCGATGATTTGGTCGATTTTCTCGGCCTCGATTCCCATAGCGGTAAGGAATTTCCTCGTCAGTGCCAATTCTCAGCTCCTTTTCTTCGGTGCGCAGTGCCTCGCGCATTTGCCATGTAACCGATGTTATGAGGTGCGTCACAAACTCATGTACAGCTCGATTAGCGCGATGGCGTTGGAGGCCCCGATGCAGCAGTACGCGCACATGCCCTGGGCGCGCAGTCGGTGAATCCACTCGACCTGCTCCGCGCTCGGCTTGCCGCCTGGCGCCTTCATCTCGATGTAGAGCGAGTGGTACTTGCCGCGCGCCACGGGGATGCAGAGGTCTGGGACTCCAGGGCGCAGGCCCTCCGCCTTGAGGCGCGCCGCCACCGCAGGGCTTCTCTTCGCCTCGTTGGGGATGTGGAACACGGGGTAGCCCTTGAGGTCGCAATACTCGACCACCGACGCCGTCTCGTCGTGCTCCGACAATTCAAACGCCCCCTCCCGCTCGGTTTCGCAGTCAACGGTAAAGGGGGCGTCACAAAGGAAAAGCGCCCCGCAGGGCGCTCCTGGCTTGCTCTGGCAATGAAAAGGCGGGGTACTCGCCCCGCCTCCAGATACATGGTGCAAGGTGCGGGAATCGAACCCGCTTCCAATTGGTTATGAGCCAACTGCTCGACCGTTGAGCTTCCCTTGCATGTCGCCCGCTCTTTCAGGCGGCGGGCCTGCCGTTGCGGGGAGCGCCTTCGAGTGACGCCCCCCTAACCCTGCCCGCGCTCGGCGGGAGGGCTGTGCCGTGTACGACGCGGGACACGGCAACCCGCTCGAACCAACGCGTTCTGCGGCACCTCGGATGGCGAGGGCGCTTTCTCCGCGCTGTACGCTCTGGAGCCCGCATGCTTTCGGGTGGCGGGCACTCACCGTGGGGCCAGTGCGGGACTCGAACCCGCGTCTCCGCTCGAAGCGTTGCGGCTCGCCATACATGCCGTGACACCTGGCCTCGGCCACTGATTATAGCCTATTCCTCGGGCCTGCTGTAGCGCGAGTACCCTGGCCCGAAGTTCGGGTTGCCCGGGCCTGGGTTCTCGGCCCGCCTCCGCTCGACCTCCGACAGCGGGACAAGGAGTGCCTTGCCCTCCTTCACGCCGCGCATGTCGCCGCGCTTGACGAGCTGCGACGCTCGGCCCTTGCTCACGCCCAGCATCCGCGCGGCCTCGGTCAGCGTGACGTAGCCGCCGACCTCCTCGGCCTCGACCGCCTTCGAGGGCAGCAGCTCCCCAGCGGCCCTCGCCTCCACGCTCTCGCGGGTGACGCCGTACCAGCCGCCGAACTTCTCGCCGACGAGCTGTCCGTCCGCCACGAGCGCTGAGATGCGCGACACGTCCACGCCGAGGATTGCAGCGGCCTCGCCTGCCGCCATGTACCCGTCTGGCATGTCTGGCGCGTCCCTGCCCAGGTTCGGGTTGCCCGCCCTCGGCTTGGAAGCGATGCGGGCCTCGACGCTCTCAGGCGTCACGTGCGGCACGCCGCCGATTGTGACGCCTTCGAGCTGTCCCCTGCGCACCAGTTGGCGGACGCGCTGGGCCTGAACCCCCAGCGCCTCCGCAGCCTCGTTGTATGTGAGATAACCGTCTACTCCCATAATCCTCCCGTCTCTAGTAGTCGTGCTGCATGTACCATTCCGAACCGCGCTCGGTCGGCTCGAAGTGCACCTTGATGACCTGCCTCGTGCCGTCCTCCCGCTCGTTGGTTATCCTCGCGTAGTCGCAGAAGCCATCGTCCGCGTACTCCATGCAGGCGTCGAGCGTTTCCCTGCCCTCGGCCAGCCCGCAGAACGTGCCGCCGCTGTACTTGTGGACCGTGTACTCCATGACGCCCTCCTACAGTTCGAAGTCGTGCGCGGGCCTGATTCCCGCCGCCTGCTGCCGCTCGACGTAGCGCCTGAGCGCGGCCTTGCTGCTGCCGTTGTAGTTGTACGCGCTGCTACCCTCGTTCTGGTAGGCGTTGTACAGGCACCACTCGGCCTCCTTGAGCAGGTGCGCGTCGCTCAGCTCGATGCCCCTCTGGTACGCCCTGGCCCACTGCTCCGTGGTCTCCAGGTAGTCGTCCAGGATTTTCGGTATCTTCCTGCCTGCCATGTTCCTCTCCCCTTCTCCTCGGCTCCTTACCGCTCGATGGTGTCGTAGGCTTCCTTGACTGCGCCGACGAACCCGACCAGCATCATCAGCTTGCCCTTGGCGTCCTCGTCGCCCGCGTTCAGCTCGGCGATGAACCCTTGGATGTCCTCCCACGCCTGCTCGGCGTACTCGTCCTTGGTGTAGGTCCCGCCCAGGTCGATTTCGCCTGCTGGCTTGACGAGCATGATTTTCGTAACCCCGTTGTAGCCGAACATCTCGTCGACCTCGTACTCGTCGTACATGTCGGTGTCCCTGACCTGCATGGCATCCGTGACCTGCTCGCCGTCGACGAACATCTTCACGTACTGGTTCCACTTGAAGTTCGCCTTCTTGATTTGCTTCCAAGTCGTCATCTCGGTGCCTCCTCGGCTCTCGTTCTTTCCTGATAGCTATATTATAGCGTAGTGTTTACGTTTGCGCAATAGCTATTTTCGGGAATTTTCGGACGGCCTGTACCACCATTCCTCGCCGAACTCGGCGTCCAGCCTGTCGGCTGCGGCCCTGAGCGCGTCGCCCTTTGACGCGAACCCGTCGGCGCTGGCGTGCTCGCCCAGGTACACCTCGCCGTAGGAATGGCCGCGCTCGTATCGGTGGATGACGTAGGCCCACTGGCCGACCATCGGCAGCGCGTCAATCTCGAATACCTCCATGCCCTCTCCCCTTCCGTTCCGTCCTTGGCGGGCGTCGGGCCGTCCCGCCTTGGGAACGGCCCGCAGACGCCGCCTCAGAGCGCCAGGGCCGCGTTCCCCACGGCCTCGTCCAGAGCCTCCATGTCGTAGCCCTTGCGCTCGGCCACGTCGAACATCTTCTCAAGCCGCCCGAAGTCTTCCTCATGGTAGGCCCGCGCCATCTTGGCGATGACGTTCTCGGGCGGCAGCTTGGGCTTGCTGGCCTCGAACATCTCGGGCGTCACCAGCTCGTAGCGCCCCAGCTCCTCGGCCGGCACGTCGTCGGCGTACTCGACGTACCCGAAGCAATGACGCCCGACCTCCTCGACCCACTGCTTGCGGTCGAAGTTCACGATGCTGACGACCTCGTGCCCCTTGGGGTAGGTGCCCATCCCCAGCGGCCTGTTGTACCCGTATGCCCTCATGCCTCTCCCCGTTCTCCTCGGTCGTTTTCCCTAGAACCTCACGAAGATGGTGTTCTCGTCGTAGCCGTGCTCGCGGTTCCACGCCTTGCGCTCCTCGCGCTCGGCCTTCAGCTCCTCGTGCTCCGCCACCAGCTCGGGCGCGTAGTCCACGGCGTCGGCGATTGCCTGCTTCAGGAACTCCTTGCGCGGAACGTAGTCGCTGTCGAGCATCGCGCCGTCGTCGGCCACCGTCGCCACGGTCCAGACGCGCTCGCTCGGGTCGTAGTCCCATTCGATGCGGAAGCCGTCGTGCTGCTCGCTGTGGATTCGGTAGGTCATCGCTCTCTCTCCTCGCTTCTCGGTTTCCTTATGTGTTTATTATACCGTATAGTTTATGATTGTAAAGCGAGAATCTGAGAATATTTCGGGAATTTTCAGCGCCCCTTATCGGCCGGGCACTTGAAGTACAACCTGTTGGGGACGGCCTCGTGGAACCTCCTGCAAATCCCGTCGAACGACAGCGTCCCGTCGACGGAGAACGGGACATCGAGGAAGTGCCCGCACCCAACGCAGCTCCCCGGCGAGTCCGCGTACACGTCGACGGTCGCCCTCCATGCGTTATCGTTCGGGAACTCGTCCCTCGGGAACATCTTCTCAAGCTGCTCCCTGCTCGGTTTCCTGCCGCTCATCGCGCCCTCCTCACCGTATCGCCCGCAGCCGCGCCTCGGCTTCGGGTAGCTTGCGCATGAGAACATCCAGGCCATCGGACAGCCGCCCTAATTCAACATGCGCGTGGCTATTCGCCAGGAACGCGGAGTCGCTCATTCCCCAGTACACCCACTCGCCCTCGGCGGTCGCCCGCTGGAGGGCGTCGTTCACGTCGAAGATGCTCATGCCCACCACCCCGCGTACTCGCGGGTGAGCTTCGCGCTCTGCTGGTCGAACTCGCACCCCGCCATCAACCCCGCCGTGAAGTCGTCAATGAGCGCCGCCATCCGCTCGCGGAATATCGCGTCGTCGCCGTGCCCCTCGTGCCACGTCGGGCCAGCGGGCGGCTCCCAGTAGCCGTACACGCAGCGCGTGCCGCCCCTGGTGCAATCGTGCGTGTCGTGGAGCCTGCCGTCGACGACCGCCGCGAGGTGCCCGCTCAGGTTGCAGACGATGCGCCCGCCTGGAAGCTCGTCAGCCCTCATGTGCACCTTGCAGCCCGTGCCTATGCCCATCGTCGGCGTCCAGCGCCAGCCGTGCTCGTCGAACCACTTTCGGATGGTCTTGCGCGACACCCCGTTGCGGGCCGACTTCTTTCCGCGCACAAGCTTCTCCATGGCCGCCAGCTCGTCGTAGACCTCCTTGTAGTCGAGCTTCCCCGCTATGGCTATCGCCCGCGTCACGCAGTCGCCAGCCTCGCCCTTGAAGTAGCGGCTCCTGCCGCCGTCGTCGTACACCCACTCCATGCTTGCTCCTCCCATGTCTCCTCGGTGCGGGGGATTGAGGCTCCCCCGCTCGGCCTCGCTTCGCTATGCCTCGACGGCCTCGTGCTCGAACGTCTCCTCCACCGTGCCGTCCGAGTGGTACCAGTGATTCACGTACCAGATTCCGTGCTCGGTTCGCTTGCTCTCCCACCACGCCTTGAAAATCGGCTCGCCGTCAGCGTCCTTGCCAGCCACCTCAACGACGACTGGCCCATCGTCATTGGCTCCGACTCCGAGCACGTCGTCGCCCAGCATCTCCTTGATTGCCTCGTAGCTCAGTTCTGCCATTGTTGTCTCCTCTCCGTCTCGGTGCGGAGCCTCCGCCCCGCCCTTGCTGTCCCTAGAGCTTCGCGCGCCTTGCCTCGCGGTACTCCTCGTACGCCTCCTTCACCTTCGCGTTGAGTTCCTTCCACTCCGCGCTGTCCTCCATGTCCATGTCCTCAAGCTCGTCCATGCGCTCGACGATTGCGCGGTACGCGTCGCATGCCTCGTCCTCGGTTACCCCGTTGCCCTCGGCCTCGTCCCAGCTCCACTCGACCTCGCCCGTCTCCTTGTTGATGATGTCGACGTGGTGGACTTCGTGCTTCATCCTGTTCGGACGCTGCTCGATGAAGCTCATCGCGTTGTCTATCGCACTCTCCAGGGTTGCGTAGCTGTGGCGCGAAACGCTGCGCTTGCCGTCGCGCTCGTGCGTGTAGTCCATAGCCCTCTGGTAGATTTTCTTGGCGGTGGTCATTTCGCTCTCTCCTTTGCCCTCGGCTTTACCTTATGGGTATATTATAACACATTGTTTAGCGTTGTAAAGCGGGAATCAGAAGATTTTTGAAAAAGTTTCTCGGCCCCCTGCGGCATGCGCTCCAGCCGAAAGGGTTTCGGGGCGTCCCGCGCTCGGAGCGCCCCGCAGAATCGGCCTCAGCGGCTCAGGCAAGCGCCTCGACCTGCGACGCGGTAAAGAAGCTCGCCATCTTCATGAACATGCGGCTGGCGTCCTTCTCCTCGCCGTCCTCGTCGACGACCTTCCTGCTGCGGTGTTTCCAGATGGTCGCCTTGAACGCCGCGTGCTCGCCCTTGCGCACCTGGTAGCCCATCGCCTTCCAGCAGTTGTACGTGTGGCACTCCTCCTCGATGCCGTTGAGCGCCTTCGCCTGCATGATGATTGCCTCGTTGGTCATTGCCCTCTCCCGTCTCCTCGGTGGTTACCCTCATGATTGCCTAGTATGCGATTCCCAGCGTGTCCAAAACGAACTCGATGCCGTTTGCCTGACCCTCGCAGAAGTACTGCATCGCCTGGTTTCCAGCTTCCGAGTACTCCGCCTCGGACTCGCGCTGCGTGTCGAGCGTCGTGAGGATGAATCTGAGCTGCTCGGCGGTGATTGTGATTTCCTTTTTCATCTTTCTTTCCTCTCTCGGTTCGGGCTTTCCAAGCCTCGGGGCCAGGGCCTCTGCCATTGCCAACCCCGATGTGGTTCTCGCCGTTCCCTTCCTTACATGTCTTATTATAGCATATTGTTTAGCGTTGCGCAATAGGAATTTTAGGAAAGTTTCGGGAAACAAGGAGGGCCACCCTTGCGGATGGCCCCCGAGAGAAAGGAGGTCGTATGACCGACCTCCCCTATTGTCGCGCACACGTCACGCGTTCTTCAGCGCCGCCTCCGCTATCCTGCGGTACTTGCCCGCGTTCTGCGTCACCGCGTCGGTGAGGAACGGCTGCGGGTCCTGCCTGCTGGTCCCTTGGTGCACGTAGACGGCGTACTCGACGTTCGTCCCGATTATCGCTGCCTTCTCGCCGCCGTCTACCGCGTGCGTGATGCTGTTTCTCAGCCTACCCGTGTCCACGGGGCATATCTTCGCGGCGTCCGATTCGGCCTCGATTCCTATGCCCTCCAGGGCGCGCGCCATCGCGACCCCCAGCTTCTCGATTACCTCGTCGGTGTTGTCGTCGTTCACCACGATGCCGTCGCCGAAGCTATCCATTCGGATGCGCCTCCGCTCGCTTGACCGTGAAGCTCTGGGAATCCCACTTGTCGACTAGGCTACCTTCGCCGCTCTCTAACTTCGACGACGGTTGTCTTGAGTGTCGGTTCGTCGCGCCTGAGTGAGAAATGTTCGAACTCCTTGTCATATGTCCTGATGATTTCGTATTCGACCTTACCACTCGAAAGAACCTCCTTCTCGCCGTAGTAGTTTGACACCGCCTCGATGGAGATAGCCGTATGCTTGCCTTCCGTCACGTCTACGAGAACGACGGCATCGCCACCTTTTCTCATGTCGCAGTAGTCGAGCGCCGTGGAATGGTCGCGCGTCCAGCTCTGGACTCCGTTCGGCGTTATGGTTCCTCCAGGCTCGAACTGCTCCACTTGCGAGCGTTTCATGCGCATGCCCCTGAACATCACGCCCTCGTACTGCTCGGAACTCTCCTGGATGGCCTTCTCCATGTAGCCGTCGTATCGGTACTTCTCCCAATTGTCGGTCGTGTACCTGGCCATCGTCCTGACCGCGTACTCGGCTTCACTTACATGGCCGTAGTCGTAATCGTATATCTCGTGCTCGCGCATTTCCGAGGGAAGCGATTCGATTATCGCCTCCTTGCTCGCAATTGCCTCTCCTTCAGCATACGAGCCGAAGTCAAACGGCGCTGGGACGTTCTGGAGCTGTGCCATGTTCTCTGCCATGCCTCCAGCATACCATGCGCCCGAGACCCTATCGGCCTCGTTCCCGTAGCTCTCGGCGCGGCTCACGGCCTTGCCCGCCTTCCATTGCTCGTAGGTCATGCCCTCGGGCAGTCGGCTCCACCGCTCCCCAGGCTCGTCGTCGGCCCAGTCGCCGCGCTCGCCGTCGAAGCCGACGACCCTGCCGTCGGCCCTGCACCTGCAATTCCACACCTCGGCGGGGTCCGCGAGCGGGTCGCCTGGCCAGCGTATCGGCCCGTTCTCCGTCTCGAAGTACTCGCCCACCTTGACGCGCTCGCCGTCGAGCATCGCATGGCTCTCGCGCGTCCTGTCGTCCAGCGTGGCCTGCCATTCGATTTCCATGTCGATGCCGAGCCGTTCCGCCCGCTCGAAGCTGTTCATGCGGCCCGCGTTCTCGGCGTTGGTGGTCGCCGTCCTCGCCGCCCGTATGGCGGCGTTGAGGTTCATGCCGTAGATGGACTCCGTGCGCTTGACGATGTTCGGGATGCTCTCGCCCTGAAGGATGCCCTGGGTTATCGCCGATGTGAACTTCTGGCGGTTCCAGCGCATGTCTTTCGGGTAGTCGACCGCCCTCTTGCGGAGGCTCTGCACGTCGGCAGGCCCGAGCCTCAGAGCGCCCTCCACGACCTCTGGGACTAGCTGACCGCGCGTCTCCCCGACGCCTATGAGGTGCCGCACGGCGTCCTCGCTGACTAGGGTGAACCCGACGTCTGCGCCGACCTTGCCCTCGATGGCGTACGCGGCCCTGTTGGCGTTCTCCGCGAACACCCGCGGGATATGGTCGTTGACCATGCCCGTAGCCCTGACGTTCGCCTGGTTGGCCGATTCGGCCAATTGGCCGGCCATGCCGTCAAGCCAGTCCCTGCGCGCCGCCTGGGAAGCCAGCCACGCCCTGTGCGCCTCAAGCGCCTCTGCCGTGTCGTCCAGCGCCTTCTCGCGCATCTCGCGCTCGGCGTCGAAGTCCTTGAGCCATCTCGCCTGCTTCTCGCGCATGTCCCTCGCGGCCTTGCCGTACTCGCGCGCCATGCGGCGCTCGAGCGCTTCCAGCTCCCCGTCGGTCCACTTGCGGGCGGCGTCATTCAACGCGGACATGCTTGCGCTTCCACTTCTCGTGGGCGACGAACAGCTCGTAGCTGGCCGACTGGCACATGTACGCCCTGGTCTCCTCGTCGTCGATTCCCAACTCGCGCGTGACCTCCTCCGCGACGTGCACGGCCTCGTGGGCGAGCAGCGCCGCCTCGGCGTGCCATGAGCTGTCCGCCTCCATGAGCACGACGGCGCGGTACGTGCCGTCGCCGCACCTACCGCACCATGTCTGGGCGTTGGCATCCAGGAAGTCGTCTGGCCACCCGATGCGCTTCAGGTAACGCCCGCACTTCTCGCGGCTGTGGAACAGGTGCAGCTCGGGCGTGCACATCGAAAGCGACATGTCCAGCTTCATCGGCTACTCCCCGTCGCCGTCCGTCGGCCCGTCCTGGCCATCGTCGGCGAACCCGAAGCGCGCCATGTCCTCGCCCTCCATCGCCGCCATTATCGCCGCGACCTCGTCTGGGCGGAGGTTCGGCAGCTTGCGCAGGATGGTGGCCTGGTCGAGGTACGGCGCCTCCAGCATGACCATCTCGACCTGCTCCTTCTGGTTGCTGATGCGGTTGCGCTGGAAGATGGGCGCGTCGTCGAAGCCAGCGAGCTTGACGAGCTGCCTGATGCACTTGCCGACCCAGTACTCGAAGTCGGCCGCGTTCTCGTCCATCGGCTGGTAGGCCGCGTCGATGTGGTCGTTCGTGGCCCCTGCCGCGACGGCGTGCACGTCGAGCGCGCCGAAATCCTCGTATATGCCGTTCCTCAGCTCGGCCAGGAGCACCTGCCTCGCCGCGTACGGAATCTCCTGGGTGTACTGCGTCGCCTTCGCGCCGTCGGTCCCGTCGACCTTCGCGATGTGCTCAAGCCTGAGCCTGTCGCGGAACTCTTCGAGGTCGGCGTCGGTCATGCCCATCGCGTTCTCGACAATCCAGTACACCGTGGCGCAATCCTGGAGGTCGTTCGCGAACCCCGACTTCACCAGGTCGTAGGCGTCGATGTGCGCCCTCATGCCGACGAGCGTGCTCTGCTTGAGCCTGCTCGCCCACATGGGCACGATTGGCAGCGAGCCGTAGTTCTCCTCGCCGATTATCAGCTCCTCGTCATCAGCCTCCACGTATGCCGTCTCCGTTAGGTACGCCTGCACCAGCTCGGCCCCCGTTGGGCTCCCCTCGCGGTCGAGCGGCGCCAGCTCCCCGTCGACGGCGCGCCAGTTGCTGAACCCGTCCTCAGTGTAGAGCGTGGCGTTGAGCGGCCTCGTCGCGTCCATCTGCCAGAAGCGGATGCCCGCCCTCAGCTCGCCCGTGGTCTCGTCGTAGAGTGGGCAGAACTCCGTCAGGGCGAACATATGGACCATGTCGCGGTTCCAGAACATGAAGCTGACGCCGTGCTTGCAGGCGTGGTACGCGCCCTCGGCCACCTTGCGGTCGAAGTCCTCGCCCATCGCCTCCTTCACCTCGTCGACGGCCTGCTCCTCCTCGTCGGGCTGCACGAAGCTGATTCCGTTGCCGAGGCTGTACTGGACCCTCTGGGTGTTGAGTCGGTTGAAGAAGTTGGAGGCCAGCTTGTTGTTGGCCCTGGTCTCGTCCTCGCGCTTCGATGGCGTCGCCTTGCGGTTGCCGTCCTTGTCGGTCGTGACGTTGAGCGACTGCACCATGTTGGCGTACTCGCAGATGGTGACGTTCTCCTGGCGGTCGTAGGCGTCCGCGACGAGTGCCAGCTTGTATGCGTCGCTGCTCTTGTGCGCCGCTATCGCCGACTGTATGAACTCAGCGCGGCTCGACGCCTCCTCGAAGTCCTGGTAGGTGTACGTGGTGACCATGCGGCCCCTTCCCGTGTGCTTGGGTTATCGCGGGGAAGTGTGCATGGAACAGAGGCCGTCCCCGCTCTGGGAAGATTATCCGCCGCGCGTCACATGCCGAGGCAAGCGAACGAGCACTCGGGCATCACCTCGTCCATCCTGCCGCGCCCAGGCTCCAGCTCGTCGAGGAACACGCCCTTGATGCAGCTGTGGCCGATTTCGCGCTCCTGCCTGGCCCTTCTCTTGAACACCTCGGGGAAGTCGCGCCTGATGGCGTTCCAATAGCCCATGCCGCCCTTCACGCACCCGATGCAGTTGTTGTTCGGGTATCCCATGTCGTACATGACGGGGCGCTTGATTCCCAACTGCTGGCACAGGCCGTGAACGTCGGCCTTCGTCATGCCGCGCTCGATTAGCGGGAAGCGGTGCGAGAACTCCACCATGCCAGCCTCAAGCCGCTCGGCTCTCTTCCGCTCTCCCGCGTCGTAGCCCCAGACGTACGTTATCGGCTCCGTGAACTGCCGCTCCCATTCTTGCCGCACGCGCTTCTTCAGCTCAAGCGTGCAGGGCGCTCCCGCTGGCCCGTTGACGTAGCGCTTGCCCTCTATCACATTGTCGATACATCCGCCCCACTTCACGTCGCGGAGGATTTCGATGCGCTTGCCCAGCGCCTCCTCGCAGTCCTTGAGGAACCTCCACGAGTCGGGGTGCTGGTTCGCCACGTCGATGTACACGATTCTGTCGATTTCGTCGCGCAGGAGGTATGCCGCCACGAACGAACTGCACCCCGCGCTGAACCATGCGGTCATCATAAGCCCGCCGCCTAACTGGAAAGCGCCCGCCCGATAGGTTGCAGCTACCAGGCGGACGCCTCCGTGAATGTAACGCATTTTCATCGGCGCTGCAACCACCGACGTTTGTTCTATTATACCCCATTTTGCGAGGTCATGGCGCTAGAATCGTCACAGGCCGACGTACTGGCGCTCCTTGCCGTACGCGCCCTTGCGCACGTCGTTCATCGTGGCGTAGCGCACCGCGTCGATGGCGTGGTCGTTGCCGTCGGGGAACTCGTCGAGCCAGTTGCCGTCGCGGTCCTTCATGTACTCGCACAGGGAAAACTCCTCGAAGGCGTGCGGGCAACGGTCGGCGTCAATCCATATCTCCCGCAGCCCCGCCAGCCACGTGTAGCTCTGGTGGCGCAGGTTGCCCTTCTTGGCCCCCATCGCCTTCAGGCCCTCGTCGCGGTACACGCGGATGTCGGAGGGGTTGGCGTCGTCGCACAGGATAAGCTCGTCTGCTCGCTTGAGATGCGGCCTGATGAGCTTCGCCGTCTCCTGCGGCTTGGTCTTGTTGCGCCGCTCCTCGCCGTAGATTACCAGCCGCCCGTTGCCAGGTTGCCACTCGCAGCGCACGTACTGCCAGGGGTCTGGGAACCAGCCCCAGTCCACGCCGTTTCGCGGGTTGTCGAACTGGGCGATTTGCTCGTCGGTCAGCTTGACCCGCTTGATGTTCTCGAACACGCTTCCGCCCGTGCCCGTGACTTCCCCAAGGAACTCCCAGCGGTAGTGCTGCTCGTTTGCATCCCTCTCGTACTCGGCGTCCTCCACGAACTGCTCGCCCAGCCAGTCAGAGTGGCCCCCTTCCAGCACGTCGAGGTAGGTGCTGTGGTTGACTAGGCAGCTCGGGCGGCGCTCCATCTCCAGCGCCTTCTTGTTGACCCACGACCAGAGAACCCTCGGCGGGTTGTAGGTGTAGAACGTCCAGAATCTGTCGCCGCCGCGCCTGAACGAGCGGAGGGCGCTTGAAACCTTGTCCCACGTCTCTATCTGGTCGATTTCCTCGAACCACTGTATCGCGCAGTAGCCCTTGGTGAACTTGACGCCCTTCATCTTGAGCGGGTCGTCCATGCCCCTGAACGCTATGCGCTGTCCCGTCGGCTTGTACGTTATCTCCATCGGGCTCGTCGTCGTCTTGAACCACGCCTCAAGCCCGAGCATTGAGATTGCCCATAGCATTTGGGCGTAGACGCTATCCCTGAGCGTCCCCGCGTACCGTCTCACAATGACTGCGTTGGCGTCCTTGTCGCTGAGGATTAGGAGGATTATGCACAGGCTGACGAACGAGCTTTTTGTGCTGCCGCGCCCGCCCTTCAGCCAGAACTCGGTGTAGCGGTGGGTCATCACCGCATCGAACACGCCATCGAAGTGCGGCATGACTATGTTGGCGACATTGAAACTCATCGGCTGTAGATGAATGACGGGGCCTGCTCGACCTCTGGTAGTTCATCGTCCTTCGGCTCGGAGCGGTAGCCTGCCTTGTTCTTGAGCAGGAACATCAGCATGGAGGGGTTAGGCGGAAGCTTGCGCTTGCGCATCTGAGCCGTCTCAGTACCGTCCGCGTTCTTGACCTTCACCATGACCTCCTCTTCGGCAAGCCCCATCGCAACCTTGAACGCCATGTTCTCGACGCATCCGATTGACAGCTCCTGGCCCGTTTTTACCGCCTGCTGAATCTGCTCGAAGCGGTCGACCCACGTGTAGAACGTGCGCTCGCCGACTCCCATGTTCTTCGCCATCTCGGCGTATGTGCAGCCCTTGAGCGCCCAGTTGGTTATGCGTTCGAGGTTTGCAGGTTCCAGCCATTTCTGGTACTTGCCCTTCGCCATGCCTACCCCCGAACCGATTCCTCGTACTCGGTGGCGTCGAGCGAGTCGCTGACGACCTTCTCGGCCACTACGTCAGTAAACCCCATCGCCAGGATGTAGGCCAGCTCCATGTCGTACACGCACGGCTCGACGCCACTTGGTTTCGTTACGAAGTCGGATGATGTGTAGCAAGGCACGTCGCCGTCGAGGCGGAACGTGCGCTCGTCGTACTCGGCGTTCGGATGGTGAAGCGCCACATCGCCTATCCGCACGCGCTCTCCCACTGGCACGGTGCGGCTCCCTGCGTACCCGACGTTGAGCAGCGGGGTCGACCTGTCGAGGCCGTCGAGCGCGGCCATGACATTCACCGCGCCGATTCCCGTTACCATAACGGAAGCGACCCCATCGACAAGGCCGCGCTCCTTCTCCATTGCTATGACGGCGACGCGCTCCATTAGACGAGGCCCCACTCCGCGAACTTCTCAAAGCCTCCGACGTCCCGTATGTACCCGCGCGCTATCTCGACGATTTCGGCGTACGGCCTGCCGTCGATTTCCTCGTCGCCGATGGCGCAGCACAGCTCCATGGGCTTCCCTGTCTCCTGTGCCTTGAGCCATGCGTAGATGTTCACGCTCACGTCGGCCTTGCTGAGGTCCTTGCCGTGAAGCCCACCGCCCGTCACCGAGTCGGCCATATCGCTGCCGAGCTTGCGGTTAGTTGCCCCTGTGTCGACGTCTGGGCCTCCCGTCCAGTGTCCCAGCGGGTTCACCACGGCGTCTGGATAGACCTCGCGCAGCTTGCTCTCATTCGCGTTCGATTGGCAGATGATTACCTTGCCGCGCTCCTGGTCGATGATGTACTTGCCGTCGTGCGGGAACTCGGCGTAGATTTGATGCGCAAGGTAGCACAGCTGACGCTGCTCCTGAGTGACTGGCATCCCCTTGAAGATGCCGTTATCGCCGCAACGTACCGCGCCTTTTTGGTTTCCTCCGAGAATCGGGTCCTGCGGCACCTCGCGGTAGTCCAGCATCACATTGCCTGCGATACGGCAGACGATGCGGCCCACGTCGCCCTTGTCGAGCGGAACGCTGGTCTCGGCGATAATATGGCAGATGCCGTGCCCGAGGAGCACTTCTACGGCGATTTTAGGCGCGCTTTCCTTTCCGTAGGCCAAATCTACCAGTGCCCCAGCGATGCGGTCGCAGAGCTTGTCTGGATGGCTTGGATTGACTTTCTCGAACATCTCATGCTCCTAGTTGACGAAGATTTTCATGACCTCGGCACGTAGGGCATCGTTCGTCTTGAACTTACCGCCGAGCACGTTGGTGTTGGTCACCGCCTCGGGCTTCTTGATGCCCCTGGCCGTCATGCATGAATGCTTGCCTTCCACGAACACGGCTATGTCGTCGGTTCCCAAAATCTCGTTGAGCACATCCCAGACATCTTGCGTGATGCGCTCTTGGAGCTGAAGGCGCTTGGCGCACAGCTCAGCGATGCGGGCCATCTTGGAAAGCCCGATGACCTTTCCGTTCGGAATGTAAGCGATGCCCACCTTCATGTCGTACATCAGCGCGATGTGGTGCTCGCAGAACGAGAACACGGGGATGTCGCGCTCGACCACCATGCCGTCGCTGTCCGACTGGAAGCACTTGCCGTGCATCTCGGCGATTTCATGGTTGGTGTAGTTCATCCCAGCCAGCAGCTCGGCCATCATGCCCGCGAAGCGTCGCGGTGTCTCGACCAGCCCCTCGCGCGTCTTGTCGTCGCCCACGGCCTCTATAATCAGTTCTGCGGCCTGTTCGAGCTTTTCCTGGTCCATTTCTACACCCCTCGCGTCTCTGGGTCCCATATCAGCTTGTGGAGCTGCAACTGTACCCTCGCCGTCACATCGTCGGCTAGGATTCTCTTCACGATTTCCCTCGGCTCGATTTCCCCGAACACTGGCGACGCGAACGCCTGCGCCTCCGTCCCGATTGCCAGCACCCGCTCCATCTCGTCCATGTCGGCCTGGTCGCCCACCACGAACTTGATTACGTCGTCTGAGTCAAGCCATCGCAGGTTGTCCTCCAGCATGGCGTCGCTCTCGCCAGACGACGGGCATTTCCAGTCCATCGTGTAGAACGCGTTCTGCAGCTTGTCTGGCAGCGGCACCGAGCCGTTCGTCTCGATGTTGCACTCGCACTCTGGAAGCGCCTCGGCGATTGCCATGGCGTCCTGTAGGAGCGGTTCTCCGCCCGTGATGGTCACGTTAGCGGCTCCGAGGTCGCGGACTGACGAGACCACGGCCTCCAGGGGCGTCAGAGCGCCGCATTCGGGCGTTTGCGCGTACCCCGTGTCGCAGTAGGAGCATCGGAGGTTGCATCCAGCGAGCCTGACGAACACGCAAGGAGCGCCAGCGCGCTTGCCCTCGCCCTCGATGCTCTTGAATATCTCGACTACTCGGAAGTCCACTCGGCCACGTTCCCTTCCGACTCCTGCACCGTCACGCGGTAGCACGTCTCGCCCACCTGCTCGGCAATCCACCTTGCGATGTTCTCGGCGGTGGGATTGAAGTCCACGACCTCGTTGAGATAGGTGTGGTCGAGCTTGCCGTGCACCTTGTCCTTGAGGTGCTTGAAGTCGTAGACCATTCCGTTCTGGTCCAGCTCCTCCGACTGGCAGAACACGGTCACAATCCAATTATGGCCGTGGAGGTTCTGGCATTTGCTCTCGTAGTCCAGCTGGAGCCTGTGCGCCCCAGCGATTTCCATTCGCTTGCTGATTCGGTACATCGTTACCTCTTCTCGACGGTAAATAGGATTTCATCGGATTGCTCGGGATACGGCACCGACATGATTGCTGACAGGAACACCGTCGGAATATATTCCCTGAGTTGGTGGTAGAGCTTCTGGATTTCAGGGGATTGGGTCGCGTAGAATTCGTCCATCTGCCGACCCTTCATCACAAGACCGACCTCGCTGGTAATCTTGAAGCCGATTTGATGCAGGGTCTCCTTCAGCTCATCGTAGCCCCACTCGTAGATATGGGCGCGGTACTGCGTGTTGTAACCGTTCCCTGGTGTATTAGGGCATGAGAGGAACATCTTCGCGCCAGGTTTCATGACCTTATGGCATTCGACCAGCGATTGCCTGCCGTGGTCTGGATGCATATGCTCGATGGCGCTCGTGTAGATGGCGAAGTCGATGCTCTCGGATGGGACGACCTTGCTCATCTCCGCGACGTCGCAGAGCTTCCATTTCACATCGAACGGGTAATAGCCGACCAGTTCCTCCTTGGTCAGGCCACCCTTAACCGAACAGGATTTCGATGCACCGCGCATCGCCTCCTGGATGTTCTTCTTCTCGATGTCGACGCCCGTGTAGCTTGCTATCTCCTTGGCGTAATAGCGGAGCAGCGGCAGCATGAGCGAGCGCCCGCAGCATACATCGAGCACGTTATCGCCCTTGCCACACATTTTCGCCGCCTTGAAGTGCTGCATCAGGTTCATGAAGTCAAGGTTTGAAAAAAATCCGTCCCTGAACTGCATGTAGAAGTTTCGCATCTGGTAAGTTGTGCAGAGCAGGTCGTCGCGGTCCATACCGTCTTCAACCCTGTACACGACTTTTTTGGTCATAGCTTCTCCAATTCCCTTGATAACCGTATCCATTCCATGAAGTTATGCTCAGCGGCTCGCTTTGTGTTCAACCTTTTTCCAGGCGGCGGACTTTTTCGCTGCATAAAGAAGTTTCCCTTGTAAAGGTAGACAAACCCTCCCATGTTTCCGTATAGCCATGAGCTGCTGTCTACGCTGTCGAACCCTGTTCTCGGCAGATTTTTGATTTTTGTGTACCCAAGCCCATGAACTTTGCAATCAAGCCGATGCGCTGTTTTCGTGAACCAAGGAATGACTTTCTCTTGGTTGCTGAACTCCTTTGCAGCCAGCCCACCCAGCGCTACATATTCATATTCCTCGCAGGTCTCCTGCCAGTTTTTTCGCCCTCTGTTCATATGCCAGACTGGGATGCATTTCTTTTTTGTGCTGTCCTCAAGGTACTTCCTGTACTCAAGGACTTTTTTGAAGCCAACCAGCTTGTCAATGTCCAGCTCAAAAAACAACTGCACGTCGTTTTCAGCGATGTAGGAGATGTATTGGTCTAAATACTTTTCCCAGCTAATATCCGCGCCGCTGCCGTAGGCGAACGTAAAGGCCCCAGAATCGAGCATGAAGCTCTTGTACGGCTGCTCTGCTTCATTGTTTTTTTTAGTGGAGTAATAGAAGCTTTTTAACCTGTTCACTTGTTCTGCATTATTGCTAAACAGGTATGGAAACCCTTCTCCTGCTAGATAGAGCTTCATTACAACTCGAACTCATGGCCGCATTCGGGGCAGGTGATGGTGCGCCTCAGCGATACGGCTTCGACGGGCCTGCCCTGCTCATGGTTCTCGGGTGTGGGTTGATTAGATTTCTCCTCGGCCTTGTTGACCGCTTCGATGAAGAACTCATCTATCTCATCATCGGTCATGATGGTGTCCATCTTGAAACCAAAGTCGCTGAAATCGAACTCAGCACCAAGCTCCTCGAACTCCCTATCGAGGATGCTGAAATCAAAACCGCTGCTCAGGGTCGTTTGGTTCAGGGTATGGCTCAGGGCGCGCCTTTGCGAATCCGTGAGATGGTCAAGGAAAATTGTCGGCACCTTCTCGATGCCGAGCTTCTTAGCCGCCCTGACCCTTCCATGTCCAGCCACGATTTCGGCGTCCCCGTCCTCGTTATGCCATGCGAGCACGGGATTATCGAAACCGAAGGAATCTATGCTGTTCGCGATGTTCTCAATGTTTTCGTGGTCGTGTATTTTCGAGTTATTGACATACTCGTAAAGGTCGTCAATTCCTACTTCCTCCACCTTCAACTCTGGCATCGGCCTCACGCGCATCTCCTTCCCGCGTACCTCGTGTACGCATCCGTCAGCTCCCAGGCCGTCATGCGCCGCCTGGTCGCCCTCCAAACGAACTCGCCGCCCACGAACACCTCGCGCACTTGACAGTCCGCCAGCCGCACGTCCTGCCTCGGGTCGGCGACGTGGTGCTCGACCACGGCTGCGACAGCCTTCTTGCCGCCGCGCCACACGTCCTGCACGAACCGCTCCAACGCCAAACGCTGCCCCAGCGGCACCGCCTTGTCGCCGTGCTTGACCTCGAACAGCAGCCATGCGCGGTCCTTCCACTCAATGGCCGCGTCGAAGTCGGTCGGCCACAGCTTCGGCCCGAGGTCCATGCCCTCGAAGCTGATGAGCTGCCTCGCCCGCTCCCTGCTCTGTATCGGCTGGAACGTCACTCCTGCTCTGGCTCCTCAATCGGCACCTCGTAGGTGATGACCGCCCCGCAGTTGGAGCAGTGCAGCTCGTGGATTATCCCTTCGCCCTCCAGGCCGTAGTCCTCGAAGTCGAAGTCGGAACCCCATATCACGGCGCGTTCGCCGCAGTGGAAGCACTCGTACATCATGACCTCCCCGTCACATCCAGGTTGCAGCAGTCGTCTGGGTTGGCGTTGAAGTTGGCCTGGAACCACTCGAAATGGCTCGGCACGTCCTCGCAGACGGTCATCTGCGGGAAGTCGAAGCCCTCCAACAGCTCGCGCTTCCTGGCGAGCGGCAGATGCCTGTACCCGCCTGACTTGACCGTGTGCCCGCGCCAGCTCCTCCCCGTCCACTTCTCAATCCAGTGGTTGACGCGAAGGAACTCCACGAGGCACTTGTCGACCTCGACGGCGTTCAAACGCTCCAGGTCGATTAATTCGGGCACATACGGTGAGACTCTTAGGGAAACGTCGAACCCCGCCTCAGACAGCCTCTCAGCCGCCTCCATGCGCTTGCTCGGGGGCGTCGCCCTCTCCCCAAGGAAGTTCGGCTCGTCGCTGGTGCTGGTGACGCTGATTTGGATGTGCGCAAGCTCGGGGTCGAGCAGCCGCATGTACTGCTTGGAAGCCACGAGGTCGCTCTTGGTCACGATTAGGTAGCCGATGCGCCGCGCGTTCATCATGCGGATTGCCTGCGCTGTCGCGCCGTAGACCTCCTCCGCTGGCTGGAAGCAGTCGGTCATGCCGCCGAGCCGCAGAACGGTCCCTGGGCGCACCTTGCGCAGCTTGCGGCTTATGTAGTCGGTGCTTGCCACGCCTGGGCTGTCGGGATGCCATAGCCCCCTGAAGTCGAGCAGGGCCTTGGCATAGCAGTAGGCGCAGTCGTGGGCGCATCCGCAGCCGTAGGTGTCGAGGCGCGTCGTATAGTTGCACCGCTCGCCCTCGCCTCCGCCAGCCTCGGCGAAGAAGCTCTTGAAGTCGTTAGCCATGCCTCTCCCCCATAAGCACGCGGTACCTGCCGTCGACCCAGCCGACGACCCTGCCGCCGTTCGCGACCAGCGTCTCCAGCGCCTTCTCATCCCTATCAGAGCACAGGAGCACGGCGCGCCCGTCCCCGAGTGCGCCGTGCTCCCCAATCTGCAAGGTTTCCTTCATGGAAAACATTGTCCGACATGCGTCACGAAGAAGGGCGCTCCCGAAGGAACGCCCTGCTCATGATGTGTTTTTGCCTCCTCCTAGTACCCGTAGTGCACTACGACCAGCTCGCCGTCCCAGCACTCGGCTTCAGCGGCTCTAAGGAACGCAAGCAGCGGCTTGAGCCTGCGGTAGTCGCTCCGCTCGACTTCGGCCTCCAGCCACTCGGCAACCTTGCTCGCGTGCGCGTAGGCCAGCGCATTCCCGTAGCAGTCGGCCACAATCGGCTCGCCGTCGTCGCCGTACACGTCGAAGTCGGTCGGCTCGGTGAACAGGTCGCGGAAGCTCGGCACCATCTTGCTCATGTCGAACCGCGCTATCTCGCCCGCGTTGATGAACCGCACCTCCTCGCCGTCCCTGTTCTCCATCGTGAAGTCCCTGCGCTGCATCACGTAAAGCCTCGACTCGTATCCCATCGTTCTCTCCCTATCTCCTCGGCCCTGCAGGGGATTAGCCGCCCCCGCCTCGGCTTGGTTTCCCTTAGATGGTGAGCAACTTCACCGTGTCGAAGTTTTCGCCGCCGACCTTCAGCACCTCGATATATCCCCTGCTCTCCAGCGCCCTGAGTGTCACCGTGTTCCACTGGCCCTTCACGATGCCGTTTCGGGCGTCTTCGTGGGTTTTGCGTCTGTATCTGTCGCTCCGCTCGGCGCTCTCGCGGCCGAACCGCTCGACCTTGCGCTCGAACTCCTGCTCGTAGGTCATGAAGTCGTTGTCGCGTGCGTACCCGCACCACTCGCTGTCGACCGCCCATTCCTCGTAGCCCTTATTGCAGGCTTCCTGGTGCCTCAGCGTCATCTTGTCGAACGCTTCCTGCATCTTCTTGCTCAGCTTCGTCATTTTCGGTTCCTTCCGTCTTTCCCTTACATGTCATATTATACGCTACTGTTTACAGTTGCGCAATAGGTTATTTCGGGAAATTCGGAAAAACTTTCAGAGCTGCATCAGCTCCTCGGCGCACAGCCTGACTATCGCGTGGCGCTGGCGCGCGTTCGGCTCCCCCATGAAGCCGTGCGACCACAGGCACACGCAGCCCGTCTCCCGCATGAGCCACGTGAGGTAGTCGGCCCAGAACTCCCTCGGGCACTCTCCCTCGGGGTCGCGGCCCTCCTCGCGCATTATCGCCTTCAACTTCTCCTGGTGGCTCGGCACCGCGTACTCTATGCGCCCGTCAGGTCGCGCCACGGCCTCGAAGTAGTTGACGAACGTCTCCTTGTGCGTCCGAACGTCGAACGGGCCTCTCAGGACATCCTGGGCGTCCCTCATGGCCTGCTCCAGCCGTAGAACCCAGCGCCGTATATCCCGAACTCGTCAGGCAAGCACACGGCGTCCATAAACAGCTCAACAGACTCGCGCGTGCCGACGATAGTCACGCCGTCTGGGATAAACTGGTTCTTCAAGATGAGCTGTACGGGTTCTCCGTAGATTGCGGCCATGTCCCTCCCTGCGTTGAACGGCGTGATGTGGCGGTCCTCGTAGCTCATATGCCCTCCTTCAGCATCGACGCGTCGCGCTTCCACGCGAACTCACCGCAGTAGTCTCCGCGCACTTTGTCGAGCGTTGTCGGCCACCTATGGCACGCGAACCGCGTGCCCTTCTCGAACCAGCACGACGACGTTGGCCGCTTCTCGGTCGCGTAGTAGCAGTTCTCGCAGTTGCCCATCAGGCGCGGCTCGTTGAACCTACCGCTCATTCCGTCACTAGCTTCCTGCACACGGGGCAGCACGCGGGCGGCTCCAGGCCGTCCAGTTCGAGCGAGTGGCCGCAGGAAAGCTCAAACCACTTGCGCGGGCTGTCCGTCATGAGTCCGTCGGTCGCCGACGCGACGACGCGGCACTCCCCAGGGTGCGGCAGGTACACCCTGCTACCGACCTCCTCTCCGCCCATGTACTTAACGAACACCAGCCGCTCCCCGTTGTCGAGCGCCCTGTTGCCCTTCATGGCTTCTATGCGCTGGTAGCTGCACTCGCTAGTCATGTAGCCGTCGCTGCGCAGGTGCCATCCGTTCTCGCGGTTTCCGCTCATCTCGAATCTCCTCCCGTCTCGAAGTACCGACGCCAGCAATCGGCGTAACTGTCGTCGCATTCTGCATCGCAGTCCTTGGCCCTGAAGTCGAACATGTCCAGCGGGCAACTCCCGCTCATGTCGGCGGCGAACTCGCTGGCCCGCTCCAATGCGTCGGCCCTCACGTACCCTGTGCCGTCGCCGAACTCGACCGACCGCCATTTCGAGCCGTCTCCCGTCGACATCCTGTAGCACGGGTCTGGAAGCAGCCCGTCGTTGTAGTCTCCCATATCACACCTCGATTCCAGCCTGCTCCGCGAGGTCGAAAAGCAGCCATCCCTCGCACGGGTCCGGCCAATCTCGGTGGCTGCAATCGCGGCAATCGCCCAGGTTGCACTCGATACCCTCGAAGTACACGGCCAAGAGGTCGTGAATCAGCGCATCGCGCTCCTCGATTGCCCATTTCAGCCCGTCGACTTCAGCCTTCAGGTGTTCGGCCCTGGCAAACTCACCCTGTAGCGTGACCATTGCCTGCTCGTAGTCATCGCGGGCCTTGCGCTCCAGCTTCAGCACGTCGCGGCAGCGGGCCTTCCACTCGCCCTCGGTGCCGCCCTCTGGGACGTATCGGCGCTCCTCGCGGGTGCCGTCGTCGTTCCGCTTCTCCGCTATGAGCACGCGCGGCCACCGCTGCCAACACTGGCGCTGGACCGTTATCCTAGCCATCTTCCCCGCTCCTCTCCATCGGCTCCGCGTCAGTGAACGTCCACCGCATCCGCTTCATGGCCTTCATCTCGGCGCCTGTGTACGGGCAGAAAAGCGCCTCGGGGAAACGAGCGCAGCTCGTGAGGTCGCACCCCTCGCACCTGCCGTCGCTCTGGAGGTAGCAGAGAATCCAGCTGTACAGGCTCCTGCTCATCAGCCCATCGCCTCCCCTGCATCACTCCCAGCGCCGCCAATTCCCAGCGCCACGCGAACCATCTTCCAGAACATGCGCTCCGACTCGCCGTAACACCCGCCGTCGAGCTTCGAGCCCGCCAGCTTCTCCAGTTCCTCGCGCGTGTAGACGGTCGCATCCCAGCTCACCTCGTCCCAGTCGTAGCACGAGCAGTGCCCGCCGTCGAGCAGCATGTACTCGCCCCAGCTTCGCGGCTCGTCCTCGGCGTAGAGCAGGATTTGCCTGTCCTCGCTGAAGTAGGGCTCAGATTGCGCAGCGCAGATGATTCTCCAGGTCTTGATTGCCTTCGGCGCTTCGACGTTCCTCATGTCCAATCTCCGTTCATGCGCTTCTGGTACAGCTCCATCTCAGCACTTTAGTTCCGCTTCGGCTCGCCCCTCGGGCCGCGCTCCTTCCTCTGCGTCCAGCCAGGGCAGTCGCCGTCCTCAGTGGTCCAGTTGTACGTGCCGCGAGCGATGTTGTCGTCGTCTATGACAGCGCACGCCCCCTGTTCGCCCCAGTTGAACGGGTCGGGCATGAAGGCGTCGCAGTTGCCGCAGCAGTGGCCGTTCGCCGTGGTCATCGCATCTTCCTCCCCCGCTTGTCGAAGCGCCTCGGCTCGCCCTCCACGTGGCCCTCGCACTCGCGGTGCTGGTGGTGCGTGTTGAACGTCGGGCACCAGAAATACACCGTGCCGACCTCCCAATCGGGCGAACCCTCTGGCGGGAAGCCGTGGTAGGTTGCGCGGGCGCAATGCTCGCATAGGCTCATAGACCGTCCTCCTCCTCGATTACCCGTTTCCTCTTCCTGTTCTTCACTGCCAGCGCCGCGATGGTCCCCGACGACGCGAACATGCCTCCGAAGGTGCTGAGCATCAGCCTGCCGTCTGGATACTCGTACGCGGCGGCGTGCCCGCCGTCGGTCTGCCAATGGAGCGAGCGCAGCGTCCACCTCCGCTTCGACATCTCCTCGTACTCGATTCCGACCGCGTCCAGCATCTCGGCCAGCTCGTCAAGCTCGCTCATGCCCTCACCTCCACGTCGTATATCTCCTTCCCGCTGAGCCATCTCACGACCTTCGCGAAGCTGTCGGCGTCGAGGCGTAGCGGTTCTTCGTGGCCTTGCATGTACACCGTCCCGCTGTCTCCAGTGCGCCATGCCTGTGTGATGTAGTCGGGGTTGACGTGGACCTCGCACGGTTCGCTTCTGTGCGTTCCGTCTCCCATGATTACGTTGCATTTCGCAGTCAGCTTCATGCCCTCACCGCCTTGCACATGTAGCAGCACTCCTCGTCCCGCTTCGGGCACCTGGCGTCGAAACGGTGGAAGCCGATGCCGACGGGGGCGTTGGCGATTTCCTCGTCCGTGGCTGGCCGCAGGCGCTCAAGCGGCGTCGATGCAGCCGTGCACCCCTGGTGGTAGCACACGAACGCGCTGCGGTCGCCGCATTCGGTCACGCGCCCGATTTCCTGCTTGTAACCTGGGTCGTAGACGACCCATTCCCCGAAATCGTACCTCATCTCGCCTCGCCTCCCAGCGACTCGCAGAACGACTCGAGCGCCTTCAGCCTGCCGACGTCTATGCGCACCCAGTCGTAGCCACAGTTGTACGTGTCGCCGATGAAGTAGCTCCAACCCTTTCCGTCGGCGTACAGCGCGGACAGCGGGTGGTCGCTGCCATCGTCTTTGAACCCGACCGAGTACCCGTCGTCGCCGCGCTTGACGACGAACTTGCGCGACATGTCGAGCAGTTCCAGAGATTTCTCGATACTCATCCCTCCACGTCCTTCCGCTTCTTGTTCCACCACCTGTCGAACTTCTCCGCGCATTCAGGGCACATGTCGCCGCCGTTCTTGGTTGTGCTAATGCCCTTGGGGAAGAACTCGTATACAACCCTCGCCTTGCTGCTCGGCTCGTAAACAGCTCCGCAGCGGTCGCACTTCTTAGCGTCGCTCATCTCTACCTCCCGGCCTTCAACATCGCGTACAGCAGCTCGGCGGTCGACAGGCGCCTGTTCGCGTCGACGACCTGGCTGCGAATCTTGTAGAGCCTCCACTTCGATTTGTCGGGCGTCAACGTGACGGGCTGCTCCCAGTAGCCGTACACCTGCTCGCTCGTGACCTTGCCCGTGTAGTAGGGTATCGGCACGTACACAGACACGTCTGCGTAGCCAGCCCAGCTGTCGATGCCCTTGTACAGCTCCATCGGGCACACGATGCAGTTGCGTTCGGCTATGAGGTTCAGGCCGTAACCGCTCTCGAAGTCGGCCTTGCAGCTCTTGACCTCGAAGGCGGTGAACTTGCCGCCCTCGACCGACGCAGCCGTCGGCCCGTAGCGCTGCTCCCTCGGCTTGAAGCTCATGTAGTCGACCCTGCCGACGTTTCCTCCCTCCTTCATGTACTTGACCTCGCTTGCCCATTGCGTGCCGATGAGCACGTCGCGTTCCAGCAGCGCGGACAGCAACGCCGTCGTTTCGGTTCGGTTCATGATTGGCTCCCATCTGCCATAAGCTCGACGAGCAGGATGCTGTCGAACGGGACGAAGTTCGCGCCGACGTGGCGCACGTCTGGCGTCCTCGTGAACATCGTGACGTCGCCCTCGACGTAGTCGTAGCGCGTCACCAGCAGCTTGTCCTCCATGAACAGGTCGTAGCCGCCAGAATCGACGATGATGCTCATGGTCGCGCCGTCGCTGTCGCTCGCCTTGAGCCACACCCTCGCCTGCTCCAGCGGGTTACTGGCCTCCAGCTCGTCGAACACCGTCTTGATTTGCTTTCCGTTCATCCGATGCCCTTCCTATGCCGCCTCGAACACCGAACCGCCTCGGACCCCGACGCGCTTCAGCTCCTTGTAATGCGCGTCGACGGCCTCCAGCAGCTCGTGCTCGCCCATCGGCTCGTAGCCGTTCTCCTTGCAGAACTTCCTGTACTGGCTACCGACCGTCTTGCTGTGCAGGTTGACGAAGCTCAGGAACGTCTTGCCGTCCAGGAAGGCGTCGAGGCCGTCGTCGGCCTTCGGCTCCTCGGCCGCCTGCGCCCGCTTCGGCGTGGCCTTGGCAAGCTCGCCGACGGCCAATGCGACCATCTCGATTGACTCGCATGGGTCCAGCCGCATGAGGTTCGAGCCGATGCTGTACAGGGCGATTCCCCCGAGCATGAGGGTGCACGCCCTGTTCGTCGGGCTGTAGAGCGGGCACGATGGACCGCAGTTCCTACCCGAGAACGGGCATGTCTTCGGTTTCTTGGTCAGCTCCTCCACGACTTCCTCCTCGCACTCGGTTTTCCGTCCCTGCCATTTCTCCCAGCTCGCGATGATTTTCGGCTCGTCTGGGACGTTGCCCCTGAACCGCTTGGTGATGACCTTGCCATCGTCGAGCGTCGCCGTCCCGATGTACGTGTTCGAGCTTCCGTCGCGCTCCAGCTTGCCGTTGTCGTTCTCCGCGACCGTCCCGCCGCGCTTGTTGCTGTTCGTCATGGCAACCACCTCAGATATGGCAGTCGACGACGGTCAGCATGCAATCCTGGTATGGTTCGATGAACCGCTCCTCGAAGTGCATGCGCCATTCGTACGACTCGTCAGCGTCCTCGGAGCTGATGCCCCACCAGCCCATCTCGCCGACCTCGTGCCACACGCCGTCTGGCGTGACCACGGCTCGGAAGCTGAGGTGCGACCTGCTCTCGATGTAGCGTTCGCGGTCCAGGCCGTCGTACTCGAAGATTGCCGTCCTCTTCGGGTTCCCGTCCTCGTCGATGTTCTCGTCCCACCACTTCTCGGCCGCTTCCCTGTGCGCTTCTCGGTCGAACTCTATGTCGCTCACCTTGCCGTGCTGGAACCCGACCAGGTTCTCGGCATACCCCTTGAACCTGCCGCCCGTCTCGTCGTACCAGTCCCACTTGGCGTTCGGGTTCTGCCAGTAGCCGTACCTGCCAGTGATTTCGTCCAGTTCCAATCCGTGCCACTCGCTCAGGAACTCCTCGATTGTCGGGAACGCCTCCTTGCACGGTACGTCGACGACCTCGTAGCCGTCTGGGTACTCGTATCTGCGGCTCGGGAACTTCCCGTCCATGTGGATGACCTCGAACTGTTCGTCGTACTTGCTCGCCAGCGACCCGTCGGGGCACTTGACCATCGGCACGGTCCCGTTCTCGTACTCGTCGCCGTACTGCTCCACGCCGTCGTAGAACTCCATGAAGGCGTAGTCTGGCGTCCCGCAACAGTTCTCCATGTACGGCGAGAGCAGACCCTCCAGCGCCCTCTTTCCGTCGTTCAACACTGCAACTGCGAAATGGCTCATGATTCCTCCTCGTAGAACTCGCATGGCTGCGACCCGTACCCGCACGCCTTGCACTCCAACACCGTGCTGTCCGCGAAGTCGACCTCTCCGTCGCTCCCGAAGTAGTCCCATCCGTCTGGGGTGATGTCGCAACCCCAGAACGTCGCCACAACCAGGTCGGCGTGGAACGACTCCGTGTTGCCGCACTTGGGGCACCTGAAACCCGTCATTCTCCCATCTCCCTCAGCTCGTCCGCCTTGGCCTTGCCGAGAACGAACTCTATGGCGTACTCGATTGCCTCGTAGTACGGGTCGGTGTTGTCGTCGTAGTAGTCCCTGAGCCATTCGGCTGCATATGCCGCGACCTGTTCGGTGAGACCGTTGTCCTCAAGATACTCGGCCATTGCGCCCTCTATCCTTTCGGTCACGTCGCATTCCTCGCATGTGAGCACGACGAACTTGTAGGGAATCTTGTACTCCTCCATTGCTAATCCTCTCCGACGACCTTCTCGACCACGTCGACGTCAAGGCAGGGGTTGAGTCCGAACCCGCAGTCCCACTTGACGTTCAGGACGTTAATTGGCTTCGGGCAGACGCCCGTGACCGTCCCCGTCGCGCCTATGGGGGCATTCCGATACGGGTCGTCCATGCGCACCAACAGCACGCGGTCACCGACCTCGAAGTTCGTTGCGTCCATGTCTCCTCCTAGCACGCGGCCCAGCCGTAGAACGCCCACATGTGCATTCCGTCCCCGCACTCGCCACAGTCGATTGCCCTGCTCTCCCATTTCTCGCCCCAGTCGGCGACCTCGGCGAGCTTGATTGCAAGCTCCTTCGCGTCCTCGCTCCATTCGTCGGCGACAGTCGACCAGCCGCGCATGAGCTGCGTCGTGCTGATGGTCCCGTTGTACGGGTCGTGGCCGTGCTCCCACTCGGCTTGGCTGACGAGGACGTCGAATGCGTCCTGCGCGCTTTTCCCTTCGCCGAACTCGATGAAGTTGCATGCTCCCATAGTTACTCCGCCTTTCCGAACTCCGCGATGTACTCGGACGGCGTTCCGCTGAAAATCGGCTCGCCAGCCATGGCGTCCTCGTAATGGGTATCCCATCCGATGCGGTAGACCGCGATGTTCACTGGAAACTCGGTCGCCCCATGTTTGCCGCCGTAGCAGTCGTAGCGGCCCTCGACAACGTACAGGTACTCAATGTCGCCGTGCTCGGTTCCCATCGGCTCAACCTCCAGGTCGCAATTACTCGCGAACAGGTACTTGAAGCAGTGCTGCACCCAGTTCCTGTTGTTGAGCGTACCACCCCTCATCCAATCGAACTTGTCGTCGGGGTCGGGTATGTCGTTCCGCTCCGCCGCCAGGAAGGCCATCGCCATGTCCAAGCCGTGTCCTTCTGGGTAGCCGTCGCAATGGCGGTAGAACCTAAACAGCTCGTCGTAGGTGTGGTCGGTCTCGCTCGTATACGTGCGCTGCCGTACGATTGTCGCGCTCCTCGTGCTCATGTATCTCTCCTTGTCTCCTCGGTTTATCGGTCTGCCCAGTACGTCCAGTAGCGGCACTTGCTCAGCCCGTACCGCTTAAGGTATGCCTTAAGACGCTTCTCGAACTTGCCTTGCTCCTCCTCCATCATCTGCCGCAGCCCCGCCTTCTCCTCCTCGGTGAGCGCCATCGGGTTCCCGTATGCCTCGGAGGCGTCGGTCGTCCACTCGATGCACGCGATTCGGCAGTCGTCGTCCTGCCCGCAGTAGCGGTGCGGCCTGAGAATCGGGTACGCCTTGCGCCAGAACCGCTCCGTGTCGCCGTCGAGCATCCCGATGACCCTGAACGCGTCGGTGCCCTCCATGTTGCGCCGCAGGAAGAACTGCTCTGACTTGCTGGCCGCGTCGCACGTCTCCATGACCTCGTCGTAGTCGTAGCCGTGCTCGCCGAAGCAGAACCGCGTCTCGATTCTCGGCTTGTCGAAGTCGACCAGGTAGCCGCGCAGGTTCATGACGCATGACGCCTGCTTCACGCAGTAGTCGACCATCTTCACGTCCCCATGCCATACCTTCTCGTACTCGGCCCTCAGCTCGGCCTTCTGCTCCTCGGTGATTCTCATGTGGTATACTCCCTCCATGCCATGCCTCTCCGCATGGCTCCTCGGTGGCCCTGGGCTTCTCCCCCAGGGCCTTTTACTTGCTAGGCCATCACCGACTTCGGCACCCAGAACTCACCTCCCGACGGCCCTTTGATTAGCTCGGTGTTACCCCATTCCACCAGCACGGCCTTCTCCGTCTCGCGCTTGACCGCCGCGCTACCCGCCTGGATTGCGAGGATTGCCGCCGCCGTGGCGATGCTGCCGCGCCCGTACCGCTTCTCGATTACCCATGCGGGGATGCTGTTCAGGTTCTTCATCGTCGGCTCCTTCCTGGGGCGGCTCCAGCCGCCCCAGGCCTCCATCCAGCTACTCGACGTACTCGATTCCGTTCGCGTCGCAGATGCACGCGCGGTGGGCCTTGTACCATTCGCTCACGGTGTTGAGGAACTGCCACTCGTCCCACGGCAGTTGCACCATGCCAGCGAGGCATCCGCCCGTGATTTCGTTGATGCGCTCGATGCGAGCTTGGAGCCTATCGGCTGCGGCGTAGTCGCCTGCGTCGTTCGCGTCGTACCAGCGGAGCCTCATCAGCGTAACGGCGCTGTCGATGTTGTGCCCGTTGCGCTCCATGTTGAAGTTGTACCTCTTAGCCATCTCCATCTCCCGTCTGCTCGGTTTCCCTTACATGGTTTATTATATACTATCGTTTATCGTTGCGCAATAGAAAACTTGAAAATATTTCCCAGACGCCCTTGGCATCCGTGAAGGGCCGCGACGGTCCCCTTGTATCGTCTTCCCGCGACGTTCGCGGCTCCCGG
>OCVV011360082.1_pt1 | contig 68033 bp, 66 predicted proteins | sample 1539721 | NCBI WGS metagenome assembly OCVV01 (sample SAMN02144230, study PRJEB22623) | gut metagenome | biome: sheep rumen | host: Ovis aries | place: New Zealand
CCCACGCTTTCCCCTACGGATTTGCCTCTCGCCCTTTCAGGGCTCCCGGGCGGCAAATCCGCAAGGAACGCATTTTTGCTCCCGCAGAAGTGAAGTTGTCTTCACTTCCTAAGGCATATTCTGCTCCGCAAAAATGCTCCTCGCGGCGTACATTGTCCAGGGCCTGCCGGCCCGTTGCTCAGTGAAAACTGTCCACCGGACAGTTTTCCAGGCCTTCGCAACCCGCTGCGGATTACAATCAGGGGGAGGAATCCCCCTGATCACCCCCTATTGTCAAATTGCAAACTCTTTTCGATCTCAGGGGACTGAATAGTTACTCAATAGTTACTCTGATTTAAAGAAATAGCCAATATTAAAAGTCCCGCCGCTTTGCTCGCGGCGGGACTTTGCTGTTGGTCTACCAATGTGGTTTCGTCTTCGGCGCTTTACTCCGCCAGGGCGGACTGGGCGGCGTTCACGCCGGCGATGATGCCGGAGTCCGTGCACAGCAGCTGCGCGCAGCCAGAAACGTATACCTGGTTAAAGTATTTGCCGTTGATGATTTCCCCGGCGGCGTACAGTCCGGCGATGGAGCTGCCGTCCTTCTGGACGACGCAGTTCGCGCCGTCGGTCTTGAGGCCGCCGATGGTGCCCATGGTGACCGTTTTGACGCTGACCGCGTAATACGGGCCCTCGCCGATCGGCACCAGGGTGGTCTGTCCCATGTCCTCGTCGACGCCGCTCTGGCAGAAGCCGTTGTAGCGTTCGACGCCGGCGGTGAAGGTCTCGGGGTTCATGCCGGTCAGCTTGGCGAGCTCTTCCAGGGTGTCGGCCTTGAAGATTTCCTTGCCGTCCACCCGCTGATTCTCTTCGATGAACTGGATGCCGGCGGGGAACCCGGCGGCGGTGAAGATGGAGTAGATCTTCCCGGTGCGGGCCATCGCGTCAGAGAAGGCGATGGAGCGCGGGCCGTACAGGGCGTTGGTGTTGAACACGCGGGCGCCCTCGCCGTCCACCACATAGTAGTTGGCGTAGTTGATCAGGCCGTTCAGGGTGTCGGGGAAGTAGGAGTTGTGGCCGCCGGCGTCCACGCCGATTGCCAGGTCCATCCACCAGCCGTCTTCATAGACGTCGGCCCCAAGCTTTTCCGCCATCAGGATGCCGTCGCCCGTATCGTACATGGTGGAAGCGGTATAAGGCAGGACCCAGTCCTGGGGAAAGGTGGGGCAGAAGCGGGCCATCAGCTCGCGGGAAGCGGCCCATCCGCCCGTCGCCAGTACGACGGACTTGGCGTGAACGGTCAGGGTGGAGCCGTCCCTGCGCTTGCACACAACGCCGGCCACCTGGCCGTTTTCATCGGTCAGGATCTCGGTGGCTTCGGTGTCGTAGTAAACGGAGAAGCCTTCTTTTTCATTCAGCCATTTCATCCCGGCCACGATGTGGTCCGCGCCGGCGGCTTCCCCGTCGAAGGCGCTGGTCCTGCTGGCGGGATAGTGCCACACCGTAAAGGGAGAACCAAAGCCGTCCGGGCCGGTGATCGGGTCGCCGTGAGAGTCCAGGAATTCAAGGTCGGAGGCGGAGCGGGCGATCATTTCCTTCATGGCCTGCCGGTCCGTTTCGTCCTTCTTGACGGACATGTCCTCCTGGGAATTGTAGCTGGCAAAGTAGCCGTCCACGTCCAGGGTGAACCCGGCTTCCTGCTGCCAGATGCTGTTGACGGCGGTGATGAAGCCGCCGGAATACTTGGAGGAGCCGCCGGCCGCGCTGGCCTTTTCCACCGCGACGACCTTCGCTCCCTGGTCCAGGGCGCTCATGGACGCGGTAACGCCGGCCAGGCCCATACCGACCACGACGACGTCCGTTTCCACTTCTTCATCCTTCGGCGCGGGGCGCTCGCGCTTGGCCTTGAGGACGTTCAGATCCCCGCCGGCCTGGACGCAGGCGTCTTCGATCGCGTTCAGTACCCCGCGGCTGGTGAAGGTGGCGGAGGTCACCGTATCCACGTTCAGAGACTGATACGCAAGGACATCCGCCGGGATCTTTTCCAGGGCGGCGTCCGCTACGTTGCGGGTTTCCCCGTGCTCGGTCACGGTGATGTCGGTAATGGCGTCCTCGCTGAAGGTGACGTCCACCTTGATGGCGGAGCGGACGCCCCGGCCTTCGCCGCTGTAGGTGCCGGGCACAAAGGAGAGGGCGGAGGCGCTCTTTTCAGCGGCGGCGTTCCGTCCGGCCGTCCGGCCCATCACGTAGCAGTTCAGCACCGCGGAGCCGGACATGTAGGCGGTGTCGTACAGCGCGCCGTTGGAAATGGCGCCGGCCGCGTACAGGCCTTCGATGGCGCTGCCGTCCGCCCGGAGCACTTTGGCTTCCGTATCGGTCACGATGCCGCCCATGGAGTCCATGTTGGTCGGCACCATGCGCACGGCGTAGAAGGGGCCGGTGGTAATGGGCGTTTCGTAGGCGATTCTGGCCCCGAAGGCGTCCGTGCCGTTCTTGATGCCGCTGTTCCAGACCTGCACCCAGCCGATAAAGGTGTCGGGCTCAAAGCCGGCCTTGTCCGCCAGTTCCTTCAGGGTTTCGCCTTTGATCAGGTATTTGCTTTCCTCGTTGGCCTGGAGAATCGCGGTCTTGGCCTCGTCGGAGGAGTCGTAGATGCTGTAATAGGGGGCCGCGCTGCGCATGATCATCTTGGAGTAGGCGTTGGGGTGGGCGTTTTCATTCATGAAGCGCTCGCCGTTGCGGTCCACCATCATGGCGATGGTCCACGGGCCGCCCAGACCGCCCAGGGTATTGCCGTCGTCCGCCGGGGTGGAATAGCTCATGCCCATCAGCCACTGATTCTTATACAGGGCCGCGCCGATCTTTTCCGCCATCAGCAGGCCGTCGCCGGTGGAGCCCACGGAGGCGACGTGTACGGTGTTCACGTTTTCAGGGGTCAGCCGGGCGATCAGCTCTTCGTTATAGGAATAACCGCCGGTGGCCAGCACCACGGCCTTGGCCTGGATGGCGTAGGTCTGGCCTTCATTTTCCACCACCGCGCCGACCACCCGGCCGTTTTCGACCAGGAGCTCGGTCGCCCTGGTGTTCAGGAGAATCTCGGCACCGCGTTCCTTGGCGACCTCCGTCATTTTCGCGGGCTGGCCGCTGGGCAGGTTGCTGGGGTAGTGGAAGCGGTCCGCCCCTTCGATCATGCCGAAGCTGGTCGGTGCGCCGAACTCATAGCCCAGGCCGACCAGCCAGTCGATGGTTTCCGCACCCTGGGAGGCCAGCCAGGTGATGCGCTCCTTGTCGGGGGAGCCGTTGTCCGGCCGGTCCGTGACGCGCTGGTAGAGCAGCCACTGGTTGACGTAGGCGGCGACGCTGTCGTCGATTCCGGCTTCCAGCTGATATTTGGAGCCGGGCGCGGCGATGCCGCCGCCGGACAGGGCGGAGGTGCCGCCGGTGGAGGCCATCTTTTCCACCAGAATGACGTTTGCGCCGCAGTCCCTTGCTTCGACCGCGGCCGCCAGTCCGGCCAGACCGCCGCCGATGATCAGGACGTCGGTCTTCCGGTCCTCATGGGCGGCGGTTTCTTTTTCAATCGGGGACTTCAGGGCTTCGATGTCCGCGCCGGCCTGGGCCAGGGCGGCTTCGGCGGCCTGAAGGATGGCGTTCGAGGTGTTGGTCGCGCCGGTCACGGCGTCCACCGCGAGGGACTGATTTTCCACGATGGCCTGGGGGATCGTCTCCAGGGCCGGATCCGCCACGCCGGGCGTTTCGCTGTGTTCCGTCACGGTGACGGACAGGATCCTGTCTCCGCTGACCTCCACCGTGACCGTGACGTCTCCGTTATTTCCTTTGGCCGCTGCGGTATACTGGCCTTCCGTATAGCCGGACGCAAAAGCGCCGGACATCACGCTGAACGCCAGCACCAGGGACAATATGACGCAGATTCCTCTTTTCATATTCGGGAACCCCCTTTCATGGAAGATCATAGCATATGGAGCCCATAATATCAATGTTTTACAGGACTTTTTGCAGGAAACTGATGAGGCGCGGGTTCTGCGGGCGGTCGAACAGCTCGTGCGAGGGCTTGTCCTCGGCGATGACACCGCCGTCCAGGAAGATAGTGCGGGAGCTGACCTCCCGGGCAAAGCGCATTTCGTGGGTGACTACGATCATGGTCATGCCGGTCTGGGCCAGGTTTTTCATGACCTCCAGCACCTCCCCGATCATCTCCGGGTCCAGGGCGCTGGTCGGCTCGTCGAACAGCATGACCTCCGGGTCCATCATCAGGGCGCGGACGATGGCGATGCGCTGCTTCTGCCCGCCGGAAAGCTGGGAGGGGTAGGATTCCAGCTTGTCTTCGAGCCCGACCCGGCGGATCAGGCCCAGGGCCTTTTCCTTGGCCTGCTCGGGGTCCATGTGGAGGATCTTGACCGGGGCAGCGATCATGTTTTTGAGCACGTTCATGTTGTTGAACAGGTTAAACTGCTGGAACACCATGCCCATTTTCTGCCGGTGCAGGTTGATGTCGGTCTTCTTATCGCAGATGTCCACCCCGTCAAAGAGGATGTGGCCGGAGGAGGGCTGCTCCAGCAGGTTCAGGCAGCGCAGGAAGGTGGACTTGCCGCCGCCGGAGGGGCCGATGACGCTGACGACCTCATGGGCGGCAAAGGAGGTGGAAATGTCGTTTAAGACCGTCAGTTTTCCGAAGGTCTTGGTCAGATGCTCGACGCGGAGCAGCTCATTTCCGCTCATGGGCCATCCTCCTTTCCGCGAAGGAAATCAGCTTGCTGAAGAAAAAGGTGGTGATAAAGTACAGGATCGCGGCGACGAAGAGACATTCCAGCGTATTGTACGTCTTGGCCTTGACGCCGTTGGTGCGGTACATGAGGTCGGCGATGCCGATGACGGACACCACCGAGCTTTCCTTGATCACGGTGACGAACTCATTGCCCAGGGCGGGGAGAATGTTCCGGATGGCCTGGGGCAGCACGACGATGCGCATAGCCTCGCCCTTGCGGAACCCCAGGGACCGGGCCGCCTCCATCTGCCCTGGGTCGACGGCCTGAATGCCGGACCGGATCACCTCCGCCACATAGGCGCAGGAATTCAGACTCATGGCGACGATGCCGGCCATGAACCTGGGAAAATCCGGGATGAACGAGATCTCCGGGAAGGAGACGCCGATCATCGGAAGGCCGTAAAAGATGAACATCAGCTGTACCATCAGCGGGGTGCCGCGGAAGAATTCGATGTAGGCCGTCGCTAGCCAGCGAAGCGGCGTCACCTTGCTCATGCGCATCAGCGCCATCAAAGCGCCCAGGAAGGTGCCGGCCACAACGGCCACGACGGCGATGATCAGGGTATTTCTCAGGCCTTCGGTAAAGAAATGGCCGTATCTGGTGATCAGCTTCCAGACAGTTTCAAAAAACATGGATCAGTCTCCCCGTTTGTTATAAAAAAAGGAACCTCACGCCGGACTGGCCGGCGCGAGGATGAGTGCTTTTCCCGGATTATTCTTCCGTGCCGGTCGCGGCCACCGCGGCGTCATAGGCGGCCTGATAGGAACCGTCGCTGACGACCCGGTCGATGACCTCGTTGACGGCGTCCAGCAGATCTTCCTGATTCTTGGCGAGGACGGCCGCTTTGCCGAAGGAGGCCTCTTCCTTGGTGAAGGTGAAGTTGGCGGCTTCCAGCTGGCCGTTGCTGGAGGCAACCATGCTCTCGCCGACAGCCTGGTCGACCACGAAGCCGACGATGTTGCCGTTGATGGTTTCCAGCGCGAGTTCCGGATAGGTGGGCAGCTCGAACAGCTCGGAATCCGGCAGGGCGGAGCTGACCAGCTGAGACTGGATGGTGCCCAGCTGAGCGCCGACGCGCAGGCCCGCCATAGCTTCCTTGGTGGCGTATTTATCAGCGTTGCCGGCCTTGACGATCAAAAGCTGGTTGCTCAGCTCATACTGGTTGCTGAAATCGATGACTTCGGCGCGCTCCGGGGTCACGGTGAAGGCGGCGATGCCGATATCGATCTGGCCGGAACGGACGGCGGGAATGATGCCGTCGAAGGACATGTCCTGAATCTCCAGTTCAACCCCCAGGGCCGCGGCGATCTGCTGGGCCAGCCAGATATCGCAGCCGGCGAACTGGGCGTTGTCGTCCAGGTATTCATAGGGCGGATAGGTGGCTTCCGTGCCCATGACGATCTTGCCCTTGGCTTTGATGGCGTCCAGAGCGGAATCGGCAAAAGCGCAGGAGACGAGGGAGAAAGCCAGCACGGCGGCCAGCGTCAGAGCGAACAGCTTTTTCATGCAACAATTCCTCCGTATTTCATATTTCCAGGACGGGATTTCCGGCCTTGTGTATGATTATACACTTTTTTTGCAAAAAGTAAAGCGGTGCCAGCAAAAAGAACGGTACGCGGCTCAGGAAAAACGCATGGAGGCAAGGCGGCAAAGGGCCTCCCTGATCTCCGGGCCGGGCACCGTGCAGGCCAGGCGGATGTGACCCTGCCCGGCCTGACCGAACTCGGACCCCGGCAGGACCAGCACGTGGGCCTGCTCCAGGGCCAGGCGGCAGAATTCCTGATCAGAAACCCCGCTTTGCGACACGTCCGGGAAAAGATAGAAGGTTCCCTGCACCGGGGCCAGGCGCATGTAGGGGATTGAGCGGATCTGCTCGGCCGCGTCCATCACCCGCTGCTGGTAGGTATGAATATACAGCCGGTCCATTTCGCCGCGGATTTCCAGGGCCTTGAGCGCCGCCCGCTGGGACACGGAGGGGGCGGAATAGATCATCCCGCTGTTGACGGCCTGCACCGCCGCCCGGATGGGTTCCGGGGCGATCAGGACCCCCACCCGCCAGCCGGTCATCATGAAATTCTTGGAAAAGCTGTTGAGGGTGACCGTTCTTTCCTTCATGCCGGGCAGGGTGGAAAAGGGGATAAAGGAGCCGCTGAACAGGTATTTGGTGTAAATTTCGTCGGCCAGCACCAGCAGGTCATGCATCATTGCGACGTCCGCCAGGGCCTGGAGGGATTCCCTGGTGTACACCGCCCCGGTCGGGTTGGAAGGGTTGTCCAGAATGACGGCCTTGGTCCTGCCGGTAACGGCGGCTTCCAGGGCGTCCTGATGGATGGCCCAGCCGTCCTCGGCCGTCGTCGGCACCTCCACGCACACGCCGCCCGCCAGTTCGATCTGCGAGCGGTAGACGGAAAAGTACGGGCCAAAGACGATCACCTCGTCGCCCGGGTCGATCAGGGCGAGCATCAGCAGGCCCATCCCCAGGCAGCTGGAGGCGGTGACCAGTACATTTTTCTGGTCCAGCTCCTGGCCGTAGTCTTCCCGCCAGGCGTTCATGACGGCGGCGATCAGCTCCGGGTCCCCCTGGGGATCCCCGTAATGGGTGTAGCCGTTTTTTGCGTCCTGAAAGGCGGAGGCGATGATGCGCGAATCGGTGGTAAAGTCCGTATCGCCGATGCTCAGGTTGATCAGGTCCGGGTATTTGCGCTGGAGCTCCGCGACGCTGAAATTCATGGGGACGGATTCATTGATCCGCCGGGAGAGATGCTTCATGGGGCCTCCTTTAAGCTTCCTGCGGGATGGGCATCACGGTGTTTCCGTTGGGGATGACGTAGATGGATTTGCCTTTCAGGTCCGCTGCCTGAAGCAGGGCTTCCATGTCCTGATAGGACTCCATCCCGATGGGGCGCAGGGTTTCCGCCGGGATGGTGGAAAGCAGCAGGATCCGGTAGCGCCTGGCCTGCTCGCAGCTCAGCAGGAAGATGTAGCCGGGAATCGTAAAGCGGCTGCGCAGTCGCTCTTCAAACGTCCCGTCCAGGAGGTTCTGGTTCCAGCCGAAAAACTCCTCCGGTCCGCCGCCGTCCCGCGCTTCCATGAGCAGGATCAGGGTGCCGCCTTTTTTTAAGCAGAACTCCACGTTGTCGATGCACTTGGTGCCCTGGTAGAGGCTCATGTCTTTGGGGAAGCCGCCGCAGCTGGCAAAGACCACGTCCGCCTTCTGCGGAACGGAGATTTTGTAATAGCTGTCGATCAGCCGGCAGCCCTCTTCCCAGGATTTGAGGTAATGCCCCGCGGTGATGGCGGCCAGCTTCATGTCCGCGTTCATGACCAGGTTGATCATGAACAGATGGGGGAGAAGGCCCGCGGCCTCGCACATGTCCTCGTTGAGGGGGTTGCCCTTGGTGACGCAGTTGCCGATCCGGGAGCTGGACCTGAATTCCTTTTCGTCCAGGGAAAACAGGTGGTTGTAGCGGATGGTGGACAGGGCGCTGACTCCGGGCAGGATGCTCTTGCGGCCGCCGCCGTAGCCGGCCATCACGTGGTGGGAACAGGCCCCAAGGCAGATCACGCGGTCCGCCGAAGCAACCTCGTGGTTGATCAGCACCCGGTTGCCGTGGGCCGTCACGCCGATTTCGGTCAGGTCCTCCGCCCGGCAGTCGTGGAACAGGGAGCGGACGCGGCCAAACAGTTCCGGCGTGATCAGCTTTTTCATCTCTTCTTCAGTGCCGTGCTCGTGGGTGCCGGTGGCGACGACGATCACGATGTCCCGGTCCGGCACGCCGCAGCGCTCGTTGAGATAGCGGATGAGGTGGGGGAGCACCAGGTCCTGCCGCATCCAGAAACGGGTGATGTCGCTGATGACGACGGCGACCCGGTGGCCCTTTTGGGCAAAGCTGGTTAAGGGCTCCGCGTCCAGCGGGCGGTCCAGGGAATCAAAGAGCGCTTTCCCGATATCGTGAAGCGGGGGGACGGATTTCCCGGTCAGCACCCCCAGCACCTGCTCTTCCGGCAGGGCCGCGCGGACCGTTTTTTCGCCGTAGGCGAATGTATATTCCTTCATCATGGCTGAAAGGGACGCTCCTTTTTTAGTCTCATTTTTTCTCTGAACGCCAGAGCTCCCGGCGGACCTGCTCCAGGGAAAGGCCGTGCCGGGAGGCCAGGGCCGCGAGGTCTTCATATTCGGGTTTTTCCCGGTCGGTTCCCATGCCGCGGGCATGTTTGACGCGGACGTCGCCCAAGGAGGTAGGAACGGTTTCCACGCCGCGGCTGAGCACATAACGGCTCAGGTCCTGGCGGCGGATGCCCAGGGTGGTGGTGTGCTTCATCATAATTTCCGCCAGGCGGTCGGCGTCCTCGGGCAGGCAGACCACGCTGAGCAGCACGCCGGGGCGGGATTTCTTCATGCCGATGGCCTGGGTGTAGACGTCCCTCGCCCCGGCCTCAAACAGCCGCTCCATGGCAAAGGAGATGTCTTCGCCGGTCATGTCGTCCAGATTGCACTCGAGCTTGGTGATTGCTTCGCGCTCTCCCTCGCTTTCGCCCAGGAAGGCGCGGACGCAGTTGGCCCGCTCAAAATCCTTTTTCCCCATGCCGTAGCCGATGGCCTGGGTCTTCATGACGGGCCGGTCCCCAAAGCGCGTGGCGAAGTGCTTGAGCAGGGCCGCCCCGGTGGGCGTGCACAGCTCGCCCTGCACCTGGCCGCCGTAGGTGGGCACGTCGCGGAGGATCAGCGCCGTCGCCGGGGCGGGCACCGGCAAAATGCCGTGCATGCAGCGCACGTACCCGCTGCCCACGTGGACGGGGGAAACGACGACCTGGTCCGGGGAGAGCTTTTCCATCAGCAGGCAGACGGCCACGACGTCCGCCACAGCGTCCATCGTGCCGACCTCGTGAAAGTGAATCTCGCTGACGGGACGGCCATGGGCGGAACTCTCCGCCTCTGCGATCAGGGCGTATACGGCCTTGGCGTCCGCCTTCACCCGATCGGACACAGGAAGATGGCCGATGATCCCTTCGATGTCCTGAAGGGACGCGTGATGGTGATGATGATGCTCATGGCCGTCCTCGTGGCCGTGTTCGTGTTCATGTTCATGTTCATGTTCATGCTCATGGTGGTGGTCATGCTCATGCGGATGGTCGTGATGATGCTCATGCACGTCTTCGGATTCTTCCTCTTCGCCGTCCACGGTCACCTTCATATGGGTGCCGGTGATGCCGCACTTGACGGCCGCCTCGGCGCATACGCGGACGCCGGGCAGGCCCAGGGCGTTCATCTGGTCCACGAAGGCCTGTTTATCTTCCGTCAGCTCCAGCAGGGCGGCGGTCAGCATGTCGCCGGCGGCGCCCATGCCGCATTCCAGGTAAAGGGTTTTCATTGGCTGTTTCCTCCATGGCGGTTGAGGGAAAGCCCCGCCCTCTCCATGGCGATGACCAGGACGGGAATCAGGACGAGATGCAGAATGATGCCGGGAACGGCGTTGGTCAGGGCCCCGGCGATAAACAGGGCCCAGGTAAAGCTGGTGCCCGAGAGCCCCGCCAGCACCAGCCGGACCGCCCCCCAGACCACGCGCCCGGCGATCATGGCGATGATCAAAGCTAAGTATACGGCCCAGGGCTTCCTGGGAAGCAGGCGGTAGAGCAGGCCGGACATGACCCCGTACACCGCCAGCTCAAAGGCCATGGCGACGGCGGCGGGGAAGAGGACCGGCATCCCGAAGAGCACCGAGCGGAGCAGCGGGGCGATGAAGCCTACCGCCAGTCCCCAGGGCCAGCCGCACATAAAGCCGCACAATAAGACCGGAATGTGCATGGGGCTGAGCATGGCGCCGATCTGCGGGATCTGGCCGGTGAGAAAGGGCAGCACCATGGCGATGGCCAGGTACAGGGCCGCGTAAATCAGCTTTCGGATTCTGAGGGAGTTCATTGGTCCGTCCCTCCCGAAACCAGCTGGCGGATATGGCGCATCGCGTCTTCCAGAATGGCGGCGGAGCCCGCGCTGACCCCGGCGATATAGGTGCTGCACAGGTTCATGGGGATCAGCACCCGGTAGGCCGGGCTCGAAGCGACCGCGTTGGCCATGGCCGGGGAAATCTCGCCCAGCATGGCGTCGGCGGTGGCGATGCCGAAGGGGCCCACGATGATCTGCGCGGTCCGGCAGGCGACGATGACGGCGTTTTCGCCGGTCGCCAGGTGGTCGGCGCAGCCGCTGTTCAGCATGTTCTGCGTGGCAATGCTGTTGGTGCCCACGGCGGTAATCTCCGCCTCCGGGCAGGCCTTGTGGATGCTCTCTAAGAGCTTTCGGCCCAGCTTTCCGCCCTGTCCGTCGATGACCAGGATGTTCATCCAATGCCTCCCTGTGGTTGATAATAGAAAATCCCTGTGGGGATGATGCCTTGTCCCTCCTGCCCCAGCATGTCCAAAGCGTGCTTCAGGTCCACGTCGGAAAACAGGTCCGGGTAGGCGGTCTTGGCGATGATCAGCGCGGCGGCTGTCTGCAGATGGGGCGACTGGAGCAGTTCCTCAGAGATCAGGAGCACCCGGCCGCTTCGGACCGCGTCGATGGCTGACCAGCCCGGCCGGGCGAGAAGCTCTGCGCATACGCCCCGCGCCGCCGAAGCAGAAACGGCCCCGGCACCCAGGACGGTGACAGGTACGATCTTGACGATCACCTGGGGGTTTTTCCGGGCAATCCATCCGTCGTCCACCCGGAGGTTTTCCGGGAGCAGGCGGGCGGATACGTCGTACGCGCCGGCGTCCAGAATCAGGCGGTGCGCCAAAGAGGTCTTGTGCACCGTCACATGGTCCTCCGCCTCTTCCCAGTAGAGGTTGAGCCGCTTGCACTCAAACAGGGAGTTCAGCCGGTCCCGGAGCAGGACGGTAAAATAGGTCAGGGCGGAATCAGCTTCCCGGGCGTCTTCTGAAACGCCCATTTTCTCGGCTTCCTCCGCTGCGGCGGTCAGGGTGGCGGTGTCCTTTGCTTCGGCGCTCTCCTGATCGGCGGAGTGTTCGGCACTTTCGTCCGCGAGGGGAGCGCCGCCGCCTTCTCCCTGACGGGCCAGCGTCTGGTCCGTTTCCGGGACGATCAGGGCGGGAGCGCTTTCATCATATTCATTTCGGGATGATTCCGGATTTTCCTTTGTCTGACCGCCCGTTTCTTCGTTCTTTTTCTGTTCGTCCCTGGGTTCTGTGGGTTCGGTTTCTTCGCCGGGATGAACCCCGGGGAGGGGGGACGCTTCCGTTGGAGCGGCCGAAGCGCTCTCTTTGATTCCGCTGACCGAAGTCCGCACCCGGCATCCGGCAAGGACGGGGCAGAGGGCCAGCAGCAGGAAAAGACAGAGGATCTTTTTCTTTTTCATTCGCATAAGCACATCCAGTATTTGAGAAGGAATTTCTGTTTGAGGTCCGCGGCGCTCCACAGGGCCTTTTCCGTTTCCCGCAGCAGCTCCAGGGCCCGAGCCCGTTTTTCCTCCGGCAGGGGATGGCTGCTATAGGTGGCTTCCTCCACATCCATCGCGCAGCGGGAAAATCGTTCGGCGTACCCTTCGGGAAGATCATCGGAAAAGTTCTGGGGCCAATACCTGTAAAGCCGGTTCCCGCCGCCCCGCCCCGTAGCGTCCAGCCACTGGACGATCCGGGAGAAAACCGCGCGGACCGCCTCCGCCGTATCTTCCGACTGAAAGCGTTTCTCTGTTTCCCGGGCCTTTTTCCTCCGTGCGTTCAAAAGGAGGAAGGGCGTAAACGGCAGGATCAGCAGCAGGGAAGAAAGGATTGCCAGCAGGAGGATTTTCAGCAAGTCTACCCACTGGGGCTGAGAAATCTGTTTTTCCAGGACGGTGACCAGACGGAACGTCCGCTCAGTCCGCGCCGCCTGATCCCCTTCCGCCAGGGACCGGGGATGGATGTGACGGGTCTCCGTCTCTCCCTCCGGGGCCTCAGTGACCGTCCCAGTAAAGGACTGGGACAGCTCGCTCAGTCGATCCCGGACCGCTTCGGAGGCTCTTTCCGTTGCGGGATCCACGCCGGGCAGCAGGAGGGCGGTCACCAGGGAAAGGACGAGCACCAGGACGCCAAAGGCCAGGAGATCGCTCCGGGGTACCGGCCGCCGCATTAAAAGCACGGCGAAAAAACTGTACAGGGGAACGAGGATCAGGACGGGAAGCGCCAGCCCGAAATAGACCTGAAACAGCGTACACGCCGCCACCAGCACCAGGGGGAGCAGGCGGCTGCCGGAGAGAATCATCAGGCCGGTCAGTGCTCCGGCAAACAGGGAAAGCAGAACGCAGGCAAGCGCGGCGCTCTGCCCCTCCGGGACGGGATAATACCGGTAGGCGTAGGCGTTCACCGCTTCGCTGGCGGCGAACAGACGGTTGCACAGGGCTTGCGTCCCCAGGTGGGCCTGGGGAAGAAGAAAGAGCAGAGCAACAGAGATCAGGGCAAGTACAATCAACACCCAAATGGCCCGCGTCCGGAAGCGGTCCTTCCCGGCAGCCTCTGGGGAGGGAATGGTCCGCTTTTCGTCCCGTGGGTCTGTGATGACCTCGCTTTCCCGGATCAGCAGCTCGCCCCGCTTGGCGGACAGCTTCCAGTGAATTCGCCGGACCGGGTCGCCCGGCTGGTAGAGGCGGACGTCGCCCGGCTCCTCTTCTTCCATTTGGGAAAAGGTCCTGACGGTCCGCTGCGTCGGCCGGTCTTCGTCCCTTAATGCATCCGCGCCGAAAAATGCGGCCCGCACCGGCGGCAGCAGAAAGGCCGCCAGGGAGCCGAGGAGCACGATCCTCGTGCCGGTATTGTTTTCAAAAAAGTACAGGCAGGCGGCACAAAAAAGCCAGACCGCTCCGCCGAAAAAGCGCCTCCTCATTTCTTTCTGAGCCCCGGAAAGAGGCCGCGGCGGTCCGGGTTTTCGGTTTTCCGGATGAGGTCAGAGAGGACCTCCTGCACAGTGACGCCGGCGTTTTCTTTGAGCAGCAGGCGGTGGGCGCAGACGTCGGCAAACACCGCCTGAACGTCCGCGCCGGTGACATAATCCCGGCCCTCCAAATAGGCCCAGGCCTTGGCCATCCTGCCCAGGCAGAGGGCCCCGCGGGGGCTGATGCCGACCTCAGTTTTTTCATGGTCTCTGGAAGCCATGGTCAGCCGGGTGATGTAGTCTAAAATGGCATCCTTGACGGTCACGGCTCGGGCTTCCCGCTGCCGGGCGATCCATTCCTCCCGGTCCATGACGCGGACCACGGTTTCCTGGGGGTCCTGGTCCTGCCGGTCTCTGAGCATGGCCATCTGCGCCTCGTAATCGGGATAGCCCAGGGACAGGCGAATCAGAAAACGGTCCATCTGAGCGTAGGGAAGGGGCTGGGTCCCCGCTGTGCCTACGCTGTTTTCAGTCGCGATGACCAGAAAGGGCGTTTCCAGGGGATAGGTCTTCCCGTCCACCGTCACCTGGTGCTCTTCCATGGCTTCCAGCAGGGCGGACTGGGTTTTGCTGGAGGCGCGGTTGATTTCGTCCCCCAGCACCAGATGGGCGCGGCTGATGGCCCCGGGGCGGTATACAAAGTCCCCGCTTAACTTGTCGTACATGGAAAAGCCGACCAGGTCGGAGGGCAGGACGTCCGGGGTAAACTGGATGCGCTGGAAGGAAAAGCCGACCGCCCGGCTCAGGGCGACCGCCAGGGAGGTCTTGCCCACGCCGGGCACGTCATCCAAAAGGACGTGGCCGTCCGCCAGCAGAGCTGTCAGGATTTTGCTGATGGCCTCCCGCTTGCCGACGATGACCTTTTCCACTTCATGAAGAACACTTTCAAGCTGAGGACGCAATGGTGGAGCCTCCAAATCAAAACACGGAAGCAGCAGGCCGGAAGGCCGGCCCGCTGCTGAAAAAATAAGTTGCAATAAACGTCTTGAACGTTCAGCGGACGGTGATCCGGCCCTGGGCCTGCGCGTAGGTTTCGTCGATCACGCCGTCCAGCTCGCCGGAAATGTACTGCCAGATCACGTCCCGTACCACGGCGGTGGTGACGGTGCTCTTTTCGTTTTCCTCGGCGGCTTCCTTAAAAATATAGGAGGAATCCATGCCGTTCAGGTTGGCGTTGCTGGTAATGACGGCGTACAGGGCTTCCGGCTCCAGGGGTGCGCCGTTTACTTCGTCGATGGAGACCCGGCCCAGGGAGGCGGCTCTAAACCACTTGTCGTTGTAGGGCTCGCCGCGGTCATAGGAAACGGCGGTGTTCACCGTATACTTGAGGCCGGACACCTGCATGAAGGAAGCGCAGGCGTCGGCGGTCTCTTCGCCGTAGGGCAGGGCCTGGGAGGCGGCTTCCAGGGCTTCCAGCAGCTGAGCGCCGGTCATATAGACCACGGCCACCTTGTTGGGGTAGGGCAGGACCTGGGCCAGCTGCTCAGCGCCGAATTTGCCCTCCGGAACGTTGGCACGGAGGTTGCCACCGTTCCACAGGGCCACGATGTGACCGCTGTCCACGGCGATTTCGGTATTGCCGGCGGCGACGTCGTCTTCCTCAAAATATTCGTTGATCGCGCCGGAAGCCGCGAACCAGCGCAGGGCGTCCGTCCACAGGTCGCCTAAGTTGGTTTCTCCCCGGCGGGCGGCGTCTTCCGCCCCAAGGAGGGAAACAAAGGTGTAGGCTTCCAGGGATTCGTCCAGTTCGACGACGTTTCCGTGGGCGTCGGTAAAGGTGGCGGCGGAGGCGCTGAACGGGACGGAGAAGAGCAGGCACAGGGCAAGCATGAGCGGCAGGGCGTTTTTGACGGTTTTCATCGGAAATTCCTCCTGATTTTTCTTTGGTCCGGACACAAAAAAAGGGCGACAACCTTCTTTAAAAGGTCATCGGCACCTTGCTGATACCGGAAAATCCAAATAAATAAAATAAAAAAACGTTGCGCCCCGCTTGTGCGGGCCTTTTCATCAGCTTGTGCTGACGGTGTTTATTGTAGCATGGCGGCGGGGGATTGTCAATGAACGCTTTTCTTCTCTTTGATTGCTTTTCAGCGGCCCTTTGCCCAGCGGTTGCGTCCATTTTCCGCATTTGTTGCCGGGTACTGGCGGAAAAGAAGGATTTGTGCTATAATCACCCCGGACCCCGGGACAAGACGGCTCCCGGCGGCCGGATTCGTTTTTATAGGAGGGGTTTTTTGATGACAGAATTGAAAGAAAAACTGCAGGCTTTCCTGAACAAGCCGAACGGCCTGCCCATCCTGCTGACCGTGCTGGGTGTGATTCTCCTGCTGTTCCCGGGAATTGCGCTCAAGACCGTCGTTCGCCTGGCGGGCATCGCCCTGATCATCGGCGGCGCGGACGCGATCATCGCCTGGAATCGCAACCGGACGGCGAATTCTTCTTATCTGGATGTCGCGGGCGGCGCGGTTGCCGTCATCGGCGGCCTGTTCCTGCTGATCAAGCCTGAATCCCTGATCAACATTTTCCCGACCATCGCCGGGATTCTGGTCATCCTGTACGGCGCGTTCTACTTCCTCAAGGCCCTGGCTTCCAAGCGCACCGGCTTTGACAAGTGGAAGGTCAGCATGGTGCTGGCGGTGGTGATCGTGATCCTGGGCATCTATGTGCTGGTCCGTCCCTTCACCACGATGAAGCTGCTGGTGCGGGTTCTGGGCGGCGTCCTGATTTACAACGGCCTGTCCAGCCTCTGGATCGCCACCCGCCCTGGAACACCGAACACTAAATAACCTAACAATCTCTATCTCCCAAAACAGCGCGGAGGGTCTGCTGCTTACAGCAGGCCCTCCGCGCTGTTTTGGGGATGAAAGAGAGTGGAGAGTGAAGAGTTTTCGCTCGCTACGCTCGCAGAGTGGAGATCAGATATGGTTTTGATGAATCGCAGACAAACTCAAATCTCCACTCTTCACTCTCCACTCTCCACTCTCCACTCTAAACAAAATACCTCCTACCTGCTCCCTCCTACTTCCTACCTTCTCCCTCCTACCTCCTCCCTGCTTTACCCTGGCAGCAGGCTCACCGGCACGTTCTGCTTTCTGGCATACCGTATGGTGTTGCGGGTGCCGCCGGACTGGCCGTTGTATACGGCGATCACGCGGGCACTGTGGTTGACCATCCACTCGTTCCGCTTCTGATAGGCTGCCCGGGAGCAGAAGGGCTCCACGACCTTGACGTATTCCGCCAGCCCGAGCAGGGCGCGGTACCGCTCCCGCCAGTCCTCCGGCCAGCGTTCGTCAAACCCGGCGTAGGGGATGGCAGCGATCAGATGGAGGTGCAGATCCGGAAACTGTTCCTTCATCCGGACGACGATTTCCGCCGCCCAGATGTCCACCCCGCAGGCCATGCCGCTGATGAAGGTGCGGCATCCTTCCCGCACGGCGGCCAGGATGCTGTTTTCCAGGTCCACCCGGATGTCGTCTTCCGAACGCCGGAGGCTTTGCGGACGGTGGCCGGTAAAGCAGCAGCGGCTGCTTCTGCGCGCGTCGTTCACGGGGATTCCAGCCCCCAGTCTTCCTCAAAGATCCCCTCGGCCTCCAGGGAGAGGATGTCCTCAAAACGGACGGCGGTATCGCCGACGGTGAGGGTCCTGAATACCTCGTCCACTTTTTTGCAAAAGCCGGAAACGGTCCGGCACTGTCCGCGGTAGCCGAAGGCAAAATGCTCGGGGTCGGCGCAGGGGACAAAGCAGTTCACCTGGATCTCCGGCCGGTTTTCCCGGGCCAGACGGCTGTTTTTCGTCAGGTCCAGCAGGATGGAAAGCCTACGGCTGATCTCCAGCTGCTCTTCCTCCGTCAGCTCCGGCCGGTTTACGTACTGGACGTCCTTGGCGGCGACGGCGTCGCTGAAGCCCCGGAGGGCGTCGAAGGGGCTGAAAATCTTGGCCCGCTTCCCGCGGTCCATGGCCGGGTGCCTCTGCGCAAAGGAATCTCCCTGCCGGTGCCGGGGCCGCCCCAGGGAAAATACCTCTCTGTAGCGGAAATTCGCCGGCATGGTCATTTCGCCCAGGGTCATGCGCTCGCCTCCTCTGCTTTTTGGTTCGTTACGCTTTGTGCCCGCCGATCTGCTGGCTTCTTTCCAGGGCCGTCGCGCCCTCCAGCATGTTCGTCCCCTTGAAGACCGCGCCCGGGCCGTATTTTTTCCGCACCTGCAGCATCGCTTCCTGGATCCGCCTTTCGCGCTCGGCCGCCTGGTAATCGGTCAAGAGGTCCATCTGAAAAGCCCCGCGGTCCGGCGTTACCTCGCCCGCGCATACGTTCAGCCGGCGGAACAGGAGGCGGTGATCCACCCCTGCGTCAAAGGAGGCCAGCATGGCGCTCAGGACCGTCTGGACGCTGTTGGTGCCGGTGCGGGTGCGCACGGTGCCGCCGCCGTGGGATGGGTGCAGGCGTCCGTAATAATCCAGGGAAACCGGGCCGTCGTATTCGGGAAAGGCCTCCAGGGACTTGTGATCGTAGAAAACGTACCAGGAAAAAACGGGGCTCACCAGGCCCTTGGTGAACATGTCGGCGCACAGGACGTCGATCATCTCGGAAAACACCACCCGCGCTTCCTGGAACGAGTAGGGCCGGGGGAGCACCTGGCCGGCAGAAAGGCTGTTATTATCGGTGTGGTAGGTTTTAATGTCCCGCATGGTGACCGGCTCGATGCCCCAGGCGTGGTCGATCAGGATCTCGCCGTCAATGCCGAAGGTTTTGTAAAACCATTCCTCGTCGAACTGGGATTTGGCGGCCACGTCGCCCATGGTATACAGGTGCGCCCGGTTCAGCCGCCGGGCCTTTCCGGGGCCGATCTGCCAGAAATCCGTCAGCGGCTGGTGCTCCCACAGGAGAAATTTATAGCTGTCCTCATTCAGCTCCGCGATGCGGACGCCGTCGCTGTCCGCCTGCTGCTTTTTGGCCACGATGTCCATGGCCACCTTGGCCAGGTAGAGGTTGGTGCCGATGCCGCAGGTGGCGGTGATGCCGGTGGTCTTAAGCACGTCGCGGATCATGGTCATGGCCATCACGCGGGCGGGGTGCACCCCCTGCTTTTGCGCCTCCTCCCGGTAAAAGTGGAGATAGGGGGTGCAGTCGATGAAGGACTCGTCGATGCTGTAGACGTGGATGTCCTCCGGCGCGGCGTAGCGCAGGAAAATGGAATAAATCAGCGCCGATACCCGCTCATATTCCGCCATCCGGGGAACGGCAATCAGGTAGGATACCTTGGTGCGCATCGCCGCCTCGTACTGGCGGATCGCCTGCTTTGCCTCGAACAGGCGCGGGCGGCTGGGTACGCCGATCGCCTTGAGCGCCGGGGAAACGGCCAGGCAGATCGTCTGGTCGCTCCGACTTTCGTCCGCCACCAGCAGCTTGGCCTTCAGCGGGTCCAGGTGCCGATACACACATTCGACGGACGCGTAAAAGGATTTCATATCGATGGCGGCGTAAACTCTTTCCATGGCGGCGGTTCAGCTTTCCTGCGGATGCAGGCTCAGGTATTTTTCCGTATCGGCGGCGCTGGCCAGCTCGCTTCTGTCCATCACGGACAGCACCCGGCCGATCAGATACACCGCGTCCTCGTCGGTAAAGCGCAGGACGGGATAGGCGGGGTTGAGGGAATGCAGGCCGTCCGCCTCAAAGCGCTTGAGGTACATTTCGTTCCCGGAGATGAAGGCGCCGAGCTCGCCTGGCTGGAGGGAGGAACCGCCGGCCGTCTTTTCCACGTAGACCAGATCCCCGTCGTGGAAGACCGGCGTCATGCTGTCCCCGCTGACGCGGAAGACATAATCGGCCCGGTTGGCGGCCGGGGAGGCGTAGACGAAAACGGGCTCGCCCTCTTCCTCAAACTCCGTGGGGTCGCCCAGGCCGGCGGCCAGCGGCTTGTCCATCAGCAAAAGCCTGCGCAGGTCCGGGCAGGCTTCCCTTTCCTGGGCCCGGAGCAGGGCCTCCGTCAGGCTTTCGACGGCCAGCCGGTGCCCCTCCGTCAGCCGGCGGAAGCTCTCCGTCAGCCGGCGCTCCCGGGAAGTCGGACGCGCCGCCGGGCCAGGGAGGGCGAACAACTCCTCTAGCGTGATTTGAAGGGCCGCGCAGATCCCCGGAAGAAGATTGACATCCGGGCGGGAACGGCCGTTTTCCCAGTTGCTGACGGCGTTGGGGGAAACCCCCGTCCGCTGCGCCAGGGTTTTCTGGTCCAGCCCCTGCCGCTCCCGGAAACGGCGGATCTGGCTGCAGATCAGCGGAACGTCGGGCAGTGGAACCGGCTTCCCGGTGCTGATGTCGATCAGCTCCTGCGCAGGCGTCTGAAAGCTTCGTTTGGCCATAATGTGTCTCTCCCTCCGGATCAGGTTTTGTTCTGATTTGAATTATATCACAATAAAATGCGAAAGTAAATATATAAAAACTTAAAATAATGTGTTTACAATTTGCTTTGCATATCGCCCGGGCTGGGAAAAAGAGGCTTCATCTAAGTTATCTTCCGCACAGCGGCCCCGGAGAAACGGGTTGACAGCCATCGGCCTGCGTGATAGGATTCTGAAAGAGGAACAGGACGTCATAGGGACGATATGCTGTGCGATGAAAGCCTGCCGTACCTTTCGCGAGGAGCTCGAACATGATTACCTACCTGATTACTGGCTGCGCCGGCTTTATCGGCAGCAATTTTGTCCGTTATATGCTCGCCCATCATAGGGATATCAGACTGGTCAATCTAGACGCCCTGACCTACGCGGGAAGCCTGGAAAACCTGAAGGGGGCAGAGCACGACCCGCGCCATATTTTCGTGCGGGGCGACATCGGGGATCGGGCGCTGGTGCAGCAGCTGCTTTCAGAATACGATCCCGATTACGTGATCAACTTTGCGGCGGAGTCACATGTGGACCGGTCCATCGCGCATCCCGAGGCCTTTGTGACCACGAACGTCCTCGGCACCGTCAACCTGCTGCAGTGCTGCAAGGAAGCGTGGCATGATCCGGGCACCAGGCAATGGAAGCCGGGCAAAAAGTATCTTCAGATCAGTACGGACGAGGTATACGGCGCGCTGGGGGCCGACGGGTACTTTTCGGAAACGACGCCGCTACATCCCCATTCTCCCTACAGCGCTTCCAAAGCCTCCGCGGATCACTTTGTTCAGGCGTTTCATGACACCTATGGGATGCCGGTCAATATTACCCGTTGCTCGAACAACTATGGCCCCTATCAGTTCCCGGAGAAGCTGATCCCGCTGATGATTCAGCGCGCCAGACATCATCAGCCCCTGCCCGTATACGGGGACGGCCTGCAGATCCGCGACTGGCTGTATGTGGAAGATCACTGCAAGGCGATTGACCTGGTGGCCCGCGGCGGGAAAGACGGAGAAGTGTACAACATAGGCGGCCACAACGAGCGGACGAACATTCAGATCGTTCAGACGATCCTTCAGCAACTTCGTGACCGTCTGCGGGACGACGAAATCAACGAGGGCCTGATCAGCCATGTAGAAGACCGCCTGGGCCATGACCGCCGGTACGCCATCGATCCGGGCAAGATCCGAGCGGACCTGGGCTGGTATCCGGAGACGCCTTTTGAGGTCGGCATCACGAAGACTATCCATTGGTATCTTGAAAACGAGGAATGGATGGAGCGGGCCTCATCCGGCGCTGATCAGCGGCAGGACAAAGGAATGATTTCAGCAGCTGATAAAGATCGCATGCTTTCTAGTGGGGTTCAGCCATGAAAATACTGGTAACGGGGGTCAACGGCCAGCTGGGTCATGATGTCGTCCGTGCCCTGTCCGGCCGCGGCCACCTGGTCGTGGGCTCAGACAGGGCGGAAGCCTATGCCGGCCCCGCGGACGGGTCGCCGGTCCCGGCGGCGCAGTACCGACCAATGGATATTACCGACGGTGAAGCGGTTCGGAAGGTCATCGGAGAGATTCGGCCGGACGCCGTAATTCACTGCGCCGCCTGGACAGACGTGGACGGCGCGGAAGAAAACCGGGAGCAGGCGTCCGCCGTCAACGCAGGCGGAACGAAGCACATCGCGCAGGCGGTCAGGGCGCTGGACGCCAGGATGATGTATATTTCCACCGACTATGTGTTTGACGGTCAGGGGGAGCGGCCCTGGAAGCCGGAGGACCGGCCCTGCCGCCCGCTGAACGTCTACGGGCGGACCAAGCTGGAGGGAGAGAAGGCAGTGTCCTCCCTGCTGAATCAGTTTTTTATTGTCCGCACAGCCTGGGCTTTCGGCCTCGGCGGAAAGAATTTCGTTCAGACGATGATCCGCGCAGGTCAAACCCGAGATGCCGTCCGCGTGGTCCGCGACCAGATCGGCACGCCGACCTATACGCTGGATCTGGCCCGTCTTCTGGCGGACATGATCGAAACGGACCGGTACGGCTGTTATCACGCGACCAACGAAGGCGGGTACATCTCCTGGTATGACTTCTGCTGCGAGATATATAGGCAGGTTGGGCTCAAGACAAAGGTCCTTCCAGTCACGACGTCTGAGTATGGGCTGAGCAAGGCCGTCCGCCCGCTCAACAGTAGGCTGGACAAAAGCAAGCTGGTTCGGGCGGGCTTTGAGCCCCTGCCTGCCTGGCAGGACGCGGTTCACCGGTACCTGAAAGAAGCAGAATGGTTATAAGCGGCGGAGGATCAAGAAATTCATGGGTCAGATCACAGTCGAAAAAAACATGCACGGTATCGAAGGGCTCTGCGTGATTACGCCCGCTGTCCACGGCGACAGCAGGGGGTATTTCATGGAAACCTACAGCCGGCGGGATATGGAAGCGGAAGGGCTGAACTGCGCGTTCGTTCAGGACAACCAGTCCTCTTCTGTTAAAGGGGTTTTGCGCGGGCTGCATTTTCAGAAGCGCTATCCGCAGACCAAGCTGGTGCGGGTGGTCCGGGGCGAAGTGTTCGATGTGGCGGTGGACCTGAGAAAGGATTCCCGGACCTTCGGCAGGTACTCTGGCCTACTGCTCTCGGAAGAAAACAAAAAGCAGCTCCTGATTCCCAAGGGCTTTGCCCACGGTTTTCTGGTGCTTTCTGATGTAGCTGAGCTTTGCTATAAGTGCGACGACTTTTATCACGCTGATGACGAAGGCGGGATCGCGTGGAACGATCCGTTCCTTGGGATCGCCTGGCCGAAGCTGGAGGGAACATATGCCGGCACAGCGTCCGCCGAAGGATATCAAGTGGACGGCGCGCCGCTCCTTCTTTCCGAAAAGGACCAGAGATGGCTGGGCGTCCGGGAGACTTTTTCGCGCTGACCGGATGCGGACGATATGAACAGCGGAGGCGGATGAATGAAAGGTATCATACTCGCCGGAGGCTCCGGCACTCGTTTGTACCCGCTCACGAAAGTGACCTCCAAGCAGCTGCTTCCGGTCTACGATAAGCCGATGATCTATTATCCGCTCAGCACCCTCATGCTGGCAGGCATCCGGGAGATTCTGATCATCAGCACGCCGGAGGACACGCCGCGCTTTCAGGCGCTGCTGGGGGATGGGAGGCAGTTCGGCATTTCCCTTTCCTACCGGGTACAGCCTTCGCCAGACGGCCTGGCGCAGGCGTTCATCTTAGGAAAAGAGTTCCTGAACGGCGGCCCCGGCGCCATGATCCTGGGCGACAACATTTTTTACGGCAACGGGTTCAGAGCGATGCTGAAAGCCGCGGTCCGGAACGCGGAGGAAAACGGCCGCGCCACGATCTTTGGCTATTATGTCAACGACCCGGAGCGCTTTGGGGTGGTCGCTTTTGACGAAAACGGCCGGGCGACGAGTATCGAAGAAAAGCCCAAGATACCAAAGAGCAGCTACGCCGTGACGGGGCTTTATTTTTACCCTGCCGGCGTCAGCGGCCGGGCCGGGCTGGTGACGCCCTCGGGCCGGGGAGAGCTGGAGATCACGTCCTTAAATGAAATGTACCTCGAGGACGGCCTGCTGGATGTCAAGCTCCTGGGCCGGGGCTTTGCCTGGCTGGATACCGGAACGATGGACAGCCTGCTGCAGGCCGCGAACTTTGTGGAGATGATCCAGAGCCGCCAGGGCATCACGATCAGCGCGCCGGAAGAAATCGCGTATATCAACGGGTTTATCGACCGTTCCCGGCTCATGGAGAGCGCCAGGGCCTACGGCAAAAGCCCATACGGCCTTCATTTAATGGCGGTCGCCGAGGGAAAGGTGAGATATTGACCCTTCTGTGCAACTTAACTCAAAAAAATGATTGACAGAAATCCCGGATCATGGTAATATATCCGCTGTGAAAGCAGAAGCTACCCGCTTCTCTCCGTCCGGCTCAAGCTGTACGGGTCTATGGCAAACCAGGTGATTTGTGTCATTCTGTCAGCGGGTAGTTTATGCCCGCTGATTTTTATTTGGAGGTGCATCGTCATCAACACGGAACTGCAAATCAATGAGGAAATTCGTGACCGTGAGGTCCGCCTGATCGGCGCGGACGGCGCTCAGCTGGGGATTGTCCCGGTACGTCGGGCGCTGGAACTGGCGGAAGAGGCGGAACTGGATCTGGTGAAAATCGTTCCCAACGCCCAGCCGCCGGTCTGCAAGCTGCTGGACTACGACAAGCATCGCTACGAGCAGTCCAAGCGGGAAAAGGAGCTGCGGAAAAACCAGAAGGTCATTGAAATCAAGGAAGTGCAGCTTTCTGCCACCATCGGTGAAAATGACGTGGCCATCAAGGCGCGCAACGCGGTCAAGTTCCTGCAGGACGGGAACAAGGTCAAGGTGTCCATCCGTTTCCGCGGTCGTCAGATCACCCATACTGAAATCGGTATGCAGGTGATGAACGACTTTATCGAGCGGGTGAAGGATTACGCCGTCGTCGAGCGCAGGCCCACCATGGAAGGCCGCAACATGCTGATGATCCTGGCGCCCAAACCAGCGGAAAAGCCCCCCAAGGCTGAACGTCCCGCGCGGCCGGAAGCCCCGGCGGCGCAGGCTTGAAGCTCACCGGGCCGGTTTCAGCCGGCCTGGCCGGAAGGCGTCTAAAGGGCAACCTTTACGGCAGGCGCTTTCCGATCACCATTCCTGGAAGGAGGAATTGATTATGCCGAAACAAAAGACGCACCGTGGTGCAGCCAAGCGCTTCTCTCTGACCAAAACGGGTAAGGTGAAGCATAAAAAGATGAATGCGAACCACATCCTCAACAAGAAGACCACCAAGCGCATCCGTCATCTGCGCAAGGGCGGCACCCTGCAGAACAAAGCGGAAGCGGCTACCATCCGCACGCTGATTCCCTACAAATAAGCCATAAGCCAGTAAGGAGGTTATTGTCATGGCAAGAATTAAAAGGGCAGTCAATGCTCATAAGAAACGCCGCAAGGTGTTAAAGCTGGCGAAAGGCTATTTCGGCGCGAAATCCAAGCAGTACCGCACAGCCAGTGAACAGGTCCGCCGTTCTCTGCGCTATGCCTACATCGGCCGGAAACTGCGCAAGCGCGACTTCCGCCGTCTGTGGATCACCCGCATCAACGCCGCCACCCGTCTGAACGGCATGAGCTATTCCACGTTCATCAACGGCCTGAAGAAGAAGAACATCGAAGTCAACCGCAAGATGCTGGCTGACCTGGCCGTCAACGACGCGGACGCTTTCAAGCAGCTGGTCGACATCGCCAAGGAAGCGCTGGCCAAATAATTAGGCCGATATATAAAACCGCCTGACAAGGGAGATGATTCATCTCCGTGCCAGGCGGTTTTTTGATTGTTTGTTGGTATGGGTTTCACTGATTCTGGAGATCAAAGAACTCCATCACATATTTGGTGGCCAGGCTCATATGAACCGGGTTCTGGAAACGATGATCCGCTTTTTCCACCGGGATGAACTCAATCAGGTTGTTTTCGGCAAACTCCCGGCTGACGTCAAAGGGCACCACTTCGTCGGCGGTCCCGTGGAGGATCAGCAGGTCCTCCGCGTAGTCCAGATAGTCAAACTGCCGGACGTCATAGCTCTGGAGTTCTTCCAGCAGGCCGGGGGTCACGGTGACCTTGCGGTCAAAGCCGACCTGGACGTCCTTCCCTTTTTTCAGCCAGTCCGCCTCATCGTTTTTCATGATGGCGCGGGTCAGGGTATCGTACATGTTGACGGCCGGGCAGCGCAGAGCGATTTTTGCAAAGGGATTCCCGTGCTCCTGAATGTATTTGAGCGCCAGATACCCGCCGAAGCTGGTGGCGTAGGCGAACAGCTTTTCCGCATGGAAGTGATCCTTGAGCTCGCTCAGCACCAGCGTCAGATAGGTATCGCAGTCCGTGAGGCTCAGCTTCTTTTTGACGTCGTCCCCGTGGGCCGGCCAGTCAAAAACAAAGACCATCGTATCCTTATGCTTGGACAGGACCTTTTCCGCGAACCTGAACGCCGCCTGATTGTCCTTGTGGCCGGCAAAGCCGGTGCAGAAGAGTATGGCTTTGCGGACGGCGTTCAGGTCGTTATAGTACAGCTTGCAGCGGATATTATGCCCCTGCTCATTGATCTCTTCATATTTGGTATTCATCTTCGTTCCTTCATGTCTTTTTCAATTTCTGCTTTCCAGTCGGCCTGCAGAGGCGCGTTGCGGCGCATGCGGGACATGCTCTTGCTCACGGTGTCGTAATTCAGGCGCTGCCCTCTGGGGTCGTTGCGGAAGGTGACGGCCCGCTCTTCCCGGATGCCGTATTCAGCGGCGGTTTCCACAGCGTCGATGTTCGCGCCGAGGAACAGGAATTCCCAGCCGTATTTTTCCTTCTGGCGCTCCACCATCTGCTTGACCTCGCTGCTGGAGTAGCGGTAAGAGGCGTTTTCCATGCCGTCCGTCATGATGACGAAGACGGTATGCTCCGGCACGTCCTCTTCCCGGGCGTACTTGTGGATGTTGCCGATGTGGCGGATGGCCCCGCCCATGGCGTCGATCAGGGCGGTACTGCCGCCTACATAATACTGGCGTTCGGTCATCGGCTCTACTTTCTGAATGTCCACCCGGTCATGGAGGACGGCGCTTTCGTTGGCGAACAGCACGGTAGAAACCAGTGCCTCTCCTTTTTCCGCGCGCTGCTTTTCGATCATGCTGTTGAAACCGCCGATGGTATCCTGCTCCAGCCCTTGCATGGATCCGCTTTTGTCCAGGATGAACACCATTTCAGTCAGATTCTTTTTCATTTTCTTTTCCTCCCTGTTCTGTTGGTGGTGGTTTTCGCAGGTCTCATCCTGCACCCCGATCATAACAGGAACAAAGAGGAAAAAGGTCGCCCGGAAAGCGACAAATGATACTGATTTACATCTGAAACATGTTTCAGATGTAAATCAGTATCAGCACATCAGAAATTGCAGGGCCTTGTTATACTTCTCCTGGCGCTTGATGTCCTTCATGGTGACGCGGGGGATGCGGCTCAGGTTGCTGTTGTCAATCAGATCGCTGATTTTGACCTGGGCCGCTACCGGGTTTTCCTTGACGCGAAGGAGATACGCGTCCCAGTCCTCCCAGGGCCGGCGGGTGACGGCGTCCAGGGCGGCGGTGGTGTCCGGGCCGAACTGCGCCTCCACTTCTTCCAGCGTCAGTCCCGTATCCTCGACCGTGTCGTGCAGCCAGCCGACTACCTGGGCTTCCTTGGTCTCCAGCCGTCCGGCTACGCGGGCAGGATGGCCGATGTAGGGCTGGCCTGCCTTGTCCACCTGCCCCTGGTGCAGCCTTTCGGCCCAGGATTTTGCAGTTTCCACGTCTTGGCTGTACATGTTTTGATCCTCCCTGTGCGTTATATCATTGGTTTTCTGTCACGCAGATCCCAGCAGCTTCTGGTCAAAGGCGAACAGGGCTTCGTTGATCTGATAGATATCATACTGCCCGTTCCGGATAAAGTATTCCACGATCAGGTCGAACCGGCTGCTGTGGGAGAGGGAAAAGCCAGCCTTCCGCAGCATGTCCTCCGTTTCGGAGAGCGGCAGCTCCAGGGCCACGGCGAAGGCGAGCACGGTGCTCTTGCCGGGCTTATATTCCGCCTGGTTTTTGATCTTGTTAAAGAGCTTTCGGTCTACGTTGGCTTTTTTATAACATTCGGCGTCCGTCATCCCGCTTTCGTCGATTTTCCGCAGCAGCATGTCCCGAAAGCCTTCGTCCAGCTGGTTCAGGTAGTCCTGAAGGGCAGGGGAGACGGAACTGAAATCCTCCTCCCAAAGCAGGTGGGAAGCTTCCAGCGGCCGGTGGGCGGCGGGGTGAGCGACAGTGGGCGGTTTCTGTTCCGCCTCTTCTTTGGCTTCCTTTTCAGGGGCAGGAACATCTTTTTTCTTCCCGGGCCGGATAAAATCAAAGAGGTTCCTTTTTCGCCGCGATAAGGATGCTTTGATTTCCAAATCCGCCGTGTCAGTCGGAAGTGGAGGCTCCGGCCGGTTGTCGATGCGCCTGGCTTTTTCCCGCCTTTCGTAATCTGGTCCGACATAGGCGTCGTCGATATAAGCGCGGATGTCGTCATACAGCTGGCGGCTGATGGCGAAGGAACCGGCGTCATAGACCACCAGCGTCACCGCCATCTCGTGGTCTTTCAGGAAGGACAGGATGGTATCCTGCGCGACGCGGAAGGCCTCTTCTTTGGGGTAACCGTATACCCCGGCTGAAATCAGCGGGAAGGCGACGCTCTGGCACCCGTATTGATCCGCCAGCTCGAGGCTGCGGCGGTAGCAGGAAATCAGCAGCTCTTTTTCTCTGTGGGTTCCGCCCTGCCAGATGGGGCCGACAGTGTGGATGACGTATTTGCAGGGCAGGCGATATCCCTTCGTCACCTTGGCGTCGCCCGTTTCGCAGCCGCCCAGGGTCCGGCATTCGGCCAGAAGCTCCGGGCCGGCGGCGCGGTGAATGGCCCCGTCCACGCCCCCTCCGCCCAGGAGGGAGGAGTTGGCCGCGTTGACGATGGCGTCCGCGTGCACTTTCGTAATATCGTTCCGGATGATTTCAAAGGGCATGATTTCTTACCTTTCCTGCAGGCATGCTTCGTACCAGCTGACCAGCTTCCGGCCGACGACGAGGGACTGCTCCGCCGCGATGTATTTGAGATCCCGGGGGAGGTAGCGGCTCCATTCCTGCACCTCGAAGGTCAGGTCGCCGGGAAAACGGATGTCCGCCAGGCCGGCCATGGCCTCCTTCCAGTCGATGGAGCCGAAGAAGGGCAGCAGATGCTCGTCCAGCTCCCCGTGATTGTCCTGCACGTGGACGGCTTTCAGGCGGCTGCCCAGGAGGTTCAGGTTATGGCGGTGAAAGCCGCCGGTCAGGTTGGCGTGGCCGAAGTCGTAGCAGATGCCGACGGCGGGGTCGTGAAACCCGTCGCACAGCTGGGTGAGCTCCTCCATGGAGGCGCAGTATACCCGCCTGCGGGGCTGACCGCGGTAGTATTCAAAGTCGTTTTCCAGGGCGATCCCTACGCCGTATTCGCGGGCGGTTCTCAGGTGCTCCCCGTAGTAATCGAGGTTGCGCCGGAGGGAAGCATCCGTGTCTCCCTGGGCTTCCCACACGGTGAAGGGATGGGTCACGCACCATTTCGCCCCGAGCATGGCAGAGCCGATGATGGAGCGCCGGATCAGCTTTTCCATCATGGCCGCCTTTTCCGTGCCGCGCTCTATGTCTACGTCGTAATAGGGCAGATGGCTTTGATTAAAGCGGATGCCGAAGCGATCGGCCAACCGGCCGACGGAGCGAACGTATTCCTCCCACCCGTCTCCCCGCAGGGGGGAGTCCGGGTTCATCGCCATGCAGAAGTTGATGTCCAGCACCCGATAGCCGGCCCTGGCGCAGGTCTCGATGGAAAACTCCACCGGCAGCCGCTCCCGCCCCCGCTGAAAGGCGCAGATATTTGTGGATGTGGATATTTCCATGGCGCTTTCCTCAGGGGTTCGCCCGGACGTACTGCCACAGCAGGCCGCCCAGGTCTTCTTCCAGGATTTCGGCGGTTTCTTCCGGGGTGAGGTCGTCTTCCAGCATGTCGGAAACATCGTTCATAATGGTGTAGTAGAAATCCGCAGACGGGCCGACGGTGACGCTGCGCATGGACGCCGGGGTGGCCAGAATCTGCCGGAGGGCCACGTCATAGAGCGGATGCTCGCGGACGAAGTCCTGCCACTGGGCGCTTTCGGCGGCCAGGGCGTTGGAGGGCACGTAGCCGGTGCCCATGGCGAAGGAAACCTGGATTTCGGGGGAGGTCAGGTATTGGACCAGCTCCCGGGCGGCCGCGCGGCGGGCTTCCCCGTGGTCGAACATCACCAGGCAGGAGCCGGACACCGTGGCCCCGGAGGCCGCTGCCTCGTTGACCCGCGGGTAGGGGGCGACGCCGAGTTCAAAGCTGTCCCCAATCAGGGCCTGGGTCTGGGCGATGGAGGAGGAGGAGTTCGTCATCACCAGCAGCCTGCCGGCGGCAAAGGCCTCGCGGTCGGCGGAGACGTTCTTGAGCGCACCGGACAGATACAGGTCCTTCCATGCCCGAAGGAAGGTGAGCAGGGCCCCGTTTTCCACGCAGGCCAGGGAATCGGCGATGCCTTCGGAGCCGTTTTGCTTGCTGACGACGTCGCTGCCCAGCTGTCCCAGCCAGTTGGCCAGGAGGGGGGTGTTGGGAACGGAGGCGTAAATCGTGATGTCCGCCCCGTCCAAAGTGGTCTCGCTGACCTGTCCCTTGAGGGCCGCGATATCCTTGAGGGTATTGAGGGGCAGCTCGCCCAGGGCCGTTTTGTTATAATAGGTGACGGTGGTGGAGGTCGCAAAGGGGAGGCCCAGCTGGACGCCGGCCAGGTTCCAGTTCATCAGAGCGGCCGGGAGCATGGCAGAAAAGTCCGTGTCCGGGTATTCCTTGGCCATGTCGTCCGCCGTCCAGGCGGCCTCCGCCTGCAGGTAGGACGCTTTGCCCGTGGCGTCCAGCTGCATGACGTCGGGCAGCTCGTCCGTATGGCCGGGGGCGGAAAGGATGCTGTTCATTTTGGTGACGGAATCGGCGTAGGAGCCCTGAAAAACAGCCTCCGCGCGGATGCCCTTTTCCGCCCCGATCGTGGCGTTAAAATCGGCCACATAGCCGTCCAGCAGTTCTTTCGCTTCTTCTGTCATGGAATGCCAGAAGGTGATGACGACCGGCCCGTTTTCCGCAAAGGCTGGAATCAGGGAGAGCGTCAGGCACAGGGTCAAAAGCAGACAGAGCGTTTTTTTCATAATAGCAGCCTCCTGTAAGATAAATGAGATGGGGAAACATGGAGTTGGTTCCAGCGCCAGCCCTGCTCAGCCGACCAGGGCTCCGGCAGTCATGGCCGAGTGGATGTGGCGGCGAAGGACGAGGAACAGGAGAAAAATCGGGATCAGGGCGATGGTGACCCCGGCCAGGACGGTGTGGAAATTGGTCCCGTCGTAGGTCGTCAGCATCGCGATGCCGATCTGCACGGTGCGCATGCTGTCCACGCTGGTGATCACCAGGGGCCAGAGGTACACGTTCCACAGGGCTACGAAGCTCTGCAGGAATAGGGTGACCAGCACCGGCACGGACAGGGGGAGGAGGATGGAAAAGAGAAAGCGGAGATCGCCGCAGCCGTCCAGGAAGGCGGCCTCCCGCAGGGCGGCGGGGGACTGGCGGAAGCTCTGGCGAAGCATGAACATCTGGCTGGCCCCGACCAGGGACACGATGATCAGCCCTAAGTAGGTGTTGGTCAGGCCCATGGCGGAGACCGTCTGATAATTGGTGATCAGCACGATGTCGCCGGGCAGCATCATCGTCCCCATCATCAGGATGAAAAACAGCTTCTTTCCTTTGAATTCAAAGAAGGTCAGGGCGTAGGCGGCCAGGAGGGCGAAAAAGAGCCTCAGAACAGACCCGGCCGTCGCCACCAGCAGGGAGTTGAACAGGTAGCGCAGCATCGGCGCGGCCTGAAAGACGTAGCGGAAGTTCTCGGTGTTTAAAAAGCTGTCCGGCAGGAAGCCCGGCGGCCAGGCGGCGAACTCGGCCGGCTTTTTGAACGCGCCCAGGAAACCGTAAACCACCGGGAACACCACGGCCGCCCCGAGCGCCAGGCATAGGGCCTGCACGAGAGCGCTCTGAAGGCGCCTTTTTGCTTTCAAGCTCACTGTGAATCCCTCCTTCTTTCCTGGAGGGCGTACAGGGCCAGGGTGATCACCAGCGTCAAAGCGAACGTGACCAGGGAGACACAGGCGGCCAGGGAGTAGTTGGCGGAGGAATAGCCGGAGGTATACATCATGTAGACCAGAGTCGTGGTGGACCGGGAGGGCCCGCCCTGGGTCAGCACCAGAATGGGGCCGGAGGTCATCATAGCCTGAATCATGTTGGTGCAGCTGACGTACAGAATGGTCGGGGCGATCAGCGGCAGGCGGATGCGGAAAAACGTCTGCGCTTCGTTGGCCCCGTCCAGATAGGCGCAGTCGGCCAGGTCCTGCGGCACGGCGCGGAAGGCGCTTAAAAACAGCAGGAAATTGAGCCCGATGCCCATCCAGACCGTCAGCAGGAGGATGCCGGCCATGGCCGTATTCCGGTCCTGATACCAGCCGAAGTCAAGGTGGAACAGGTAGTTGACCAGGCCGGCGGTCGGGTTCAGCAGCACCTTAAAGATCAGCGCCGCGGCGGACATGGAGACCGCCACCGGCAGGGCGAACATGCTCTCATAGACGGGGGAGAGGAAGCGCTTCCTGCTGGCCAGGTACCCAAGGGCGATGGTGATGACCAGCGTCACGGGCACGTTGATAAAGGCCAGCGTCAGCGTGTTGGAAAGGGCCGCCTTAAACTCCCTCCGGCCAAACAGATAGGCAAAGTTGGACAGGCCGGCGAAGGAAACGATTTCCCCCTTCGCGTTGACCACGGACAGGGAATAGATCACCGTCTTCAAAAACGGATAATAGACAAACAAAAGGGCCAGCGCCGACATCGGCAGGATGTACAGATAGGGTTTGACGCGCGTCCTCACGCGAGCGCTTCGGCGGACCGCCTCCATCATGGGGCTCCTTTCAAACGAAAAACTCCGGAGGAATCCTCCGGAGCGCAACATTGAATTCGGAAACCCGGCCCGCGCGTGCAGGCCTGACCTCTTCTTCCATCCAGACTGTACTGTCGGCTCCGGAATCACACCGGATCAGCCGTAACGGCTCGCGGGCTTTACCGCCGGTCGGGAATTTCACCCTGCCCCGAAGAATCACTTCCTGCGGGTATTATAGGACGGGGAAGGACGGTTGTCAAGAAAAAGATTAGCTGTCTTTAATATCATCGGAAAGACACGGAAATAAAGCGTCTGCCGTATGAGCTAAAAGAAAAACAGTCCAAAGACGGACTGCTTTTCCTGGCAGGGGAAGAAGGATTCGAACCCTCAACAAAGGTTTTGGAGACCCACGTGTTACCATTACACCATTCCCCTAAGCACAAGACGTATTATAACCCGTTTTCACGGGTTTGTCAACCGGAAAATCTCTGGTTTTTACATATGGGGGAGAAGCAGCGGAAATCCTTGATTTCACTTTAGAATCAGAAAATCGCCCCGGCCGATGGGCCGGGACGGAGTGGCACTTGATTCAGCTTTTTCAGGCGTTTTCCAGGACTTCCTGTTTCGCTTTTTCCAGCGCGTTGATGACCCGGTCGCAGAAGCGGTCAAAGTCCGGGTCCTCCCGCTGCAGCTCTGGATGGGCCAGCACGTTGTCCAGCACCTTCTGCGCCCCCTGCTCAAAGCGGATGTTCGGGCAGAAGCCGGGCACGGCTTTTTTGAGCTTGCTGTTGTCGAAGACCACGCTGCAGGATTTGTCCCCGATCAGGCCGCCGCGGTAGTCGTACTGCGGGGCGACAGAGGCCAGGAAATCGGAGGAGACGGTATAGGGCACCAGCTTTTTGCCCAACAGGCGGGCGATGGTTTCGTGGATCTGCATCCAGGTCAGCGTTTCGTCGGAGGTGATCTGGAAGGCCTCGCCGATGGTGTGCGGGTTGCCCATCAGGCCGACGTAGCCTTTGGCAAAATCCTCGTTATAGGTCAGCGTCCACAGGGAGGAGCCGTCGCCCGGGATCAGGACGGGCTTTCCTTCCATCGTCCGCTTGAGCACCTGCCAGGAGCCGTTGGCCCCGTGGATGCCCACCGGCATGCTGCGGTCGTCATAGGTGTGGCTGGGGCGGACGATGGTGACGGGGAAGCCGTTCTCCCGGTATTCTGCCATCAGATAGTCCTCGCACGCGATCTTATTGCGGGAATACTGCCAGTAAGGGTTGGCCAGGGCCGTCCCTTCGGTGATGCGGTAATCGCGCACGGGCTTGTGGTAGGCGGAGGCGGAGCTGATGTAGATGTACTGCCCGCATTTTCCGGAGAAGAGGCGGACGTCCCGCTGCACCTGCTCGGGCACGAAGCCGATAAATTCCCCGACGACGTCAAAGGTCTGCCCGGAAAGCAGGGCAGCGATTTCCCGCTCGTTGTCCATGTTGCCCTGCAGGAGATGGGCCTTTTCGGGCATCCGTTCCCGACGGCTGCCCCGGTTGAGCAGATACAGGTCGTGGCCCTGACGGACCAGCAGGTCAGAGATGGCGGCGCTGATGGTACCTGTGCCGCCGATCAGTAGGGTTTTCATGGCGCTTCCTCCTTTTGTGTTGAATATCAATCAGGTCCTCTTTAGAACCGTTCAAACGGATTCGGACGGGGAAGGCCTGAGCCGCCGCCAGAGCCGGGCGATCAGGTTGGGCAGGGCGCTTACCAGCAGCACCAGGACGATCATGATCAGGGCGTAGGCGTAGATGTCCTCGTACTCGTTAAAATAGCTGCTGGTATGGATGGCTTTGCCCAGGGAGTTTTTCGTCTGCACCAGGTATTCGGTGGAAACGGCCAGCTTGAGCCCCATGCCCACGGCGCTGATATAGGCCTGACGGAGATACCCGGCGGTCAGGGGCAGATAGACGTGGAAGAAGATGCGGGGGGTAAAGCCGCTGTTGATGCGGTAGACGTCGATCAGCTCCGGCTCGATCCTCTGACAGCCTTCGCTGGCCGCTTCGCTGATCAGCGGAATCAGGATCAGGGAGGTGGCGATCAGCGGCACCCGCTCATACCGGGTCAGCACCATGATGATGACGACCAGCACGATCATTGGGATGGACCGCAGGAAGATCATCAGGGGTTTCAGCAGGTTCCGCACAAAGGGGCTGAGCCCTTCAAGCATGCCGACGGTGACGCCGATCACGGTGGACAGGGCCAGGGCCTCTACCAGGTGGCAGAGGGTGACCCAGATTTTCCGGTAGGTTTCCGGATTTCCCAGCAAACGAAAGAATGCCCGGAGAATATCGGGCACGTCCGGAAACACCAGGCGGTCGTTCTTCATCCAGCCGGCTGCCTGCACCAGGCAGCCGATCAGGATGATCCCCAGGCAAAAAGTCAGTGATTGTTGTATGTGGCTTTCGCGCTTACTCGGCCCCATAGTAGAAATCGTCCGCGGGCACAGCGCCGCCGAACTGGGTCAGGTCGATGTTCGCGGTGCGCTCCACCTGTTCTTTAGCGTCCTTGGCGGACAGATAGCGGATCGCGCAGCCCGGGATGGCGGACCTGGCGACCTTGGCGTTGGGGAGAATCTCCAGCGTCACGGCGGCGTCGGCCACGGCGTCTACGTCGGAAGCGCACTTTTCGCAGGAAGAAGCCACCAGCGCGAGGTAGGCGTTCACAGTCTCAGGGCTCTTTTCGATCAGCTCCGCTTTGACAAACAGGCCGGCCTGGGTGTAGCCGTCAAAGCCGGTGACAGCCTTGTACAGGGCGTTCAGGGAGATGGCGGTGATCTGGTCGTTCTTCATCCGGGCGGCGGTCAGGGCGGGCTCGGCGGTCACGACGATGGCGTTCTCATCCGTGAGCAGGAGCTGCTGGGTGTTGGCGGCGCTGGCCAGGTAGTTCACGCTGGCGGGTTTAAACCCGTTCTGCTCCAGGGCGAACAGGGCGACGGAGGCATTGATGGTATTTTCGCCGAACAGGGTGATTTCCGCCCCGTTTACGTCCTCCAGGCTGAAATCCGCCTTCCGGGAGGCGAAATACAGGTTGCCCCAGGAAATGACGGCGCCTAGCTTATAGGTGGACTTGCCGGCCTTGTACAGCTTCGCGCCGGCGTTGATGGGGGCGATGATAAAGTCGGCGGTCGCGTTGGAGAATTCGGCGGCGATGGTATCGGCCAGCACGAAGGTATACTGGTCCGGCGCTTCCACGGCTAGGGTGGCCAGCGCCAGGGCGGGAGCGCCGCTGGGGGCGGAAATCTTCAGCGCGGAAACGTCGGCGGATTCGGCCTGGCAGGCAAAGCAGCCGCTCAGGAGCATCAAGGAAATCAGCAGAATGGAAAGCATTTTTTTCACAGATATGGTCCTCCTTGTTTGTGCTCTTGATGAACACTATCAAGATTATAGCACGGGCCGGCGCGCTGTCAATAGGCCTCAAGCCCAGCCGCCCAATCAGTCAAAATCCCGATAAGCAAATTTTACAACGCTCAAGGAAGGTTTTCTGTCTGTCCTCAGAGAATATATACAAAGACAATATTGAAACATGTGGAAACATACCGGAGTATATAAATTAATTTAAAGCATGAACTAAATCAGACTGGAGGGAGGATCATGAAACGGAGTATCGGAAAACGGGCAAGTTTGCTTCTGAGTATTTGGCTGCTGCTTTTCCTGCTGACAGTGCCCGCCAGGGCGGATGGGGTGTGGGGCCTGGCCACCCAGAAGCTCGCCACCCGGGACGGCCCGGGGACGACATACAATGAAAAGGGCACCTATAACGTGGCCGGCCAGTACATCAAGGTCCTGTCCCGGGCGTGGGACAAGCGGAACAACATCTGGTGGGTCAAGTGCGAAATTCCGTACCGGAACGAAATCCGGGTGCTGTGGACGGGCTACAAGCGCTTTGACAGCTCCACCCTGCCGCTGGAGTCCATCCCCATCGATGCTCAATATCCCGGCGGCGGGAAGACGCAGACGGCAGCGCCGAAGTCTTCTTCTTCGGCCGGACTCTGGGGCCTGGCCAAACAGAAGCTCGCCACCCGGGACGGGCCGGGGACGACGTACAATGAGAAGGGCACCTACAACGTGGCCGGCCAGTACATCAGGGTCCTGTCACGGGCGTGGGATAAGCGGAACAGCATCTGGTGGGTCAAGTGCGAAATTCCATACCGGAATGAAATCAGGGTACTGTGGACGGGCTACAAGCGCTTTGACAGCGGTACCCTGCCGCTGGAGTCCATTCCCATGGAGGGAGAAACGGCGCCGGTCACCCAGCCGTCCGCTTCGGCCGGGTGGTCCAAGGCGTATCAGGCTTTTGTCCAGAACCGGAGGTATCTTTCCTCCGATCAGGTATATTACAATACCGAGACGACCGGCTGGTACGAGATCGCCTTCGCCCTGTATGACATGGACAAAAACGGCATCCCGGAGCTGATCATCTCCAACGGGGAAGATTCCATGGCGGGCCGGACCAACCACGTCTATACCTGTTCCGGCGGGAACGTTCTGTACCTGGGGGAGATCGGCTTTCGGGAGAGCGCGCTGTTCTATATGCCTGGTTCCTCCTTCCCGGGCCTGTTCTGCAGGGACGGGAACATGGGCAGCTATGAAACGGAGTATTATTTTTTGAGCGGCCTGTACCTGGGAAAGGAAGAAGTCCTCGTCGAACAGTATTATTCGGACAGCGATCCGTACACCACGCTCAATACGCCGATCCTGAAAAGGATCACCGGCAACCAGACGCTTTACCAGACTTCGGTATCTTTTCCTTCCGGAACAGCAAACTTAACCATGTATACCAGAAGCCAGATTTCTTCCATGGGCTGGAATGACTTTGTGTCGAGGATGCCCTGAAAAATCAGGCTGATACACATAGCAAAACCTCCGGCGCTTTTCAGGAGGCCGGAGGTTTTGCTGTGCTGTTTTTTAAGTTCAGCCCTCTGACATGCTTTTGATCTTGTTCAGCTGGCCGGTGAGGGCGGCGACAGAGTAGGTATCAGGGCCGCAGAGCTGGAGGGAGGTAATCGCTTCCCAGACCCCGGCATCCTCCATCAGGGCGCGGACGGCCGCGAAATCTTCCTCTTCCGCGGGGTCGATCCCGGCGATCACGTTGATGATGCCGCTGACGGCCTGTTCATTCAGGGCGAAGTCCTTGTACTGGTCTTCGCTCCAGTGAAGGCCGGACAGGCTTTCCACCATGCTGGCGGTGAGCTTCGTGGGGTTGACCGCGTACAGGCGGTTTTGGACCGCGAAGCGGATGAGGGCGGAGGCGAGCCTGGCGGCTTTGAGCCTTGCCCCGGCGCTGCCGTCTTCCAGCCCGGCCAGGGGAAGGAATACCTCCCGGGCCATATCGTCCGCCGTGGGGGCCGGCATTTCCACCACCTGAAGGTTGAGCTCGTTCAGTTCTTTGGCGGTCTCATCGGTCAGACGCAGGACCACCCGCTCGTCCTCCTCGAGGGAAAAGACGGCTTCACCCCTGGCTTCCCGGTTCTCCCAGTTTTCCTGGGTCAGCTCCCCGTTTTCGTCAAAGGCGCGGCGGATGATGTCTCCCCGGTAGCGGTAGACGGCCTTCTGACCGTCGTTTTCGACGGGCTCCAGGATCATCTGATAGTCGGTCCGGACGGAGACGGACTCGGGCCAGTGCAGGTCCAGGGCCAGCTCATCGGTATAGCCGGTTCCCTGAACGACGGCGGAATACAGCTCCGCCGTCACCTGCTGGTGCTCCGGGTCTCCCAGGGAGGCGGGGCAGGGGATGGCAAGCGGGCGCTGCTCCGCCGGACTTACACAGCAGGAGAAAAGGGCGGACAGAGCCACCAGAGCGCAAAGGATTCGTTTGAGCATGTTTTCACCCTCTTTTCAAGTTTTTTTGGAGCGTCATGTTTTGCTTTGGTCTGTGAACACAGGGTAACATCAGGGTGCCGGAAGGGGCCCTTCCTTTTATTATACGCAGAAAATCCTTCGGCGTCAGCGTTTGCGTAAAAAAAGATGGGATAAAAAATAACTTTGATTAAAGAGGAAAAAACATGGACATAGGCGGTCAAAAAACACAAAAGCGTTACATGGCGGATTGAAAAAGTTCATCTTTCTTAATAGAATCTTCATTGTCTTATGGGTTGGAAAATGATAATATTGTACTGTATCATGACCCTGATAGAAAGGAAGGATCAAACATGACCAAACATCGTTTGTTAGCGTGTCTACTCGCGCTCTGTCTGCTGCTGGGCTGTGTCCCCGCCGGACTGGCAGAGGGAGACTCTGGTTCTTCATCTGATTTAGTTCAGCTGATCCGGGAAAAACTGATCCAGCAGAAAAATGAAGAAGCTGCCGCTCAGGAAGAACCCGCGGCGGACGCTTCTTCGGAAACCGCTCCAGCGCAGGAAGGCGAAACCGCCCCTGAAGCCGTGGCGGGCCTGCCCGTGTTTATCGCCCAGCCGAAGGACCGCCAGGTCCAGCCCGGCAAGTTGACCGTCATGGAAGCGGACGTCGAGGACGCCGATTCCTACCAGTGGCAGTACAGCGTTGACCAGGGCGCGAACTGGGTGGACTGCGGCAAGGACTTTACCGGCCCCAAGACGACCCGTGTCCTGTTCGCGGCCAAGGAAAGCATGAACGGCTGGCTGTTCCGCCTCGCCGCCACCAACCAGGCCGGCACCGCCTACAGCCGGGAAGCCGTCCTGACCGTCGGCGAAGCCAAGGCCCCTGCTGAGGAGCCCGCGGCCGAAGAACCCGCGGCGGAAGAACCCGCTGTGGAAGAGCCCGAAGAGGATGAGCTTTCGGTGGTGGAACCCATCGCCGATTTGAGCGATCCCTTCGCTCAGACCGAAGAAGTGGAAGAGTTCATCACGGCGGACGCCAACCCCAGGCTGACCCCCGCGACGATCACCCTCCAGCCCACGGACGTCACCAAGAAAGCCGGCGATACCGCCGCCTTCTTCATCACCGCGACCGGTTCCGGCACCCTGACGTACCAGTGGCAGTACAGCTGGGACAACATGGAGCCCTGGAAGAACCTGACCAACGGCAGCTTTTGGATCGGCAACAAAACCGACTCCCTGAAATTCCAGATGAAGGATACATATGATAATATGTACGTCCGCTGCGCGGTCACACTGACCAGCGACGGCTCCTCCGTCACCGTCTTTTCCAAAGGCGCTCAGGTGAAGCTGGGCACCGGCCCCGTCATCACGTTCCAGCCCGCCGACCTGACGCTGAGCAAGGATCAGCTCGGCTTCTTCCAGACCGCCGCCTCCGGCTCTGGCACGGTCAAATATCAGTGGCAGTATAGAAAGTCGGAAACCGACACCGAAACCAATATGACGGACGGCGCCGACTGGTCAGACACCACGAAGGCGGTTGTGAGGGTATACGGCCGTATTGGCTTTGACGGTTATCAGTTCCGCTGCGCCGTGACTGATGACTTCGGCACCGAATACACTGACTGGGCCACCCTCCACATCAAGGAAGCGGCGACCCCTGAAATCATCGTGCAGCCCGGCCCCGCGGACATCACCTGCTTCGTGGATGACGAGCTCACCATCGACCTGGTCGCCATCAACGCCACCAAATATCAGTGGCAGTACAGCAAGGACAACGGCGCGACCTGGTCCAACCTGTCCAACGGTTCCTACTGGAAGGGCAACAAGACCGACACCCTGACCTTCCTGGTCGCCGCCTCGCATGACGGGATGATGATCCGCTGCAAGGTCTCCAACGACGTGCCCGTCAGCGTTGACAGCGATGCTGTGACCCTGCACGTGATGCAGGCTCCGGTCATCGTGACCGATCCGACGGATCAGAGCGTCACCTCCGGCGATCCCGTCACCTTCAGCATCACTGCGACCGGCGCGACCAAGTACCAGTGGCAGTGCAGCTCCAACGGGGGCATCACCTGGGTCAACCTGACCAACGGCTCTTTCTGGAAGGGCAATAAGACGGATACCCTGACCTTTACCACGATGGACCGCCACGACGGCTATCTGTTCCGCTGCCTGGCGATCAACGACGCCGGCACCACTGCCAGCGCCGCCGCGAAGCTGACGTTGGCCATGGGCATCTCCATCAAGCAGCAGCCCAAGGACCAGGTTGCCGGCGAAGGCACTACGGCTACCTTCACGGTCGTCGCGGAAAACGCCGACACCTATCAGTGGGAAATGGCGCCCATCGGCACCACCACCTATTCCAACGTGCCCACCTCCTGGACCGGCTATAATACGGATACCCTGATCGTGCCCGCTGAGCTGGTCTGGACGGCGTATCAGTACCGCTGCAAGGTTTCCAACTCCGTCACCGGCGCTTACGTGTACACCACGGCCGCCAAGCTGTCCCTGCTGGCCCTGCCGAACATCCTGCAGGATCCGACGGACGTCTGCGTGAACATCGGCCAGAAGGCGACCTTCGCCATCACCGCCACCGGCGCGACCAGCTATCAGTGGCAGTACAGCACAGACGGCGTTTCCTGGGGCAACCTGACCAACGGCAGCTACTGGGTCGGCAACCATGCTTCCAACCTGAGCTTCAAGGCCGCCGCCAACTACAATAACTTCTACTTCCGCTGCGCTGTGAGCAACGCCGCCGGAACCACTTATTCCGCCCCCGCAAAGCTGTGCATCATGGGGATGCCGGTGATCGTCACCCAGCCCATTTCCCGCAACGTGCCTGTGAATGCCACGGTCGCCATGGAAGTCATCGCCACCGGCGCGACCTCCTACGCCTGGCAGTATCACAACGGCGTCAAGTGGGTCACCCTGAACAACACGGCCATCTGGCAGGGCGCCAACACCAACCGTCTGGTCTTCCAGGCGAAGAAGTACATGAACGGCTACCAGTTCCGCTGCATGGTGAAGAACGGCTCCGGCACTGTCTACAGTGACGCGGCCCTGCTCACCGTCAGCGCGGTCATCCCGCCGCAGCCCAACAACGTGAACATCACCGGCGCGGGCATGAGCATCCTGACCGTGAGCTGGAGCAAGGTGGTTGCGGACGAGCTGAACGGCTACAAGATCTACTACAGCAAGTCCAGCGACCCGGCAACGGCGACCCTCGCGGGCATTGTCGATCCGACCCAGAAGTCCTTCACCATCATTGGCCTGGATCCCATGACCAACTACTACGTCTGGGTCAGCGCCTATAACACCGCCGGCGAGAGCGGCCTCAACAGCCACGTGATGGCCACCGGCAAGACCATGTGGGCCAACACCGACATGATCCCGCCGGAAGCTCCCAGCAACGTGAAAGCCACCGTCCTGGGCGATTCCAGCGTCAAGCTGACCTGGACCAAGTCTCCTTCTCCCGGCGTCATCGGCTACATGATCTACTACTCCACCCAGTCCCTGGCCTCCAACGCCAAGCTGCACCAGATCGTCGCTGACGCGAACAAGACTTCTGCGATCATGACCGACCTCAAACCCGGCACCAGGTATTATATCTGGGTCGTCGCCTATGACGACGGCGGTATCAGCCTGATGGACAATTACGTCCGCGCGGTTGTGACCACCACCGGCAACCCGGCCTACCCGATCGTTCCGGTCGTGTCCGGCGATCTGCCGGATCCGCCGCTCAACGTGGCTGCTAGGAGACTGTCCAACACTTCCGCCCAGGTGACCTGGAAACGCGGCACCTCTACGGATCTGACCGGCTTCTCCATCTACTACGGCATCACCAGCGATCCGTCCGCTTCCACCCTGTACGCCAAGACCGGCCCCGAAGCACGCAACATCACGGTCAACACCCTGAACGCCAACTTCGGCTATTACTTCTGGGTCGTTTCCGTCAACGAAGTGGGCGAGTGCGAGATGACGGCTGACAACCGCGCTTACGCGGACGTGATGAACCCCATCGTCGTGGTCTATCCGCCGCTGCAGCCCCTGACGGTTGCCGCCAGCGCTGTGTCCAAGAGCAAGATCACCGTCTACTGGACCTCTTCTCCCTCTCCCGACGTGGAAGGCTACAGGCTGTACTACAACACGGTGAACAACCCGAACTCCGCTGTCGCCTATGCCGAGGTTCGGGATCCCAGCGCCACCAGCATGACGATCTTCGGTCTGAAGGCCGTCACCAAGTACTACGTCTGGGTGGCCGCGTTCAACGACGCGGGCGAAAGCAAGCTGGATGCCAACGTATCCTCCTCCGCCTACACGCTGTACTATTAAAAGACATTCGCGGCTGACAGCCGCACCCAAGCCCCGGAGCGAACAGCTCCGGGGCTGTAATTTTATAAAAAAGCATCCGTTGCAGAAACTGATCTGCAGCGGATGATGTATTTTATGGCGGTTCCCGCTTTAGCCTGGGAGTTCAAATAATCTGTGGAGGACGGCCAGGTGCTCGCTTGTTCCGCTGGATTCGATGGTGACGCTGCCTGTTTCCCCGGGGGGAAGGAGCAGATCGCGGCTGTCCAGCACCCGCTGGAGCTGGCGGACGGTGCCTTCGTTTCCGTCCAGCACCGGGGTGTTGGGGAAAAAGCGCTGAATCAGGCTTTTCAGGAAGACGTAGTGGGTGCAGCCCAGGACGATGGCGTCCACCTGGCTCTGCCGCCAGGGTTCAAAAAGGTTTTCCAGATACCGGAGGAGGGCGGGGTCGTCAAAGCCCCCTTCTTCCACAAATTCCATCAGCCCCGGACAGGGGACGGAGACGGCGTGCTGCCCCCAGCGGGAGGAAAGAAGGCCGTATTTTTCGCTGGACAGGGTGCCCGGGGTTGCCAGCACCAGGATTTTCCCACCCCGGTACAGGAAGGAAGCGGGCTTTAAGGCCGGCTCCATGCCGATCACGGGGATGGTGAGCTCTTCCCTGAGCTCTCTGGCGGCGCGGGCGGTGGCGGTGTTGCAGGCAAGCACCAGGGCTTTGATGTCCCTGGACAGAAGATACTGAACGGCGGCGCGCACCAGCGCCAGGACCTCTTCCTTGGATTTCGTTCCGTAGGGGGCGTTTTTCTGATCCCCGTAAAAGAGATAACGCTCCTGAGGCATCAGCCGCACCGCTTCCTTCAGCACGCTGATGCCGCCGGCCCCGCTGTCGATCAGGCCGATGGGGGACAGGGCGTTCATGACGGATTCTCCTCCTGCTCGACGGACTGCTGCAGCCATTCCGGCATTTCGCCGCGCCCGGCCTGCAGGAGGGCGTTGAAGAAACGGATGACGGCGTCGTCGTTTCCGTTGTTGACGACGATGGCCATGACGCTGCCCCGGTTGTCATACTGGAGCCCGTCCATGAAGCCGTAGAGCGTATCCGTCGGGATGCCGTACAGATGGGTCTGGGCGGTCTTGGTTTCCTCGTCCACCACGGTCAGGCGGCAGGAATCCAGGGCGATGCCCTCGGCGTTGATGGCCCCGTTTTCCACCAGCTCGTCCAGAGAAAGGAACCAGCCCTGCGTGGCGATCGCCTTAAACTTGGAGGCGGGCAGCATATAAATGTCTCCGTCCGCGGCGGCCAGGCGGGTCAACAGCACCATGCCGGAATACATGTCCTCGTCGCTCATGGGCGTCAGGATGGTGCCTTCCACCAGCTCCATGTCCGGCACGGCTTCCTGCCACAGGGGCTGGAAGAAGGAAGCCATCAGGTCGTCCGTCACCGTGGCGCTCATGATCTCCACGTCCACCCGCTTGTCCTGGGGGGAGCGGTACGCGGTCGTGGTGAAAAGAAGGTCCACCCCGAACCAGACGCCCAACGCCAGCAGCAGGTATTTCCAGAAATCATATGCGAGGTGATTCCTGATCTTTTCCTTGTTGAGTCTCCCTTTTACCGTCATAGCCGAACCTCTCAAAAAAGAGTGGAAATCATCATCCCGAAGAGGAAGACAAAAATATCTTTTTATCCTCCTAAATGAACAATCCTATTATAGCCCGGTTTTGGCCGAAAGACAAGCCGGGAGGGAACGGATCGGAGGATCTACCACATTTCTGCCACTTTCCCGGGATTGTAAATGGGGTGGGAGGAACCGGATCGGGATGGTCATTGAACCCCTTATGAAGGAGTGGAGATCATAAGAAGTAAATCCAGCGGATTCCGGTCGATGAGCAGGTGGCTGGAAATATCTCCGGCGTGTACGCCGTCGCTGAAAATTTCCGCCGTATTGGCCGGGGAGCGGATCAGGTCGATGCGGATCATGTTGCGGTCGCTGAACACCATGGGGGAGGCGTCCCGCGAGTGAGGGCAGATGGGCGTAGCGCAGAAGGCCGAAACGTCCGGCGCGATGACCGGGCCGCCGGCGGAGTGGTTGTAGGCGGTGGAGCCGGTGGGGGTCGACAGGATGATTCCGTCGCCGATCCAGCGGGCGTTCGTGCCGCCGCTCTGCACCGAAAGCTCGATGGTCTCCCCAAAGCGGGATTTGACCACGGTGATGTCGTTCAGTGCGAAATGCTCCTGCCCGTTCAGGGAAAAGCGGAGCAGGGCCCGCCGGGAAAGCTTCAGCTGGTTCAAAAGCTCCGGCCCGTTTTCCCGGAGGGCAGCCATCGGCAAAGCGCACAGATACCCAAGCCGGCCCATATTGACGCCGATCAGCGGCTTTTGCACCCGGACGGCCGTCTGAGCCGCCCGCAGGACAGAGCCGTCTCCCCCGACCGCGAGGATGTAATCCGCTTCCCCGGGGGAAAAGGAGGAGATCTCCCCGGGAGCGGACCCGGCCAGCTTCTGAGCGGTTTCAGGCGCCATGGAACATTCGGCGTGCCAGCACCGTGTCAGCACGTCCAGGCAGGAAAGGGCCGCCTGGACCTGGGCCGGGGTAAAGAGATTGGGACACAGGTATAGTTTCATCAACAAGACCTCCGCTGAAAGACAAACGCTCAGACGTCAATTTCCCGCACCGGGGCCTGCTCGGATGCGCTGGATGTCAGCAGCGGGTCCACGACTTCGGCGAGGAAGGCCTCGGTCTGCTGGCAGGCGCAGCCGGTGTACAGGGCGGGGTCCAGCAGGCTGTCAATCTGATCGGCGGTGAGGGGGAAATCGTCGTCCTCCGCCAGGGCTTCCAGGAGGCCCGGGGCGGTTCCTTCGTCCTTGACGCGCTGCCCGGCCAGGACGGACTGGACGCGGATTTTTTCGTGGAGCTTCTGCCGGTCGCCGCCCTGGCGGACGGCCTCCATCAGCAGGTTTTCCGTCGCCATGAAGGGAAGCTCGTCCATCAGGTGGCGGCGGACGACCTTTTCATGGACGGTCAGGCCGGAGGCGACGTTCAGGAACAGGGACAGCACGGCGTCCGCGCACAGGAACCCTTCCGAAAGGGAAATGCGGCGGTTGGCGCTGTCGTCCAGCGTGCGCTCCAGCCATTGCTCGGCGGCCGTCATCAGTCCGTTCTGGGCGTTCAGGATCAGATGACGGGACAGGCCGGCCATCCGCTCGCAGCGCATGGGGTTGCGCTTATAGGGCATGGCGGAGGAGCCGACCTGCTTGGCCTCAAAAGGCTCCTCGACCTCTTTTTCGTGGGCCAGCAGGCGGATGTCGGCGGCAAACTTGTGGGCAGTTACGCCCACCTGGGCCAGGAAGGAGAGGACCCTTCCGTCCCATTTGCGGCTGTAGGTCTGGCCGGCCACCGGCTGGGAGGCGGTAAAGCCCATCTTCCGGACGATCAGGTCGTCCAGCTTCCGAACCAGCGCATAATCCCCCTGAAACAGCTCCAGGAAGCTGGCCTGGGTGCCGGTGGTGCCCTTACAGCCAAGGGGCAGGTGGGAAGCCATCAGCTGCTCGCACTCCCGGATGTCGGTGACCAGGTCGTTCATCCACAGGCAGGCGCGCTTGCCCAGGGTGGTGGGCTGGGCGGGCTGAAAGTGGGTGTAGGCGAGGACCGGCAGGGCCTTATACTGCTCCGCGAAGGAACGAAGGGCGCGCAGGACGGCGATCAGCCGGGCGTGGATCAGGGACAGGGCGTCCCGGATGATCAGGCTGTCGGAATTGTCCCCGACGTAGCAGCTGGTGGCGCCCAGGTGGATGATGGGCGCGGCCTCCGGGCACTGGTCCGCGAAGGCGTGGATGTGGGCCATCACGTCGTGGCGGAGGGCCTTTTCATAGGCCGCCACCTGGTCAAAGTCGATATCGGTGAGGTGTTCCTTCATTTCGGCAATCTGCCGGTCGGTGATGGGCAGGCCGAGCTCCTGCTCGGTTTCGGCCAGGATAACCCAGAGCCTGCGCCACAGCTCCGCCCGGTGGCGGGCGGAAAAGAGAAACTGCATCTCGTCGCTGGCGTACCGGGTGGAAAAGGGGGAAACGTAACGGTCCAGATCCTGCATAGGAATGCACCTCCGTGATACAACGGTTGAATTTCAAGAAAAAGGCCGGCGCTCCGGCCCCGCAAACGCCCGGCCCGGGGCGGTCCATTCTATGAAGAACCGGCGGGCAGAGAGGCTTTATCTGCATGGTATAACAAAGAAGAAAAAAAAGCAAGCGAAAAGAAGGGAATGGGTTCCCGCCGGGCTTGCAAAACGCCTGAAAAAAGGTTATAATGCTATGAATGTATCTGGGCATGCGCCCTGACCTGGGCAGGAGAAGGACAATTTTGTCCTGCGTGAAAGGGAGGAAAACATGAGCAAGGTCGTCATATTTGATCATCCGCTGATTCAGCACAAACTGAGCATCATGCGCGACAAGAAAACCGGCTGCAAGGATTTCCGCGAGCTGCTGGATGAAATCGCCATGCTGATGGTGTATGAAGTGACCCGGGATCTCCAGACGGAAGAAGTGGAAGTGGAGACCCCGATCTGCACGACCAAGACGAAGATGCTGGCCGGAAAGCCCATCGGCATCATCCCGATCCTCAGGGCCGGTCTGGGCATGGTGGACGGCATTCTGAGCCTGATCCCCAACGCGAAGGTCGGCCATATCGGCCTGTACCGCGACCCGGAAACCCTGAACCCGGTGGAATACTACTGCAAGCTGCCCGAGGACGCCGAACACCGCGAGCTGATCGTGCTGGATCCGATGCTCGCCACCGGCGGCAGCGCCAGCGCAGCCATTACCTTCATCAAGCAGCGCGGCTGCAACAACATCCGCCTGGTCAACCTGATTGCCGCGCCCGAAGGCATCGAACGCGTCCGCGCCGAGCATCCGGACGTGGACATCTATGTGGCGGCTCTGGATGAGAAGCTCAACGAGCACGGCTACATCGTTCCCGGCCTGGGCGACGCCGGCGACCGCCTCTTTGGCACCAAATAACACAGGAAGGCCTGATCGGACCCATGAAGATACAGCCTGCCGTCCGGGAACAGACCAAAGCCGTGGCCGTCGGCGTGTGCATCCTGACCGCGCTGATGGTGGGCGTTTTCCTGGTCATCGGCAAGTTTGACTGGACGGTGCTGACCGGCGCCATCTTAGGCGCGTCGGCCGGGATCGCCAACTTTTTCCTGATGGCGCTGACCGTGCAGAAGGCTGCGGACGATATGAAGCCCCTGCCGCCGGAGCCTGAGGAGGGGGAAGCGGACGCGGCCCAACAAGAAGGCGAAGCGGCCGCGGAAGCCCCGCTGAGCGAAGGGGCCAAGCGCGGACGGGATCGCGTCCGCCTGTCCTACACCTTCCGAATGCTCGGCCTCGGCCTGGTCGCCGTCTTAGGCGCTCTGTTGCCCTGCTTTAATATCTACGCGGTGCTGATTCCGCTGCTGTTCCCCGGCATCGTGATCCGTTTTCTGAACCGGTGAGCATTTGGCCTCGCCGTCCGCCGCGAATAACCATGTTAAAATCCTGACCACATCGCGTGCCCGGTTCCCGGATACGCGGTGAAGGAGGCTGATCAAGACGTGAACAAAGACACGCGGGCGCGTGTAACGGATATCCTGCTGATCCTGATGATGGTGCTGCCCTTTGTCGCCGTGATGGCGCTCAAGGTGCTGACGACGCCGCATTCCGACGAGATTTCCATCTCCGGCGCGCTGATCTATTTCACCATCCCCATGCCGCTGATGGATCTGCCGATTACCGCCTCCCAGTTCAATTCCCTGGCTGTGATGATCTCGATCTTCGGGCTGTGCCTGTACCTGACCCATGGCATCCAGGTGGTCCCGAACTCTAAGCGTCAGCTGGTCGCGGAATGGATCGTCACCAAGGTGAACGACCTGATCCGGGACAACATGGGGGAAAGGTTCATGGCCTTCGCACCCTTTGTGGCGGGCATCATGGCGCTTTCCGCCTTTTCCAGCCTGTCCAGCCTGCTGGGGCTCTTCCCGCCGACGTCGGATATGAACATCGTCGCCGGTTGGGCCATCATCGTCTTTATCCTGATCACGTACTACAAGCTGAAGGGCGGCCTGTGGCCTTACGTCAAGGGCTTCTTTGAGCCGGTGCCGGTCTTCGCTCCCTTCAACATCATCGGCGAGTTGGCGACCCCGGTTTCAATGTCCTTCCGTCATTACGGAAACGTGCTGTCCGGCGTGGTCATCTCCACCCTGATCGCCTATGCCCTGCAGGGCCTGAGCAAGCTGGTGCTGGGGTGGCTGCCGGGCGTGCTGGGCCAGTTCCCCTTCCTGCAGATCGGCCTTCCGGCTGTTCTGTCCCTCTACTTTGACATTTTCAGCGGCCTGATGCAGGCGTTCATCTTCGCCATGCTGACGATGCTCTACATCGCCACCGGCTTTGACGAGGACGCCTACAACGCCCGCCTGGCAAGGCGGAAGAAAGCGGCCGCCTGAGTTCAACGATGCTTTGAAGGCCCGAATAAGGGTCTTAAAGATAATTAGGAGGTACTTCCATGGATTACGTAAGTCTGGCTGTAGGTTTGATTCTGATGGGCTGCGCCATCGGCGCCGGCCTGGCTCTGATCGCCGGTATCGGCCCTGGTATCGGTGAAGGCAACGCGGTTGCGAAGGCCTGCGAGGCCATCGGCCGTCAGCCTGAAAGCAAGGGCGCTGTTACGTCCACGATGATCATGGGCTGCGCCATCGCCGAAACCACCGGTCTGTACGGTCTGGTCATCGGTATCCTGCTGATCTTTGTCGCCCCCAACATCTTTGTCGGCGTTTTCAAGAGCGCGATGGCCGCTTTCGGCATCGGCGGCGTCTGACGGAACTTGACGCCAAAGCCTCTTTGGCGGTGTGAAACGTGAAGCGTGGAGATGAAGACGGCGTTTTGCCGGGTTCATGTTCCGCTGATCTGTACGAGGAGATAAGAGAGCATGGTACAGTCATTGGATATTATTTCTGTCAATATCTGGCAGATCGTCATCTCTCTGATCAACCTGCTGATCATTTATCGAATTCTGAAGAAGTTTCTGTTTAAACCGGTTCAGAAGGTGATGGATGAGCGGCAGGCGCAGGTGGACCGGATTTACGGGGACGCCAATCAGTCGAGGACGCAGGCTGAGCAGATGAAGCAGGAATACGAGCAAAGGCTGGCTTCCGCCCGGGAAGAGGCGGACGGCCTGGTCAGAAATGCTGTACAGACGGCGCAGAAGCGCAGCGATCAGATGGTTTCCGAAGCGTCGGCCCAGGCCAGCCGCATCAAGCAGAAGGCGAATGAGGAAATCGCCCAGGAGAAAAAGAAGATGCTGCAGGATGTCCGCAGCGAGATTTCCGACCTGGCGGTGGAAATCGCTTCCAAGGTGGTCGAGCGGGAAATCAGCCCCAGGGATTACGACGGCTTTGTGGATGAATTCATCAGGAACGTTGGTGAGAACAATTGACGGAATTCGGCAGAGAATACGGAGACGGGCTGTACGCCCTGTGCGCTGAAGAACGCATTACGGAAGACGTACTGGCTCAGCTGGCAGAACTGAAGATCCTTTTCCGGCAGAATCCTGATTTTATCCGTCTGCTGTCCAACATGTCCATTCCCAAAGCGGAAAGGGTCAGCGTGGCAGACCAGGCGCTTCAAGGTCAGGTGCATCCGTATGTGCTGAATTTTGTGAAGCTGCTGGTGGAGCGCGGCGCGGTTTACGAGTTTGAAAGCTGCGAAAGCGCTTACCGGGAAAGCTATCAGGCGGATCACCAGATCGCGGAAGCGGTGGTCACGACGGCCAAGCCGCTTTCTTCGGACCAGCGCCGGAAACTGATCGACAAGCTGCGCCGGATGACCGGCAAGGAGATTCAGCTCAAGGAAAATACGGATCCTTCCGTGCTGGGCGGCGTCCTGCTGGAAATGGACGGCCGCCGCTACGACAACACCATCCGCCACCGCCTGGGCGATATCCGGCAGGCGATCAAAGCAGACTGATCTTTGTGAAAGCGGTGACAGACAGATATGCAGTTGAAACCAGAAGAGATTTCCAAACTGATCAAGGAACAGATCAGGCATTACGGCAATAAGATCGCCCAGAACGATACCGGCACCATCATCACCATCGGCGACGGCATCGCCCGGGCCACGGGCCTGGATCAGTGCATGGCCAACGAGCTGGTGCGCTTTGGCAACGGCGAATACGGCATGGCCCTGAACCTGGAGGAAAACTCCGTGTCCATCGTTATGCTGGGTTCGGACGAAGGCGTCCGCGAAGGCGATACGGTGGAGAGGACGGGTCAGGTCGTTTCCGTCCCGGTCGGCGAGGGGCTCATCGGCCGCGTGGTCAACGCCCTGGGTCAGCCCATCGACGGCAAGGGCCCGGTGGATTCCCGCGAACTCCGCCCCATCGAGCGCAACGCGCCGGGCATCATCCAGCGCAAAAAGGTGTCCGTCCCGCTGCAGACCGGTATCAAGGCCATCGACAGCATGATCCCCATCGGCCGCGGCCAACGCGAGCTGATCATCGGCGACCGCCAGACCGGTAAAACCGTCATCGCGATGGATACCATCATCAACCAGAAGGGCAAGGACGTGATCTGCATCTACGTCGCCATCGGGCAGAAGCGCTCGACGGTCGCCCAGCTGGTGGAGACGCTGACGGCGGCTGGGGCGATGGATTACACCATCGTCGTCAGCGCGACGGCCAGCGAGCTGGCCCCGCTTCAGTATATCGCGCCTTATTCCGGCTGCGCGATGGGCGAATACTTTATGGACCAGGGCAAGGACGTGCTGATCGTCTACGACGACCTTTCCAAGCACGCGGTGGCCTACCGTGCCCTGTCCCTGCTGATCCGCCGCCCGCCGGGACGCGAAGCCTATCCGGGTGATGTTTTCTACCTGCACAGCCGTCTGCTCGAGCGCGCGGCCCGCGTCGCGCCGGAGTACGGCGGCGGGTCCATTACCGCCCTGCCCATCATCGAAACCCAGGCCGGCGACGTTTCCGCCTATATTCCGACCAACGTCATTTCCATCACCGACGGTCAGATCTTCCTGGAGACGGAGCTGTTCCATTCCGGCGTCATGCCGGCCATTGACCCGGGTATTTCCGTCAGCCGCGTGGGCGGTGACGCCCAGATCAAGGCCATGAAGAAGGTAGCCGGCAGCCTCAAGCTGCTCTACAGCCAGTATCGCGAGCTGCAGAGCTTCGCCCAGTTCGGCTCCGACCTGGACGCCGATACGAAGGCCCGCCTGGCCCAGGGCGCCCGAATCGTGGAGGTGCTCAAGCAGAACCGCAACCGCCCCGTGGCGGTCGAAAACCAGGTCTGCATCTTCTACGCCGTGACCCACGACTTCCTCAAACAGGTGGAGGTCCGTGACGTGGCGGAATACGAGGAGAGCTTGTACGAGCGGATGGCCGCCCAGCATCCCCAGGTGCTGGAAAAGATCCGTACCACCGGCCTGCTGGACGCCGATACGGAAGCCGAACTCAAGCACGCGCTGGAAAGCTTTACGGCTGATTTCCTCAAAACAAAGGGTTAAGGAGGCATTGCCATGGCCGGATCGTCCATGAAGGACATCAAGCTGCGGATCAAAAGCGTCGAAAGCACGATGCAGATCACGAAAGCCATGCAGCTGGTTGCCACCTCCAAGCTCCGGCGCGCCAAGGAACGCATGGAAGCCAGCAAACCCTACGCCGCCATTTCGGAGGCCGCCATCCGCGCGGCGGTCCGCAGCTGCGCGGGGGAAGAGGTTCCTTTCGCCGATCACCGGGAAGTCAAAAACACCTGCGTGGTCGTAGTCGCGGGGGAAAGAGGGCTGGCCGGCGGCTATAACAACAATGTATTCAAACGCGTTGCCCAGGAGACTGAGGGAAAGCCCTGGTGCGTTTTGCCGATCGGCCGCAAGGCCATCGAAAAATACCAGCGTCTGGGCATCCCGATGCTGAACGCGGACCACGGTCACGTGGAGGGCATTTCGGTCAGCGAGTGCTACCGTCTGGCCAAGATGCTGACGGACGGGTATCTGGCCGGGCAGTTTGACGAGGTGCTTTTAATCTACACCAACTTCCAGAACATGCTCTCCCAGGAGGTCCGGGCGGACCGCCTGCTGCCGATCGAGCCGGAGCAGGAGGAAAAGCCCCGTCTGGTGTCCACCGTCTACGAGCCGGAGGCCTCCGAAACCCTGGCCGCCGTCATCCCGGATTTTCTGGCCGGGCGGCTGTACAGCGCGATCTGCGACAGCTACGCCAGCGAGGTTTCCGCCCGCCGCACGGCGATGGATTCCGCCACCAAAAACGCCGGGGAAATGATTGACAGCCTGAGCCTTAAATACAACCGTGCCCGCCAGGGCGCGATCACCCAGGAAATCACGGAGATCGTGGCCGGCGCGGAGCACTGATACAGCAAACCATATTCAAAACACCATCCACTGGCAGGAAAGGAGTACACCACAACGTGAGCGCACAAAACATCGGTCAGGTCGTACAGGTCATCGGGCCTGTTCTGGACATCCGTTTTGAAGACGGCCATCTGCCCGAGCTGCTTTCCGCGATTGAGATCATGAACGGCGATAAAAAGATCGTCGCCGAAGTGGCTCAGCACATCGGGGACAATGTGGCCCGGTGTGTTTCCATGAACGCGACGGACGGCATGGTACGCGGCCTGAAGGCGGTCGATACGGGCAGTCCCATCACGGTGCCGGTCGGCAACGCCTGCCTGGGACGCATTTTCAACCTCCTCGGCCAGGCCATCGACGACCAGCCGGACCCGGTGACGGAGGAACGCTGGCCCATCCACCGTCCCGCCCCTTCCTATGAGGAACAGGAAAGCTCCACCGAGATCCTGGAAACGGGCATCAAGGTCGTCGACCTGATCGCCCCCTATGCCAAGGGCGGCAAGATTGGCCTGTTCGGCGGCGCCGGCGTCGGCAAGACGGTTCTGATCATGGAACTGATCAACAACGTCGCCAAACAGCACGGCGGCCTGTCCGTGTTCGCCGGTGTCGGCGAGCGTACCCGCGAGGGCAACGACCTGTACAACGAGATGAAGGAAAGCGGCGTTATCAACAAGACCGCCCTCGTCTACGGTCAGATGAACGAACCCCCGGGAGCCCGTATGCGCGTCGGCCTTTCCGGCCTGACCATGGCGGAGTATTTCCGCGACCGGGAGAACCAGGACGTTCTGCTGTTCATTGACAACATTTTCCGCTTCACCCAGGCCGGCTCTGAGGTGTCCGCCCTGCTGGGCCGTATGCCCAGCGCCGTGGGCTATCAGCCCACCCTGGCGACGGAAATGGGCGCTCTTCAGGAGCGCATCACCTCCACCAAGCAGGGTTCCATCACGTCGGTGCAGGCCGTATACGTGCCCGCAGACGACCTGACGGACCCGGCCCCCGCCACGACCTTCGCCCACCTGGACGCAACGACGGTTCTGAGCCGTTCGATCTCCTCCCTGGGCATTTATCCCGCTGTCGACCCGCTGGAATCCACCAGCCGCATCCTGAGCCCGGAAATCGTCGGCAGGGAGCATTACGAGGTCGCCCGCTCCGTCCAGAGCATCCTGCAGCGCTATAAGGAACTGCAGGACATCATCGCTATCATGGGCATGGACGAGCTCAGCGACGAGGACAAGCTGATCGTTTCCCGCGCCCGCAAGGTGCAGCGCTTCCTGAGCCAGCCCTTCTCCGTGGCCGAACAGTTCACCGGCATGGAGGGCAAGTACGTCCCCCTCAAGGAGACGATCCGCGGCTTCAAGGAAATCATCGAGGGCAAGCACGACGACCTGCCGGAGAGCGCCTTCCTCTTTGTCGGCACCATTGAGGAAGCTGTGGCGAAAGCCAAGAAGGGTGAGTAAACATGGCGACCTTTCATCTGCAGATTGTGACGCCGGACCGGATGGTCTATGACGGGGAAGCGCAGAGCGTCATCCTGCGCACCGTCAACGGGGACATCTGTATCCTGGCTAATCATATCGACTATGCCGCCCCGCTCGGGATCGGTGAGGCGAAGGTGATTTTCGCAGACGGGAAAGAGCGCAGCGCCGCCTGCAACGGCGGTCTGCTCAGCGTGGAGAACAACGAGGTTCGCGTCATCGCCACCACCTTTGAGTGGGCGGAGGACATCGACATAGAGCGCGCCAAACGCGCGCAGCAGGCCGCGGAGGAGCAGCTGCAGAAGCTGAGCCGTCAGGATGTGGATTATGCTGTCGCCGAGGCCAAGCTCAAGCGCGCCCTGGCCAGGGTACAGGCCGGTAAATAACTGAAGTAAAGAGGATTTTAAACATATGAGTGATAAACTGACCATGGACAAACTGGTGGCCCTGTGCAAGAACCGCGGCTTCGTCTATCCCGGCAGCGAAATTTACGGTGGCTTGGCGAACGCCTGGGACTACGGCCCCCTGGGTGTGGAATTCAAGAACAACGTCAAAAAAGCCTGGTGGAAGAAATTCGTCCAGGAGAGCAAATACAACGTCGGTCTGGACAGCGCGATCCTGATGAACCGTCAGGTATGGGTGGCCAGCGGCCACGTGGGCACCTTCAACGACCCGCTGATGGACTGCAAGGCCTGCAAGGCCCGCTTCCGCGCCGACAAGCTGATTGAGGATTACGGCAAGGCCCACGGCGAAGAAATCCAGGCCGACGGCTGGACGAACGAACAGTACGAAACCTTCATTGCCGAGCACGAAATCGTCTGCCCGACCTGCGGAAAGAAGGACTTTACCGGCATACGCAAGTTCAACCTCATGTTCAAGACCCACCAGGGCGTCACGGAGGATTCCTCCAACGAGATTTATCTCCGTCCCGAGACGGCCCAGGGCATCTTCGTCAACTTCAAGTCCATCGTACGCACCACCCGCAAGAAGCTGCCGATGGGCGTTGGCCAGATCGGCAAATCCTTCCGCAACGAGATTACCCCCGGCAACTTCATCTTCCGCATCCGCGAGTTCGAGCAGATGGAGCTGGAGTTCTTCTGCAAGCCCGGGGAAGATCTGGAGTGGTTCAGTTACTGGCGCGGCTTTTGCCGGGACTGGCTGCTGTCCCTGGGTATCAAGGAAGAAAATCTCCGCCTGCGCGACCATTCCAAGGAAGAGCTGGCCTTCTATTCCAAAGCGACGACCGACTTTGAGTTCCTCTTCCCCTTTGGCTGGGGCGAACTCTGGGGCGTGGCTGACCGCACCGATTACGACCTGGGCCGCCATCAGGAGGTCTCCGGCCAGAACCTGGAGTACATCGACCCGACCACCGGCGAGCGCTTTATCCCCTACGTGATCGAGCCCTCCCTGGGCGCGGACCGTATGGCCCTGGCCTTCCTGTGCAACGCCTACGACGAGGAAGAAGTCGGCGAGAACGATACCCGCGTGGTGCTTCATCTGCATCCGGCTCTGGCGCCCTTCAAGGCCGCCGTCCTGCCCCTGCAGAAGAACAAGCTGGGTGACCTGGCAACGGAAGTGTATTCCGAGCTGACCAAATACTTCTCTGTGGATTATGACGATACCGGCTCCATCGGCAAGCGTTACCGCCGGGAGGACGAAATCGGCACGCCCTACTGCATCACCGTCGATTTCCAGACCCAGGAGGACCAGACCGTCACCGTCCGCGACCGTGACACCATGGAGCAGATTCGTCTGCCCATCAGCGAGCTGAAAGCTTTCCTGGAAGAAAAACAGCAGTTCTGATTCGATCTTACATAACAAAGTGGCTGTTGCATTACATCTGTAACAGCCACTTTTTATCATTAAAATTCACTTTTTCAGTCAAATAAGGAAGGAATGACTGAAACATGCAATCTCGGGGTGGTTTGGAGGGGCCGCAGCCCCTCCAAGTATAATCCGCAGCAGCGACATGTGCGGTGCGAGGATGAATTTTTGCGAAGCGGAGCTTGCCCCGCGAGAGCAAAAATTCTTTCCTTGCGGATTTGCCGCCCGGGAGGACCGAAGGTCCGAGAGGCAAATCCGAGGGGGTCCCCGATAGGGGGACGTGTCCCCCTATCGAAGCTGTAACTGGTTACAGCTTGCTTTCCTTGTAGAAAATCCCGATCATCGCCCCTGCGCCGTCCGCGGGCGTGGCGACCTGCTGCAGCGTCCAGCCCTGGCTGATATATTGGTTGATCATCTCTTCCGCTTTTTCGATGTCCTTTTCGCGGGTGACAGACAGACCTTTGTTCAGATAGACCAGCTTATAGTCTTTCATAATGCCTTTCTCCTTGCAATGATCATTCTTCGCTCAGCGTTCCGCCCTGGTCCAGGGTGTCGATCATCCCGACGCGACGGGCATGACGGCCGCCTTCAAAGTCCGTGGTCAGGAAGATCTGGGTGATCTTCTTGGCCAGCTCCGGCCCGATCACCCGGGCCCCCAGGGCCAGCATGTTGGCGTTGTTGTGACGGCGGGCCATTTCGGCGGAGTAGCAGTCCCCGCACAGGGCGCAGCGGATGCCGCGCACCTTGTTGGCCGCCAGGGACATGCCCAGCCCCGTTCCGCAGAGCAGGATGCCCCGGTCGCAGGCACCGCTTGTGACAGCCCGTGCGGCCTTTTCGGCATAGACCGGATAATCCACGGAAGCATGGCTGTCTGTGCCAAAGTCCTGATAGCTTAGGCCCATTTCATCCAGCATCGCTTCAATTTCCTTTTTCAGTTCCACAGCGCCGTGGTCGCAGGCAATGGCAATCATATTCTCCTCCATAATCCTTTATTTTGAGGGCACCAGCTCAGAGGTGCCAAAGCTCATCAGGTGGGATGTGTTGCGCGAGGTGGTGGCTTTCACGTTAATGGATTCTCCCATGAAAATCAGGGCTACCGTGCCGCCGCCGTCCAGGTTCAGGGCTTCCTGGGCCCCCAGCTCCAGCATTTTCCAGGCCAGCCAGTCCAGATACGCCCCTTTGGACTGGTTCTGCCGCCCGTTGACGGTCAAAACGATGTAGTGGCCGGGGGAGACCATGCCCAGGGCGCAGCGGGGCTCCCGGTAGTGGTAATAGCCGTATTGTTTCGCTTCTTCCTGAGTGGGCCGCATGTGTTCGCCCAGCTGCCCGTCCGTTACCAGGATGGGGCCGAAAGCCAGCACGTCGGTCGCGCCCATGTCCAGGTATTCCTGGGCGGTATGGGCCTGGGCGTCATAACATTTCATGGAGCCGTCCGGGAAATAGGCCAGGTTTTCGAGCTTGGGAAAGCCGCTGGACGTGGGGCGCTTCGTCTTGTCTGAGATGATTTTTCCGTCCCGGATCTCGATGCCTACGGTATATTTGTTATACTTGCGGTAGCTGTAAAAATCGTCCGAGAAGGCCAGGACGGCCTGGTTGGCACGGGCGATTTTCCTGGGCTGCTGCCAGGAGCCGCCGGTCAGCAGGGGGCGCATCCGCTCTTCTCCGGCGGTGCGCACGTCGGTCTCAAACCATACGATCTTCTGCGCCTGGTCTTCATAGCGATGAATGACCACCTGCAGCGTGCCGGACAGATAGGCCCAGAAGCCCGCGTCCGGATCGGCTGTGGTGAATTCCTCTCCGCCGGTCAAAAACCCGCGCTCGTCCCGTTCCGGCGCGCCGGGCACCTCATAGGGTGCCTCCGGGTCGTCCCGGACGGTGACGGAGATTTCGGTAGCGTCGTCGTTCTCAGCCTTCTTGGCCGGCTCGTTTGCCGAAATGCAATCCTCGGAAAAAATCAGGGTCCACAAGTCCTCGTCTACCTCGCCGGTTTCGGGCAGGCCGTTCTGCTTTTGCAGCAGTCGGACGCGCTTGGCGGTGGTGTCGTTGTAGATGGGGCTGAACTTGGTGGTCTGAAAATATCCGAGCTCAAACATCCGCTCCTTTAAGTTGGCGACGTCCTCCCCCCGGGCTCCCTGGCGGATGGGAAATCCGTCGGCCCGGGCAAAATCGGCGGGGGACAGCAGGAGGGCGAAAAGCAGGAAAATAGTCAGCAGTCTGGCGGTCCAGCGGTTCATAGATCGGTGATTCCTCTTCCGGCGTTTTCTGGTTCAGTATTTCTACCCTTCTATTATATCACATGATCCGGAAGAATAAAGAAGGAATCCCCGTTTTTTCACGGTTCGGAAGAAAAAATCATTTCCTATTCTGTACACGAACCGGGGAGAATGATATAATCGAAGCGTCAGAATGACAGATGAAACGGGGGACACAGGCATGAATCTTAAGAATATGACGATTTACTCCATTTTTGTCCGCAACCACGGGGGCACCTTCGAAGCGGTGCGCCGGGACGTGGCGAGAATCCGTTCCTTGGGCGTCGATACGATCTGGTTGCTGCCCATCCATCCCATCGGGAAGGTACAGCGGAAGGGCACGCTCGGTTCGCCCTACGCCATTTCGGACTATCGGGCAGTGAACCCGGAGTACGGCACTCTGGAGGACTTCAAGCGCCTCGCCGACGAGATCCACAGTCAGGGCATGAAGCTGATGATCGACGTGGTCTTCCACCATACTTCGCCGGATTCCGTGCTGGTGCGCCAGCATCCCGAATGGTTCTACCGAAAGGAAGACGGCTCCTTCGGCAACCACGTCGGAGACTGGTCCGATGTCATCGACCTGGACTTTGACCGGGAAGGTCTCTCCGCCTACCTGATCGACACGCTGAAGATGTGGGCCCACATTGTGGACGGCTTCCGCTGCGACGTCGCCCCGATGGTCCCGCTCAACTTCTGGCTGGACGCCCGCTGGGCGGTAGAAGAGGTCCGGCCCGGCTGCATCTGGCTGGCCGAATCGGTGGAGCCCGGCTTCGTCCGCTATAACCGGAACCAGGGCATCGTCTGCCACAGCGACGCGGAAATGTACCAGGCCTTCGACATCTGCTACGATTACGACGTGTATGACGACTACCGGCGCTACTTAAAGGGAGAGGAACCCCTGGACGCTTACATCGCCGCCCTGGAGAGGCAGGAATGTATTTATCCGGACAATTACGTGAAGCTGAGGAATCTTGAAAACCACGACCGTCCCCGCGCCGCCTTTATGATTCCGGACGAAAAGGCGAGGAGGAACTGGCTGGTCTTCAACTTCCTGCAGAAAGGCGCGGCCCTGCTCTATGACGGCCAGGAGTGGGAGCCGGTTCACCGGCCGGGCCTGTTTGATGCAGACCCCGTCCGCATGGAGGGGGAAGCCCCGCTGTCCGCCCTCATCCGCAGGCTGACCGCCCTCAAAAAAGAGGAAATCTTCAGCGAAGGCGTCTACAGCCTCCAGGCCCTCCCGAACGACTGGGTGAAAATTTGCTATCAGCGCGGGGAAGAAAAGCTCCTCGCTTTCGTCAGCCTTCAGGGGAAAAACGGCCTCCTGAACGCGGACCTGCCGGAGGGCACGTACCGGGATCTTCTGACCGGAAGGGACGTCCTGGTGGAGGAAGGGCTGATTTCTTCCCCTGGAGAACCGGTGGTCCTCCGCATTGGCTAAATGAATGAGGATAGAGTGATGGAAATCTGGGACGCTTATGACGAACACCTGAACCGAGTGGACGGCGTGACCCTGATCCGGGGGGAACCTGTTCCCGAAGGGCTGTATCACCTGGTCAGCGAGATCCTGGTCCGGCATACGGACGGGAGCTTCCTGCTGATGCAGCGGGATCAGCGCAAGCATCTGGGCGGCATGTGGGAGGCCTCTGCCGGCGGCTCGGCCCTGCAGGGGGAAGGGGCGCTGGATTGCGCCATCCGGGAGCTCCGGGAAGAAACGGGCGTAACCGGGAAGCTGACCCACCTCGGATGGATCATTGACAGAAAACGCCATACCATCTACGCGGAGTACCTGTGCGTGACGGATATAGCAAAGGACGGGATCATCCTCCAGGAAGGGGAGACTTCCGCCTACCGCTGGATCAGCGCGGAAGATCTTCAACGGATGTCCCGGGAGGAGCTGGCTACCTACCGGGTTCAAACGCTCCTGGAAGAACTGCGGTGACAAATCAACTTAAAAGGCGCGCCCCATTTCGGGACGCGCCTTTGCTTTGGTTTTTAGGTCAATCAGTGGTTCGAAAAATTATTTCCGTTCCTGATTGAAGGTCTTCTTGAACTCTTCCCAGCCGGCCGCGAGGGATTTAAATCCAGCCTGAGCGAAGTCCTTCAGTTCGGAGCTGGCGGTCTCAGCGGCAGCGCTGAGCTTGTCAGCCGCGTCCTTCAGCGTGGCCTTCACGGCCTCCACCTTGGCGTCGATCTCTTCTTCAGCGGCTTTCTCAGCATCCTTGGCGGCCTTGTTGGCCTTGATGGCGGCCTGAGCGGCGCTCAGACGGGCGATCGGGACGCGGAAGGGGCTGCAGGAGACGTAGTTCAGGCCGATCTCGTTGCAGAACTCGATGGAGGACGGATCGCCGCCGTGCTCACCGCAGATGCCGCAGTGGATGGAGGCGTTGTTCTCATGGCCCATCTTGACGGCCATCTTCATCAGCTTGCCGACGCCCACGGTGTCCAAACGGGCGAAGGGATCGAATTCGTAGATCTTGTTCTGATAGTAAGCAGGCAGGAACTTGCCGGCGTCGTCACGGCTGAAGCCGAAGGTCATCTGGGTGAGGTCGTTGGTGCCGAAGCAGAAGAAATCGGCTTCCTTGGCGATCTCGTCGGCAGTCAGCGCGGCGCGCGGGATTTCGATCATGGTGCCCACTTCGTACTTGAGGTCGCTGCCGGCGTCCTTGATCAGCTGATCAGCGGTCTCCACGACGATGTTCTTGACGAACTTGAATTCCTTCAGCTCGCCAACCAGGGGGATCATGATTTCAGGCACCACGTTCCAATCGGCATGGCGGGCCTTGACGGCCAGAGCGGCCTTGATCACGGCGCTGGTCTGCATCACGGCGATTTCGGGATAGGTGACGGTCAGACGGCAGCCGCGGTGGCCCATCATGGGGTTGAACTCGTGGAGGTCAGCGATGACCTGCTTGATGTAAGCGACGCTCTTGCCCTGGGCCTTCGCCAGCGCTTCGATGTCCGCCTCTTCGGTGGGCACGAACTCATGCAGCGGGGGATCCAGGAAACGGATGGTCACGGGATGGCCGCCCAGCGCTTCGAACAGGCCCTCGAAGTCAGCCTGCTGCATGGGCTCAATCTTGTCCAGCGCGGCCTTGCGTTCTTCCACGGTCTCGGCGCAGATCATCTCGCGGAAAGCGGGGATGCGGTCGGGGCCGAAGAACATATGCTCGGTGCGGCACAGGCCGATGCCCTGCGCGCCGAACGCGGCGGCCTGCTTGGCGTCTTTGGGGGTGTCAGCGTTGGTGCGGACGCCCATGGTCTTATACTTGTCGGACAGCTCCATGATCCGGCCGAAGTAGCCGCTGTTGGGGTCGGCGGGCACGGTGGGGATCAGTTCGCCGTAGATGTTGCCGGTGCTGCCGTCCAGGGAGATCAGATCGCCCTCGTGGAACTCACGGCCGGCCAGGGTGAAGCGCTTGTTCTCTTCATCCATTTTGATGTCGCCGCAGCCGGAGACGCAGCAGGTGCCCATGCCGCGGGCCACAACGGCCGCGTGGCTGGTCTGGCCGCCGCGCACGGTCAGGATGCCCTGGCTGTACTTCATGCCCTCGATGTCTTCGGGGCTGGTTTCCAGACGGACCAGGACGACCTTTTCGCCCTTCTTGCCATGCTCCACGGCGTCTTCAGCGGTGAAGACGATGGCACCGGCGGCGGCTCCGGGGCTGGCGGCAATGCCCTTGCCGATGGGCTGAGCTTTCTTCAGGGCAGCGGTGTCAAAGGTCGGGTGCAGCAGCATGTCCAGAGACTTGGCGTCGATCTGCATCAGCGCTTCTTCTTCGCTGATCATGCCTTCGTCGATCAGGTCGCAGGCGATCTTGATGGCGGCGGCGGCGGTGCGCTTGCCGCTGCGGCACTGCAGCATGTAGAGCTTGCCGTTTTCCACGGTGAACTCCATGTCCTGCATGTCGCGGTAGTGGTTTTCCAGGATGTCGCAGACCTTGACGAACTGCTCATAGGCTTCGGGGAAGAGCTTCTCCATCTCGGAGATGGGCATGGGCGTGCGGACGCCGGCAACCACGTCTTCGCCCTGGGCGTTGGTCAGGAATTCGCCCATCAGCTTCTTTTCGCCGTTGGCGGGGTTGCGGGTGAAGGCAACGCCGGTACCGGAATTGTCGTTCAGGTTGCCGAACACCATGGGCATGACGTTGACAGCGGTGCCCCAGGAGTAGGGGATGTCGTGGTCCATGCGGTAGACGTTGGCGCGCGGGTTGTCCCAGGAACGGAACACGGCGCGGATGGCTTCATACAGCTGCACCTTGGGATCGGACGGGAAGTCTTCGCCCAGCTGCTTTTTGTATTCGGCCTTGAACTGGGAGGCCAGTTCCTTGAGGTCAGCGGCGGTCAGCTCGACGTCGAACTTGATGCCCTTCTGGGCCTTCATCTGGTCGATCAGCTGCTCGAAGTATTTCTTGCCGACTTCCATAACGACGTCAGAGAACATCTGGATGAAGCGGCGATAGCAGTCATAGACGAAGCGCTCGAACTTCGGGTCGGGGTTGTGCTTGATCATGGCTTCGACGACTTCGTCGTTCAGGCCCAGGTTCAGGATGGTGTCCATCATGCCGGGCATGGAAGCGCGGGCGCCGGAGCGGACGGAAACCAGCAGCGGGTTTTCCAGATCGCCGAACTTCTTGCCGTTGATCTGTTCCATCAGCTCGACGTTCTTCATGATTTCGGCCATGATTTCGTCGTTGATCTTGCGGCCGTCTTCGTAGTACTTCGTGCAGGCTTCGGTGGTGATCGTGAAGCCCTGCGGCACCGGCAGACCGATATTGGTCATTTCAGCCAGGTTAGCGCCCTTGCCGCCCAGAAGCTCACGCATTTTCGCGTTACCTTCTGTAAAAAGGTAAACATACTTGTGCATAGGAATCTCCTCCTTCATCGGGATCAGGTCAAAGAATGGATGCTGAAAGCAGAGACTATCCGCTGTCCATCAATTCATTATACAATGAAGACAGCGAAAATACAAGAGCCGGCAACCCAAAAAAACGGCAAAGCGAGGAATTTGTGAAGCCTCGCGTGCTTGACAGACGGGTCTGATTATGCTACAATCATCTCGGTCAGTAAAGAACCTGGCCCCATCATTTGCGCCCGTAGCTCAGTTGGATAGAGTGTCAGACTCCGACTCTGAAGGTCGTGCGTTCGAATCGCATCGGGCGTACCAGGAAAAGTCCCTTGAAATTCCAGTGATTTCAAGGGACTTTTCCTTTTTTGCCGGGAATCAGAATAGGTGGGAGATGGAATCGTTTTGAAAAACTTTCCGGCTGATAAACCGACCGTCGCAGGAAAGGCTTGTCAATAATGGCCCTTGCATTGCAGAACGAGGATTCCATCCCTGGTGATTCTGTATACCAGCCTGTCGGCTTCGTTGATTCTCCTGGACCATTTTCCGGAATCATCATGCTTTAAGGGCTCTGGCTTGCCCTTTCCGTCAAAAGGGGTTCGCTGAATCTCCTTGGACAGCTCGTTGATGCGTTTCATGGTCTGCTTATCCTGTTGCCAGCCAAGGTATTCCTCCCACGCTTTTTCCGTGAAGATCAGGTTAGGCATTGGCCAGGGCCTCCAGTTCCTCCATGGTCTTCACGATCACCTTCCCGTCCCTGGCTTGCTGCTCGGATTCGGCCAGCGCTCTCATATTGCTTTCAGAATAGAAGGGATCAGCCGGAGCTGTCACTTCAAAGGGGATTTTGCGGTCCCGCAGCGCCCGCTTGGCATAGATGGTGAAAAAGGTGGAAAGGCTCATGCCCATCTCATCACACATTTCATCCAGCGCCTTCTTGTCCTGATCGTTTAACCTGATACTGATCGTGGTCATCATAACACCTCCCAACCCAATTATACCTTATATCTCATCATTGTGCAATCAATTTGCTTCAAAATGACACAGAATTATGTGAAATAAAGTCAAAACCAGGCAGACCTGTGAAAAGATATGCGGAAAGCGTAGAGGGCAGACACTAAAGAATATCCCTGATCATCGTCAGCAGATCCAGGTAGAAGTCTCGGATGTCGTGACAGTGGAGAAGGCCTCCCTGTAGCCACATGTGGTATCCGTCGACGGTTGGGAACACATTCCAAAGGCCGGGGCGGATGCTGCTTTTGTCCAGGGGTTTCCAGGGAGCGCCGGAGGGCACCCTGGCGGATATTGTATTGACCAGGCCGTCGTTTTCGCGCCAGGTTTCATCTACCCTGATGCCCCGGCGGTATGGCCTGTGTAGGCGCCGATCTGGGCGGAGCGCATTGCAACAGAGGCTTGGTGCCGCATTTTGGAAGCCCGGTCCCAGGCGCTGCCTGTCGGCGCGACGGAGGCGGCGCGGCAGTCAAAGCCCTGCTCCTGAAGCCAAGCCATTAGGTCCCCGCCGCGCATGCCCCAGTAGGGCATCCTCCGGTAGGCGGCGTCATAGCTGCCCCAGCCGGACAGACCGTGCACAAAGATATACTGCATGCGTTTTTTCCCCGCTTTCCGGCATCTTTCATATGACGACAGTCCGCCGCATCATGCCCCTGCCTGCAGGATTTCATTATATGCGGGAAGACGCGCAAACACAAGAAACCCGGAACACCGTACAGGAAAAATACATCGCTCCAGGAGCTTACGCGTCCCATTGAGCTGCTTCCGATCGGTTTGGCAAGCCCCCGCCATTGAAATACGTTGGAAAAAGGTGTAAAATAATACCGGTTTTCACCTGGATAGCAATAGCTGATATTAATATGGTGTTGTTCCCACGAAGCACCGAAGGGGAAAGAATAGGTTTTTTTCTGACATACGAATCGTTCCATGGAACCCCGGAAAGGAGGCGGGCTGTGTGGCGCTGAGCGTGCTGATCCTGACGGTGACGGCCGGGCTGCTGCTCTGGTTCTCCCTGCGCAGCCGCTACGGCCTGCCTCTGTTCCTGATGACGGCGGGGATGGCCCTGGCCTCCGTGGCCGTCGTGTTCCAGAGCTATAACACGTCCATGTATTCCCCGCCGGGGGATTTCCCGCTGCGCTCGGTCGACCTCGCGCTGTACCGCTTTATCGGCGGATGGCGTCAGCCGCTGGCCCGGGTTCAGGGGATGCGGGTGGCCGGCTGCATGCTGTTTTTCTTAGGTATTCTGCTGATGCTTTTTCTGATCCTGCGCAACCTGAAGCAGAGCCGCCGCCTGAGGCTCTGGACGATCCTCCTGATCGCCGGCGCGGCAGGTTTTTCGGCGGCTTACCTGACGATGTACCTGCCCGGATCCGCCTATAGGATCTATCTGACTTACCACGCCCTGAACGCGGGGGCCCGGGAGGGCTACCGTCTCTGGATCGAGCGGGTGGACACGGCGATGCGCTGGCTCAGCCTGGTTTATATTCTTCTCCCCGTGCTGGTCCTCTCTTTCGCCTATTGGAAGCGGCTGACCACGTATTTTGCGGACACCTATTTCCTGCTGACCGGCATCCTGCTGCTGTACGATTCCGTATTCTACGCCGTGTTCTTCCTGCCGCCTTTCGTGCAGAGCGCTGACGCGGTTTTTCGCAGCGGGTTCTGGTATTTCAGCGGGATCATCCGGGTGCCGACGCGCTACATGCTGATCTTCCCTGGCTTTTCGCTGCTGATGCTGGTATTTCTCCTGGCGGGGAGCAGACGCATTTTCAGCGGTGAGCTCGTCCTGCTTTCCAGAAAGCGGGCGATGAAAAACAGCATCGAGGAGCTGAATCGGAATCTGCTGGACGTCTTTCATTCCGAAAAGAACCTGATGTTCAGCATCATGATCCTGGCCGGGCAGGCCAGGGAGGCCTACGGAACGCCGGAGGGCCTTACAAAGCTTGAGCGCCTGAGCGACGTCGCGCGGACGAGGATGGACATGATCACCGCCTCCCTGAACCGGATCCGGGAGCTGCACCTGCATATGGAGCCGACGGATATCCGCGGCCTGCTCGACCTGGCCCTCCGGGACGCCACCCTGCCTTCGGACATTCAATGCGAAAAACGTTACTGCGATTTTCCCGTCCGCTGCCTGGTGGACGAATACCATACCAGAAGCGCGCTTAAAAACCTCTTTGACAACGCGGCGGAGGCCCTGGAGCTGTCCCAGAGCGAAGACAAGCACCTGACCGTCCAAGTGGACGCCAGCAGGGCGCGGGCCCGCATCTCCATCCGCGACAACGGGCCCGGGATCGCCCCGGGGGAGATTCGGCGCGTCATGCTGCCCTTTGTCTCCAGCAAATCCAAGAATACCAACTGGGGCATCGGCTTGCCCTACGCCTTCCGGGTGATCAACGCCCAGATGGGGGAGATGCGTATCCGCAGCTGCGACCAGCCGGGCCGGTCCTACACGCAGGTGGACATCCTTCTGCCCAGGGAAAGGAGCTTCTAAAGATGAACCGAATCCGCATCATCATGGCGGACGACAATCCGGAAATCTGCAGTTATTTTTCAGACCTACTTTCCCGTCAAGAGGATATGGAGCTGGTGGGCACGGCCTCCTCGGGCGCTGAGGCCGTCCAATTGGCGCGGCGGCTTCAGCCGGACATCGTCCTGATGGACATCCAGATGGAAAACCGGACCGCCGGCATCACCGCCTCCCGCCAGATCCTCTCGGAGCTGCCGGACACGAAGGTGATCATCCTGACGATCCTGGAGGACGATGAGCTTTTGTTTCAGGCCTACTGCGCCGGGGTGATCGACTATATCATCAAAACCGACGCCGCGGATCAGATCCTGACCTCCATCCGGAACGCCTACCGAAACCAATTGGTGCTCCGGCCGCAGTATGCCGAAAAGATCATCGACGAGCTCAAGCGCGTCAAGGAAGAACAGGTCAGTCTTCTGTATTCGCTGAACGTGCTGACCAAGCTGTCCAACAGCGAGTTCGAGGTGCTCAAAAGCCTCTACCAGGGAATGAACGCTCGGCAGATCTCAGAGGACCGCTTCGTGTCTCTGGGCACGGTCAAAACGCAGATTCACAGCATCTTAAAAAAGTTCGGCATGAAATCCGTCAGCGAGGTCGTGCGCCAGCTCCACGTCATTCACTTTGATCACATCGCTGAGTCCCTGAACAGACGCTCCGGCTGAATGGGGAGGACCCGAAAAAAGCGCCCGGATCGATGATCCGGAATATCCTCACAGGGGAGAGACAACACCGTGCCCGACACCAAAAACAACGACCCGCGTTCCCTAACCATGTTCGTTCTTTCCATGCTCATCTTCGGCACCATCGGCGTTTTCAGGCGGTATCTGCCGGTTTCGTCCGCTTTCCTGGCCTTTTCCAGGGGGATGCTCGGCAGCCTCTTTCTGCTTCTTTTCATGAAGCTGACGGGGAAGGGCAGAGGGGAGAGGCTGTCCCTCCGCCAGACGCTGTGGCTCCCCCC
>OCVV011357467.1_pt1 | contig 68028 bp, 55 predicted proteins | sample 1539721 | NCBI WGS metagenome assembly OCVV01 (sample SAMN02144230, study PRJEB22623) | gut metagenome | biome: sheep rumen | host: Ovis aries | place: New Zealand
AGTTTCCCAGTTTTAATTCAACCGCTTTTTTTGTCTCATTGTAAACCCCATCACAAAATCCCACTGTGGAAGTTACTTTGGGAATTTACTACGAAACATCAGTCACTCAAATAACATCGAAAAAAAGCTTGACAAGACTGTGAAAAAGTAGTATTATACATTTCGCACGAAACAAACGTGCGTGATGTCGCGGGGTAGAGCAGTTTGGTAGCTCGTCGGGCTCATAACCCGGAGGTCGAGGGTTCAAGTCCCTCCCCCGCAACCATTTTTTGGCTCCGTAGCTCAGTGGCTAGAGCACTCGGTTCATACCCGGGGTGTCAGTGGTTCAAATCCACTCGGAGCCACCAATTTCATCACCTTTTACTTTCAGACCTTTCGGTTTGAAAGTTTTTTATTTATCCGTGCAGGTATACAAAAGAAATGCAGGGCACCGGGCTCAAAGGCCTTGCGTCCTGCTGAAAAAGAGGGATATACTGGATGAAGCTGTTCAGCCGGAGCCTCGTTTTTAAAAGCGGCCCCGCTGAAATCAGCCTGAAAGGAGCGTATCCCATGATCCGCTAGATTTCTGTCTTCGCTGAAAACGCGATGGGCACCATGAAGCACATCACCCAGGTGCTCGAGGATGCCCAGATCAACATGAGCATCCTGATCACCAACGACAGCGCGGAGTACGGCATCATCCGCATGCTGGTCAACGATACCGACCGGGCGGTGGACGTCCTCCGAAACGCGGGATACATGTGCCGGGCGGAACAGGTGCTGGCCGTCGAGATCTCCGACGCTGTCGGCAGTCTGAACCGCCTGCTGGGCGTCCTGGCAGACGGCAACATCAATATCGACTACCTGTACGTGACCTATTCCCTTACCAGCAAGCTCCCCTACGCCATCCTCAAGACACAGGACATGGGAGAGGTGGAGGAGTTCCTGGCGGGCCGGGGCTACCGGCAGGTCCGGGACATCAACCAGTAAGCGTTCCCTTTAGTTCAGCTCCGCCAATTCCAGGATCAACCGCTCCGTCTTTTCCCAGCCCAGGCAGGGGTCAGTGATGGACTTGCCGAAAACGCCTTCCTCGATGGTCTGGGCGCCGTCTTCCAGGTAGCTCTCGATCATCAGGCCCTTGACCAGGGCGTGGATGTCCGGGTTCACGCGGCGGGAATGCATGACGTCCTTGCTGATGCGGATCTGCTCGAGGAACCTTTTGCCGCTGTTGGAATGGTTGGTATCCACCACCACGGAGGGGTTCTGCAGGGTGGGATTGCTCTGGTACAGCTCCAGGGTCTCCCTCAGGTCCTCATAGTGGTAGTTGGGATGGGAGCGGCCGAAGCGGTCCACATAGCCGCGCAGGATGGCGTGGGCCAGGGGGTTGCCGTGGGTCTTGACCTCCCAGCCGCGGTAGATGAATTTCTGCACGCTCTGGGCGGCCACGATGGCGTTCATCATCACGCTCAGGTCGCCGCTGGTCGGGTTCTTCATCCCCGCCGGGACGCCGATACCGCTGGCCACGATCCGGTGCTCCTGGTTTTCCACGCTGCGGGCTCCGACGGCCACATAGCTGAGCAGGTCGCTCAGATACCGGTGGTTGCTGGGGTAGAGCATCTCCTCCGCGCAGGTGAAACCGGTTTCCCTGACGATGCGGCTGTGCATCTCCCGGATGGCGATGATGCCGGCCAGCATGTCTTCCTCTTTATGGACGTCCGGCTGGTGCAGCATGCCCTTGTAGCCCAGGCCCTTTGTCCTCGGTTTATTGGTGTACACCCGGGGGACGATCATCAGCCGGTCCTGTACCTGTTCCCGCACGCGGGCCAGGCGGTACATGTATTCCAGCACCGCGTCCTCCCTGTCGGCCGAGCAGGGGCCGATCAGCAGCAGCAGCCGGCTGTCCCTGCCGGCAAAAATATCGGCGATCTCCCGGTCCCGCTGTTCCTTGACCTGGTGTACCTTCTCATCCAGCGGAAACTGCTTTTTGAGGTCCTGGGGGACCGGCAGCTTCCGGATAAATTCCATCTGCATTTCCATAATAACATTCACCTGCCTGTCCGGCGGCTGAGCCGCCAATCCCCGAAATTATAAACCGGAACGGGCGGAATAGCAAGGCGCATCCTGTTCCTTTCCGGTCTTTTTAAGAGGAGCTTTCCATGACGGAACACGAGGTCATCATCAACGGCATAAAAGTGAACGCCCGGTACAGCGACCAGGCGGTGAACGAGATCTTTCTGCCCCTGCTCAAGCGATGGACGAAGATGCAGGCGGAAAAAGGAGGCCGGCTCCTCGTGATGTTCGCCGCCCCGCCCGGAGCCGGAAAGAGCACCCTGCTGAGCTTTCTGGAAAAGCTCTCCCGGAGCGTCCCCGGGCTCTGCCCCGTTCAGGCCATCGGCATGGACGGCTTTCACCGCCGCCAGGAGGACCTGCTGCGCCACACCGCCGTGCGGGAAGGAAAAACGGTCTCCCTCGTCGAAATCAAAGGCGCTCCGGTGACCTTTGACCTGGAGCGGCTGGCCGAAAGCATCCGTTTGGCGGCCTCCGGCGCCGTCTGCGGCTGGCCCAAGTACGACCGCCTCCTGCACAACCCGGTCGAAAACGCCCTGACCGTAGACGGGGACATCGTGCTGCTGGAAGGGAACTATCTCCTGTTGGACGAGGACGGATGGCGGGACCTTTCCCGCTTCGCGGACGATACCGTATCTCTCCGCGCCCCGGAGGCCATGCTGCGGAATCGCCTGATCGAGCGGAAGATCCGCACGGGCGTCCAGCAGGAAGCGGCAGTCCGCTTCGTGGATTTCAGCGATATGCCCAATGTTCGATTGTGCCTGACAAAAACGATGCCCGCCGAAATTCAGCTGGGCATCGATGAAACGGGCGAATATCACTGGGAAAAGGGAAACCCCATGGATTAGGGGTCAGTCTGAGGTCCCTTTGATCAGGGAGGAAAGGCGCTCGATCAGCGCCTGCGCCGCCTGCTCCTGGGTGGCCTCGGTCGGATGCCAGTCGGCGACATAGCCGGTGGAGCCGTCCTGGGGCTTCAAGCGCAGGGTCTGGATATGGGCGTCGCCCGTCTCCTCCGAATACCTCCGGACAGCCTCCTGAACGCAGGGGAACAGGGCATCCCCCATGACGCCGTAGACGGCCATGATCAGGGCGGAAGGGTTGTGTTTCCTCACCGTTTTCAGGAATTCGGCGTAAGAGGCGGTAAATTCCTCCCGCCGCTCCGCGGAGCTTCCGGTGAAGCTTTGGTCGTTCGTCCCCAGGTTAAGGACGACGACGTCCGGCTGGAAGGCGGAAAAAACCCAGGGCTGGCTCAGGTCGATCACGGAAGCGGCGCTGCCGTAGTTTTTCCCGAGCTGTTCGTACACGGGCGGCACCAGCTGGCCGCTGACCCGGTTTCCGTCCCCGGTATAGCCGGAGATGATTCCGTGGCCGCTGTAGCATACCAGGCTGTAATCCGCGTTCAGCGCCGCCGCCGTCTTATAGGCGTAGGCTCTGGTGGCGTCTTCGGTGCCGGTAACGAAATGATGGTTTGCGTCCTCGTCGTCCACCCCGTAGCCGCAGGTGATGGAATCCCCGATGAACTCGATTTTGAGATCCTTTTCGGGCAGGGCCTCGATGTTCCCGGCAGAAGTTACGTCGATGCGCCGGATGCCGAAGACAGAATTGGCCGCCTCGGACAGCTTGATGATGCAGACCTCCGCTTCCATCTCCCGGTCCGACGAGAAGATTTCCAGCGTTTCCTCCGCCTGGCCGACCAGGTGGTCGATCACCCGTTCGCCGTTCAGATACACAGCCAGCCGGGCCTGGGATGCTTCCTCGCCCGAAACAGAGCCGTCCCCGGCAATGACGACGGCCGCCCTGGTGCCCCGAAAGCGGAATTCCGCCTTGGAGGCGGAGTGGATCAGCCACCGGACGCCGTTATGCAGGGCGGTGCGGCCCGTCAGCTTCACATAGGGCTCCGACGCGGGAAAGCTCCTTTCCGTCAGCGTTTCCCCTTTGGCGGGGCGGCAGAAGAGCAGGGGCAGACAGATAAGCAGCGCCAGCCAGATGAACAGCATGTACAGATCCTCCGTTTTGTTTTGATTCAGTTTCAGTATAACACGAAATCCAGCCAAAAGCCAGCCGAAAGGACATTCCGAAATGATTTCCATGGACATCGTTCTGACCCAGATCCTGGTGATCCTGCTGTATGTGGTCATCGGGTTCATCGCCGGGAAAAGCAAACTGATCTCCCCGGATCAGCGCAAATACCTGACCCGCATCTGCACCGATCTGATCCTGCCGTTTACCATCGTGAGCGCCTCCAGCCAAACCGTCAGCGGGAGCAAACTTTTGTACCTGGGGCTGATGACCGGCCTCGTTCTGCTGATGTTCGCCCTGGTGGCCTTCGTATCCGTCCGGATCTCTTCCGCGCGCGGGGTTTCGGAGGCGGCGAAGGTGACGACGGCGTCCCTGCTGACCTTCCCCAACTGCACGTTCCTGGGGCTTCCGCTGTGCCGGGCTCTGTTTGGGGACATCGCCGTTTTGTATAACGCCGTGTTCCTGGTGGCCTTCAACATCCTGTTTTTCACCTGGCAGATCAGCGCCTTTACCGGGAAAAAGTTCAGCCTGCGCAACCTCTGCACCCTGCCCACCATCGCTACCGCCGTGCTGGTCGTGATGCTGGCCCTGGGCTGGCACCTGCCGGACCCGGTGCAGACCGTCGCCAGCAGCACCGGCGCGATGATCACGCCCCTGTCCCTGATCATCATCGGGGTGATGATGTCGGAAAGCAAGCTGTCGGACATTCTGTCGGAGCGCCGGGCCTTCCTGGTGACCCTGATGCGGAACCTGATCATTCCCCTGCTCTCCATGCTGGTCTTCCGGCTGGTGAACCTGGAGGCCTCCGACAAGTTGTGCATGCTGGTCTACATGGCCTGTCCCTGCGCGACGCTGACCTCGATTTACGCCATCCAGACGGGGAAGGAGCCGGAATACGCCGCGCGCTCCGTGCTGATGTCCACCCTGTTTTTCGCCCTGACTCTGCCCGTCATCATCTGGATCGGGGGGCAGTTCCTCGGCTGAAAACCATGAACTAAATAGAAAGCAGTCTGAGTCGATCCTCTTCAAGGATCCGGTTCGGGCTGCTTTTTTTACCGGGGACAGAAGCGCGGCAAATTTTGCTTGATTTTTCTCTTCCCCGCGGGTATACTGGAATCATTCAAAATGCCATCATTCACAGGATGATCTGTATTTAAAAAAGGAGGAATATCCGTTTTATGATTGCCAGAACGCCGCCGATGGGCTGGAACAGCTGGGACTGCTGGGGCGCAGCCGTCACCGAGGAAACCGTGCTGCAAAACGCCCGCTTCATGCGGGACCATCTGAAGGAAGCCGGCTATGAATATGTCGTCGTGGACATCGAGTGGTATCAGCCCTCCGCGTCCAGCCACGCCTATGAACCTTTTTCCGAGCTGACCATGGACGAATATGGCCGCCTGCTTCCGGCGGTCAACCGGTTTCCTTCCGCCACGGGCGGAAAGGGCTTCGCCCCGCTGGCGGAAGAGATCCACAATATGGGCCTCAAATTCGGCATCCACATCATGCGGGGACTGCCACGGATGGGCGCCCACCGCCACCTGCCCATCGAGGGCAGCGCTTTTTTGTGCAGCCAGGCCGCGAACCCCAATTCCATCTGTGCCTGGAACCCGGACATGTACGGCCTCAGGGCCGACACCCAAGCCGCCCAGGATTACTATGACAGCATTTTCCGCCTGTACGCCTCCTGGGGTGTCGATTACGTCAAGTGCGACGACATCGCCCGGGAATACCCCCATTGCGAGCGGGAAATCGAGATCATATCCCAGGCGCGGGACAGGTGCGGCCGGGACATCGTGCTGTCCCTCTCCCCTGGACCGGCCCCCCTGGAAAGGGCGGAGCATCTGAAAAAATATGCCAACCTCTGGCGGATTACGGACGATTTCTGGGACGACTGGAAGCTGCTCAAGCCCATGTTCGAGCGGACGGAAAAGTGGTGCGTCCACGCCGGGCCTGGCCACTGGCCGGACCAGGACATGCTGCCGGTAGGCGCCCTGCGCCAGTGCACCGACCCGGACGACCACACCCATTTTACCAAGGACGAGCAGGTCACCATGATGACCCTCTGGTGCATGGCCCGCTCCCCCCTGATGATCGGAGCGGAGCTGCCCAAGATGGACGAGTGGACGCTCTCCCTGCTGACCAACCGGAAGGTGCTCGAAATCCTCTCCCAGACCTGCGCCGCCCGGATGCTCCGCAGGACGGACGAGGACTGCGTGATGATCGCCTACCGGACGGACGGGCAGGGCGCGTATCTCGCCCGCTTTAACTTAAGCGACGATAAGCGGCCCGTGCCCGTCGACCCGGGGTGTCTCGAAATCTCTTTCAGTGCCTGGGAAGAGCTGTGGAGCGGCGCATCCGGCCGGGATACCCTGCCAGAGCACTCCCTTCCCGCCCACGGTGCGGAGGTATACCGGCTTTACCGGTAGTGCAGGCCGTACCACCTAGTTTTCTCTTCCCAGCAGCCTTCCAGGGATTCATCGGCGAATCGTGCAATTTTTGCATACTAAAGAGCAATTTTTGCATGGCGGTACCCTGTTTGACTGTATATAATATACATATCTGGTTTATCTGTTTCCAAATTCACATGCTTTCCAGAATCGATATAATGATATAAAGAGCTTTGTTTCATCCATCAGGCACTTGATACAAAACGAGCAGCGGAAAGGAACCATGCCATGAGCGTGAAAACAGTGAACCCAAAGCACAGAAAAGGCCGTTCCTGGACACAGGACTGGCGGCTGTACGTCATGCTGATCCTGCCGGTAGCGTTTTATCTGATTTTCTGCTATAAGCCGATGATCGGCATCATCGTCGCCTTTGAGAAATACAATCTGTTCAAGGGCATGTGGGGAAGCCCGTGGGTCGGGCTGGACAATTTCCGCTTCGTCATGAAGATGTCGGACTTTTCCAGCGCCCTGACCAACACCCTGTGGCTGAACTTTTTAGGCCTGGTGGCCGGTTTTCCGGTTCCCATCATCCTGGCCATCATGCTCAACGAGATGAAGAGCATCGGCTTAAAGAAAGTCTCCCAGACGCTTTTGTACCTGCCGCACTTCCTTTCCTGGATCATCATCGGCGGTATGGTGCTGCAGATCTTCTCTCCCACCTCCGGACTGATCAACGCCCTGCTGCTCAGATGGGGCTGGATCGATAAGAGCATCCCCTTCCTGACGGACGGACCGCACTGGCAGTTTACCTACACGCTGGTAGGCGTCTGGCAGGGCATGGGCTGGGGAACGATCCTCTACCTGTCCGCCATCACCGGCATCAACATGGAACTGTTCGAGGCTGCCCGCATCGACGGCGCGAACAAGCTGCAGCAGATCTGGCACGTCACCCTGCCGGGCATCCGCTCCACCATCGTCGTGCTGTTGATCCTGAACGTCGGTCAGATGATGAACATCAGCTTCGACCGCCCGCAGATTCTGGGCAATGCCCAGGTGCGCAAATTCTGCGACGTGCTTTCCACCTTTGTGTATCGCACCGGTATTGAGAACCATAAGTTTGAGCGCGCGACCGCCGTGGGCCTGTTCCAGTCCCTGGTCGGTCTGATCCTGATCTCCGGCGCGAACTTTATTTCCAAGAAGCTCGGCGAAGACGGGATCTGGTGAGGGGGTGCGCATCATGAAGAAGGACTACGAAGAACAGAATACCGTCGTGTACGAGGTCAAAAAGCCGAAAATTTGGACCGGTCCGCAGATCGTTCTGTCGATCATCATTCTGATCATCAGCCTGACCTGCCTGCTGCCCTTCGTGAACGTGGCGGCAACCTCTCTGAGCTCCAAATCCGCGATCCTGAGCGGCCGGGTATCTTTCTGGCCGGTGGAGCTGGAAACCAGGGCGTACAAAGCCATTTTCGCCGACCCGGCCATGACCCGCAGTCTGGTCTTTACGGTGATCATCACCGTCGTTTACACGGTGTTTTCCATGATCATGACCATCCTGATGGCCTACCCGCTGACCAAGAAACGCCTGAAGGGACGCCAGTTCTTCAATTTCATGGCACTCTTCACGATGTACTTTTCCGGCGGTACCATCCCGATCTACCTGAACATCAAGGAGCTGGGTCTGCTGGACTCTCCCTGGTCTCTGATCCTGCCCGGTATGCTCTCCACCTATAACATGATCATCCTCAAGAGCTTCTTTTCCGCCCTGCCTGCGGAACTGGAGGAAGCCGCCACGATCGACGGGGCCAATGATTTCCAGATCCTGCTGCAGGTGTATCTGCCGCTCTCCATGGCCTCTTTGGCCACGCTGACCCTGTTTTACGCGGTCGGCAAATGGAACAGCTTCCAGGATGCCCTGTACTATATTCAGAACAAGGCCTACCAGCCCCTGCAGCTCAAGCTGTACCACCTGATCAAGGGGTCCCAGGCGGTGGATATCGCCGCGATGGAGGGCGGTTCTTCCACCGTGGCCACCGACATCTCCGAATCCATCGAGCCGGCCTCCATCATCTTCGCTACCCTGCCCATTCTGGTGGTCTACCCCTTCGTCCAGCGCTACTTCGTAGCCGGCGTCACCATCGGCGCAGTCAAAGGCTGACGATTACAAACTTCCTCAAATACGCAAAATATATAATGCATAATGCCTAATGCCTACTGCCTAATGTCTAATGCCTATTCCCTAATCCCCCTCTCCCCGTGCCCTGCCGCGTAAGCGCGGTGAAAATAAAAAAAGGAGTGACACAACTATGAAGAAAACACTGTCTGTCCTGTTGGCCCTGTCCATGCTGCTGGGTCTGGTCGGCACCGCTTTGGCGGCGGATGACTGGATCACCCTGAAGGTGGAAACCTACGACCGTGAAATCACTGGTCTGGACGTAACGGACTGCTGGCAGCTGCATTACGCCCAGGAACACTTCGGCGATCCCAACCACATCAAGCTTGAGTTCGTTTCCTATGCCCGCTGGACGGAAGGCGACCTGCTGACCAACGCCCTGGCCGGCGGCAACGCCCCGGACATCTGCGTCACCTACAACGGAAGCCTCGTGCAGCAGTGCATCGACGACGAAGGCATCTGGCAGCTGGACGACCTGATCGCCAACTACGGCCAGAACCTGCGCGCCTTCCTGGGCGACGAGCTCCTGGGCTACGGCCAGAGCGACCATGACGGCGACGGCGTCAAGGAACAGTGGTACATCCCGGCCCGCCGTATCAGCGTCGCCAACGTCGGCAACTTCATCCGTGAAGACTGGCTCAAGGCCCTGAACATGGAAAAGCCCACCAATGTGGAAGAATTCACCGCTTACCTGCGCGCCGCCAAGGAAGCCAAGCTGGCCGGTGAAAACACCATGCCCTTCTCCTTCGGCATCTATGTGCCGGATCCTCTGTACAACGTACGCCGCTTCACCGACGCCTGGGTCGATTTCAGCCAGGTGACCGAAGAAGACTGGTTCGCCTATGCCCGCAACCCCGAAATGCTGCCCGGCGCCAAGGAAGGCTTCCGCTGGCTGAACACCCTGTATCACGAAGGCCTGCTGCCCGACACCTTCGCCCTGTCCGACAACGATAAGGCCAACGACACCGCCCTGATCATGGGCTACAACGGCTTCTTCTCCCAGCAGCCCGACCAGCCCTGGCGCACCGACAAGAACTACCAGATCGAGCTGGAAAAGAACGTTCCCGAAGGCCACTGGGTCACTGTGAATCCCTTCTACAACGAGAGCCTCGGCAAGACACTGCACGACAAGTACGCCGCCAACGGCCTGAGCATCATCATCCCGCTGACCACCAACGAAGAAACCGCCATCGCCGCCATGAAGTATCTGGACTGGATGGCTCAGCCCGACAATATGTTCGCCATGCAGAACGGTATTGAAGGCATCAACTACGAAGGCATCAGCCCCGAACTGGGCATCCCCTACGGTGTGAAGAGCGCGGACGCCGTGCCCAACGAAAACAAGATGCACGCCGGCGACATCTGCTTCATCTCCAACGGCCTGTGCTACTTCGACGATGAAAAGAACGCCGCCGCTCTGGCCCTGCCCTTCGCCGGCTATGAGGAAGACGTCATCGCCTCCTATGCGGACGCTCTGACCGACGCCTGGACCCAGATCAGCTTCACCGTGGCCATCCAGGCGGAAACCGACTACGGCTCCACCGTCAAGAGCAAGCAGGGCGAGTTCCTGGCCGCTGTGGTCAGCTGCGAACCCGATCAGTTTGACGCCGTTTACGAAGCCGGCCTCCAGGATATCCTGAACTCCGGCGCTCAGGAAATGATCGACGAGTTCCGTCAGGCCTACAAAGACGGCAACTACCGCGGCGTATTCCCGGGCAACCTGTAATTGGCCGCTTCAGACTGTTTGACTCACATTTCAGCATTTCAGGTGCCGGCTCCGGTCGGCACCTGATTTCATAAAACACATGGCACGCAGTTTCATGTCAGCGCTCCGGCACGGGTGAATGATTGTACAAAAGGGAGACACCATGGAACCACTGACGACGGAAAACACCGCATTTCTGACGACGATGGCCAGCGGCGGCCGCGGCTATGAAGCCAAGTACGCCTTTTCGGACCGCGTCAGCAAATCGGAATATCACTGCCACGATTTTTATGAATTTTACATTCATCTGCGCGGCGGCCAGTATTTCGGGCTGGATGAAAGGCTGTATGTGCTGCAGCCGAATCAGCTGTACATCATCCCCCCGTTTTCCATGCACGGACGTTCCTTCGTCAACGAAATGACGGGATATGAGCGCGCCTACCTGAACATTTCGACCGACCTGATGAAACGCCTGGGGTTTGACCTGATCGACCTGGATCAGATGATCCGCTCCTACACGTCTCGGGGCCAGAACATCTTTCAGCTCAGCGCGGCGGACACGGAAAAATGTATCCAGATGATCCGCTCTCTGGAAGAATCCCCTCGGGAAGATAGCCCGCTTGGAAGCTTTGCCAGCTGCTGCGAACTGGTGAACTTCCTGAACCTGGTCTTTCAGACCATGCAGCGGTCCCAGGCCGTGTCCGCCAACGTGATCTCCAACAGCATCATTCAGAACGTGCTCACCTACATCAACAACCATTATACTCAGCCGCTGAAGATGAACGAGATCGCCAAGATGTTCGGCATCAGCGTTTCCTATCTCTCCCATCAGTTCGTCAAATTCACCAACCGGAGCGTGTATGATTACATCCTCTACCGCCGGGTCGTGCTGGCCAAACAGATGGTCCAGACGGATCTGCCGCTGAACACGATCGCCTATCAGTGCGGGTTCAACGACTATTCCAACTTCCTGCGCATGTTCTACCGGCTGGAAGGCATGTCTCCCAGCCAGTACAGAAAGCAGCTCCAGCCGCTGCAGAGAATCCGCTGAACCCGATATTTTTCCCCGGCCCGGAACTTTATTCCGGGCCGGTTTTTTCACATTTGGAAAAGCTGTCGCATCCGGTAAGGATTCTGCCGTATGATTCATTATTATGCATTTATGCAGACTTATTATGTATATTTATGAATATTATCCGCATAATTCCAAAAATTATTTGTATTTTTATTCATTTTCCCATTGACAAACGCGTTGGATCGTTTTATAATACAAACCGTACCAAGCACTGAACGGAGGAACGAAGCATGAGCACCGCGAACCATCCCAAGTATAAGAAAATCGTCCTGGCCTATTCCGGCGGACTGGATACTTCCATCATCATCCCCTGGCTCAAGGAAAACTACGACAATCCCGAAATCATCGCCGTGTCCGGCAACGTCGGCCAGGCGGACGAGCTGGAAGGCCTGGAGGAAAAGGCCCTCAAGACCGGCGCGTCCAAGCTCTACGTGCTGGACCTGACGGACGAATACGTCAACGAATACATCATCCCCACCATGCAGGCCGGAGCCGTTTACGAGGACTACCTCCTGGGCACCAGCCACGCCCGTCCCTGCATCGCCAAGGGCCTGGCGGAGATCGCGAAGAAGGAAAACGCGGACGCCATCTGCCACGGCTGCACCGGCAAGGGCAACGACCAGGTCCGCTTCGAGCTGGCCATCAAGCACTTCCTGCCGGACATGCCCGTGATCGCTCCCTGGCGGGAATGGTCCATCCAGTCCCGGGACGAGGAGATCGACTACGCCGAGGCGCATAACGTGCCCCTCAAGATCAGCCGGGAAACCAACTACTCCAAGGACAAGAACCTCTGGCACCTGAGCCACGAGGGCCTCGACCTGGAGGACACCGGCAACGAGCCCCAGTATGAAAAGCCCGGCTTCCTGGAGATGGGCGTCTCCCCCCTGCAGGCCCCGGACGAGCCCACCTACATCACCCTGGACTTTGAACAGGGCGTGCCCGTCAAGCTGAACGGCGAAGCCTTCTCCGCCAAGGAGATCATCCTGAAGCTCAACGAGCTGGGCGGGAAGAATGGCATCGGCCTGCTGGACATCGTGGAAAACCGCCTGGTCGGCATGAAGTGCCGCGGCGTCTATGAGACCCCCGGCGGCACCATCCTCTACAAGGCCCACCAATATCTGGAAAGCGTCTGCCTGGACAAGATGACCATGCACGAAAAACAGCGCCTGTCCATCACCTTTGCGGAGCTGGTGTACAACGGCCAGTGGTTCACCCCCCTGCGCGAGGCCCTGAGCGCCTTCGTCACCAAGACGCAGGAGCACGTCACCGGCACCGTCAAGCTCAAGCTGTACAAGGGCAACATCATCAAGGCCGGCGTATGGAGCCCCTGGAGCCTGTACTCCGAAAACATCGCGACCTTCGGCGCTTCCGACTACAATCAGAAGGACTCCGCCGGGTTCATCACCCTCTTCGGCCTGCCGATCAAGGTACAGGCGAACGTTAATAAAGCAAACGAACAATCATAATAACGAACGAACCATCATAAGGAGGTCATCCCATGAAAAAGCTCATCGCCCTCATCGCCGTTCTGGCTCTGTCCCTGACGCTGGTCAGCAGCGCGCTGGCCGAAACGAAGACCTACAACACCGTGGATGCGGGCAAATTCATCTATGCCACCAGCCCGGATTTTCCTCCCTTTGAAGACCGTGACGACAATGACAACGTCATCGGCATCGAGCCCGATCTGCTGGCCCTGATCTGCGAAAAGCTGGGCCTCACCCCCGAAGCCTACCCCATCGATTTTGACTCCGCCCTGGCGGCCCCCGCTTCCGGCAAGACCGACGCAGTCGTCTCCGGCGTCACCATCCGTGAAGACCGCAAGGCCTCCCTGGACTTCACCATCCCCTATGTGACCATCACCCAGGCCATCGTCTGCAAGGCGGGCGCCGGCATCACCATGGAGAACCTGGGCAATTACATGATCGGCGTGCAGAGCGGCACCACCGGCCACATCTACGCTGTGGACGACTTCGGCGAGGATCACACCCTGGCCTATGACAAGTACTCCCTCGCCTTCCAGGCCCTGATGAACGGCCAGGTGGACTGCATCCTGGTGGACGACCTGGTCGGTCAGGCCTATGCCAAGCGGCTGCCCGGTCTGGAGGTTGTCCCCACCACCTATGAGCCCGAAGAATTCGGTTTCGGCTTCGCAAAGGGCAAGTATCCCGAGCTGCTGGCAGACTTCAACGCCGCCCTGCAGGAGCTGATCGACACGGGCAAGGTGGAAGAGATCATCCTGAAGTGGAATGAATGATTCCCCCAGTGCTCCGTATGCCGGAGGGACGGCTGACGCCGTCTCTCCGTTTTCTCGTGATAATCCACGGCTGAAGGGAAGGTGCCGTATTTGGAACAGTTCAAAGCCTGGCAGGCGCTGATGATCGCCGGCGAACCCACGACTCTGTGGCAGCAGTTCTACGTCCGCTTTTATCAGGCCTTTATCGAAAATGACCGTTGGCAGCAATACCTGAACGGCGTCGGAACGACGCTGCTCGTCACCGCCCTGGCGCTGACGCTGGGCGTCGTCCTGGGCATCATCGTGGCCGTGGTGCGGACCGCCCACGACCAGCAGCGTCCCGGCAGGCACAACGTGGTGCTCGGCGTGCTGAACAGCATCCTGAAGGTGTATGTCACGGTCATCCGCGGCACGCCGATGATGGTGCAGCTCATGATCATGGGCTTCGTCATCTTCTCCTCGAGCCGTGATTACGTCATGGTCGGCGCCCTGACCCTGGGCATCAACTCCGGCGCCTATACCGCCGAGATCATCCGCGGCGGGCTCATGTCCGTGGACGCGGGGCAGATGGAGGCCGGCCGCAGCCTGGGCCTCAATTACGCGGACACCATGCGCTTCATCATCGTGCCCCAGGCCATCAAGGCCATCCTGCCCGCCCTGGGCAACGAGTTTATCGTGCTGCTCAAGGATACGTCCCTGATCAGCGTGATCGGCGGCAAGGAGCTGCTCTATGCCGCCCGCGGCGTCGTCAGCCGCACCTATGAAGCCATGTACCCATATATCGGCACGGCCATCATTTACCTGCTGCTGGTCATGCTGTTCACCTGGCTGCTGGATATCTTTGAAAGGAGGCTGAGGGCCAGTGATCGACGTTAAAAATCTGACCAAGCGCTTCGGCGACCTGGTCGTACTCGACGGCATCTCCGAGCACATCGACAAGGGCGAGTGCGTCGTGGTCATCGGGCCCTCCGGCTCCGGCAAGTCTACGTTCCTGCGCTGCCTGAACCTCCTGGAAACGCCGACCTCCGGCGAGATCCTTTTTGACGGCGTTTCCATGACTGACCCCAAAACGGACATTAACAAAATGCGCCAGAAGATGGGCATGGTGTTCCAGCACTTTAACCTCTTCCCGAACATGACCATCCTCAGAAACATCACCCTCGCGCCGGTGCGCACCGGGCGCATGAGCAAAGCGCAGGCCGAAGCCAAGGCTCTGGAGCTGCTGGAGCGCGTCGGCCTGCAGGACAAGGCAGGCAGCTATCCCGCCCAGCTCTCCGGCGGGCAGAAGCAGCGCGTGGCCATCGTGCGCGCCCTGTGCATGGAGCCGGAGGTCCTTTTGTTCGACGAACCCACCTCCGCCCTGGACCCGGAGATGGTCGGCGAGGTGCTGGACGTTATGAAGCTCCTGGCCCATCAGGGCATGACCATGGTGGTGGTGACCCACGAGATGGGCTTTGCCCGCGAGGTCGCCCACCGGGTCGTCTTCCTGGACGGCGGCAAGCTCCTGGAGCAGGGCACCCCCCAGCAAATCTTCGGAGCACCAAATAATGAACGCTTACGCTCGTTCCTGGCCAAAGTGCTGTAATAATGCGTAATCTCTAATGCGTAATGCCTAATGCGTAATGCGTAATTCTGCTGCTGGCCAAACTCGTTTTATCTGGCCCAATCAAGCATCCTTTCTCCCGCTTCCTGCATCTCTAACAGCAAGACTGGAAACAAATCATTACGCATTACGCATTACGCATTACGCATTCCCCTGCTGCCTAATGCCTATTCCCTATTGCCTATTGCCTAATCCCTCATTCCAAACCCGGAGGAATAAACCATGAAATCTTTTACCGGTAAAAGCTTTCTGACGCTGCTGGATTTCAGCCCCGAGGAAATCGGGTCCCTGCTGGACCTGGCGGCCAATCTCAAACAGAAAAAAAAGGACGGCGTCCCCCACCGGCTGTGCGAGGGGAAGAATGTCGCCCTGATCTTTGAAAAGACCAGCACCCGCACCCGCTGCGCCTTCGAGGTCGCGGCGGCGGACCTGGGGATGCACCCGGTCTATCTGGACCCCAAGAGCTCCCAGATCGGCAAAAAGGAAAGCATCGCCGATACCGCCCGGGTGCTGGGCCGGATGTTCGACGGCATCGAGTACCGGGGCTTCGGTCAGGAGATCGTCGAAAGCCTGGCCAAGTATTCGGGTGTGCCGGTGTGGAACGGGCTGACGAACGAATATCACCCCACCCAGGTGCTGGCGGACCTGATGACCATCCGGGAGCATTTCGGCTCGGTCGCCGGCAAAAAGCTCGTCTATCTGGGCGACGCCCGCTACAACATGGGCAATTCCCTGATGATCGGCTGCGCGAAAATGGGCATGCGCTTTACCGCCTGCGCCCCGAAGGAATACCAGCCTAGCGAGGCGCTGAAAAAGACCTGCCTGGAGATCGCCGAAAAAACCGGGGCGGAGCTGTCCTTCTCCGACGATCCCCTGTCCGCCGTCCGGGGAGCGGACGTCCTGTATACGGACGTCTGGGTTTCCATGGGCGAGCCGGACGCCGTCTGGAAGGATCGGATCCAGGCCCTTTCTCCCTTCCAGATCACCAAGCAGCTGATGGACGCCGCCGGCCCCCAGTGCCGCTTCATGCACTGCCTGCCCAGCTTCCACGACCTGAACACGGAGATCGGCCAGAAGATCTATGAACAGTACGGCCTGACCGCCATGGAGGTCACGGACGAGGTCTTTGAAGGCCCCCGGTCCATCGTCTTTGACGAGGCGGAAAACCGCATGCACACCATCAAGGCCGTCATGGCCGCGACTTTGGTCAAGGAGTAAGCGTATGGCATATCTCGTGCTGAGCAACGGCATGACCTTTGAGGGACAGCGCATCGGCGCTCCCATTGACCGCATGGGCGAGCTGGTCTTCACCACCGGCATGGTCGGCTATCTGGAAACGCTGACCGACCCGAGCTATTACGGCCAGCTGGTCGTGCAGACCTTTCCCCTGATCGGCAACTACGGCATCATCGAGGAAGATTTTGAGGGCGAAAGCGCCCTCTTTGGCTATATCGTGCGGGAGCTTTGCGACATGCCGTCCAACTTCCGCTGCCAGTATGACGTCAACACCTACCTGGTCCGGCACGGCATCCCGGGACTGTGCGGGGTGGACACGCGGGAAATCACCCGGATCACCCGGGAAGAGGGCGTCATGAACGCCATGATCTGCGATACCGTTCCTTCGGACCTTTCCGCCCTCCGTGCCTTTAAAACGGAGCGGCCGGTCCAGTTTGTCACCCGGAAAAAGATCACCATTTACCCCGCCCTGTCCCCCAAGCGCAAGCGGGTCGTGCTGATGGACTTCGGCGTCAAGCAGAACATCATCCGGTCCCTGCGGAACCTTGGGTGCGAGGTCGTCGCCGTGCCCGCCGATACAGGGGCGGAGACCGTCTTTTCCTTTGACCCAGACGGGGTCATGCTGTCCAACGGCCCGGGAGACCCCAAAGAGAACCCGGACGTCATCCGGGAGGTCCGCAGGCTGCTGGGCCAGGTGCCGGTATTCGGCATCTGCCTGGGCCACCAGCTGATCGCCCTGGCCCTGGGCGGGGACACCGTGAAACTCAAATACGGCCACCGGGGCGGCAACCAGCCCGTGCGCGACCTGACCTCCGGCCGCACCCTGATCACCAGCCAGAACCACGGCTACGCCGTCGTTGCCGACAGCCTCCAGGGCAAAGGCGTCGAGACCTTTGTGAACGCCAACGACCACAGCTGCGAGGGCATGGATTATCCCGCCCTGAACGCCTTTACCGTTCAGTTTCATCCGGAAGCCTGCTCCGGGCCCAAGGACGCAGGCTACCTGTTTTCCCGGTTTATGGATATGATGGAGGGAAACGCTTATGCCCAGAGATAACGGCATCCGCAAGGTGATGGTAATCGGCTCCGGCCCGATCGTAATCGGCCAGGCGGCCGAATTTGACTATGCCGGCGCCCAGGCCTGCCGGGTGCTGCGGGCGGAGGGCATCAACACGGTGCTGGTCAATTCCAACCCCGCCACCATCATGACCGACCAGCACCTGGCGGACGAAATCTACCTGGAGCCCCTGAACGCCGAAACCGTCCGCCGCATCATCGAAAAGGAACGGCCGGACGGCCTGCTGGCGGGGCTCGGCGGCCAGACCGGGCTGACGCTCGCGATGCAGCTGTCCAGGGATGGCACCCTGCGCAAGTACGGCGTCCGTCTGCTGGGCTCCCCCATCGAGGCCATCGAGCGGGCGGAGGACCGCGAGCAGTTCCGGGACACCATGAAGGCCATCGGCCAGCCCTGCGTCCCCTCCGAAATCGCGGAGGACCTGGCCACCGCCCTGGCGGCCGCCGGGCGCGTCGGCTATCCGGTCATCGTCCGGCCCGCCTATACCCTGGGCGGCACGGGCGGCGGCATCGCCGACGACGAGGAGCAGCTCCGCGTCATCGCGGAGGCCGGCCTCGACCTTTCCCCCATCCACCAGATTCTGGTGGAAAAATGTATCTCCGGCTGGAAGGAGATCGAATTTGAGACCATGCGGGACGCCCTGGGCAACGCCATCGCCATCTGCTCGATGGAGAACGTGGACCCCGTGGGCATTCACACCGGCGACTCCATCGTCGCCGCCCCGGCCCTCACCCTGTCGGACAAGGAATACCAGATGCTCCGCACCGCCGCCCTCAAGATGGTCAGCGCCATCGGCATCGTCGGCGGGTGCAACTGCCAGTTTGCCCTGAACCCGGACAGCTTTGAGTACGCCGTCATCGAGGTCAACCCCCGCGTTTCCCGCTCCTCCGCCCTGGCCAGCAAGGCCACCGGCTACCCCATCGCCAAGATCACTACGAAGCTGGCCCTGGGCTATACCCTGGACGAGATCCAGAACGACATCACCGGGAAGACCTGCGCCTGCTTTGAGCCCACCATCGACTACGTGGTGGTGAAGTTCCCCAAGTGGCCCTTTGACAAGTTCTTCGGCTCCTCCCGCAAGCTCGGCACCCAGATGAAGGCGACGGGCGAGGTCATGGCCATCGGCCAGAGCTTTGAGGAAGCGCTGATGAAGGCCGTGCGCGGCTGCGAGATCGGCCTGAACACCTTAAACGCCAAGCCCCTGACGGACGAGGACGTCCTGACCCGGCTTGCCAAGCAGGACGACCGGCGGATCTTTACCGTCTTTGAAGCGCTGAAGAAGGGCGTATCCATCGACACCGTTTTTGAAATCACGAAAATCGACCGCTGGTTCCTGGGCAAGATCCAGCACCTGGTGGATTTTGAGGAAAGTATCCGCCGGCACGGCCTTTCCGACGAGGATTACGAAAAGGGCAAACGCCTGGGCTATCCGGACGACGCCCTGTCCGTCCTCTCCGGCAGGACCGACCTGCCCGGCCATCCCATGAGCTACAAGATGGTCGACACCTGCGGGGCGGAGTTTTCCGCCGTGACGCCTTACTTCTATTCCTGCATGGACAAGGCCTGCGAGGCCAGGACCCATCCCCGGTCCGGCAAGCCCGTCGTCATGGTGCTGGGCTCCGGCCCGATCCGCATCGGCCAGGGCATCGAATTTGACTACAGCTCCGTCCACTCCGTCTGGACCCTCCGGGAAATGGGCTACGACGTGGTCATCGTCAACAACAACCCGGAAACCGTTTCCACCGACTACGACACCGCCGACCGCCTGTATTTTGAGCCCCTGTACCCGGAGGACGTGATGAACATCATCCGGGTCGAGCAGCCCATCGGCGTCGTGGTGGCCTTCGGCGGGCAGACGGCCATCAAGCTGACCCAGTTCCTGGACAGGCAGGGCATCCGCATCCTGGGCACCAGCGCCGAAAGCATTGACGTGGCCGAGGACAGGGCCCGCTTCGACGCCCTGCTCGAGCAGTTCAGCATCCGCCGGCCCAGGGGCATGGGCGTACGTACTTTGGAAGAAGCGGTGGACGCCGCCGAACAGCTGGGCTACCCCGTCCTGCTCCGCCCCTCCTACGTGATCGGCGGGCAGAACATGACCATCTCCCGAAACCGGGAGCAGACCGTCGCCTATATGGAGAAGATCCTCTCCGGCGGCATTGAAAACCCCGTCCTGGTGGACCAGTACCTGCCCGGCATTGAACTGGAGGTGGACGTCATCTCCGACGGACAGGACGTGCTGATCCCCGGCATCATGGAGCACATCGAGCGGGCCGGCGTTCATTCCGGCGACTCCATCGCTGTCTATCCCCCCTTCAACCTGAACGACATCTTCCTCAAAAAGATCTGCGACTGCTCGGAAAAGCTGGCCCTGGCCCTGGGCACCAGGGGCCTGGTCAACATCCAGTACCTGATCTACGGCAGCGAGCTGTACGTGATCGAGGTCAACCCCCGCGCCTCCCGGACGGTGCCCTATATCAGCAAGGTCACCAAGGTGCCGATGGTGGACCTGGCCAGCCGCGTCATGCTGGGCGAAAAGCTGGCGGACCTGGGCTACGGCACGGGCCTGTACCGCACCCCGCCCTACATCGCCGTCAAGGTGCCGGTGTTCTCCTTTGAAAAGCTGAACGACGCCAACTCCATCCTCGGGCCGGAAATGAAGTCCACCGGCGAGGTACTGGGCATCGGCAAGACCATGAGCGAGGCCCTGTTCAAAGGCCTGACCGCCGCCGGCTTCCACCTGCCCCGCCTCTACGGCAAGGAAAAGCCCGGCGTCCTGCTCAGCGTGGCCGAAAACGACTACGAGGAGATCCTGACCCTGGCCAAGCGCTTTGACGACATCGGCCTGACCCTCTACGCCACCTCCGGCACCGCTCAGACCATCGCCCGGATGGGCATTGATGTGATTTCCGTGCCCAACGCCACCGAATCCCCGAAGCTGAACGAGCTGATGGAAACCGGAAAGCTGTCCTACATCGTCTATACCGGCGCCATCAAGGACACGACGGTGGGCGATTATACCCTGCTTCACCGCCGGGCCATGCAGCTGGGCATCCCCTGCCTGACCTCCCTGGATACGGCCGGGGCCCTGGCCGGCATCATGGAGAGCCGCTTCAACGGGGAAAACACCGAGCTGGTGGACATCAACGATATGCGGCCCTGGCGGCAGCGCATCCCCTTTGCCAAGATGCACTCCTGCGGGAACGACTACATCTTCGTCGAAAACTTCGACCAGAAGATCACGTGCCCCGAATCCCTCTGCGTGAGCCTGTGCGCCCCGCACTTTGGCATCGGCGGAGACGGCATCGTGCTGATCGAAAAATCCCTGAAGGCGGACGCCAAGATGCGTTCCTTCAACCGGGACGGCAGCGAAGGCCGGGTCGCCGGCAACAACCTGCGCTGCGTGGCCAAGTACCTGTACGACAAGGGCTATGTGCGCAGCGAGTTTATGACCATCGAGACCGCCGGCGGCATCCACCGCCTGCGGCTGTACCTGCGGGACGGGAAGGTCAGCTCCGTCACGGTCGATATGGGCCGTGCCATCCTCTCCCCCGCTCAGATTCCTGTCACCCTGGAAGGAGACCGCGTGCTGAACCGGCCCTATATGGTGGACGGGACGGAATACAGGATCTCCTGCGTCTCCGTTGGCAACCCGCACTGCGCCGTCTTCCTGGACGGGATCGACGGGCTGGATCTTCCCGCCATCGGCCCCAAGTTCGAGCACGCTGACATCTTCCCCGAGCGGGTCAACACCGAGTTCATCCGAGTGGTCAGCCCCACCTGCGTGCGTCTGCGCGTCTGGGAACGCGGCAACGGGGAGACCCTGGCCTGCGGCACCGGCGCCTGCGCCGCCGTCATCGCCGCGGCGGAGAACGGCCTGGCCGAAAAAGGAACCGACGTCACCGTGAAGCTCCTGGGCGGCGACCTGATCGTCAATTATACGGACGAGCGGATCACCCTGACCGGCAGCGCGGTGATGGTCTATGAAGGCATGTTTGAATATTAAAGCATCAACAAACACCAAGAGCTGGCGCGGATTCCTTCTGCGCCAGCTCTTGATATTTATGTATGTAATATTTAAGCTTCGGATTCCGGTTCTTCCCCGGCTTCTGCTTCCTTCGGGTTTTCTTCCAGTTCTTCCTCCTCCGGTTCTTCTTCCGAAAGGCCCTCTGATGAATGGAGCAGCTCCTCCACGATCTCTCTGGCCTGCGGCAGGTGATCGTAGCGCACGTAGTATTTGATCCACTCAAACAGGGAGCTGGTGATGACGGACAGGGCCGCGCCCTTGGAGCTTTCGCTTAAGACCGGGATGCCGTTCTGTTTGAGCACGTCTTCCAGCATCCCGCCCAGCAGCGGGCCTTCCTCCGTCAGAAAGCAGAGGTCGTCCGCCGCCGGCTCCCGCGACTTTTTGCTGCCGCAGACAGGGCAGCGTTCTCCCTCAAACTCATTCCGGCATTTCAGGCAATAACGCATGCTTTTTCCTCGCTTTCGCTTTGATCTTAAGTTTCAGATAAATATAAAGAAACAGCAGCGCCTCCTGTCCGCATAGGAAAGGAGGCGCTGAAAACAATCGTCAATTACAGTCTCGCGCCGCACTGGGGGCAGAACTTCGCGCCCGGGGCCGTTTCCTGGCCGCACTGGGGGCAGACGGAAGCGGACTGGCCCTGCTTTGCGCCGCACTGGGGGCAGAACTTCACCCCGGCGGTCAGCGGAGCGCCGCACTTCGGGCAATAAGTCTGGGCGGCTGCCGGCTGAGCAGCGGCGGGCTGCTGCTGCATGGACTGGTTCATCACCTGGCTCATCATCGCCGCGGCGCCGAAGCCAGCGCCCATCCCGGCAGCGCCGTTCTGGTTGTTGGCGGCGTCCCGCATGGCGGCGGCAGCCTGGAACTGGGTGTACTTGCCGAGATCCCCTACCACGCCCATGCTGGTGCGCTGGTCCATGGCTTTTTCGACCTCTTCCGGCACGGTGATGTTCTCGATCACGAAGCTGGTCAGCTTGAGGCCCAGGGAAGCGACGCGTGGAGACAGGATCGACAGGGCATAGCTGCCCAGCTCGTCATAGTTGGCGGCCAGGTCCAGCGCAGGAATCTTGCTCTGGGCGATGGCGTCCGACAGACCGGAGACGATGGTCCGCTTGATCTGCCCGGTGATATATTCGGTGGTATACAGGCCGTTGGTGCCGAATACCTCTTTGAGGAATACCTTGGGGTCGGCCACGGCGAAGGAATAGATGCCGTGGGCCAGAAGGCGGACCATGCCGAACTCCGCGTCCCGCATCATGACCGGGTTGGAGGTGCCCCACTTCTGGTCGATGAACTGGCGGGTGTTGATGAAATAGACCTCCGCCTTGAAGGGGCTATTAAAGCCGTACTTCCAGGCCTTGAGCGCCGTCAGGATCGGCATGTTCTGGGTCTGCAGCTCATAGCGGCCGGGGCCGAAAACATCCGCCAGCTGGCCTTCGTTGACCATGATCGCGACCTGACTTTCCCGGACGGTCAGCTGGGCGCCCATCATGATTTCCTTCCCGCCGCAGTCATAGCGGTACACCATGATATTCTGCGAAGGGTCTTTCCATTCGATGACGTCGATAAACTGTCCGCGGATGATGTTGGTGAAGATGCCCATAAACTCGTCCTCCTTCTTTAGAGCGCGGCCGGAAGGGCGGCTGCAGTCAGGTCAGGGACCGTCTCCGCCCCGGCAATCAATATATCCAGATCAAGGTAATCCTTGATATCTTCTACAGTATGGCGGACGGCCTTGTCCATCCTGGCAAAGTCCGCCCCTTCGTCCCTGGGAATGGCGATCATCCTGGCGGAGCAGCTGTCCAGAAACGCGAGGAAATAATCCGCGTCCGGATCCGCCCGGTCGAAGAAATTATGGCACAGAGCGCTTTCCAGGCGCTGGGTGCCGTAGTGCCAGCGGCCGGCCAGATACCCTTCCCCCTGGGGGATGGACAGACGCCAGACGCGGCACGGATAGGACAGATACCGTTCCTTCCGAAGCATCCTGAACCAGCGCGGCACCGTCTGCGGGTTTTTGAGCGACCCGTCCAGCAAATTGTGCACCAGCTCCGTGGTGACGATGCTGACCATCTCCCGAAGCGGGATGGCCACATCGGAGTAATCGGCGTTCAGACGGTTCAGCAGATGCTTTAAATCCCGCATCATGCCGACATGGTCCTCCTGCAGGATGAACATGGGCAGCGGAGAAGAAATTTCCGCCAGCAGAGCAGAGATCCTTTCTTCCTCTTCGGTTCCCGGCTTTACCCCCACAGCGTCAAATTTTTCTGACTGAATCAGTCTGCCGGCCTCTTCAGCATCCGCGGCGAAACACAGCGGCGCAAACCCTGTATCAGCACTGAAAACAGAGGAATACGCTTCCGCTTCCTTAGACCCGGGATCGACAACCAGCAACAGCCTATACATGATACCCTCCATGATCTTGGTCGACACAGTAGACTCACTCCACGATCTTGGCTCAGGGTATATTATACACAGAATTCCATGGTTTTGCAACTGTCAGTAAACGATTTTACCAAAAAACACAAAAAAATCATTGCGCATCCGGTTTATTTTATGCACATACAGCCAGAAAGCGGGTTCTCCTCCGGCTGAACAGATCACAGGGAGACGAACGCCGAATAGGAGCCTATTTTAAAAAACCGCCCCGGAGCTCCGGGACGGCGAAAGGCAGATCAATTTCTTTCAGACAGATCGCGCTTTTTCCCTCAGGTTCAGCCGTTGACCAGCAGCAGCACGGCTGCCAGGAGAAGGAAGAACCCTCCGCTTCCCAGCAGGAACACCGGGACAGGGCGGCGCTTTTCCTCCTTGTCCAGCTTATACTGATAGTAATCCCGCCGTTTTTCCTCCCGGCTCCCGAAGGGGAGCAGCTGGCGTTTGAGGCTGTGGGCGGCATAGGTGAGCGTGTCGAACGTGCCAGCCGAGCCGATCCAGACGAGCAGGCCCACGCCAGCCAGCAGGACCGCCGCAACGAACGCCCCGTCGCACAGGCTGTACAGCAGGCGTTTTTCCTCCCCCGCGTAGGAGGAGGAAAAACGGTACAGGGCCACCAGCCCCATGACCACGGCGCCGATCAGCATGGAGAGGCACCAGGCCTTCGGGGAAGAAGCCAAATGCTGCTTTTTGTCTTTTCCGTTCATCAGGCGTTGCCTTCCAGGCCCAGCTGCCGGCGGTACTGCGCGAACTCGGCGTCATTGCACTGGACGAAGTGGCCGGGCGTGATTTCCCTAAAGGAGGGCTTGTCCACGCTGTAATCATGGGCTGTCAGCGGGTCGTAGCGGATCCTGACGCGCTGCTTTTCGGACACCGGGTCCGGCAGCGGGATGGCAGACAGAAGGCTGACCGTATACGGATGCAGCGGATGAGCGAACAGCTCGTCCGAAGTCGCCATCTCGACGATGTGCCCAAAGTACATGACGGCGATGCGGTCGGAGAAGTATTTGACCACAGAGAGGTTGTGGGCGATGAACATGATGGTCAGGCCCATCCGCTCCCGCAGGTCGTTGAGCAGGTTGATGATCTGCGCCTGAATGGAAACGTCCAGGGCGGAGATCGGTTCGTCCGCGATGATCAGGTCTGGCTCCATGATGATGGCCCGGGCGATGCCGATGCGCTGACGCTGACCGCCGGAGAACTCATGGGGATAGCGGTCCGCGTGCTCGCGCACCAGGCCCACCAGCTCCAGCATCTCGTTGACCTTGTTGTTGATATATTCCTTGTCCTTGATGCCGCGGATGATCAAGCCTTCGGCGATGATCTCCCGCACGGTCATGCGCGGGTTGATCGAGGCGATCGGGTCCTGGAAGATCATCTGCATCCGGGTCATCACGTTGTCCTTGGCTGCTACGCGGCGCTCGGTCTCATACCGGCGGGTGCGCTCCTGAGCGGCCGCGCCGGAAAGCTTCGCCATGTCCGCTTCGTAGGCTTCCTTGAGCTTTTTGAGCCTTCTTTCGCGGTAGAGCTGGACGCACTTTTCCTTTTCGACGGCGCTCTCCAGGGCGTTGTCTTCCGCTTTGATCAGCTTTTCTTTGAGTTCCTTCTGGAGGCGTTCGGCTTCGTCCTGCTTGCCGGCCTTCTGCGCTTCGCTGATCAGGCCGCTGTAGTCCTGCCTGAGCTGGGCCTTGAGCACCGGCAGACCGTTCTGGGAAGAGGAGATCCTCAGGCCGTCAAAGTACACGTCGCCTTCCGTGGGATCGTAGAGGTTGATGATGGTGCGGCCCGTGGTGGTCTTGCCGCAGCCGCTCTCGCCCACCAGACCGAACACTTCTCCGCGTTTGATCTGGAAGCTGACGTCGTCGACGGCCTTGGTGACCCCGCCGCCGCCCTTGAAATACTGCTTTAAGTGCTCGACCCGGAGCAGCACGTCCGGATCCTCCTGGATGCCGGCGTCCTTGCGCTGGGCCAGCAGGTGCCTGCTGACGGCGATCTTGATGCCCCAGGCGATCAGCAGCAGGGCGATGCCAACGCACAGCATCAGCAAGTAGCGGGCGACCACCGCCCAGAAGCCGGACACGATGCCGATGGTGGCGCGCTTATCCGCTTCGGCGATGATGGTGGTATTCAGATAGTTCTGCTCCCACCCTTCCGCGGCGGAGCCGGTTTCCTTGGAAGCCCTGCTTCTCAGCGCGTCGGCAATCGCCTGATAGCTGCCGTCAAAGTTCTGGCTCTCCAGCAGGGAGGGCATGATCATGGCGAAGGCCGTTTCGGTGTCCAGATCGCCGCCTAAGTTCTGATCAGGGTATTTCGCGGCCACGGCGGCGGCGGTATCCCGGATCAGGGGAGCGAAGTCCATCGTTTCCCCAGCCTGCTTTTTGGTAAGAAGCGCGCCCAGGCTGATGGAGAAGTTGTCGGTCATCTCCGCCCGTTCGCTTTCGCGGACCTGGGACAGCTTGGTCAGATAGGTGTCGTAGTTGAAGCGGCTGCCCATCCAGGCCTTGACGTCCTTGACGGCGTTGCCGGCGGCGGCGTCCTCTTCCAGCATGACCTTGACGGCCGACATGAATTCAAACCAGGTGCCGCCCTCTGCCCCGTGCTCGGCGGTGAAGGCTTCGTAATACTCCTTAAACCAGGACTCCTGGCTGGCGGCCTGGAGCTTGGCGACCTTGCCCTTTTTGGGCGGAGCGGCCAGGGCGTTGATGTAATCGAAAATTTCCCGGAGCTCCTGACTGTCCTGCATGTCCTCCAGGCTTTCCAGCCTGGTCAGGAAGGCGGAGGCGTCAAATTCCTCGTTCAGCCAGCGGAGGTTTTCCTCCCGGACGGCGGCCTTGCGCTTTTCAAAGCCGGCCTCCAGGCGGGAGAACCAGCGGTCAAAATAAGGCCTGATTTCCTGGGCCCTTGCTTCCGGCTCCAGGTCCCGGTTGGCGGCGGCCCGGCTCATAGCTTTAAAATAGCTGTTGTCAAAGGCCAGCCGGTCGGCCAGGTTCGTCCCCTCGTCCACGCTGTTCATGGCGTTTTTCAGCGTATTCCACGGGCCGCCGGTGTTGGCCAGGGAATAGATCCACAGCACCACGGACACGAGGATCAGCACAATGCCGGCAACCTTCAGTACCTTGGAAAATTTATTCAGCTGCTTCACGCTTCCGCGCCTCCCTTCTGCTGCGCGGCCTGTTCGCGTGCGCGCATTCTCTTGATCCTCTCGGTCACGATGGCCGGCGGATCCACCTTCGGGGCGTTGGGATGCAGCAGCCAGGTGGCGGCCTGGTGGGTCGGGCTCACCTCAAACATGGGCGGCTGTTCCTCCAGGTCGATCTGCATGGCGTACTGGTTGCGCGCGGCAAAAGCGTCTCCCTTGGGTGGGAGGATCATGTCAGGCGGCGTACCGGGGATGGCGGAGAGCTTCTCCTTGGTTTCCAGGTCCGGCATGGAGGCCAGCAGCGCCCAGGTGTAAGGATGCCGCGGGTCGTAGAAAATATCCTCTGCCGTGCCGTATTCGACGATCTTGCCGGCGTACATGATGGCGATGCGGTCCGCCATGTTGGCAACCACGCCCAGGTCGTGGGTGATAAAGATGATGGACAGGCGGCGTTCCTTCTTGAGCCGGTTGATCAGCTCCAGGATCTGAGCCTGAATGGTCACGTCCAGCGCGGTGGTCGGCTCGTCGCAGATCAGGATGTCCGGATTGGCGGACAGGGCGATGGCGATGACGATGCGCTGGCGCATGCCGCCGGAAAATTCAAAGGGATACTGGGAGAAGCGGCGCTGGGGCTCCGGAATGCCGACCTCCTTCATCAGCTCGATGGCGCGGTGGCGGGCCATGCTCTGGCTCAGGTGGTAGGCGTACTCGCTGGAGCGGTCCTTCAGCCAGTCCACCAGACCGACCGCCTGCTCGGCGCGGTCCTGCGTCCGCTGGTCCGCCTGGCTGAAATGGTCGATCATGTTTTTCATGGTGTTTTCCAGGTTGGCCCTGGCCTTGTCCATGTCCACCAGGTTCATCGGCACGACGGAGGGAGCAAACTTGCCCTTGGCCGCCAGCTTATCGTGCTTGACGGTATCCCGCTTAAACCGGCTTTCTTCCTTGGGATTGTGGCGTATTCCGTAGAAATACCGGTTGATATAGGCGTTCATGCTGCTGCGGAAAACGTAGGCCCGGTTGTCCTTATCCAGCGCCAGGCGGTCGATGGCCTTTTCGACCTCGTCCGCGCAGCGCTTGGCGGAGGCCTTGCACTGTTTCTGGTTCAGCTGCGTCCCGGTAAACACCGGCAGCTCCTGCCGCAGGACCTCCACCGCGTGGGCCTTGCCCTTTTCCGATTCCCTGGCGGAATGATCCAGGGCCTTTTCCACGTCCAGCAGGAAGGACTTCATGAAGCCGTCGTCCAGGGCCTTGCGGGCCTTCTGGTTGATCTGGGCCACGGATTCGGTTTTGATATTCGCCTCTCCCCCGTGGGTCAGCAGATAGCCGATGCGGAAGAAGTTCGGTTTCTCGGTGTCGGGATCGGTTTCGCGGTTCAGCCGCTCCTTGAGGCGCTCCAGCGCCTGGCGGAGCTCCTGCTCCCGCTCCATGGAAAAGCCATCGCCCAGGCGCTCCACTTCGGCGATCATGGCGGAAAAGGCGCTGTCGTCCGCGGGGATCAGCCAGTCGTCCCGGACCACCCGATCCGCCCGGACGATGCGGCCGCAGGTTTCGCGGACGCCCTTTTCATCCTTTTTGAGCAGGGCGATTTCAGTCTCCTCGATGCTGTCCAGCATCCCGATGGCCTGCTCCTGGGCGTTTTTCCAGGCGTTTTCCAGCTTGACAGCGGCCACGGTAAAGCGGTTGAACTCCTCGCACTTGCCCTTGGCGTCCGTCACGCCGGCGGCGGTCATGTTCTTTTCCAGCTCCTCGAGCATGTGGTTAAAGCGCTTTTTGCCGTCCGCCCGGCGCTCCTTGTTGTTGAGGATCATCGCCTCGGTCAGCTGTTTGCCGATGCGCATGATGGGGTTCAGGGCGGAAAGCGGGTCCTGGAAGACCATGGACAGCTTATGCCCGCGCAGGGTGTGGAAATCCTCCTCGGGGATCTTCAGAAGATCCCGGCCGTCGTAGATGATTTCGCCGTCCTCCACCATGGCGTTGCCCGCCAGAATGCCCATGACCGCGCGGGTGGTGACGGACTTGCCGGAGCCGGATTCGCCGGCGATGGCCAGGGTCTCGCCCTCGTTGAGGTCAAAGGAAATGTCACGCACTGCCCGGACTGCGCCATTGGTCGTGCGGAAGGAAATGGTCAGATGCCTGACCTCTAATTTCTTTGCCATATTAATCCTCCGCTCCTCTCAGCGACGGATTGAACGCGTCGCGCAGGCCGTTGCCGAACAGGTTGAAACAGATTTCCAGGATGGCGATGAAGAACGCCGGGAAGAACAGGATGTGGGGATAGGTGCTCAGATAGTCCTTGCCGTTGGAGAGCATGGTGCCGATGGAGGTCAGCGTCGAGGACGTATCCAGGTTGATGATGTGCAGGTAGGAGAGCATGGATTCAGAGAAGATGACGCCCGGGATGGTCATGACCGCGCCGGTGATGATCGTGCCCAGGGAGTTGGGGAAAATGTGCTTAAAGATCAGGCGGCTGTCGCTGGCGCCCAGGGTGCGGGCGGCCAGTACATACTCCTGGCCCTTGAAGCGGTAGAACTGGGTACGCACGCGGGCAGCGGTGCCCACCCAGCCCGTCAGAATAAACGCAAACAGCAGAGACGGAACGACGCCCACCTTGTTGGCCAGGTGCAGCTGGAAGAGCGTTGCGACCACGATGAACGGAACGTCCGCCAGGATGTCGGAGATACGCTCCATGATCATGTCCACCCAGCCGCCGTAATAGCCCTCGATGGAGCCGTAAATGACGCCCAGAATAAAGTTGATCGTGGCGACGCAGATGGCCAAAAGGAGGCTAAAGCGCGCGCCGACCGCCAGGCAGGTCAGGATGTCCTGGCCGTAGACGTTGCTGCCGAAAAGGAAGGAGCAGTAAAAGCCGTTGATATACTTGAAATATTCTTTATAGTGAACCCGGACGCGGTAGCCGGTCTGATTCTTCTGCGCATAGGTGTACCAGACCCCGTTTTCCCCGTCGCCCTTGATGCGGCTGGAAACATAGCCGGCCTTGGCCGGATCGTTGGAGGTCAGGTAGTTGGGGATATACTGGCCGTTTTCATCCAGCACGGGGGCGCCGGTCGTGCCCTGCGCCTCGCTCTGGAGCTTGTACCAGAAGTTGGCCCCGTCGTTGGCCCGGACAAAGTGCTTGTTCATCGTGGCCTGCAGCGGATACATCACCTGGATGCCGGTATCGTCCTGATATTTCATCAGGGCCTGATACTCCGCCTCGCTCAGGTTGACAAAGACGTAGCCCACGGAGCTGTAGCTGTCCGAGCGGAGGTTGTAGAACGTCTGGCCGGTGGCGTCCTGGAAGCTGTCGTACACTTTCATGACGGCGCTGTCCCCGCTCTCCACGCCGATGGAGTTCAGATACAGATAGCCGGCCTCGCTCTGCTGTTCGTTTTTGCCGCCGTCCCAGCCGAGCGAATAGAAGAAATCGCTGCGGGGCAGGGACAGCTTGTAGTAGCCGTCGCGGAAGGCGACAGAGAAGCTGGAAATTTCCGGCACCACCAGGGCAAAGACCAGCAGAATCATGATCAGCACAAAGGCGACCACGGCGCTCTTGTTGGTGCGGAAGCGGTTCCAGGCGTCGCCCAGATAGCCGACGGCCTTGGTCTGCAGCTTTTCGTCGTGGATCTTTTCGCTCCGCGGGACGAAAGCAAATTTTTCTTTCGGTATGTTCGGAATATTCGTTGTCATGCTGCCCTCCATCACTTCTTCGAGCCCATGCGGATGCGCGGGTCGATCAAGCCGTAGCTGATGTCAATCACGATGCCGCTCACCAGACCGATGAGGGTGTAGAAGACGTTCAGCGCCATAAAAAAGTTATAATCACGGACGTTGATGGAGTTGACATAGAGGTTGCCGATGCCGGGAATGCCGAAAATGTTTTCAATAATCATGGAGCCGCCCAGGATACCGATGAACTCACCGAAAATCATCGGCAGGATGACCACCATGGCGTTGCGCATGGCGTGGCGGCTGATGGCCTGCGCTTTGGTCAGGCCCTTGGTGCGGGCCAGGAGCATGTAGTCCCCCGTCAGCACCTCGGAAAGCTCGGCGCGCGTATACCGGGTGAAGCCAGCGATCACGCCGAAGGAAAGGCTCATGATGGCCGGCACCATGGAGATAAACATGGTGCCCGAAAAAAGTGAACCGGCTTTGCTGAGGGAAGCCAGCTGCAGCGGGAACCAGTTCAGCTTGAAGCAGAAAATATACTGCACCAGGAAAGCGTACACATAGCTGGGCACGGAGATGAACACCATGACCATGGTGGAAATAAACGCGTCCTGCCACTTGTTCTTTTTAAGGGCCGCATAAATGCCAAGACCCAGGCCCAGCGGAATGGAAACCAGGATGGAATACAGGTTGACCACCACCGTATAGGGCAGCTTCTGCATCATCACGTCCCAGATTTCCAGGCCCTCGTACATCTGTTCGCCCACACCCCAGTCCCACTCGGTCAGGATGTTTTTGACGTACAGAAAAAACTGCACCATGATGGGGCGGTTGTAGCCCATCTTTTCCCGGCGCATCAGCACCAGGTTAATGTCCTTGCCCATCTCACGCACCGCAGGCAGCGGCAGCAGCTTGATCAGCACGAAGCACATCACCGTGATGATGAACAGCGTCAGGAACATCAGCAGGATACGTTTGATAATATATTTGGTCATGCGTTGGCCTCCGGAGGATAATCAGTGCAACGCGGGCATGGGGAGACCCCATGCCCGTGTGCTCAGGCGAAACGTAAAGCCTTAATCTGCCAGATAAAATTAGTAGACCAGGGTGTTGTTGGCGATGTAGTCCGCCCACTCCGCGTCGTCATAGTTGAAGGTGACATAGTCCAGGCCGCCGAAGCCCACCAGGGTGATGTAGGTTTCGCTGGCGTCGTTGACCTTCTGGGAGTTCAGGCTGGCCACGTTGCGGTAGTACAGAGAAGTGGTCGGGAACCAGTTCAGGAAGCAGTGCTCGATGCCGGCCACCACTTCGCAGCGGGTGGAGTAGGCATAGTCCGCGAAGGCGCCCAGCTTCTCAGAGATGACCGGGACGTCCGCCACGGCGTTGTTGGCCCACATGGCCCAGTGCTGCAGAGTGTCGGTGATTTCGCCGACGTCGCCGCCGAAGTCGAAGGTCATGTTGATGGCAGCGGTGTCATAGCCGATTTCCATCTGGTTGCCGGAACCATCGGCCGCGTCGCAGTAGCAGCGGGCGAAGACGCCGAAGGGATCCATGGTCGCGCCGCCCCAGGTGGTGAAGATCATGTCCGCGCCGCCGGAGTACATGGTGTTGTAGTAGTCGGCGTCGGGGGTCATGGTCATGTCGATCTTGCCTTCGAACTTGCTGCCCTTGACAGCCTCGGCCAGCTGGTTCTTGAAGTAGTTGTACATCTGGACATAGATGGTGTCGCTGTTGTACACGCGGATGTCCAGGGTGATGGGGCTCACGCCGTCCCAGATGCCCGCTTCGATCGCCTTGTCGGCGGCCACGGCCATCAGTTCCTGAGCGTGCTCCATGTTGTAGCCGGTCATGGCGTCATAGGCCTCGTCCAGGGTCGCGTATTCGCCGCCCTCGCCGTAGGTCATGTCGAACAGTTCGACCAGGGCCTTCTTGGCGGGCTCGCTGTCGCGGTACAGAGCGCCGGTGAAGGGATCGTAGCAGTACATGTAGTTCAGCATGCCGTAACCGGCGGTACCGGCAGCGGTGTAAGCGGTGGCGAAGTCATTGGCGTCCAGCGCGAAGGCAAAGCCCTTGCGGAATTCGTCGATGACCATGATCTGGCTGTTGGTGCCGTGCTCAAGAAGCTTCTCGTAGTTCAGGCTCCAGGTCAGCTTGGTGGTGTAGCTCTGGGGGGTGTACTTGATGTACTTGGAGGCGGCGTACTTGTCCATGTCCTCGTTCTGGAGGCTGACGCCGTCGATTTCGCCGCTCTCAAAGGCCAGCATGGCGGTGGCGTGCTCGGCGATAACGTTCACGACCAGGTTGTCCATCTGGTACTGGCCCAGGTGACGGCCGTCATGATAGCCGAACCAGTTCTCGTTGCGGCTCAGGGTGTATTCCTTGTCCAGCTGGAAGCTGGTCAGCATGTAGGGGCCGTAGGAAACGGTGTTTTCGAGGCTGCGGCAGTAGGTGGTGGTCACGGTCGCGGCGGCCTCTTCGTTGTCAACGGGCTGGCCTTCGGCGTCGAAGAAGGACTTGCAGGCTTCGTAGAGGTCTTTCTTGACCAGGAAGTTGCCGGACAGGTTGTAGGGCACATAGAAGGCAGGTTCAGCCACAGGCGCTTCCAGAATGAAGTCGATGGTGTAATCGTCGATCTTCTTGAGGCCGACGTCGTCCCAGGTGACGGCCTTGGCCACGCTGGCCACCTTCAGATAGTCGGCGGCGTAGCTGGCATAGGGCATGCCGTCCGCCAGATAGGTGTCATACAGATACTTCGCGGAAACCCAAGCTTCGGCCGCGGTCTCGTCTTCGACAGCCGCGTCGCGGTACATGGTGTCGTCCGCCACGGAGACGTACTGAGGAGCGGGGTTGCCTTCAGCGTCCGGCGCGCCCACGACGCCCCAGAAGCCCATGTCCAGGAAGACTTCCTTGCCGGCCTCCAGCAGCGCGGCGGCGCTGTCCGGGATGGCGTCATAGGTGGTCTTGCCGGCATACAGGTAGTTCTTGGCGTTCACGATGGAGAAGGTGCCGTCATACCAGCTGTCCGCGCGGCGGTTGAGCATCTTGGGGTTCAGCTGCTGCTGCATGGAGTAGATATAGTCGTCGGCGTTCACCTTGGTGCCGTCGTTGAAGCACACGTCGGGGTTCAGGGCGATACGCCAGGCTTTGCCGGTTTCGCCTTCCGCGACGCCGTAGCTGCCCACGTACTCAGCGGTCACGTCGACCGGCATGGCAGCGGCAGCTTCCGGAACGATGGAATAGCCGTTCTTTTCAGAATTCAGCTTGAAGGTGTAGAAGCCGGAGATGATGTAATCGGTGATGGCGCTGTCCTCGTTCGTTTCCCAGGACAGGACGTCCCAGTTCATGGAAGAGGTGATGGCGGAGGTGTAATCGTTGTAGGTGTACACCTTTTCATCCGTGTAGTCTTTGCCTTCGATGCCGGCATAGACGTCGCTGGTCACGGTTCCGCCGCCAGCGGGAGCCTTTTCCAGGGTCACGGCGCCGCCGTTAAAGTTACGCGCGCCGGGATCGTAGGACGCGGCCGGAGTGAAGCCCTCTGCCATGGCGGACACAGCGCCCACCATCATGCAAAGCGCCAGCGCAAGAGCCAGAAGCTTTTTCATAGGGAAATTCCTCCTTCAAAAATGTTCACCGCTTTAAAGCGGCTATGACAAACGGCATGAAATGCCATTGCCTGCTCCAAATTCAAAAAAAGACCGTTAAAAAACTGTCAGGATCATTATAATTGATTATCTGCCAAATATCAAGCCCGAATTTTACTTTCCTGTCCGGGAAAAAATCTGGCCAAAAAAGCGGAAAATACAAACAAATCATGAAAAAAGCTTTCCTTTATTTATATTTTGTGATATAATAATGTGTACGGTATTTTTACCGCGGCAACATCTCTCAGTGGAGGATTATTCATGGCTCAGGAAGATCAGCTGATCAATCCGGCAGTGACCGGCGAAACATACGACGCTTCCCAGATTCAGGTGCTCGAAGGGCTCGAGGCGGTTCGCAAGCGCCCCGGCATGTACATCGGTTCCACCGACGTGCGCGGCCTGCACCACCTGGTTTATGAAATTGTGGACAACGCCATCGACGAGGCCCTGGCCGGCTTCTGCGACCATATTGAGGTGGTCATTCACCAGGACGGGTCGGTCTCCGTGCGGGACAACGGCCGCGGCTTCCCCGTGGACGAGCATCCAAAGCTTCACCGCCCGGCGGTCGAGGTCTGCATGACGGTGCTGCACGCGGGCGGCAAGTTCGGCGGTTCCGGCTACAAGGTTTCCGGTGGCCTGCACGGGGTGGGCGCGAGCGTGGTCAACGCCCTGTCCAAAAAGCTCCGGGTGGAGGTTTCCACCGGCGGCAAGGTCTATGAGCAGGAATACACCCGCGGCAAGATCGACTACGACCTGCGCGTGACTGGCGAAACGGAAGAAACCGGCACCTTCATCCGCTTCTGGCCGGACATCCGCTCCAGCGAAAATCCGGACGGCGTTTTCGACCCGGACATCGTGTTCGACTACGGCACCCTCAAGACCCGCCTGCGCGAGATGGCCTTTTTGAACAAGGGCGTGCGCATCACCTTTAGGGACGAGCGGGAAGGCATGGAGCAGGAGAGCGTCTTTCACTACGAGGGGGGCCTTCGCGAATTCGTCAAGTATCTGAACAAGAACAAAGAGGTCCTCTTCCCCGAGCCCATCTACGTCGAAGGCGTCCGGAACATGGTGATGGTGGAGGTCGCCCTTCAGTATAACGACAGCTATTCGGACAGCATTTTCTCCTTCGCCAACAACATCCACACCCCCGAGGGCGGCACGCACATGACGGGCTTTATCCAGGCCCTGACCCGCGCGGTCAACGATTACGGCCGCCGCTACAAGATTTTGAAGGACAACGACGCCAACCTCAAGTCCGACGACGTCAAGGAAAGCCTGGCTGCCATCGTGTCGGTCAAGCTCCCCGAGCCCCAGTTCGAGGGCCAGACCAAGTCCAAGCTGGGCAACAGCGAGGTCCGCGGCATCGTGGACAGCCTGGTTTCCGAGCACCTGACCACCTTCATGGAGGAGAACCCCGCCGTCTCCAAGATCATCCTGGATCGCTGCCTGGGCGCGGCCCGCGCGAGAGAGGCCGCCCGGAAGGCCCGGGAGCTGACGCGGAGAAAGAGCGTCCTTGAATCCGGCTCCATGCCCGGCAAGCTGGCCGACTGCTCCGAACGCGACCCGGCCAAGTGCGAGATCTTCATGGTGGAGGGCGACTCCGCCGGCGGCTCCGCCAAGTCCGGCCGGGACCGGCATTTCCAGGCCATCCTGCCCCTAAGGGGCAAAATCCTCAACGTCGAAAAGACCCGCATGGACAAGATGCTGATGAACCAGGAGATCAAGAACATGATCACCGCCTTCGGCTGCGGGATCGGGGACGATTTCAACATCAGCAAGCTGCGCTACCACCGCATCGTCTGCATGACGGATGCCGACGTGGACGGCGCCCACATCCGCATCCTGATGCTCACCTTCTTCTACCGCTACATGCCGGAGCTGATCAAGCAGGGCTACGTCTACAGCGCCATGCCCCCGCTGTACAAGATCACCAAGGGCAAGCAGGAGTGGTACGTCTACGACGACGAGGAGCTGCAGAAAAAGCTGGACGAGATCGGCCGGGAATCCAAGCCTGAGATCCAGCGCTACAAAGGTCTGGGCGAAATGAGCTCCGAGCAGCTCTGGTCCACCACGATGAACCCGGAAACCCGCACGATGAAGCAGTTTACCCTCTCTGACGCCATCGCGGCGGACGAGGTTTTCTCCCTCCTGATGGGCGACAAGGTAGAGCCCAGGCGGGACTTTATCATCCAGAACAGCAAGATGGTGACGGACCTGGATCTCTAAAGGAGGAGCGGACGATGCGGAAACGGGCGGCGCTTTTCCTGATTTTCCTCCTCATGGCACAGCCCCTTTGCTCCCTGGCGGAGGCCCCCGGAGCGGACACCCAGCGCCTGCTTTTATCAAGCACCCTTTCCCTGTGCAAAATAATGGACGCCTGCGCGGACGACCCGGAGTATTTAAAGCTCTACCCCGCCAACGTTCAGGAAGCCATGGACCTCATCGGCCGGCAGGACTGGGCCTCCCCCAAGGCCGCCCGGCTGTATGTGATCAAGGAAAGGCTCTTTTCGGTCTATCTGTCCGCCTCTTCGGTGGACGAAGCCGCTTTGAGCGCCCCAGCCAGGAAGAAGTTGCGCGAAGCGATCCCCTCGTCCCTGACCGGCCTGATCAACACGGAGCAGACCGCCTTTCCCAGCGCGGCCGGGGCCCTTCGCTGCGGCGGAGTCTTGCCGCAAGTCCCGGCGGACACCCCAGAATGGTGCCTGATCTACCTCACCTTTGACGGCTCCTACGACGCCCTGTGTTCCTTTGTCAGGACGGACGGCGGTTGCGTTTCCGCCTATCTGTCCGCCGTTCAAAAGGACGGAATCGGCCGGCTGCTCAATCAGCTTAAGCGTGCCTTCATCCGGGAACAGGACATTTTCGAAGCCTACGATATTCAAATGAATCCATGATCTGCCGCGGGCAATCCCCCGCGGCGCTCCCGAAAGGAATAAAAAATGGCCAGTGAAATCAAAGACCGGCTGCTGCCGGCGGACCTTGAATCAGAAATGAAAACCTCGTTCATCGCGTATGCGATGGCGGTCATCATCAACCGCGCGCTGCCCGACGTGCGCGACGGTTTAAAGCCCGTGCACCGGCGCATCCTGTACGACATGAACGAGCTGGGCATGACGCCGGACAAGCCCTTCCGCAAGTCCGCCCGTATCGTGGGCGACGTGCTGGGTAAGTTCCACCCCCACGGGGACGCCTCCGTGTACGACGCCATGGTCCGCCTGGCGCAGGATTTCTCCATCCGCTATCCGCTGGTGGAGGGCCAGGGCAACTTCGGCTCCGTCGACGGCGACGGGGCGGCCGCCATGCGTTACACCGAAGCCCGCATGAGCAAGATCTGCACCTACATGATGCAGGACATCGACAAGGACACCGTCGATTTCATGCCCAACTTCGACGAAACCCTGCTCCAGCCCACCGTCCTTCCCTCCCGCTTCCCCAACCTTCTGGTGAACGGCTCCCAGGGCATCGCCGTCGGCATGGCCACCAACATCCCCCCGCACAACCTGCGGGAGGTGATCGACGGGGCGATCCACCTGATCGACCATCCGGACGCCTCCGTCGCCGAGCTCATGGACTACATCAAGGGCCCCGATTTTCCCACCGGCGGCGTGGTGCTGGGCATGGCCGGCGTGCGCGAGGCCTATTACACCGGCAAGGGCCACATCATCGTGCGCGCCAAGTCCGAAGTGGAGGACATGGGCCACGACCGGGCCCGCATCGTCGTCACCGAGATCCCCTACATGGTCAACAAGGCCCGCCTGGTCGAAAAGATCGGCGAGCTGGTCCGGGACAAGCAGCTCGAAGGCGTCAGCGACATCCGCGACGAATCCGACCGCAACGGCATGCGCATCGTCATCGAGCTCAAGCGGGACGTCCAGCCGGCGGTGGTGCTCAACTTCCTGTACAAGCACACCCAGTTGCAGGACACCTTCGGCGTCAACATGCTGGCCCTGGTGGACGGCACGCCCCGGGTGCTGAACCTGCGGGACATGCTGTATTGCTACGTCAAGCACCAGGACGACGTGCTGACCCGCCGCTGCCGCTACAACCTGGAAAAGGACCGCGCCCGCGCCCACATCCTGGAGGGCCTGTTAAAGGCGCTGGACAATATCGACGCGGTGGTTCACACCATCCGCCACAGCAAGGATACCCCTACCGCCAAGGACGCCCTGATGGCGAACTTCGGCTTTTCGGACAAGCAGGCCCAGGCCATCCTCGATATGCGCCTGGCCCGGCTCACCAACCTGGAGTCCGACAAGCTCCAGGCGGAATACGACGAAATCGAAAAGGACATCGCCTACCTGGAGGGCCTCCTGGCCGACAAGGTCAAGCTGATGGCCGTCGTCAAGGACGAAATGGCCGTCATCCGGGATAAATTCGCGGACGAGAGGCGCACGGAGCTCTCCCCCATCGACGGTGAGATCGACGTGGAAGACCTGATCCCGCCGGACAACATGGTGGTGACCCTCACCCACTTCGGCTACGTCAAGCGCATCACCGAATCCGCCTACCGGGCCCAGGGCCGCGGCGGCAAGGGCATTTCCGGCATGAGCACAAGGGAAGAAGACTACGCAGAGCAGATCTGCATCGTCCACACCCATCAGGACATCCTTTTCTTTACCAACACCGGGCGCATGTACACCATGCGCTGCTACCAGGTGCCGGAGGCCGGGCGCACCGCCCGCGGCACGGCGATCATCAACCTGCTGCAGCTCAGCACCTCGGAAAAGGTGGTCACGATGATGCCCCTGCCCAGGGTGGACGGCCAGTACGCCCTGCTGATGGCGACCAAGGGCGGCCTGATCAAAAAGACCAACCTGGAGGAGTTCAAAAACCTGCGCAAGAAGGGCCTGATCGCCCTGACCCTGAGGGAAGGGGACGAGCTGGTGGGCGTCCGCCTGTGCCAGCCGGGAGACACCCTGCTGATGGGCACGCACCAGGGCAAGGCCCTGCACTTCGGCGTCGACGAGATCCGCGCCTCCGGCCGGATGAGCATGGGCGTCCGCTCCATGCGCCTCAAGGAAGACGACTACGTGATCGACCTGTGCGTCACGGAGGAGGGCGGCATGGTCCTGTCCATCTCCGAAAACGGCTACGGCAAGCGGACCGACCTGGCCCTGTACACCGAGCACAAGCGGGGCGGCGGCGGCATGATCGCCATGGGCCTGAACGACAAGACCGGCCTGCTCTCCGCCCAGCTGATCGTCCATGACGACGAGGACATCCTTTTGATCACCGACGACGGCACCATCATCCGCACTCCGGTCAGCGAGATCCGCGTCTGCGGCCGCTCCTCCCAGGGCGTGCGCCTGATGCGCATCGCCGCCGGTAGCCGCATCATCAGCGTGTGCCGCGCCGACCACGTGGAGGAACAAAAGGAAGACGGAGCCGCGGCCCCAGCGCCCAGCGATCTCCTTTCAGAGGAAGAAACGGAAACCCTGCCCGGCGGCCTCAATGATCCCGCCGACACCGACGACACCGCCGGCGCGGGCGGAGACGCTTCCTCCCAGCCTGACGACGAACTGTAAACAATAAAACGCAACTGATCAGCCCGTGCTCGGGCGGTATCCCGGCACGGGCTGATCTTTGAAATGAGGCCTTTTCATGCTCTACCTGTGCTGCGGCAAAATTGCCTGCGGGAAATCCCGCTGGGCCGAGGCCTTCAAAAAGGAGCATCCGGCGGTGATCCTGTCCATGGACGGGCTGACCCTCCCGCTTTCCGACCTGCTTCAGGGCCCGGTGCACGACCGGGTAACCTCTGCGGTCAAAGAATACCTTTTCTCTACGGCGGAGCAGATCCTGGAAGCTGGCGCGGACGTGATCCTGGACTGGGGCTTTTGGTGGAAGGAAGAAAGGACGCGCGTCCGGGCCCGGTTTGAGGAAAAGGGCTTTCCGGTCTGCCTTTTGTACTTTCCCCTGTCCGACGAAGACTGGCAGAAAAACATCAGCGACCGCAACCGCCGCGTCGCCCAAGGAACCTATGACGCCTATCCGGTGGACGAGGGCCTCAGGGAGAAATGCCAGGCCCTGTTCGAAGCACCCGGAGAAGACGAAATCGACTTGCTGGTCCCGCTCCAGTCGGGCTCCGGCAGTCCCCTGTGAGGAAGTATGACGCAAAAACAAAAAAACCTGGTCGGCGGCATCTCGATCCTGGGCATCGCCGGGCTGATCTGCAAGGTCGTCGGGGTCATGTACCGCATTCCCCTGGCCTCCGGCATCGGGGCCCAGGGCATCGGCATCTACCAGCAGGTATTCCCCTCCTATAATCTGATGCTCACGGTCTCTTCCGCGGGCATCCCGGTGGCCATCTCGCGTATGGTGGCCGCCTACCTTGCCCAGAACGACCCCCGAAACGCCCGCAGGGTCGTAAGGGGATCTTTCCTGCTGCTGACGGCGGTGGGCGCACTGATGTCGCTGATCATGGCCCTTTTGTCCCGCCGCTTTGCCGAGGCCGTCGGCACCCCGGAGGCCCACCTGAGCTTCCTGTCCATCGCGCCCAGCCTCTTTTTAGTCTGCGCGATGAGCGCCTTCCGCGGGGAAATGCAGGGCCGCCGGCGAATGACGCCTACGGCGGTCTCCCAGCTGATCGAGCAGGTCGGCAAAGTCTTTATCGCCCTGCCCATGGCCAACTACATGTTCAGCCAGGGCGTCGGCATCGTGGACGCCAGCGCCCGCGGAGCGGCCGGCGCGCTGCTGGGCACCTCCATCGCTGAGGGCATTGCCCTGCTGTTCATGACCGCCACCCACTTCCTGACCGGGAAGGAGCTTGACGCCATCACCCAGGACGAAAGCCGTCCTCCGGTCCCCTATAAAAAGCTCTCCGCCCAGATCATCGCCGTCGCCGTCCCCATCAGCATCGGGGCCTGCATCGTCCCCCTGGCCAACACGGTGGACAGCTACATGCTCAAAAACCTGATGAGCCGCTGGATGACGGGCGAGGAAGCCCTGATCCGCTATGGGATCTATTCCGGCCTCGTCCTGCCGCTGATCAACGTGCCCACCGCCATTGCCATGGCCATGAGCATCAACCTGGTGCCCTCCGTGTCCGCCGGCATGGCCCTGTCCGACATGGACCACGTGCGCCGCGAGAGCGCCACCGGCCTTCGCCTGGCCAGCGTGATCGGCTTTCCCTGCTCCATCGGCATGAGCCTGCTGGCAGAGCCGATTTTGTCCGTTCTGTACCTGGGCGGCGGCCGCTATACCCCGGAGCAGATTCACTTAGGCGGAGAGCTTCTGACCTTCTCCGCCCTGACCATCGTGCTGTTCACCCAGGTGCAGGCCACCAGCGGCATCCTCCAGGGCATCCGCAAGCATAGGATCCCGATGTACACCCTGATCGCCGGCGTCGCCTGCAAAATCACGCTGAATTATATCCTGGTCAACATCCCTTCGGTGAACATCCACGGCGCACCGTTTGCCTCCCTTTTGTGCTACACCGTCAGCATGGTGCCCAACCTCTATTACGTGTCCAAATACACCGGGCTTCGCCTGAGCCTGAAGGACCTGGTGCTCCGCCCCGTTTTGAGCACCGGGGCCATGGCCCTGGCCGTGCTGGGGCTCAAATGGGCCTTTGGGGCCGATCAACTGGGCCGTTCTCTCCCGCTGCTGTTCCTGGTCATCGCCGCCGCCGTCCTGGTGTACGGGGCCGCCGCCCTGCTGACCGGGGCCGTCAAAAAGTCAGACCTGCCGCGCCGTCTGCGCCGCTTTGCGAAATAAAAAACAACTTTCTGATTTATTGGAGGAGCATTATGTCGGAAATTCTTGTCAGCGGAAAACAGTTTCACCTGCGCAACGCCCGCATCAGCTATGTGTTTGAGCTGGTGGGCGACGGCATCCCCGCCCACGTTTACTTAGGCAGAAGGCTCGAAAGCCTGAACAGCCCGGTGTCCCAGCTGTTCTGCGGCGCTCAAGACGAAGATTATTTCCACAACACCCTGGCCCTGGAAAAGCTGCCCCAGGAATACCCGACCTTCGGCCATGGCGATCTGCGCCACGGCGCCCTGGACATCGAGGACGCCTTCGGCGGAAACGTGCTGGACCTGTCCTACGTTTTCCACGAAATCGTGTCCGGCAAGCCCGCCCTGCCCGGCCTGCCCGCCTCCTTTGATCAGCAGGGCGAAAGCAAGACCCTCTCCCTCGTCCTGGCGGACCAGAAGCTCGGCCTCACGGTCACCCTGCTTTACACCATCTTTAACGACTGCGACGTGATCGCCCGCTCGGTCTCGGTCAAAAACGACGGCACGGCCGCCGTCCGCCTGAACCGGGTGATGAGCGCCAGCATTGATTTTGAGGACAGCGATTATTCCCTGATCACCCTCTCCGGCGCGTGGGCCAGGGAAAGGTCCATCGACTGCCGGAAGCTGGTCTGCGGCATCCAGGGGGCGGACAGCGCCCGCGGGGCCAGCAGCGCCCAGCGCAGCCCCTTCATGGCCCTGACCCGCAAGGGAACGGACGAGGACTGCGGGGAGGCCGTCGGCTTTGCCCTGGTGTACAGCGGCAACTTTTCCGCCACCTGCGAGGTGTGCATGTACGGGATGACCCGGGCGCAGATCGGCATCAACGACTACCAGTTCTCCTGGCTGCTGAACCCCGGGGAATGCTTCCAGACCCCGGAGGCCGTGATCGCCTATTCCTGGGAGGGCCTGTCCGGCATGAGCCGCGCCTTCCACACCCTGGTCAGCGCCCATATCGTCCGGGGCGCCTTTGCCCATGCCCGCCGCCCCCTGCTGCTCAACAACTGGGAGGCGACGACCTTCAACTTTGATGAAGAAAAGCTCCTCAAAATCGCCCGCAGAGGGAAGGAAGCGGGGCTTGAAATGTTCGTGCTGGACGACGGCTGGTTCGGCCACCGGGACGACGACCACACCTCCCTGGGCGACTGGACGGAGAACCCGCGGAAGCTCCCCACCGGCTTAAAGGGCCTTTCCGAAAAGATCCACGCGATGGGACTCAAATTCGGCCTGTGGTTCGAGCCCGAAATGGTCTCCAAGGACAGCGACCTGTACCGCGCTCATCCGGACTGGTGCCTGCACCAAAAGGACCGCACGCGCACCGAGGGCCGCTTCCAGCTGACGCTGGATATGAGCCGGGCGGACGTCTGTGAATATGTTGAAAACGCCGTGGCCTCCGTCCTCTCCCGGGCCGAGATCGACTACGTCAAGTGGGATATGAACCGCGATATGTCCCCGGTCGGCTCCGCCCTGCTGCCCAAGGAGCGCCAGCGGGAGACCGCCCACCGCTACATGCTGGGCCTGTACGGGGTGATGGAGCGCCTGACCGCCCGCTTCCCCAAGGTGCTGTTTGAAAGCTGCGCCAGCGGCGGCAACCGCTTTGACTTAGGCATGATGTATTACATGCCCCAGGCCTGGTGCTCCGACAATACGGACGCCGGCTCCCGCTGCCTGATCCAGTACGGCACGTCCCTGGTGTTCCCGCAAAGCACGATGGGGGCCCACGTGAGCCACGCGCCCAACTATCAGACCGGCCATATTACCCCCCTCAAAACCCGGGCGGACGTCGCCATGTGCGGCACCTACGGCTACGAGCTGGACCTGAACACCATGTCCGAGGAGGAATTCGCTCAGACCATCCAGGACGTCAAATACGTGAAGGCCCACCGGGACACCCTGCTGTACGGGAACCTGCACCGCCTCTCCTCCCCCTTTGAGACCGACCTGACCGCCTGGATGGTAGTGGGCCAGGGCGAGGCCGTCGTCACGGCCATCCGCATGTACGCAAGGCCCAATGCCCTGACCCAGCGCCTGCGCCTCAAAGGCCTCCAGGAAAAGGCCGATTACCTGGTGGAAGAGCTGAATCTATGTTTAAGCGGGGCGGAGCTGATGCGCTATGGCCTCCCCCTCGACTTCCCCGCGGGGGACTATCAGTCCCTCCGCTTCACGCTGAAAAAGCTGTAAGGAGCAAATCATGAGACTGGATAAATATCTGAAGGTTTCCCGCATCATCAAGCGCCGGACCGTGGCCAAGGAGGCCTGCGACGGCGGGCGGGTATCGATCAACGGCCGGGTCGCCAAGGCCGGGTCCGAGGTGGAGGTCGGGGACAAGATCTCCATCCGCTTCGGCAACCGCCTGGGCCTCTACGAGATCACCGATGTTTCCGAGGTCGTCCGCAAGGAAAACGCCTCCGCCATGTACAAAGTATTGGAAGAGGACGAAGCGACGAAGGCGGAGCGGGAATAAGCCCCGCCCCTTCGTCCGGCCAGCTTCCCGAACGGAGATGGTACAATGAAAAACTGGAAGGCTTATGTAAGCCCGCTGATTCTCCTGCTGATCTTTGAAGCCGTGGCCGTCACGCTGTGGCTGACCAAGGGCAATTTGTTCTACCTGTTCAACTTTACCTATATCGGCTTTTCCATTTCCCTGAGCGTCTTTCTCTTCATCCGCAAAAGCCCCCATGCCCGGCGGGTCGCCCAGCTGATGGTCGGCCTGTACATGCTGGTGTATCTCGGGCTGATCCGCCGCGAGAACATGCAGATCGAGGGCTTCTGGTACTATCTGTTTACCGGCGTGTTCGAGGCCGCGACGATCCACTACGCCGTCGCCAAAATATTCGGTCCCCTGCTTTTCGGCCGGGGCTGGTGCGGTTACGCCTGCTGGACGGCCATGGTGCTGGACTTCCTTCCCTTTAAGGTCCCGGCCCAGCCCAGAAAAAAGATCGGGTGGATCCACTACGTGACCTTCGCTGCATCCCTCGTCTTTGTTTCGGCTCTCTTCCTGGCCAAAGTCGGGCACATCGAAGAAATCATGTTCTGGGCCTTCATCGTAGGAAACGTCCTCTATTACGCCGTTGGCATCGCCCTGGCCTTTGCCTTCAAGGACAACCGGGCCTTCTGCAAATACATCTGTCCGATCACCGTGTTTTTCAAGCCCATGAGCTACTTTTCCCTGATGCGCGTCCAGTGCGACCACACCAAATGCGTTTCCTGCGGCAAATGCAAAAAAGTCTGCCCCATGGACGTCGACATGACCGACAACGCCCGGAGCAGAAAAAACGGCACCGAGTGCATCCTGTGCATGGAGTGCGTGAAAAACTGCCCTAAGAAGGCGCTGTAGCCGTTCTCAAAAAACAATTTCCCCGTCTAAGCCTAATTTACGAGGCCCGGACGGGGTTTTTGTAATGTTGATCATTCGTTCAGATGATGTACTTTGGGATCGTCTGTACGGCAAAGAAGATAGTCAATCCCAACATGAAAATAATCCGCAAGAATTAAAAGATTTTCTATTGAAAAAGATCTTTGACCATTTTCATATTTTGAAAGAATTGCTTGGTCAATACCCGTAGCGATCTGGAGCGCAATCTGCGTCATATGTTTAGCAGTTCGCAATTCTTTCAGCCGGTTGTCCATGCAACGCTCCTCCTGTTCCATGACATTTTGTCATGAAACAGGATTGACAAATATGACATTTAGTCATATTATAAATATGGTTTTCTCAAATTCATGATATGGGAAATATCTAAGGAGGCAATGTTATGGCTGTTTGTCCAAAATGTGGAAGCAGTAATATATCTTTTCAGTTGGTTCAGACCGGCGCAGTAACCAATACGAAAAAGAAAGGATGTCTGTTTGGCATTGGCAGACTCATTTTAATCGTTTGTACATGCGGACTTTGGTTGCTATTTGGCAAGAAACAATCCAAAAGCAAGACAACGATCAGCACTGAAAAGATAGCAATTTGTCAGAACTGTGGACATCAATGGAAAGCATAAGAACACGTAAAAGCCATCATCTTCCTATTTAAAAGACGCCTCTTCGGCGTCTTTTTAATATAGAATGAATCATTTTAATCTTTCTCTCCAATAATCTTTACACAATTCGATATACCGCTTTTCCGTTTTCCCGAGGAACCCGTCCATCCGGCTGCAGAGGGTGATCTGCCAGCTGGGGCGCTGGGGGAGGCGGAAATAGACCACCTTTCCCCCGTCCCCGGCGTAGCAGGCGGGGAGGAGGGCGCAGCCCAGGCCCGCTTCGACGATGCGGTATTTGCTGACGTTGGAAGCCGTGGAAAAAAGGACCTTGGGCGAAAAGCCCGCCTGGGCAAACAGGCTGTCCGTCAGCTCGGACATGGTCGAGGTCTGGTAGATGCGGATGAAGGGCTGGGCAGCAAAGCGAGGAAGATCGGTTTCCGGGGCGTCCCGCCAGGAAACAGCCCCGCCCTCCGAGAGCGGGTTTTCCCGGGGAACGGCCAACAGGATCTCTTCCCGCGCCATCGGGTGGTAGATATTTTCGTCCATCTGTCCCTCCGTCAGGGTCGCCAGCCCCAGGTCGATCTCCCCCAGGGAGATCAGCTTCTGCATCCTGCGGACGGGACACTCCACCGGCTCCAGCCGCACCTCGGGGAAGGCCCGGTGGAAGGCCGGATACACCGCCGTGAACATGTCGACGCCCCGCTCCGGGATCAGACCGACGGACAGCCTGCGCCGGTTTTCGGCGGCTGCCTCCGCGATGCGGTCATAGGCGTCCTTCTTCATCAGCAGCATGGAGCGAGCGGCCTGCAGATAGGCTTCCCCCGCCTGGGTCGGCTGCCAGTTGCCGCGGGCCCGGCGGAACAGGGGCGTCCCCAGCTCCGCCTCCAGCTTCTGGAGCTGCTGGTTTAAGGCGCTCTGGGTGACGAAGCGTTTCTCCGCCGCCTTGGTGATGCTCTTTTCATCGGCGATGGCCACGATGTTTTCGATCAGGTGCAGGTCCATCCGTCCATCCTTTCTGTTAGTCTGACTAACATATATATTATTTATACATATTTGACAAGTGCTTCGCCCTCCTGTATCATAAACCCAGATACAAAGTTCCGCAACCCCTTTTTGAACGGAAAGGAGCGATTTACATGCCATCCTATGACGTGATCATCATCGGCGGCGGCGTGATCGGCAGCGCCATCGCGCGGGAGCTGACCCGCTACCGTCTGAGCGTCGGCGTCCTGGAAAAGGAAAGCGACGTCTGCACCCAGACCTCCGGCCGGAACACCGGCATGCTGCATGCCGGCTTCCTGTACAAGACCGGGAGCCTCAAAGCCCAGTGCGCGGTGGAGGGCAACCTGGAGTTTGACGCTGTCGCCAAAGAGCTGGACGTCCCCTTCAAGCGCACCGGCAAGCTGATCGTCGGCTTTACCGAGGAGCACCGGGAGCGGCTTTTGACCATGATCGAGCGGGGCAAGGCCAACGGCGTGCCCGGCATGGAGCTGATCGACCGCAAGCGCATGGACGAAATCGATCCTTCCGCCGGCGGCAACTTCGCCATCTACTGCCCGACCAGCGGCATTTTGGACCCCTTCCTGTACACCATCGCCCTGGCGGAAAACGCCGTTCAGAACGGGGCTGCCTACCACCTGTATACCAAGGTGACGGGCCATGAGGTCCTGGCGGACGGCACCCACCTGCTCCACACGGACGGAAAGGGAGATTTTACCTGCCGCTGGGTGATCAACAGCGCGGGCCTGCACAGCGCTGAAATCAGCGAGATGCTAGGCATCCCCGGCTACAAAATCCAGCCGGTCAAGGGCGAATACTTCGTGCTGGACAAGAAGGCGGGCGTATACGCCAAGATCCCCGTCTACCCCGCCCCGACGCCCAAGAACACCTTTGACACCCACGCCACCCCCACCGTGGACGGCAACGTCCTGGTGGGCCCCAACAGCTTTAACGTGGACGACGGCGAAGACTACAGCGTCCGCCAGGTCGGCATGGACGGGCTGCAGGAAAGCGGGGCCCGGATGTTCAAGCACATGAAGCGGGATTACTACATCCGCACCTTCGCTGGGGCCCGGCCCAAGCGGGTCGACCCGGAGACCGGCGAAATTCAGGATTTCCTGATCGAGCGGCGGGACGAGGTGCCCGGCGTGATCAACCTGGTGGGCATCGAGAGCCCGGGCCTGACCAGCGCCCTGCCCATCGCCCGGCGGGTGGTCAAGCTCCTTGAGGAAAAGGAAAGCCTGACCCCGAACCCCTCCTTTAACCCCGTCCGCCGCGGCATCCGCCGCTTCCACGGGCTGAGCGCGGAAGAACAGGCCGAACTGATCCGGGAGAACCCGGACTACGGCGAAATCGTCTGCCGGTGCGAAACCGTCACCCGGGCGGAAATCATCGCGGCCATCCACAACCCCCTGGGCGTCTGCACCGTCAACGGCATCAAGGTGCGCACCCGGGCCAGCATGGGCCGCTGCCAGGGCGGCTACTGTGAGACCCGCATCACCGCCCTGATCCGCGAGGAGCTTGGGAAGGCCGTTCCCGACGTCCGCCTGGGCTCCGGCGATTCCTACATGTTTACCGGCTACGTCAGAGAGGGGGAACAGGCATGATCAAGCGGCAGGCAGTCATCGTCGGCGGCGGTCCCGCGGGCCTCGCGGCGGCGCTCCGAATGAAAGAAAACGGCATCGACGACATCCTGATCCTGGAGCGGGAGCATCTGCCCGGCGGCATCCTCCGCCAGTGTATCCACGACGGCTTCGGCCTGACCCGCTTTGAGGAATCCCTCTCCGGCCCCGAATATGCCCAGCGCTTCATCGACCGGGCCAATGAAGCTGGCATCGAGTGCTGGACCGACTGCACCGTGCTGGATGTGTCCAAGGACAAAGTGGTCACGGCCGTCAGCAAGGTGCACGGGTTCCTCCAGATCAGCGCCCAGGCGGTGCTCCTCACCATGGGCTGCAGGGAGAGGACCCGCGGCGCTCTGGCCACCCCCGGCACCCGGCCCTCCGGCGTCTATACCGCCGGGGTCGCCCAGGCTTACATCAACCTGCAGAACATCATGGTGGGCAAAGAGGTCGTGATCCTCGGCAGCGGGGACATCGGCCTGATCATGGCCCGCCGCCTGACGTTGGAAGGGGCGCACGTCAAGGGCGTGTATGAGGTTCAGCCCTACCCCAACGGCCTGCCCCGCAACATCGAGCAGTGCCTGAACGACTACCACATTCCCCTGCACCTGAGCCACACGGTGATCGAGATCCGCGGCCGGGAGCGGCTGTCCAGCGTCGTCGTCGCGGCATGTGACGAGCACTTCCGCCCGATCCCCGGGACGGAGGAGGAGATCCCCTGCGATACGCTGATCCTCTCCGTGGGCCTGATCCCTGAAAACGAGCTGACCCTCGGGGCCGGCATCGAGCTGGACCCCAGAACCCGCGGCGCTTTTGTGGATGAAAACTGCCAGACGGCCGTCCCCGGCATTTTCGCCGCCGGCAACGTCCTGCACGTGCACGACCTGGTGGACTTCGTCTCCCTGGAGGCAGAGGCCCTGGCCGACAGTGCGGCCCGGTATTTAAAGGAAGGCGGACTGACCCCCTGCCCGCTGACCGTCGTCGCCGGGAGTGACGTAGGCCACGTGATCCCTCAAAAGGTCAGCGGCACGAAAGACTTTACCCTGTGGCTCCGGGTCAGAAGGCCCTTAAACGGCGTCAGCGTCGTCGTCCGCCAGGGCGGGCGGGAGCTGCTCCGCAAGAAGATGCGCAAGGCCCTGCCGGCTGAAATGATCCAGCTTTCGATCAAAGCGCAGAAACTGACCCAGGACGCGGATGTGGAGGTGTCTGTCGAATGAAGAGAACCTTTACCTGTATCGTCTGCCCCAACGGCTGCGAAATCGACGCCGAGTACGAAGGGACCAACGTCCTCTCCGTGACCGGCAACCTCTGCCCCAAGGGCAAGGCCTACGTCACCCAGGAGCTGATCGACCCCCGCCGCACCATCGCCAGCAGCGTGCGCGTTTTAGGCGGCACCATGCCCCTGGCCAGCGTCCGCCTGAACCGCCCCGTCCCCAAGGACCGCATCTTTGACGTCATGGCCGAAATCCGCCGGAAGACCATGAAGGCCCCCGTGCGCATCGGCGACGTGGTGATCGATAACGTCCTCGGCCTTGGGAGCGACGTCGTCATCACCAAGAACGTGGAAAAGGAGAGGGCGTAAATCATGGAATATCAGAAGCTCGGGGATACCTATTTTGTCCGCCTGGACCGGGGCGAAGAAGTGCTGGACCGCCTGACCGCCCTGTGCCGCAAAGAGGACATCACACTGGCGCAGGTGGACGGCCTGGGCGCGGTGGACGAAGCCACCGTCTGCGTCTACGACGTGCCCAGCAAGCAGTTTTTCCGCAAGACCTTTTCAGAGCCCATGGAGATCAGCAATCTCTGCGGCACGGTCACCCAGATGAACGGGGAAGTGTACCTGCACATCCACGCCACCGTCTGCGACGGCCAACTGAACGCCCACGGCGGCCATGTGAACGCCCTTCGGGTGTCCGCCACCTGCGAATTGACCGTGCGGGCCGTGCCCGGCTCCGTCGGCCGCGTCCACGACGACAGCATCGGCCTGAACATTTTCTCTTTTGAAAACGGAACCAGGCTCTAAGAAACCGGCTTTCTGCTCCGCCCCATCGGGCGGGGCTTTTTACTTTTATCGCCTTTCCCCTGCGGCCAGCGGGGCAGGGCCACTCGATGATCCGCAAATTTGCATTTTTTAATCTCAAAAATTTCATTTTTCGGCCGAAATAATGTTTTTTCAGTGAATAAATCGATTTTTCCGGCGTTATGTATTGCGTTTTTGGCATTTTTGTGCTATTCTCCGAGGGTATCATCCGTTTATGGAACCGGGAGGTTTTCCTTATGCCGCTGACGCTCTCCAAAACCTGTCAAAATATCGCGCCCTCCATCACGCTGAAAATGAACGCCATCGTCGCCGAAATGCGCGACCGCGGGGAAGACGTCATTTCCCTGGGCGCGGGCGAGCCGGACTTCATCACCCCTCAACACATCCGGGAGGCCGGTAAAAAAGCCATCGACGATGGGAAAACCAAATACACCGCCGCCAGCGGTATGCCCAGCCTGCGCCTGGCCGTGGCCAACTTCCTGCTCAAGGACAAGGGCCTTTCCTACACCCGCGAGGAGGTCATCGTCGGCAACGGGGCCAAGCAGGTCATTTTGGGCGCCCTCCAGGCGATCCTCAACCCCGGCGACGAGGTGCTGATTCCCGGCCCCTGCTGGGTCAGCTATCCGGAAATGATTCAGATGGCAGGCGGCGTGCCCGTGTGGATCAACACCACCAAGGAGCAGGGCTTCGTGCCCTCCCGCGCTCAGATTGAAAAGGCCATCACGCCCCGCACCAAGGCCCTGATGCTGAACTCCCCCAACAACCCGACCGGCGCGGTCTGGAGCAGGGACCAGCTCAAAATGCTGGCCGACCTGGCGGTCCATCACCAGTTTTACGTAATCAGCGACGAGATCTATGAAAAGCTCGTTTACGACGGCCAGAAGCACGTTTCAATCGCCACTTTGGGCCGGCGGATCTTTGAGCAGACCATCGTCATCAGCGGCTTCAGCAAGGCCTACGCCATGACCGGCTGGCGGCTGGGCTACGCGGCCGGGCCCAGGCCCGTCATCGCCGCCATGTCCGCCTTCCAGAGCCACGCCACCGGCAACCCCAACTCCATCGCCCAGTACGCCGGCCTGGCCGCCCTGAACGGAGACCAGTCCTGCGTGGAAGAAATGCGCAAGTCCTTTGAAAAGCGGCGGAACCTCATGTACAGCTGCCTCACCCAGATCCCCCTGGTCACCCCCTTCAAGCCCCAGGGCGCGTTCTATATCCTGCTGGACATCCGGGAGACCTTCGGCCATTCCTTCAACGGGGCGGTCATCCACAACAGCCTGGACTTTGCAGAGCTGTTGCTCAAGAACGCCCGCGTCTCCGTCGTCCCCGGCGATTCCTTCGGCGCACCCGGCTACTGCCGCCTTTCCTACGCCATCGGCGAGGAACGCATTCTGGAAGCCATCCGAAGGATCGGCAACTTTGTAGACCATTTAAGCGAAATGAAGCGGAGCGCCTGAGGGCGATCTACCTCCATCGTTTTCCCATAAAAGGGGCTGCCCGGCAGCCTCTTTTTTGTTTGTCCGTTCCCCTCCTTCCCCCGCCCGTCCCTAAAGGCCATTGTTTGGGGCACACTTTTTTCCCAAAAAATATGACCGAAAATATTCGTCACAATGAACAATATTATTGATACTCTTTTGTGCATATTAAACAAATATTCTATAGTTTCCTCCTCCATCCGCGCGAAACGACGAAGCATTCGCGCGGATTGTTTTCTTTCTTGTTTTTTCAGAAACCCCAAAAGACGCAAAAGCTGGGAATCCGGCAAAAAAAGAAACAAAGCAGAAACTTGAAAACTGACAAAAAGTGGGGTAAAATGGTTTCAGCGGACACGAAAGTGGAGATTTTGTGGCAGATTGTGTGGTGATCGAATGCCGGACCAGGAAAACAAGGACGGTCTGACCGGGCGTCCCCCGGAAGCGGACCGGGCCGAAGCGCAGCCGGCGTCCGGTCAGGGGCAGGATCTACGGTCTCTGTACCAGAAGTCCCGCTGCCTGTTCTCGGGCAGCTATACCCACGGCATCGACGCGAAGGGCCGTCTGATCATCCCAGCCACCTTCCGCGAAGACCTGGGGCCAAAATTCGTCGTCGCCCCGACGCCTGATTTTCAGGCCGTCGCCATCTACCCGGTGGAGGAATGGATCCGCCAGGAAGAAAAACTGGAAGCTCTGGCTGACCTGGACGCCCGGGCCATCCGCCTGATCAACCAGTTCAGCAAATACAGCTACAAGGACAGCGAGACCGACCTGCAGGGCCGCCTCCTGCTTCCCCAGAAAATGCGTTCCAAATATCTGGACAACGTGCGCGACGTGGAAATCAGCGGCGCGAAAACCTATATCCGCATCGTCAGCGCTGAGGCCGGCGAGGAAGAGGACGAGCTCTTCAATAAGGATTTCCCGGATCCGCTCGCCTTCATCGCGGAGCTGCAGCAGCGCGGACGTTCCTAACCGATCCCCTTCGTTTCCCCCATCTTCCGTTTCTAACCCGATCACAAAGAGGTGAGTCACATGTCACTGGCCAGAGGCGCTAATTATTCCCAGGCAGGGATTCATACCACGCTGAAAGATTCCTTCGGCGTCCGCGACTCTGTGCGAATCAGCGGGGCCACCGCCGGCGCCCGTCAGCCCATCTATGAAGGGGACGAAGCGGACGATCGCCTCAAGGAAAGGAGCTGGAAGCCGGGCTTTACCCTGCTGCACGCCGCCATCGTGCTGGTCGTCGTCATCATGGCCCTGGCCGCCGTGTATGTGTACCGCTCGAACGAGGTCGCCAGGCTCGCCATCGAAGTCAACAAGATGAACGATACGATCAACAGCCTGATCGCGGAGATCTCCGACCTCGACCTCAAAATCCTCGTGCAGAAGGAACCGGAGCGGATCGAATACGAAGCCCAGGTGCTGGGCATGGTTCAGCGGGACGAGGCAGAGTTTTATATGATTCACGCCCCGAACCCCCGGCCCTACGAACGTAAAACCGCCATCTCCGCTGCCGGCATCTGACCCGGCAGCTTTCGCTTGTAAAACAGTGAGAGGAATCTAAACCGATGAAACTCAGACAGCTTGCCGAAAGCATCGGCGCAAACATTTCATCCTGTCCGGATACAGAAATCAGGGAGCTGTTTATGGACAGCAGGCAGTCGGTACAGGACGGCTTGTTTTTCTGCATTTCCGGCTCCACCTTTGACGGCCACCGCTTTGCCAGGCAGGCCGTCGAAAAAGGGGCCTGCGCCCTGGTGGTGGAGCATCCGGTGGAGGGGATTTCTGTCCCCCAGCTGGTCGTTCAAAACAGCCGGGTCGCCATGGCCCTGGCCGCCGCTGAGTTTTACGGCCACGCCGACCGGGAGATGAAAATCATCGGCCTGACCGGCACCAAGGGCAAGACCACCACCAGCTACCTGGTCAAGGGAATCCTGGAAGCCTTCGGCTTTAAATGCGGCCTGATCGGCACCATCGGCAGCCGCATCGGGGAGAAGCTGATCAAATCCGGCCTGACCACGCCGGACCCCATCGACCTGCACAAAACCCTGCGGATGATGGCTGACGAGGGGGCCGACTACGTGGTGATGGAGGTTTCCGCCCACGCCATCGCCCTGCACCGGCTGGAAGGGATGCGCTTTTCCACCGGCTGCTTTACCAACCTCTCCCAGGACCACTTAGACTTCTTCGGCACGATGGACAACTATTTTGAGTGCAAGAAGAGCTTCTTCCGCTCAGCCTGGCTGGACAATGCCGCCATCAACGCAGACGACGAGCGGTCCAAGTCCATCCTGAGTGACATCGACGTTCCCCGCATGACCTTCGGCATCGCCCAGGACGCGGACGTTTCCGCCCACGACATCGAGATTTCGGAAAACGGCGTCCGCTTTACGATGCGCGTCCTCCAGATGGACGAGTATCCCGTCAGCCTCAAGCTGACCGGCATGTTCAACGTCTATAACGCTCTGGCGGCCGCGGCGGTCTGCCTGAACCAGGGGCTGGATCCCGCCCAGGTCGCCGCCGCCCTGCAGACCATCAAGGGCGTTCCCGGAAGGGCCGAGCTGCTGGACACCCACACGCCCTACAAGGTGATATTGGACTATTCCCACTCCCCGGACGCGCTGGACAACATCCTGAATACCGTCCGCACCTTCGCCCGCGGGCGGGTCATCGTCCTGTTCGGCTGCGGGGGCGACAGGGACCACAAAAAGCGCCCCATCATGGGCGAAATCGCCGGCAGGCTGGCAGACTATTCCATCCTGACCAGCGACAACCCAAGGACCGAGGACCCGTTTGACATCCTCAGGGCCGTCGAAAGCGGCATCCGCAAGACCAAGGGCAAATACACCGTTATCGAAAACCGGCGGGAGGCCATCCGCCACGCCCTGGAAACCGCCCGGGAGGGTGACATCGTCGTGCTGGCCGGCAAGGGCCACGAGACCTATCAGGAAATCAACGGCATCCGCCATCCCTTCGACGAAAAGGTCGTCGTTCAGCAGCTGCTGGACGAAATCAATCATCAAGCTTAAAAAGGAGTCCGTCCCATGTGGTTTTATCTGATTCTTCTGCTGATCCTGCCCGTACTGCTGATGCTGATGCTGATGCCCAAGCTTCTGCCGCGCCTTCGGGCCATGAAGATGGGCCAGACCATCTATGAGCTGGGCCCTAAGCACCAGCAAAAGCAGGGCACGCCCAACATGGGCGGCATTCTGATCGGCGGGATCACCGCCGTCGTTTTCCTGGCGGGGGGAATCTATCAGCTCATCCGCATGGGCGAGCCTGTGTTTAGCCTCAAGCACCCGCTCTTCCCCCTGCTGCTGATCACCCTGGGCAGCATGGCCATCGGGTTTGCGGACGATTACATCAAAGACGTCAAAAAGCGCCATGACGGCCTGTCCCCCAAGCAGAAGCTGATTCTGCAGCTGGGGGTCGGGCTGGTTTTTTCCATTTACTGCTATTTCTACGTGGGCTCTGATATCCTCCTGCCCTTCACCCAGAAAACCTGGGATCTGGGCATCTTCTATATCCCTGTGATGACCCTGGCCGTCATGTTCATGACCAACAGCGCCAATCTGCAGGACGGGCTGGACGGACTTTTGTCCACGGTGACATTTTTCGGCATGTTCGCCTTCGGGGCCGCCGTTTTCGCCCTGGGCGAAGCTGCCGGCATTTCCCAGTCTTCCAAGGTGCTGCTGCTGACGGGCTGCCTGTCCCTGTGCGGGTCCGTGGCCGGTTTCCTGGTGTTCAACCACTATCCGGCCAAGATCTTCATGGGCGATACCGGGAGCATGTTCATCGGCGGGATGATGGTGGGCGTCGGCATGCTGTCCAAGTGCGCCTTCCCGATGCTGATGTTCTGCTTTACCTCGGTCATGTCCTCCGTCTCGGTGATGCTGCAGGTAGCCTATTTCAAGGCCACCCACGGCAAGCGCCTGTTCAAAATGTCCCCCATCCATCACCACTTCGAGCTTTGCGGCATGAAGGAACCGCAGATCGTGCTGATGTACGCCGGCGTCACCATCCTGACCTCCCTGATCGGGATCTGGATGATGTCTCCCTTCTTCCCCGCCAAATAAGGAGGAGCCGCGATGCAGAAACAGAAGTCTTTTGATTACCAAGGAAAACGGGTGCTGGTGGTCGGCATGGCCCGCAGCGGGGTCGACGCCTCCCGGCTGCTTTTGAAGCTGGGCGCCATCCCCCTTTTAAACGACCGCAAGGACGAAAAGGCCCTAGGCGGCCAGCTGGACTGCCTCAAGGGGACGAAAGCCGAATGGCACCTGGCCGAAGACCCGGTAGCCCTCCTGGACCAAGCGGACGTCTTGCTGATCAGCCCCGGGGTGCCCATTGATTCCCCGGTCGTGCTGGAAGCAGCGCGCAAAGGAATCTACACCATCGGCGAATTGGAGTTCGCCGCCCAGCAAGCAAAGGGCGTCCTGATCGGCGTCACCGGGACCAATGGGAAAACCACCACCGTCACTTTGCTGGGTGAAATCTTTCAGGCCGCCGGCCATACGGCCTATGTGTCCGGCAACATCGGCACGCCCTTCAGCCAGACGGCCATGGTCAGCCGGCCCGAGGACATTCTGGTGACCGAGATTTCCTCCTTCCAGCTGGAAAGCGTCGACACCTTCCACGCCCGGGCCGCCGCCGTGCTGAACGTCACCGAGGACCACCTGATCCGCCATTACACGATGGACAACTACATCGCCATGAAGCGGCGGGTGTTCAATCACCAGGACGCCGGAGACGTCGCCGTACTGAACGCGGACGACCCGATCTGCGTGCAGATGGCGGAGGGGCTTTCCGCCCCGATTGCCTGGTTCAGCCGCTTGCGCCAGGACCTGCCCGGCGCCTTTGTCCGGGACGGGAACATCCTGATCCGCTGGGACGGAAAGGAAACCCTCATTTGCCCCGCCAAAGACGTCTACATTCCCGGCGCGCACAACCTGGAAAACGCGCTGGCCGCTTCCGTGATCGCCTTCACCCTCGGGGTGCCGGCATCCGTCATCGCCGATACGCTCCGCACCTTCCGCGGGGTGGAGCACCGCATCGAATTCGTGCGGGAGCTGGACGGGGTCCGCTACATCAACGACTCCAAGGGTACCAACGCCGATTCGACCGTCAAGGCCATCGACACGATGACCGCCCCTACGGTGCTGATCCTGGGCGGGTATGACAAGCATGTCTCCTTTGAGGGACTGGCCCGGCACATCGTCGCCTCCCCCCAGATCGCCCATACGGTGCTGCTCGGGGCGACCGCCGATCAGCTGGAACGAGAGCTCAGGCAGGTGGGATATACGAGCATTACCCGCGCCGCCACGTTTGAGGAAGCCGTATCCCTCTCCCGCTCGCTGGCGCAGCGGGGCGGAAACGTCCTGCTCTCCCCCGCGTGCGCTTCGTTTGACATGTTTTCCTGCTTTGAAGAAAGGGGCGAACGCTTTAAGCAGCTCGTCCATGAGATGGAGTCAGCATGAAACGGAACCCATCTTCCCGGGAGGCGCAGCGGAACGACTACGATCCCCTGGACCCCGGGAGCGCCTACTATACCGCCGGGCGGCAGGATGAAGACCTGCCGGACTTTATTCCCGCCGGGGAACCCCTGCCGGAGGAGGAGCCTTTTTCGTCTGCCCGTCCCAAGGCACGCCGCCAGACCCGCAGAAAACAGCCCTCGGGCAAAAAAATCATTTGGACCCTGGTATCTTTAGGCGTGGTCATTCTGCTGCTCAACCTGTTTGTGTTCCGAATCCGGCACGTCCGGGTGGAGGGCTACGGCCGGCATGACCCCAACGAAATCGTCCGCATGGCTGGTTTGGATAAAAGCGTTTCCTTTTTCGGCCTGAACCGCTCGGACGTGGAAGCAGCCCTGATGTCGGACCGGTATCTGAAGGTCGTCGGCTTTGAAAAGCGCTTCCCTTCCACCCTGATTCTGACCGTCCGGGAAAGGGGACTCTGCGCCAACGTCCAGTTCAACAGCGTCTGGTACATGGTGGACGAGGACGGCTTTGTGCTGGAGCGCCTGGGCCAGGAAACGCCCCGAAATACCCTGCTGACCGTGAACGGGATGCAGGTCCGTGACGCGCGGATCGGCTCCAGGATGATTCCCGCCCGGGAGGACCAGCTGAACGCCTACTGCCTGGTTATGAAAGAGCTGCTCAACCAGGGCTATGCCAACGCCATCGCGGAGATCTACGTGGGCGACCCAAAGACCGTCACTCTCCTGACCCGGAACGGCTTTACCGTGCAGCTGGGCTCGGCCGAGGACAAGCTGATGGCGAAAATTGCCGTCACCCGGGGCGTCGCCGCCAAGCTGGTGGAGCTGGGAAAGGAAAGCGGCTCCATCGACGTGACGGACGTCAGTGAGGCCATTTACTCCCCCTGAGGGCGGAAAACCATCTGTTTCCTCCACCGAATATAAAAAAACGCGAAAAATTTTCATTTTTGGTCGGAAATCCGGTATGTTTCTGGCTTTTTTCAAATTTTAACTCTTGCCAAATCATGACAAAAAGGTTACAATTAAATGAACATTTGAAGTACTGACCCGGGCCTCCGGGCTGATCCTCTGGGTGGGAGATGAACGAATGAAAACGATTGTTACAGCGATGGACTTTGGTACAAGCAAGCTCGTGGCCCTGGTTGCCCAGGCGGACAATCATGAGCGCTGTGATATCGTCGGTGCCGGCACTGCTCTGTACGACGGTTTCATGAACGGGCAGTGGAATGCCCCTTCCGAGCTGAACAACGCCATTCATCACGCAATTCAGGAAGCGGAAACCCAGGCGCGGGTCCGGATCCGGGACATCAACATCGGCGTCCCGGGCGATTTCTGCACCGTGCGCGCCGTGGAAGCCAAGGTGGACCTGCAGGGCGCGGACCCGCACGTGACCATCAAGGACATTGACGAGCTCTTCAACCGCGCCACCGAAGCCCTGGGCGAGGTCCGGGGAAAGATCATTCACCGCAGCCCCGCCTGGTTCATGGTGGACGACGGGGAGAAGACTTTGGAGCCCATGAACATCCGCGGGTTTGAACTCCGCGCGATGGTTTCTTTCGTCATCGCCGATCAGTTTTTCATCGACGACGTCCAGGCGCGCTTCCGCAAACTGGATATTAACGTGGTCGGCTGCTTCTCCTCCCCCACCGGTCAGGCCATGCTGTTCGTGCCGGACGCCGAGCGGGACCGTACCGCGGTCTTGATTGACATAGGCTACCTGACCACCGAAGTGATGACCGTGGAAGGCGACGCGCTGACGTATCTCAAAACCATTCCCCTGGGCGGCGGCCACATCACGGCGGACCTGGCCTACGGTCTGGATGTCTCGATGGACGCGGCTGAGAGCATCAAGCGCTCCTATATTTACGGCCTGTCCGCCGGGCAGACCACCTTTGAGGCCCCGGACACCACCGGCGCCACCAAGACCTTTGAGCGGGAACAGGTGGAGCTGATCCAGGAAGCGCGGACGGACGAGATCTGCGAGGCCATCCAGGACGCCATCAAGGAAAGCGGCGTCAAGCTGAGCAACTGGTCGACCATTTATCTGACCGGCGGCGGCCTGGCCATCAACCGCGGCGGACGCGATTATCTGTCCGCCAAGCTGGAACGCCCCGTGCGGGAGCTTCCGCGCAAGGCGGTCAAGCTCTCCAGCCCCGCCTACTCCAGCGCCCTGGGCCTGCTGGACCTGGTGATCGACACCATTTCTTCCAACCGTTCCGCTGCGGGCGGCCTGGCCGGCTTTTTCCGCAATCTGTTCGGCGGCTGACAATTAAGGAGGTTACAACATGCCTTTTGAAGTAAAAGTGGACCAGTCTTCCTTCGCCACCATCAAGGTGGTCGGCTGCGGCGGAGGCGGCACCAACGCCGTCAACCGCATGGTGGAAGCCGGCCTGAAAGGGGTAGACTTCGTCGCCATCAATACCGACCGTCAGGCCCTGTCCCTGTCCAAGGCCCCGACCAAGATTCAGATCGGCGACAAGCTGACCAAGGGCCTGGGCGCCGGCGCTGTGCCGGACATTGGCCGCCGCGCCGCCGAAGAGAGCCGGGAGGAAATCTCCCAGGTGCTCAAAGGGTCCGACCTGGTCTTCGTCACCGCCGGCATGGGCGGCGGCACCGGCACCGGCGCCGCCCCGATCGTGGCGGAGGTCGCCAAGGAGCTTAACTGCCTGACCATCGCCGTGGTCACCAAGCCCTTCACCTTTGAGGGCAAGCAGCGCATGAAGAACGCCGAAATGGGCATCAACGAGCTCAAGCAGTCCGTGGACACCCTCGTGGTCATCCCGAACGACCGCCTGCTGCAGGTGGTCAGCAAGGGCACCACGATGCTGGACGCCTTCAAGATCGCCGACGACGTGCTGCGCCAGGGCATCCAGGGCATTTCCGACCTGATCGCTGTGCCCGCCCTGATCAACCTGGACTTTGCCGACGTCAAGACCGTCATGGAATCCGGCGGCATGGCCCACATGGGCATCGGCACCGGTTCCGGCGAAACCCGCACCATGGACGCCGCCCGCAACGCCATTTCCAGCCCCCTGCTGGAGACCAAGATCGACGGGGCCCGCTCCGTGCTGATCAACGTCACCGGCGGCGAGGACATGAGCATCATGGACATCAACGAGGCCGCCAACCTGATCATGGAGTCCGCTGACAGCGAAGCGAACATCATCTTCGGCGCCGGCATTGACCCCGAGCTCAAGGACGAGGTCCGCATCACCGTGATTGCCACCGGCTTTGATAAGGGCACCTTCCAGCAGAGCGCGAAGAAAAAGCCCGTCGCCAAGCCCGCGGCCATCCCCTACGGGGCGGCGATCCCCTCCTATAATCCGTATGAGAGCCGCTCCCGGGTAGAGACCCCCAGCGCGGCCCCGACAGCCGCGGCGGCTCCCGCTGCCCCCGTCGTGCCCCCCGTGCAGGCGGCCCCGGCCGCTCCCGCCGCTCCGGCGCAGGATTATTCCTCCTTTGAAGCGCCGAGCCCCGCCGGCTTTGAGTCCACCCCCTATGCGGGCACCGGCCGTCCCGCGGCCCCCGGCATGTCTCAGGCGACCGCCGCGCCGGCCCCCTACCAGCCCTTCATCCCGGCCGCGCAGACCGCGCCGAATTATTCATTCCAGCCCTATCAGGCCCCGCAGCAGTATAACGCGCCCGCCTACACCGCTCCGGCGGTGGAGCAGCCCAAGGTGCAGCCCGCTGCCAACGAAAAGGACGATCTGGGCGTGCCCGCCTATCTCCGCAGGGACCGCAAGCGCTGACCACAGACAGAAAAAGGATTCCCCCTGCAAAAGCAGGGGGTTCTTTTGCCCCAAGGAATATTTTCCCTACCGTCATCAAACCGGAGGCTTTCTGCAATGAAAAAACATCCTGAAATGCGACTTTCTTTGGCTGGCCGGAAGGGCTTCCTGCTTCTGGCCCTGCTGCTGGCTGCCCTGCTGATCAGCGGCACAGCCTTAGCGGCGGATGGCGACGACATCCCGCTGACCCTTGATCAGGAGAAAACGGCCACCATCAGCAGCGATGTCTGGTTTACCTATACCCCGAGTCAGACCGGAAACTATCTCTTCAGCTCCTTTGGAAATGCGGAAACCAACTGCAATTTTATCCTGTATCAGCGGGACGGCGAAGAATACATCGTCGAAGGGACCGATATAACACAGCTGAATGGGAATTTCCGGGTCACCTGCCGCCTGGAGGCCGGCACGGAGTACAAATTCTCCGTAGCATACGCCGAAGCCGCCGCTGGTTCTTTCCGGGTGCTGATCAGCAGGAACCGTTTTATCGCGGATAACGGCGCTCTGCTCTGGTCGTTAAGCGGCAGCAATGCGCTGACTGTCTCCGGTTCCGAGGCGATGCCGGAATATATTGGCGGTGATACGCCCTGGTTTGACTATGCTGATCAGATCACTTCTATCGTGCTGAAAAACGGCGTGCCGAATATCGGCCCCTACGCTTTTACGGAATATCCAGCGCTCACCAGCGTTACTGTTCCCGCCAGCGTGACCGACATCGGAGAATATGCGTTTTTCGGCTGCAGCAGCCTTTCCAAAATCACCATCTCCAGCGGGCTGACCGATGTGGGCAACTATGCCTTTGCAGATTGCACAAGCCTGACCACCGTCACCCTGCCGGGTACGGTCGCTTCCATCAATGACGGAGCCTTCTCAGGCTGCGTGAATCTGACTTCCCTCACGGTGCCTGAAACCGTCCACTTCAAAGGGCCGAGCGTACTGGAGGGCTGCGACAAACTGGCCAACTCCAACGGATACATCGTACTGGGCAGCCTCCTGGCCGGTTATATCCGGGAGGGCGTTGCCAACCCGGCAGATGTGCCCGGCACCGTTCGTGTGATCGGTGACTATGCTTTCTATGGGAATACGACGCTGAATAGCATCGTTCTCCCGGACGGCGTCACCGCCATTGGGGATTTTGCCTTCGCCTTCTGTGAGAACCTGTCCGAAATCTCCATCCCGGCCGGTCTCTCCGACATTAGTCCCTCCGCCTTCACCGGCTGCACCAAACTGAACACCGGGGACAGCGAGGATTTCCTGATTCTCGGGACGATCCTGTACCGCTACACCGGAAGTGCCTCCGCCGTCACCATCCCGGACGGCGTCACCGAAATCGGTATCTCCGCCTTTGACGGGAACAAAGATATCACGAGCGTCACCTTCCCCTCCAGCCTGACAGGGATTGCGAACTACGCCTTCCGCGGCTGTTCTTCGCTGAAAAAGATCATCGGCCCGTCCGGCTCTTCCACTGTCACCCATTATCACTACAACCGCTATGACGGCCTGTATGCCATCGAACTGCCCTCCACCGTTCAGACCTGCGGCGAGAACAGCTTCACCGGGACGGCCCTTGGTCAGAGCATCCAGCCGAACTTTGTGCTCCCGGAAAACTACAACAGCGAACTGGTCATTGAAGAAGAAGCCTTCTCCGGCATCGCCGCGACCTATGTCTTTGTGCCCGCTTCTGTCAGCCGGATCAGCAGCAGCACCTTCGCGGGCTGCACGGAGCTCCGGTTCATCTACTTCAGCAACCCGGACTGCGTCATCGCGGACGACGCCTTTACCGGCTGTGACAGCAGCCTGACCTTCATCTGCCAGGAGGAAGGCGGCACCTCCAGCGTTCACAGCTTTGCGGACGCCCATCACTTCCGCTTTATCGAGGACGCGGAGGAAGAAATCGACGAATAAAGCGACCGTCCTCCACTTATCCATTCCGTTCCCCCACTTTCAAACTGAAAACACAAAAAAAGCATCGGTTTCCGATGCTTTTTTGGGTTTCAATTTCCACTTTCAGGGGTTCGCCACCACCGGCGGGGCAATATCCGCCCCGTCCAGGATCTCTGCCAGGGAAAAGCCGATCTGATCGCAGGCCACGCACTGATAATGGACCCCGTCCTTTTCCCCGTTGAAGGCGTTTTTCCCCGCCGCTCCGTGCAGATGGCCGTAGACGGCATAGGAGATTCCATGCCCGCTCAGCAGCTCGCTGAGCGGCGTCTTTTGCCCGTCTTCCGGCAGGGGCGGATAGTGGAGCATGGCCACCTTGAGCCCGCCCAGCCTGTCCGCCGCCTCCAGGGAAAGGCGCAAGCGGCCGACCTCCCGGTCGAAGATCTTCTGATCCTCCGCGGTGGTCTGGCTGCCGGGGAGGGTCCAGCCCCTCGTCCCGCAGACGGTCACGCCGCCAAAGCGCAAAGCGTCGTTCTGGACCGCGTACATCCCCTCCGGCAGGACGGACCTCAGGCGGCTGATGCCGGACCACCAGTAATCGTGGTTTCCCCGCGTCAGCACCTTCATGCCCGGGAGGCTGCCGATGGCCAGAAGGTCGGGCAGCGCGCCGGAAAGCTGCATCGCCCAGGAAATATCCCCGGGGATCAGCACCAGGTCCTGAGGGCCCACTTTCGCCCGCCAGTCCCGGCTGATCTTTTCAAAGTGGCCGGCCCACTGCGCCCCGAATACGTCCATGGGCTTGGAGCCGCCGCTGTCCAGATGCAGGTCCGCGATCGCAAACAGTTTCACCGCTTACACACTTTCATCGTCTTCGTCTTCGTCCTCTTCCTCATCTTCGCCCATGGCTTCCAGGGAGAGTTCGTCGTTGATCTGCTGGTATTCGCTGCCGGGGATGTCGTCGTTGATTTCCGGCATGATTTCGTCCATGGAGCTGACCGGATCGTTTTCCATCAGCGCGTCTTCGCTGACCTGGTGCTGCTCCTCGCCGTCGTTCAGGTCGGAATTGTCGTTGTTGACCTCGTTCATCTCTTTATAGCACAGATAGCAGATGTCCTTGCCGGGCATCGCTCTGCGCTCGTTGCAGATGGTGCACATTTCAGGCTCGTCGTGGCTGATGTCCCCCATCATTTCCTGCTTGCAGATTTTGCAGTAACCTTCGGACTCTTCGATGTAATTAAGTTCACACCTCGGGCATAAAATATATGCCATGGCAGTTTCCTCCAAAGCGGCCATATTCTCTTTCCTCATGGAAAGGCAACGGCATTATACAACGAAACTTCTCTGTATGCAAGCCCATATTGTACAGTTCTCTATTTTTTCTTTTTTGGGAGATTTCTTTCCTCCGGCTTGCATAAAGGACGGGAATCTTTTATACTGGTCTGGACGGCGGGAATTGACCGCCTTTGGAGGAACAAAATGACGCAGGATCAATGGGAGGGCCTGATCAGGCTCACGGAAAACGCCCTGAAAGAGGCCCATGCCGGGCCGCGGCTGCTGGTGGCCGTTTCCGGCGGGGCCGATTCGGTGTGTCTGCTGCTCTGCGCCTGCGCTTTGAGGGAGCGGGGCTTTGAGGTCACCGCCGCCCACGTCCGGCACGACCTGAGGGAAACGGCCCTGCGGGACGAACGCTTTGTGCATGGCCTGTGCGGGCGGCTGGGCGTGCCCTTCCGCTCCGCCGCCGTCCATGTGCCCGCCTGCGGCAGCACGGAAGCAAGGGCCCGGGAAGTTCGCTACGAAGCCCTGGAAGACATGTACCGCGCAGCACAGGCGGACGCCCTGCTCCTGGCCCACCATCAGAACGACCAGGCGGAAACGGTCCTGATGCGGCTGATCCGCGGCTGCGGGGCGGAGGGACTGGCCGCCATGAAGCCTGCCGTCCGCCACGGGGAAATGCTCCTGCTCCGCCCCTTCCTGTCCGTTTCCGCCGCGGAGATCCGGGATCTCCTGCGTGCCTCTGGCCAGCCCTGGTGCGAGGACGAAACCAACGAGGACCCCCGCTATACCAGGAACTACCTGCGCAGACAGATCCTTGCCCCGCTGGAGAGCGTCCTGCCGGGCAGCGTCCGCGGGCTGTGCCGGAGCGCTGAGATCCTGGACAAGGAAAACGGTTTTTTAAACCAGCTGACAGAGGAGGCCCTCCGGGACACCGCCTGCCTGCTTTCCCCCTGCCGGTTCCTGCTTCGGGATAAGCTGATGACCCTGCATCCGGCCCTCCAGCGCCGGGTGATCCGCCAGTTTCTTTCTGTCTGCGGAACGGAGAGCGGGTTTGAAAAGACCGAGGAGATCCGGCTTTCCCTCAATCATCCCCCCGAGGCCGTCAACCTGAAAAGCGGGGCTTCCCTCCTGTTTACCGAAAAGCGCCTCCACTATGTGCCGGAAACACCCGAGTCCTGCCCGGTACCGGAGGATTTTTTCGAGACCATTTCATCAGAAGGAACCGGGGACGGAAAAAAGACCCAGGCCTTCCCGGCGGCCCTTTATTCACGGACTCAGGTGCGCTTCGCCCGGCCCGGCGACGTGTTTCAGCCCTTTGGACATCAAAAGGAGGTCCGGCTGTCCCGTTTTCTGATCGATCAGAAAATTGACCGGCCCTTCCGCCCATTTATCCCTTTCATTTGCATGGAAAATGTGGTATTATGGATCCCCGGGGTTGCCGTGTCCGAGAGGCTGCGGCTGCGGCCGGGAGAACCGTCCGTCACCCTGACTGTCCGGGGCAGGCTGCCCTGGGAATGTCCCGCGCAGGACAATCAACAGGAGGAAACGTCCGATGGATACCACCGCGCACATCTATCAAGATTTGGACAGGATTCTGGTGACCCGCGAGCAGATCGCTGAAGCCGTCCGCAAACTGGGCAGACAGATCACCGAGGATTACCAGGGAAAGGATCTGACGATGGTCTGCATCCTGAAGGGGGCCAGCGTCTTTTTCACCGACCTAATCCGCGAGGTGGACCTGCCGCTTTCCATCGGCTTCATGGCCGTCTCCAGCTACGGCAGCGGCACCTCTTCCACGGGCGTCGTCCGCATCATCAAGGATTTGGACCAGAACATCGAAGACAAACACGTGCTGATCGTGGAGGACATCGTGGACAGCGGCAAGACCCTCCACTTCCTCCTCCAGGTCCTCAGCCAGCGCCACCCCGCCTCCATCCACGTGGCCGCCCTGCTGGACAAGCCCGCTCGGCGGGTGGTGGACCTCAAAACCCGCTATTCCTGCTTTGACATACCGGATGCCTTCGTCGTCGGCTACGGGCTGGATTTCGATGAAAAATACCGGAACCTCCCGGACATCGGCGTCCTGCATCCGAGGATCTATCAGAACGCCTGACGGATCGGGCGCTGATGGAAATATAGAGGTGCATTGTAATGAAAACGACACTGTTGATCATGGCCGCCGGTCTGGGCTCCCGCTACGGGGGCAACAAGCAGATCGACCGCATCGGCCCGGGCGGGGAAATTTTGATGGAGTATTCCATCCATGACGCCATCTGTGCCGGCTTTGATAAGGTAGTGTTCGTGATCCGCCGGAGCATGGACGAGGTGTTTCGGAAGATGATCGGCGACAAGATCGCCCAGAAGGTGGAAACCCATTACGCCTACCAGGAATACGACAGCCTGCCGGACGGCTTTATCGCCCCCAAGGATCGGACGAAGCCCTACGGCACCGTCCACGCCGTTTACTGCGCCAAGGACGTCATTCACGAGCCCTTTGCCGTCATCAACGCGGACGACTATTACGGCAAGGACGCCTTCATTGCCATGGCGGACAGTCTGCACCGGATGGCCGGGCAGAAGGCCGCCGCATCGATGGTGGCCTATTACCTGAAAAACACCATCTCCGAAAACGGAACGGTGACCCGCGGCATCTGCGGGCAGGACAGCGAAGGCTTCTTATCCAAGGTGGTCGAGACCTACCAGATCAAGCGGGACACGGACGGCGTCATCAAGGACTTTGCCAGCGATCCTGCCGGCGTCCCCCTGCCGGACGACGCCCTGGTTTCCATGAACTTCTTCGGCTTTACTCCCTGGTATTTTGAGGCAGCCGGCGCAAAGCTGGCCGATTTCCTGAAAAACGCCCCGGGAGACGAGCTCAAAAAAGAGTACGTCCTGCCGACCTTAGTGGACCAGCTGATGAAGGAAAGCGGTCTCAAGGTCGAAGTCCTTTCCACCCACGCCGTCTGGTTCGGCGTGACCTACCAGGAAGATAAACCTTTGGTTCAGGAAGCGCTCAGAAAATTACATGAAAGCGGTACTTACCCGCCAACATTGTAATCATTCAATCTTTATAAAATGGGCTGCTGCATTTTTCTGCAACAGCCCATTTTATATCAGCAAAATTCATCTATCACGGGATGATAAAAAAAGTCCGGAGATCAAAAATCTCCGGGTGGTTTGGAGGGGCCGCAGCCCCTCCAAGTGAAATCCGCAGCAGCGACATGTGCGGTGCGAGGATGAATTTTTGCGAAGCGGAGCTTGCCCCGCGAGAGCAAAAATTCTTTCCTGTTACTATAGACATGCTCCCATGTTTGT